>Ga0116183_1001511_pt1 | contig 26320 bp, 34 predicted proteins | sample AD_UKC078_MetaG_FD_89753 | JGI IMG/M metagenome (GOLD analysis project Ga0116183, IMG submission 89753) | Active sludge microbial communities of municipal wastewater-treating anaerobic digesters from USA - AD_UKC078_MetaG | ecosystem: Engineered > Bioreactor > Anaerobic > Digestate | place: USA...
ACAAAACTGAGTGCTTCTTGCTTAAATTGTGCGCTGTAACGTTTGGTCATGTCGTTCCTCATAAAATATTATTTCAATTTAATCTTATGAGGGGATGTTTGTCCATTTTATTGACTAGGTCCAGTCATTTATATTAAACTGAATTAAGCAGAATAAGACATACGATTAAGGCTACTTGGTTATCAGTTTATTCAAACAATTTATATTGCGTTACCCGAATGAGCAATTTCAGCGCATGAAAGTTCTTTGCGCCGGCATTTTCAGCCTAATCCTTGCTATGGGAATAGCTCGATTTACTTACACACCACTTCTTCCTTTAATGCATGAACAAGCTGGTCTCGGACTTCCAGATGCGGGACTTTTGGCAGCCATCAATTACACGGGCTATTTATGCGGAGCACTCCTAGCCTCCGTGATTAACGACGTTGTGATTAAAGATCGCCTCTACCGAATTGGCATGGTCATTGCTGTTGCCAGTACAGTCATGATGGGGCTTACTGAAAACTTTACCATATGGTCAATATCACGCTTCATTGCTGGCCTGAGTAGCGCAGCTGGCTTAATGTTTGGTAGCGGCCTAATCCTGAACTGGCTGATTCGTCATAATCATCACAGCGAACTCGGCATACATTTCTCTGGCGTTGGTTTAGGTATTGCAGTTTGCTCGACAGCCGCCATCTTGATGTCCACTTCAATGAGCTGGAATGAACAGTGGTTTGTATTTTCCGGCATCGGATTATTGCTACTCATTCCAGCCCTTGGTTGGTTACCACCTCCAGATCGAAGCGTCATCACCAAGTCCGGTAAATCCATGCTGGACTGCCCCCCTAGCCAAGCTTTTCTAAGACTTTTTATGGCAGCGTATTTTTGTGCAGGCTTTGGCTATGTGGTCACCGCCACATTCATCGTAGCAATCGTGAATTCAATCCCAGGGCTCGAAGGCAAGGGAAATTTGGTATTCCTTGTTATTGGCTTAGCTGCTGGGCCTTCATGCATTGCCTGGGATTTAATTGCCCGCCGAATCGGCGGGCTGAACGCACTTGTAATAGCTGCAGTTATTCAAATAATTGGGATCTTACTTCCAATTATCGGAGGTGGTTTGGTAGGTGCATTGGCTGGCGCACTCTTATTTGGTGGTACATGTATGGGAATCGTCAGTCTTGTACTTAGTATGGCCGGACGCTATTATCCAACTCGACCGGCTAAGATGATGGGGAAAATGACGATTGCTTATGGTGTTGCCCAAATCATTGGACCTGCAATAACTGCCCAAATAGCCGCTATCTTTGGGAATTACTCAGCAGGGCTTTATATTGCAGCTGGGGTAATGGCATTGGGCAGCTTTTTATTCTTTTTACTTAGAAGAATGGATACAGTCAATTTTTAGTCTCGGACTTTCTTAAAGCAGACGTTGAGAATAGGAGCTTCCGACCCATAAGCGTCATTCAAAAGTTAGGTCGATGCATCTACTTTTTTAAAGTAGGTGACTTAAAAAAGCCTGTTTCTCATCGCCCAATGCAGGGATGGCAATTGACCTGGACGCATTGAGCCACGCATGAGAAAACGACGACCCAAACCCTACCCGTGGTTAAAGGTTCCGCGCGACCTCGCTCGCCGGAAAATCAAAATACATGGTCACGACTGGAAAGCAAAGTAAGTGCCATTCTCCTTAGGGGCGCTTGACGGTGGGTCCTGCACGCTGCACGTCTGACTGGTCCCAGCCGCCGCCCAATGCCTGATAAAGCGCGACGCAGGCCGAGATGTAATGGTCAACTAAATTGAGACACTTCGATAGATTTTTGTTGGAATTTCAGTTCATATTCTACAGGTGAAATATTTCCTAATGTTGAATGACGTCTTTTTCGGTTATAAAACGGTTCAATATAATCTGCAATATCCATCATCGCCTCTTGTCTTGTTTTGTATTGTCGGTAGTTAACCCTTTCTGATTTTAAACTTCTGAAAAATCTTTCTGTCACTGCATTATCTAAGCAATTTCCGCGTCGACTCATGCTGGCATTGATCTTGTTATTACGTAACGATTGCTGAAATGCTTCACTTGAATATTGCACCCCTTGATCGGTATGAAACAATAATGGCTGTGTTGGCCTGCGATGTTGCACTGCCACCTCCAACGCACGGGTACTCAGTTCACTATTAGGCTGACTTGAGAATGCCCAGCTCACCACACGACGTGAATACAAATCTAAAACGATGGCTAGGTAAAGCCAGCCTTGCTGCGTACGAATATAGGTGATATCACCTGACCAATGCGTGTTCTGCTCGTTAGGGTTAAATTGCCGATTGAGCGTATTGGGCGCTGTGACTGATGCACGCCCAGATGCAGGATAACGATGTGCTTTAGGCCGCTTAGCCTTGAGGGTTAATGCTTTCATGAGGCTCCGTACTTTATAACGACCTACGATAAATCCTTGAGCTTGCAACTCAACCTGCATTCTACGGGTACCATAAGTCGCGTCCATTTCCTGGTGAATATGTCCAATTGCCGCCTTTAGCCTTACTTCGGTGGGGTTGATTGGATTAGGCTTATTGCGACGATAATAACTGCTTCGTGGCACGCTCAAATGACGGCATATTTCTGTCACTTTAAATCCTGCCTTCTTCAATGCAATGCCTAACGGTTGTTGCTGTTTTGCATTTCGGTGGCGAAGAAGGCCGAAGCTTTTTTTAACAGATCGTTATCTCGCTTAAGCCTCCTGATTTCAGCTTCCAAAGCTTGAATGTGTTGTTGTTCAGGCGTAATTGCTGAGGCTTGGGGTGTAATGCCAGTAAGCTCTTTACGATATTGGCTGACCCAGTGTTGCATGGTTGATTTACCCACACCCATTGCGTTAGCAGCTTGCATAGAACTATAACCCTGGTTCAGCACTAAATTAACGCATTCTTGTTTGAACTCTATTGTAAATACTCTTTTTGCTTGATTCATTTAACACCTCATTAGTTGATTATAATCTCTAAAAAGGTGTCCCATTTCATTAGACCATTACAACCCCCAGCGTGACGCCGAAGTAAACCACCAGCATGCAGCGCGCCAAGCCTACATTGGCTTGAGCGCCGCGATGATGGCAGCCGCTTTTGAAGAGGTGGATTGCACCCCGATGGAAGGCTTCGATCCAGACGCGTTGGACAACATCCTGAGCCTACGTGCACGGGGCCTGCGCAGCGTGGTCATTTTGCCGTGGGCTACCGTGAAGCTGACAAGGACTGGCTGGTGAATCTGACCAAGGTGCGCCGTCCACGCAACCAGTTCATTTCAGAAGTCTGATCTCACTAGGATAGTTAGTCCCCTGGCTTTGTCAGGGAGATAGTGGGTTCATGTTGCAGTCATTTGAATGGCGGGATATAGTGAATTTTCTTCCTTAGCGCCAAAAAGGGAACTGCTTACATCGCTGCTTGGCCGACTGCTTCCAAGGCCTTGGCATTGACGGTGAATAACTGCTGCCGGCGAAATTGAAGGTCAGCTTTCCCACTTTCCGGTGGTGTCCATGCGGCTCCGGTGGACGTCGGGTAATGCCGAGGAGTCGACAAAGGCCGTATTCCACTTTTCAAACCTGAGTGACCGGTTTTGAGAATTAGGTTTGCCCAATGACCGGTATCAGGCCAATAACACCAATGCCAGCTTCTAGCCTAAAGTCCCGATTATCAAAGTCTGCTTTGTAGTATTTCACTTTTTTATATTTTGAACTGCAAACCTAAGAAGTGCCAAAGCTGATACTGAAATTTGCATATGCCGACCCAAAACGGAAGTTCGTTAATAAAGTTCGGATGTTAAAAATATCCACTTAGCTGCCTGTCGCCACCTAATGCTTTAGTCAGAAAAATGGCTGTACCTCGCAGATCAGCCTGCAACATCAGGAAGAAGACTCTTACCAATCCACCCTTTCAGCTGGCCAACCACTTTGCAAATACTTTTCCTGCGATTGGAAATGTTATCAATTGAGTTACGGGAACAATAACAATCACCTCTACTAATGTAGCTAGAGGCATAGATAAATGGCGCGTAATCCCTCCCAGTAAAAATAGTATGACTAGCAGGGTTGGATATAAAGCAATCCAACCCACAACCAGTCTCTTCATGAGATTTTTATTAGAAATACTCATCATTTATACTCAAACAATAAATTGTGCAACACCATCACGAAATGACCAGTCTATATCGTGATTTTCAGTGATAGTAATCAACACATTGGCAGCAGGGATGCCGGGGTTATCTGCCAGGTTTTCAGTTACCTTCTTGTAGAAAGCTTGTTTGGATTTGTTTGAGCGACCAGCTCTCATGACCAAATGCATCATTACACGATCTCCTTCACGGGTCTGCAACTGCAGGCACCCTGGATCAAGCTGATGGATAACCTGATAGCGGTCATCATCCGGAAATCCCATAGTTTCAATTACTGCTGCGTTGATTCCATCGGCAACTGCTTTAATGTATTCGGGCGACTTGCCCTTAAGTATCGATATGTTCACGAGAGGCATGATTTTTTCTCCTATTGGTTTACATTCCATATATGTGTGCGCGTGAGCCAATTGCCATCTGAGCCTTGCTCAAGAATGCTAGTAGTGATGCCGCCAAATGATGGAGTTTTACCGTTGGCTTCTGCACCTTGTGCTTTCCATTTTGCAACCTGATAGATCATTTTACCTGTTCCACCCACTTCGATAATTTCTAATGTATGGTTATGGACACCACCATCAACAAAACCTTTAAATAGATTTTCGATTTCAGCACGACCTACTATAGTCTTTCCATTTCCTGGTGAGAGGGTGGCGTTCTCAGTATAAAGCGCCGCTAACTCCCTAGCATTGCCGCTATTGAGAGCCTTGTTCCATTTAGCATTGGCTGCTTCAATCGTGATAGCAGGATTTACTTTTGCTTCTTCAGTTTTTTGGCCACAAGCAACAATTAATGTCGATGCAATTAAACCAACTAATAACGCGCGTAATAATGTATTCATTCAGCTTACTCCTTTGATAATTTTGCCCACGGTTTTCTTTATACGGGGGGCATGATTTTTTGCTATTGGTTTACATTCCATATATGTGTGCGTGCTAACCAGTGTCCATCAGTACTTTGCTCAAGTACGCTTGTGGTGATGCCACCAAATGATGGCGTTTCACCATTGGCTTCTGCACCTTGGGCGTTCCATCTGGCAACCTGATAAATCATTTTGTCTGAACCGCCAACTTCGACAATCTCTAACGTGTGGTTATGGACTCCGGCATCAACAAAGCTTTTAAATAGCCCTTCGATTTCAGCACGACCTACTAGAGTCACTCCATTTCCTGGAGAGAGGATGGCATTCTCTGTGTAAAGTGCGGCTAAGCCTTTAACGTTACCGCTATTGAGTGCCTTGTTCCATTCAGTATTAGCTGCTTCAATGATTGATCTGTTATTCATTTGTATCTCCTAAAGGGTTAAAAATTTTAAATATTACCGTTAAATTTATAATTAATTAGCCACCTAACTATATGGCAAAAAAAAAGTCAATCAAATACTTTGCTTTGCCCTTTCAAGAGTATTAGTTGCTTTAGCAAATCTTCTCTCTGTTGCTCTGGAATAGCGTTCATCATCTTTTTGACTCTTGGGTAATAATCAGGCATGACTTCATCCAGCTTGTCTTGCCCTGCTGCGGTAAGCCGTATTGAGTAGCTTCTGCGGTCTTTGGTATCTTCCTGACGAGCGACTAAGCCATCTCGCAGCAAGCCGTTAATTAGCCCACTCATCGTGGCTCTACTTACTCCAGCCTTCTCAGCAAGCTCAGACGGAGTGGAAGTTAGATCATCTTCACGCATGAGCAAAATGAGTACCCACCATCTGCCCTGAAGCAATCCATGCGTGGCAAGAAAACGATCTAAAGATTCAGCAAGTTCAGTACCGATACGAAGAATGTTTAAAAAGTGGGTCACTGAGCGTGAGTCCACATCTTCATATCTTTCGGCGAATTTTTTGAGGACTTTTGCGTCCGGAAGGTCTTTTAATTGAAGCATAAGACCATTGTAGTTAGCTGGCTAACTATTGTCAACATCTATTAGATATTCTTCTGTTCTCTGTAGTTAGCACAAGTTAAGCAATAATATTTGTTGACCGCTTTGTCCCACTTAGTTACCGGATACAGCAACTTGGCAAAAGGCGGCTTTTGGCCGAAATCGTCGATCTTGGCTGGCCGCTTTGGGCCCAGACTTGACTCATGACTTCAAAATTGGCTTACCCTTAAGCCTGAGCTAGACCCGATTTTGTGGAAGGGCAAGTTGATGATATTTTATCAACTTGTTAGGAGTTTCCATGAAACGTATTCCCCGTCGTTTATTTACAGAAGAATTTAAAAGAGAAGCCATTAAGCTTGTTACTGAGCAACATCTCAATCCAGCCGCAGCAGGTCGGCAATTAGATGTTGACCCTAAATCCATTCGTTCTTGGATTGCAGAATCTGAGCGCGGTGAACTCAAAGCTACACTTGGTGCGTCTAAGCTCACTGCAGACCAGCAACGTATTCGAGAGTTAGAACGTGAACTCGCAATAGCGCGAGAAGAGCGTGACATCTTAAAAAAAGCCACCGCGTACTTTGCGAAACTCACGAAGTAAAGTACGCCATGATCGACAAACTTAAGTCACAACATGCTGTTCAGCGGCTTTGCCAACAACTTAATGTCGCAATGAGCGGCTATCTAGCCCATAGCCATGGCAGACCGAGCTCTGAGCGCAAACAACAAGACCAGCGATTACTCGCGTATATTCGTGCAGCTCATGCAAGAGGCCGTGGCATCTATGGCCCACTCAAGATTCAGACAGAACTTGCAGCACAAGGCGTAATGGCTGGTATTAATCGTATTAAGCGGCTACGTACATTACACGGCATCCGTTGTACGCATAAAAAGAAGTTTAGAGTCACCACTGATTCTAAGCATCTCATGCCAGTGGCTAGAAACTTACTGGACCGTCAATTCGTATGCTCTGCACCTAACCAAGTCTGGGTGGCTGACATTACTTACATTCCCACAGGCGAGGGCTGGCTGTATTTAGCCGCAGTCAAAGACCTTTACACCTGTGAAATTGTAGGTTGGTCGATGGATAATCGTATGACGCAAACGCTGGTGATGGATGCGCTGACAGCGGCCTATTGGAAGAAGAAGCCTGCACCAGGCCTAATGCATCACTCTGATCGCGGCAGTCAGTATTGCAGCGCTGCATATCGAGCATTGCAAGCCAGTTTTGGTATACAAACATCGATGAGTCGCAAAGGTAATTGTTGGGACAACGCACCGATGGAAAGCTTCTTTGGCACAATCAAAACTGAAAGCCTGCATCATTATCGTTTTAAAACCAGAGAAACCGCTAAAAGGATTATCTTTGAGTACATTGAAGTATTCTATAATCGCATTCGGCGGCATGCAAAAATTGGTAATCAAATACCTGCTGACTTCGCCAATCAGTATTACATTAGCAATCAAATTGCAGCATAATTCTGATGACTTGCCCCTCTACTAAATCAGACCTAGCTCAGTCATCCAGTAGGCGGATGCTACGGTCGGGCAGGAGTGTCCAGCGAGCTTGATCGCGTCGATGTATCCATATTCAATGATGCCATCGTCAATCGTACCCAAAAACTCTGCCAATGGGTCGTATAGCTTGATTTTTGGTATATCGTTGATAAAGGCGGGGTATTTCATATTTATCCTTTTAGATTTTTTTTGCTAGCGGCTTTTGGAACGTTACTATGCAGGCCAGTCATTGCACAACCGACGCGCCTGTTGTGCTACTTCGGAGGCTATGCGTTCTGCTTGCTCTTGATCAAAGTCTGCATGGTAACGTTTTTTAACGCCATATTCATGCAACTGCAAATGATAGTCAGCAGTAACACCACGTTCAGATAAGCAATGCAGCGTGCAGGCCAGCGGGCAGCCATCAAGCGCGAGAATAGGTCGCCCGGACCGGGCGATATTTACCAGATGCGGGACATTCCCACCCACACCGGAAATACAGGACATTTCCGCTTCTCCATCACGGTCAAGCTTGAGCGCGATGTAATTTGCTGTCTGAGCTGCGCTTGAGCATCCCGAGCAAGAATACACCAATGGCAATTTTCGATAATCTTGAGATCTAATCATGACAGTCATATGCTCCTACTCATTCGAGATGTTCTGAATATTGGCTAAGATGAACCTGTGCAATATCTAAAATGGTGATCAACCGCCCTCGCTGGAGACCTAAGTACATGATTACCCGCATGAAGTAATTGGAGAAAGTAGTGGGGAGCATAAATTCATCCTATAAAAGATATATAGATAATATTGCTTATATAAAAATGTTGTGATACATTTAAAATGTATTTTACATATATCTTAAACAATGTCCATGAAAACTTGCAATGAGCCACTTTTACCTCTTGAAGAATCTGTTCAAGTGGTTTTGTTTCGAGTGACCGATCTGGAAGTCAGTAAAAACATTGTTGATCTTGGATTGTTTTACGGTATTGAGATTGAGGAAAATGTCACAAAAATTACTATCACCTTAATATCTTCAACATTCCCGATGGAAGTAAGTATTTGGAGATTCAAAGAATACGATAGCGTTACTTAACCGATTACACATCATTGAGACAGCTTAGAAACGGGAAACTAATCTTACCGATTTAAGCCTCTCTAAAATCGCGCTAATCAAAGCAAAAAAATAGGGAAACTGGACACTGTTTGACGGGTTATGTTCCAAGAATATTCATATCAGGTAAATGAAAATACATATTTAAGGATAAAGCTGGCCAATATCGAAGTGAACCTAACACATACTTCATAGTGTCCATTACAAAAAATAATATATTATGAACAAAGAAAACATCAAAAAATCACTGGCCCAATTTGTAGTTTTTAGTGGGTTGAGTGATGTACAGATCGAGATACTTTCTGAGTATAGCAATATACTTAATGTAGCTTGTGGTAGCTTTGTTTTTAATCGAGGAGATTCGGCAAAAGGTCTTTATATAATGCTATCAGGGCAAATCAAGCTTGCTGTAGCTTCACCTCAAGGAATGGAAAAGGTTTTTAGTATAGTATCTACAGGTGAGAGTTTTGGAGAAACAGGTCTATTTCTCGAAGATCAACTTCCATTCTATGCACAGGCGACAATCAATTCGCAGGTGTTACTTGTACCTGAATGCATCATGAATTCATTATTTGACAGCAATGCTAATGTAGCACGTAAGATGCAAGAAAAATTGTCGATTAGCTTGCACCAAATGATTCATAATATTGAAATGCTGTCGTTTAAAACTGCTGTTCAGCGCTTCATCGATTATCTTCTTCAAATCACTGCTAACTCAGCCATTGCCGATTGCGTCCTATTACCAACAAAAAAAGGAACGATTGCATCAATTCTAAATATCACCCCAGAAACTTTGTCCCGCAGCATAAATGAATTACAGAGAAATGAGCTAATCAAAGTTAATGGTGACCGTATCACAATCAAAGATTTCGTTAAATTACGTAAATTTAAGATGGATATTTATGCAGATATTATTAAATAAGTTATATTGCAAAGGATTTCCATTATTCATCCAGATGATTCTATTGAAGTAAAAGTAGTGCAGGCTCTAGCGCGTCATTTGCGCATATAGCAATGGAAGTTCCTTGGGCAAATCTTCTGGTTTTCGTATCACGGCAAACCCGCCTACACCAAACAAATGCGGTAGATACTCGTTAGCTTCATTGTCAATGGTGACGCAAAATGGCCGTAAGCCTTGCTGGCGGGCTTCGTGCAAGGCCACGCGCGTATCTTCAATACCGTAGCGTCCTTCATAGCGATCTAAGTCATTGGGTTTGCCATCTGTAAGTAATAGCAGCAGACGTTGGCGTTGTGGTTGTGCAGCAAGTAAAACGCTCGCTTGGCGTATAGCGGCCCCCATGCGAGTATAGTAGCCTGGTTTGACAGCTTGAATGCGGCCTCTGGCCAAACTGTCATAGCGTTCATCAAAACTCTTTAAGCGATTAAAACGCACATTGCCACGTTTGAGAGAGGAAAAGCCATACATAGCGAAGCGGTCACCCGTCGCTGAAAGGGCTTCAGAAAACAGAAACAAACTATCACGTATCACGTCAATCACCCGCGCATGGTCAGAAGCATATGCATCGGTAGATAGCGACAAGTCCGCCAATAGCAAACATGCCAAATCACGTTGCTGATTGACTTGCGCACGATACATGCCGCGACTGTCTGCATGTGCGCCGCTAAGCAAATCAGCCTCTTGTCGCACCCAAGCATCAAGGTCAATTTCTTCACCATCCTGCTGCTCTTTGAGCCAAGTTCTAGTTGGTGCCAACGCTTGAAATTGACTACGCAAGCGCCTTGCGGTGCGCCGCAACTGAGGGGGCAATTCGCAAGGCTGAGCTTGTGGCGATACAAATTCTTGCAAACGGCAATAGTCAGGCTGCATGACTTGCTTTTTATAATCCCACTCTGGCAATGGGATGCCTTCTCCTAGTGGCGTGTCATCTTCGCCAGCAGGAGGCAGATCAAGGTCAAAGCGCAGTTTCGCAACACTGGTTTCGCCATCGCGCGCTACCGTCATACTATCCATATCTTCTGCTGCAAGCGCGGCACTTTCAATATCATCTTCTTCATCTTGCGGACGATTTACATTGATATACTCGGTCCATGAAAATAGGCTTTCAGCACGAAACATCATAAGAAAGCCATCTTTACCATCGGGCATATCAGTGCGTTCAGCTGAGTGTTTTTTGCGACTTTTCGCTACATTCTTATCGTCGGATTGCTCCCGCTCAGGTGCGCCATCACTGGTGCTGACTTTATTATTAGCACTCAATGGTGGAGTTGGGTGTGTCCACATCAGCACAGGTTGGAATGGTTTTTTTGATGGCGGTAGGGCATTAACACTACCAGGTTGCTGAAGCGCTTGACGAATAGCCGCCTCTTGCGCCGCTTCAGCGGTTGGCAGACTTGTTGGCAATGGACGCAGAGGTAATAGCGCATTTACCAGCCGATGGTATCGTGAAGCTAGGCCTGGAAAGCGCTCCAGTGTTGCTAGCGTAGCTGTTTGATTGCGGACAATCCAAGGTAGGCTGTTATCAACATCAGCCGCTGAAAGCGCTACTAACCACAAGTACAAATCGCGATTAAGACTTCGCTCAGAGAATAGGTCTATTTTTTCAGGTAATCGAAGTGTTTCGCCATCGCGCCAAGATAACTCAATCCGTTCACCACTGCTGGCAAGCTTATCCTTCCAGCCACGCCGAGCGCCATGCCGAGTGGACGGTGCCGCAGAGAGATTTAAGCCCGCGTCACCACCCAAAGCACGAAAAAAAATAGCGGCAGTTTTGCTAATTTCATCCAGGCAGACAGCAGCCTCTGCGTGCTGTTTATCTGCAACGCGCGTGACCAGTTTATGCCAGAGTTCTCCGACGTATTCTTCCATGTTAGTGTGTTTCTAATAAACGCATTTATAGGCCAAACGTCGCATCTATAACTTCGCGCAGAGCCACGGCCGTTTCTGGGTCATCCGTCAACGTTTCAACCAAAGCTGCGCGGCAAGCCAGCGTTGGCTCACAACCATCTTTAATCAGGGTGGCGGCATACACTAGCAAGCGTGTACTAGCGACCTCTTCCAAATCATGGTCCTTCAATGCACGAAAAGCATTAGCAATAGATACCAAACGTTTTGCTAACATTTCATCGACACCTGTTTCGCCAATGAGAATTGCCTCTTCTTGCGCTGCCGAAGGAAAATCAAAAGCGAGTGAAATAAACCGCTGCCTTGTCGATGGCTTCATGCCTTTTAAAAAGTTTTGATACCCCGGATTGTATGAAACTACCAGCATGAAAGACGGTGGCGCAGCCAATATTTCGCCAGTACGGTCTATCGGCAATAGGCGCCTATCATCAGCTAGCGGATGCAAGACAACGGTTGTGTCCTTGCGTGCTTCTACCACTTCATCTAGATAACAAATGCCGCCCTCACGCACTGCGCGCGTCAATGGGCCATCACACCACACAGTTTGCCCATCAACAATCAGGTGACGACCGACCAAATCAGCGGCGGTAAGATCATCATGACAGGCCACGGTATGGAGCGGCAATCCGAGCTTAGCTGCCATATGTGCCACAAAACGTGTTTTGCCGCAGCCAGTTGGACCCTTGATGAGCAAAGGCAGATTGTTGCGCCATGCACGCTCAAAAAGTTCGATTTCACTGCCATGCGATTGATAAAAAGGTAAGTTTTCCATGATATTTCCAGTATTACTATTTAATTATATGTAATTGAATTATTTTAGTTTATTTTTATTTAAGACCCATTAAATAGGCCACTGCGATTAAGCCGCCAACGATGGCAAAATAGCCAAACATAATGGCTCGCCACAATAACTTAGCCTTACGCAGTCCCATAAAATAATTGGCTACCAGCTGACTTTTTATCATGGTAATCGCTAATAGCGTAAGCATGACTCCTTTGCCCGACATACCCGCTTCACCTAGGCTAAAAGTCATGACGGTCAACGCAACTAGTGCTAACCAAATGATTGTAATAAATAAATTTGATGGTGGTTTAGTGTTATTCATCATAGTCCTAGCGAATGATGTAAACCAGCGGAAATAAGATAATCCATAAAAAATCCACCATGTGCCAAAACGAGGCGCCAGTTTCAACACCAACATGGTCTTGCGCGCTATAGCCACCACGTTTAGCCTTCATAATAATGACGGCGAGTATGACCATACCCATCAACACATGCATAAAATGAAAAAATGTTAGTGACAAGTAAAACATATAAAAATTGTTAGTGCTCATGGTGATGTCAGCTGCAAACTTGGCGTGAAACTCCACCATTTTTATGCAGACAAATACGCCGCCAAGTAAGAATGCACCCGTCAGCCAATGCGCGCATTGTTTATTCATGCCATGTTTAATGGCAGCAACGCCACGTACTACAAAATAACTGCTGGTAATCAGCACCAACGTATTGATGGCACCTGAGGTACGACTTAATGTCAGTTGAGACGCATTGAATAGCTCGACATTCTTTGCTCGAGTAAAGGCATACGCCACAAATAGAACCCCAAATGCTAGCATTTCTGCGAAAATAAAAATCCAGATTGCAAAGTCTCCTGGGAGACCGTCGTTATTATTTATCCGCGCTAGGTTCAATTGTTTTTCTTGATTTGTTGAAATGTTATAGGTTTGCAATTTTGATATTTCAACGATAGGTACATTAGTAAATGTTGAGGGAGGAAATTACTCCTCCCTCTGGTTGCTAGTTGACTTAATTACTCAAACGCATGGCTTTTGCCTTTAACGAAGAAGCTTCCTATATACAAAATCAATCCAATTAAAAAGACTACCCCTGCACCTTCACGAGCCCAGTAGAATATTGCTATCTGATCTTGTACCGCCATAAAACCCATTGGCGTAGGTGAAAGACGTTGTAACCATACTTGCACAATTCCAGCACCCGTTAAGAACAAGGCAATAAAGAACATAGCAATCGTCATTAACCAGAATGACCACATTTCCATGATTTGCGCTCTTTCAGGATTTGCAGCACGACCACGTAGAATAGGCATTGCGTAGGAGATCATGGTTAGCACTACTAATGCATATGCTCCAAAAAATGCTAAGTGTCCATGAGCTGCTGTCAACTGTGTACCATGTGTATAATAGTTAATTGGAGCTAGAGTATGTAAGAAACCCCATAAACCGGCACCTAAGAACGCCATTACACTCGTACCAAGCGCCCACAATACAGCCGCTTTGTTTGGGTGCTCACGACGGCGTTTATTTACCATATTAAATGCAAAAATAGTCATCATTAAGAATGGTATCGGTTCTAATGCAGAGAAAACTGAACCCCACCATTGCCAATATGCAGGAGCACCTATCCAGAAGTAATGGTGACCTGTTCCGATAATCCCTGTAACCAAAGTCATTGTGATGATTACATACAACCATTTTTCAACTACTTCACGATCCACACCTGTTACTTTGATCAATACGAATGCCAACATTGCACCAAGGATGAGTTCCCATACACCTTCTACCCATAAATGCACTACCCACCACCAGTAGTATTTATCTTTGACTAGATTGACTGGATCATAGAACGAGAATAAGAAGAATACAGCCAAGCCAAGCATGCCTAATGACAACACTAAGCTGATGGCAGTCTTACGCCCTTTAAGCACAGTCATCACAATATTAAACAACCAGGATAGCGCAACCAATACAATACCCACTTTAGTTGGTAATGGCTGCTCTAGAAACTCTCGACCCATCGTATTGAGTAGATCATTACCAGTCCATTTGGCCAATGAAGCATAAGGCACTAATAAATAGCCCAAAACTGTAATTGCTCCAGCGGCTAAAAATACCCAAAAGGTAATGATTGCCAGCTTAGGGCTAAATAGCTCAGTTTCCGTTTCTTCTGGGATCAGATAATACGACGCTCCCATAAACCCGTTTAGTAACCATACAATTAAAAGATTGGTATGCACCATACGTGCAACATTAAAAGGAATGGCTGGGAACAGGAAGTCTCCAACCACATACTGCAGCCCCATAATCAGGCCAAATAAAATCTGACCGAGAAAAAGGCCAATCGCGGCGATAAAGTATAGCTTCGCCACTGACTGAGATTTATATTTCATTTTGTTATCTCCTGAGAAAATGACGGATTAGCCTTCAATGTTAGGTGGCCATTTGTTGGTATCGATTCCTGATACATATTTTAGGAATGCGACCACATCATCAAGATCCGCGTCACTAAGATTAAACTGCGGCATTTGACGGCGACCTGGCACGCCTGTTGGCTGACCTTTAATCCACGCCTTAATAAAATCCGGACCACGACGTTGGTATACATTGCCTAGTTCAGGAGCAAAATAAGCGCCTTCACCTAACAAAGTGTGGCAACCGATGCAATTGTTGGTTTCCCATAATTTTTTGCCGTGTGCAACAGCGGGGGTAATGTTTTGACTGTTATCGCGTTTTGGTAATGCTTGAGTAGTATCAAAAGTTAGCGCGAGAAATAGAAGGAAAAAGAAAATTCCCCCACCATAAAAAACATTCCGCGCCATCGATTTGGTAAACGTTGCGCTCATAACATTGCTCTCCTCAAATAAATATGATTAATTAAAAAAACCTTAAGAATTTTATAAATCTTAAGATGTATATTACGCACATCTATTAAAATATGCAAATCATATATATCTTTAGTGATTAAATATTTTTTGATAAAAAGTGAAAGCGTATATGCGATAGTTTCCCAAACCGGTCTCGCAATGGACCACGGATAGGATGGGCTGCTTAATATGACTGTTTTTGTGTTTAAACTAACTGTGACTCTTAAAAGTACCATTAAAAAAATTGCAATTAAGCATGGTACATAGTAAGGCTAGTGAGGATGCATCGTTTAGCGTATTGCATTATTAAAGACAGCTTATAAGCTAACCCTGTACGATCGGCGCTACAGACTTTGGATGTATGAGAATGCGCGACAAAGGCCCTTTCTGCTGCAGTAGGTCAGCTAGTGTATACTTATCTAGTACAGCAAACAATGCGACTTGCGCCTCACGTAAAATCCCCACTAACTTGCAGGAAGGTTGTATGCAACATGTTCCGTTCGTATCCAAGCAAGGCAACAAACTAGTATCGCCTTCTGAAATTCGAATCATTTCCCCAATATTGACAGCATTTGGTTCTCGCGTCAGCCGTAAGCCACCGCCTTTGCCCCGTACTGTTTCTATATAGCCGCGCTGAGCCAAATGATGAACTACTTTCATCAAGTGATTTTCAGAAATCTTATACGCTTGTGCAATGTCTGAAATGGTGACTAACTGACCATGCTGAATACCTAAGTACATCATGACTCGCATGGTGTAATCTGAGAAAGTAGTTAGGTGCATAAATTCATTCCATAAAAGATGTATTAATAATATTGCTTATATCAAAATGCTGTGATATATTTTTAATATGCATTCTATATATATCTTAAACAATGTCCATAAAAACTTACAATAAACCACTTTCACCTCTTGAACAATCTGTTCGAGAGATATTGCTGCAAGTGATCGATCCTGAAGTTGGTGAGAATATAGTGGATCTTGGATTAGTGTATGGCATTAAGGTTGAGGAGAATGTTGCAAAAGTGAATCTCACTCTGACCTCACAAGCTTGCCCGATGGGTGAGATGCTATTAGATGATATTCATGCAACCTTAACTCGGCTGCTTCCGAATGAGATGGAATTCGACCTCAATTTGGTCTGGGAGCCTCCATGGAATCCCGACTTGATGTCCGCTGAAGCTAAACAGCGATTAGGCTGGAATTAACATTTTGATTTCACTGAGCAGATGATGAGCAACCAAAATCTTTCTGTGCCATACCGAATTCCGATGCTGGTGGTGGCATTTATCTGTCTAGCATTTGGCATCGGTAGTGGTTTATTACGATTGGGCTGGAATTTTCCATTGCCATCGACCAATCTTGTGGCTTTTCATGGTCCGTTAATGGTATGTGGATTTTTGGGTACCGTCATCTCACTAGAACGTGCCGTTGCCATCGGTCGGCGCCGGGCCTATGTGGGCCCACTCTCAGCGGCGCTTGGTGGACTAGCTCTAATTATAGGGCTGCCTTGGCATGTCGGTATGATACTTTTGACCTTATCAAGCGTCATTCTCAGCATCGCTACGGCACTTATCTTAGTCCGCCAGCATGCATTATTCAACCTAATACTGCTACTGGGCAGCCTCTCGTGGTTACTTGGTAATCTGTTGTGGCTTGTTGGGTTCGGCATTCCGCAAGTAGCACCATGGTGGGTAGGATTTTTAGTCTTAACGATTGCTGGAGAACGGCTTGAGCTTTCACGCTTTCTCCCACCTTCCCTAATTAGCAAGATTGCCTTTATGCTGATAGTCACTCTATTCTTGATAGGGACAGTCTCAGCAACATTATCTAACAATTTAAATGTACAAATTATCTCAGCAGCTTTACTGGCGCTTGCCATATGGCTTTTACGTCAAGACGTGGCACGCCATACTATCAAGCAAAAGGGATTAACCCGCTTTATCGCGGTGTGTTTAATATCGGGTTATGTCTGGATGCTAGTTGGGTCGCTAGTTGGATTACTCTCGCCACACTTAATACCTAGCTCAAGTTATGATGCTTTCCTGCATGCAATATTTGTTGGTTTCGTATTCTCCATGATCTTCGGGCACGCACCCATCATATTTCCAGCGATAGCTAGGGTCAAGGTTCCTTATCATCCCACCTTTTATCTGCCGCTCATCGTGCTGCATGTATCACTCATTGTACGCATTGCTGGCGACTTGCTGCAGAACCAGCATAGCCGCAGCATTGGCGGAGCGCTTAATGCAATCGCACTATTATTGTTCTTACTAAGTACAGTGAGAACAGTTATTCGCAGCAAAAGGCAAAGAACTTAACATCCACTGATTATTAAAATCACTTTTACAACTCTCGCGCTAACATTGCGCTTACTCCTTGAAAGGAAAACTCATGTCACAACCACATCTTCATCTGCTTCCAGAACAGATTTACCCATTCGATGCGCGCGGCATTGCCAAGCGTTTCCGCCATGCGGCCATCTTCGGTGCGCTCGACGCGTTGCACAGTGGGGAAATTATGCGTTTCGTCAATGATCACGACCCACTGCCGCTCCTTAACCAGCTTGAACAGCGTTATGGTGCCGCTGTTAGTATTGAATATAAACAGCGCGAGCCTGGGCAGATCGTGATCGATTTCGTTCGCACCTAACCTATAGGCATCACCCGTGCTGCAATCTCAAGTCGCGGTTACCCTGCTGACATTTATCGCCGCATCTATCTTCGTCTTGTTGCGCGGAAGTGCGGCGATTGTGAGTTACCACCTAATTTTCGCCGTAGGCATCCTGCCTTTGATACTCGGAGCGATGGTGCATTTCTTACCAGTGCTGGCACGCAGTAAAACCCCGGGCAATTTTATTCGCATTTTACCCGCCATAGCAACCATCGGTGGCATCCTTGCCACCATTAATTTCGCTTTTCCTAAAGCCATGCCTTACGGCGTCTATCTCGGTGTTGTAATCATCATCATTACGGTCGCAGGCCTAGTGGTTTGGGCATACCGTTTAAGAGTAGGAGCAATTGGTAAGCCGCACCCTTGTCTTGATTGGTATCTGGCAGCCTTGTTATGTCTGTTCATAGCACTTGGCGCCATTCTCATGGGTTATTTTATTCCCGCCCAGCGCGCTGCGCTCCGTTTACTGCATCTTCACCTTAATACGCTAGGGTTCATTGGTATTACTGCCCTCGGCACGCTACAAGTGTTGCTACCTACAGCCGCACAACGTCCTGACCCCATTGTGGCCTCACGCATGCACAAACACTTGAAATGGGTAGTCGCAGGAACGGTGATCATTGCCTGCGGTGCCGCCTGGCACCACAATCTTGCATGGATTGGGGTAATACTGATGACAGTTCCGATAATTGACATATTCAAATCATGGATACAACTTTATTCGAAGGCAATATTCAAGATACATGGTGCCGCCCCAGCGCTCGCGGCAGCCTTATGCGGCTATGTAATTGCTTTGATAATCGGCTCAATCCACGGCTATCATCAGCCACACTTCAACCCGATTGCGACATTCATCATCGCATTTCTCATGCCGCTGGTGACTGGTGCAGTCAGTTACTTGCTGCCATTATGGCTGCGTCCAGGGCAACAAACGCCTTGGCATCAGGCAGCCAGAAGGCATTTGGGCTATGGTGGTGGCTTACGAGCTTTGATTTTTATGGCGGGAGGGGTGATGGTTGGACTTGGCCATGAACTTGGCTGGTATCTGGCAGTATTTACCACAGGTACTTTCCTTGCCCAAACACTTCTATTGTTTATGATGGTTCGAGCATGATCTTACCCCTGTCAATCTACAGTTATTTGTCGCAGTTATACAGAAATTTTACCGAGATCTTACAAAATGAAGTCAATTAAACCATTGACAGCTTTACTTGTTAGCTACCAATCAACCCATACACCGATTCGAGAAAAGATATATTCCTCGATAGCATCGTTTGTTGCATTATTACTTCTGCTAATTTTGGTGAACTATTTTTCTGAAGGAATTTCTTTCAGGCTGCTGGTTTTGGCCTCAATGGGTGCTTCGGCATTTTTGTTGTTCGTTGTACCGCATAGTCCAATGTCGCAGCCATGGCCGGTGATAGGTGGGCACCTGTTGTCAGCTGCGATTGGGGTAGCTTGCGCCCAGTTGATACACAGTCCTGTATTTGCTACCGCAACTGCGGTAGCGTTATCGATATTTGTTATGCACTGGATGCATTGCCTGCATCCGCCCAGCGCAGCTACAGCGATGATTGCTGTTTTAGGCGGCCCGGAAGTGCATGCCATCGGTTGGCAGTTCTGCTATGAGGTGGTAGCCATTAATGTAGGCACCATGGTTTTGCTATCTGTTGTAATCAACAACTTAATTCCAGGACGGCGCTACCCGTTACTTCACTCACACCACCCTCACCATGCAGAGTTTACTAGAATAGATCACACGCCATACGCAGCATTAAAGGAGCAAGATTTTAAATGGGCACTTGGTCAAATAGATGGGTTTATCGATGTCAGTGCAGAGGATCTTGTCGATCTCTATGAATTTGCTGTTGAGCATGCTCAAAGTCGAAAATAGACATCTGGAAAGTTTAAATACATCATGAAATTAACTATATCATGGGACACGTTTTCAGCAGCACCTCACCGCATGTTCTTTTTTGGCGGTATAGTGCAGTCGATATTGACGCTGACTTGGTGGTTGATCGACCTAGCAGGACGTTATGGAACGTTATATGTACCAATTTCATGGGCTATCGTACCCACAGATGCCCACGCTTTTCTGATGATCTATGGCTTCTTCCCGTTCTTCATTTTTGGCTTTCTGATGACCACCTTCCCGCGCTGGATGAATGGGGATGAAGTTGAGCGTAGTGCATATGTACCGGCTTTTATCTTACTTGCTGCAGGGTCATTACTCTTTTATGAGGGATTGATTTTTAGTTTTATATTACTGAAGATAGCGCTCATACTATTTCTGGCGGGATGGGGCATGGGTCTATATGCTTTACTGCGTGTGTATTTGCGGGCAAAGCATCCAGATAAGCGACACGCAACGATTGCCTCGGTCGTGATGGTGGTCGGCTGGCTGCTAGTTGCCGGATTTACCAGTGATGAAGCGCATCTGGTCGCTATTGCCAAGGTGGGTGGTATCTGGCTGATTCTGTTACCTGTATTCTTCGCAGTTAGCCACCGCATGATTCCATTTTTTTCAGCCAATGTGATTCCTGATTATAAAATCGTAAGGCCAGACTGGGTGCTTGCACTTATTCCTGGCTTTGCATTAGTTCACGGGATACTTGAATTGACTGGATTGCAAGCTTTGACATGGCTTGTCGATTTACCCATGGCCGCAAGCGCAATCTATTTAACGCGCGCATGGCGGTTGCGAGAGAGTCTTGCTGTTCCTATACTGGGTATGTTGCACATCGGCTTTGCTTGGCTGGGTATTGCCTTGCTGCTCTACACAATACAAAGTTTAGATTTACTGATGACTGGCCAGCTAATCCTTGCTAAAGCTCCGTTGCATGCGCTGACAATCGGCTATTTCACTTCTATACTGCTGGCTATGGCAACACGCGTTACGCTTGGGCATTCTGGCATGGCCATGAAGGTCGACCGCCTAACCTGGGGCATCTTTCTTGGCTTCCAGGCTGTTCCTATGCTGCGCATCATTTCGGAACTTCCTGGACTTGAACCCACACTGCGCAGCCATCTCTACCTGTGCACTGGGTTAGTTTGGCTGGCATGTTTTGGCCTATGGACTTACAAATTTGCCCCAATCTATTGGAAACCTAGATCAGACGGAGGCGCTGGATGATAGAGCAGAATCTAAAACAGGTTGCAAATGCTTGTAATGATTCTATCCACATTCCATGATAGCCTATAAGCAAACTTACTATTACACAGTTTAAAGTGAGGCAGACCAATAACTTCTGCAGAAAAATGAGAATTAAATGAAAAAAAATCGCTTACTTAGCTATGAATGGGATGCCATTGCAGGCATATTGGCCGCTGTGGTAGCTATTGTTCTGCACTTTCTGCATGTTATAGACGAACATATCATTTTGCCCGTTGTGCTTACCCTAATGGCACTTTTGTTCATTAATTTTATGCGCCATACACGAAACAATGAAAATACTGCAGAGCAGGTAGAACTTATCCTCAAAACAGTATCTAAAATCAACTCATCATTAGCAATCCCTGACATCGTGCTAATTGGTCCACGTCAGCTTCGCGTGTCAAATGACCTGTTCGCACGCAATATGCGTGGCGAGGCAACTCTATTTAACGTATGCTTATCGATGTACAGAACACAGCCACTTTTTGATGCGCTACTTCGTCCCGTGATTGAGAATCCGCATGTAACCAGCGTTCAATTCGTTCTTGATGTTAGCCAACAAGAGGCGTGGCAAACAGATGTTCTGCCTAAAATAGTCAACAGCAACTCATCAGTCAAGGTTAAGGAACCGCGTCGGTGCTCTCTCCAAAAAAACTTATCTTTCATATTGGCTGATACTCAACCGCAAGGGACTGCTGAAGCTTTAGTGAGTTTTTGGGGTGAACCATTCATGTCACAATCCACAGATCACAATGTGCCACGTTATATCCTTCATGTTCAAGCACACTCAGAATTGCTGACACAACTCATCGAAATGGATCGGAATTGCCATATCCATAATTCTGAGTGTTAAATTATACAAAAGAGACTATGTCAGCAAACACTGAATCCTCTCATAAATATTTATTATATGTAAAATTTGCATATTTATGATTAATTCTAATTATTCGAACTTGGTTAAAGAGGACTTTGAATATGGATAAAATGAGCGCTGGTTTTTCAACACGTTGTATTCATGCGGGTGAATTAAATGATCAGTATGGTTCATTGCATACCCCTCTGTATGATACTAGTACTTTCGGCTTTAATTCAACTGAACAAATGCTTGATGTCATAGAAGGTCGTAAGTTTGGTTTTCTATATACGCGTTATGGATCAAACCCTAGTATTAAAAATGTAGAAACTAAGCTTGCGAGTATAGAGCTAGCGGAGGAGTCACTTGTATTTTCCTCAGGGATGGCAGCAATATCATCTACCCTACTAGCACACGGCGCGCGGGGGGTAATATGTTTTGGGGAAGTGTATGGTGGAAGTTGGGAATTAATGTTTCGGCAGCTTAAAGAGCTTGGACGATCAGTTGTGTTTTTAGATTCTGAAGATTGGCAAGGTCTTAATCAACAGCTTTCTCAAGGCTTAGGACTTGTCTACTTTGAAACTCCATCAAATCCATTGTTAAATATAATCGATATCGCTAAAGTTTGTAAAATAGCGCATGAATTTGATGCAATTGTCGCTATAGATAGCACCTTTGCAACACCAGTTAATCAGCAAACGATTAAACTTGGGGCAGACATTGTCATTCATAGTGCGACTAAATATCTTGGGGGGCACAGTGATTTAACCGGAGGAGTAGTAGCAGGAAGCCATATGATGTTAGCTCCATTAAGAATATGGAGAAAAAATCTGGGTCAATGTATGTCTCCAGAAGCTGCTCATTTGCTTGCTCGAAGTTTAAGCACACTTGAAATACGGGTAAAGCAGCAAAATACCTCAGCATTAAGAATAGCGGAAATCCTTCAAAACCATCCGGCGATTGAGAAAGTCAATTACCCAGGTCTGGTAAATTTTTCAGGGTACAGCGTTGCAAGACGGCAGATGTCTGGGTTCGGAGGGATGCTCTCTATCGCCATTCGAGGTGGCGCAGCAGCTGCTATTCAAATGGTCGATGCATTGAGACTGTTTGCAATAGCGCCAAGTTTGGGTGGATCAGAGAGTCTTGTGTCGCAACCCTCATTAACCTCTCACCGTGATCTTAGTGTGGAACTTCGAGCGGAACGTGGCATTGAAGAAAATCTAGTTAGATTATCTATTGGTTTGGAGAATCCTGAAGATATTGAAAATGATTTGCTACAAGCGCTCCTGCAGTTAATATAGTGTTGGTGAAATAATGAATTAAGTGTATGGGAAGACGTTTCATCTTAGAAATATTCTACTGGTCTAAGTAAAAGTTTCTTATCTTGGCACCAAGAACACCGATTTCTCTTTTACAGTTTCTTGGCTTTCAACCGCTTCAATTAAAAATTCAATTTTATGAGAACCGGGCTCAACTTTACCATCTGGTATTTTTAAATCTACGATAATCCAACGTGATTCTGTTGGTTTTACCATAATTGTATTGTTATGTTCATCATTATCTTTTGCAGATTCTGTTTCTATTTCTAGGCCTTTTAATCCATTAACACTTAGTCGATAGTGCTGAGTTGCTTCTGTGCCATTCATAATTTGCAGTTGGTATACATTCTCTAACATACCATTATCCGTTAAGCGTGACATTACTCCTCGGTCGCGAACTACATCAACTCTAAAGGGTTTTTTAAACCATAAACTCATCGACAACCCAACGGTTAGAAGTATAAGAATGGAAGCGTAGGCTAAGACACGCGGTCGCAAAATACGTTGTAACATTTGCTTGTCAGTCCAATTGTTATTAACTGCATTTTGTGTTGAGTACTTTACTAAACCTCGTGCATAGCCCATTTTATCCATAACAGTGTCGCACACATCTGCACAGGCGCCGCAACCGATACACTCATGTTGCAATCCTTCACGAATATCAATTCCAGTCGGGCAAACTTGCACACACAGATTGCAATCAATACAAGAACCTAATTCTTTAGAATTAACTTCAACTTTGCGTGACCGGCCACCGCGAGGCTCACCACGTGCTTCATCGTAAGTAACGACTAAAGTGTCATCATCAAACATTACACTTTGGAAACGTGCATAGGGGCACATATGTTTGCAGACTTGTTCACGCAAAAAACCGGCATTTCCATAAGTAGCAAATCCGTAAAAACCTATCCAGAAAGTCTCCCATGGGCCTAGACTGAAAGTCAGAACGCCTTGACTAAGTTCTCGTATAGGTGTGAAATAGCCAACAAAGGTAAAGCCTGTCCATAATGCGAAGATAATCCAAATAAATTGTTTGCTGACATTTTTGAACAGTTTATTACCCGACATTGCAGCCTTATCTAATTTCATACGGGCAGCACGGTCACCTTCAATTTTGCATTCTATCCATAGGAAAATTTCCGTATATACCGTTTGCGGGCAAGCATAACCACACCATAGACGACCGGCAATTGCGGTGAATAGAAAGAGTGACAGAGCAGCGATGATGAGAATGACTGCTAAATAAATCAAGTCTTGTGGATACATCACTAGGTTAAAAATATAAAACCGCTCAGCATTCAAGTCAAATAATAATGCTTGACGATGCCCCCATTCAATCCAGGGTATGCCATAAAAGAATAGCTGGGTAAGCCAAATCATTATCCAGCGCCATTTTGTAAAAAAACCAGATACGCTACGTGGATAGACTTTATTTTCCGATTTGTATAATGAAATAACGACATCTTGTGATGAAATCGCTTTATTTTTTATTTTGGCTGCAGTTGTAATGGTGGTTTCCTCGTTCATTTATCTAACTCTTAATTACCACTTACTTACTTATAAGGTAAGCCCTAAGGTTTTAAGCACAGCGACTTTCGGTGACATCTTACTATTGCCGAATAGAATAGCTTCAATGGCTTCAGGGATGCCATGACCTCGAACTTTTTAAGATACATAACGTGCAATTAGTCCAATCAGTAAGCCAACAATTACGGGGACTACAATGACCCAAAGCCTTAGGTGATTGTCTGCAGGAGAATGATTTGTAACCGAAATTGTTTGAAAGAAAAATAGATTGGTAAAGAAGCGTATCAAAAGGAGTAAAAGATATGCTGCTATAGTACTTGATACTCCAATAAAAACAGCGATTACAGAAGTAGAAAGCAATCGAGAATTTACCAAAAAATCACTTCGTGAATCACTCATGTTAATTCCATTTTTAATCATTAATTAGTGGGATCGGAAACACGGCCTTTAATGACTGCAACTCTATCCGGTGCAACTCTGCTAAATGAGCCAAAAGTACCTCCCCTTTTTCAAGTAAAAAGATTTCCACCTGACGTTTATCAACTTTACTTTGCCGACGTTGAACCAGTTGGTTTGTTTCACATCTTGAGATCAATGCAACTACACCATGCTGCCTTGCCTGTAGACGTTCTGATAGTTCACCAACCGTTGCATAATTGCGCCCTGGATATCCCTTGATATGCAGCAAGAGGAGATATTGGAGAGGTGTGATGCCATGCTTTTGGACGATATTTTCTGAAAATCGCTCGAATCGTCGTATCTGAAACCGAAATTCGGATAATGCTTCGAACTCACTTTTCGTGAGGACATCATTTTTGGCTGCGTTCATGAAATCAATATTTATCTGTATGGACGGGGTAAATTATATCACATAATGATATAATTTACCCAATAATTGAGGTGGAATACCTGCTTACATCTCCCGTCACACTAGATTTCTTAGAATGACGGGGACATTTTTATTCCCCACTATACCTACGAACTTTGATTTAGTTTTATCACGTATTGGGATTTATTTATGTCACGCCATATTGCCTGCTTGCTAATCGCGAGCCTTTTATCTTCAATTACTACTCAGGCAACTGCCGCCAACATAGCCCAAATCTTGGCAAGGCCATATGTGAAAGCCAATAATTATGTTTTGATTGACCCAAGATCAGGGCGGACATTAATTGCTCAAGCCGCGGACCAACCTGTACCTCCTGCCAGCTTGACCAAACTAATGACGGCATATCTGACGTTTACGGCTTTAAAACAGGGACAACTTAAGCTAGATCAGCAAGCCGTCGTGAGCGTGGAGGCTTGGAAAGCTGGTGGATCAACGATGTTTCTTCAGCCCGGATTACCTGTCAAAGTCGATCAATTAATTCAAGGCCTTGTAGTTGTATCCGGAAATGATGCAGCGATTGTGCTGGCCCAAACTATAGCGGGTAATACCTCTAGCTTTGTGCAACTCATGAATCTCACGGCAAAACGATTAAATATGAATCAAAGTCACTTTGACAGTGTAAATGGATTGCCCACGCCCACCCATTTGATCAGTGCAGGTGATATCGCTTTGTTAACCAGGGAAATCATGAGGCAATTTCCTCAGTATCTACATTATTTCGGGGAACATACGTTTACTTACAATAAGGTCACACAGCCTA
>Ga0116183_1001518_pt1 | contig 26218 bp, 20 predicted proteins | sample AD_UKC078_MetaG_FD_89753 | JGI IMG/M metagenome (GOLD analysis project Ga0116183, IMG submission 89753) | Active sludge microbial communities of municipal wastewater-treating anaerobic digesters from USA - AD_UKC078_MetaG | ecosystem: Engineered > Bioreactor > Anaerobic > Digestate | place: USA...
ATGGGCGCGTGTTCCGCCTCGCTACGCTCGGCTCCACAAGCCCCCATGCAATCCTGCCAGGAGGCGCAATCATGAAACAACGAAACTCTCATAACGACTGGACCAAAGAATGGGGGCTTGACAGATCTCTTCAGCAAAAGGATCCTGGAAAACCTCGCCGGGAGGTAGAGGAGGGGAAGGAATCTCTTTCTTTTTTGTGAAAAAGGATAGCATAGTATGCTCCACGCTGCTTTCTTGACCGCTTTCCTATAATACGCTAAAGCCGATTCTATAGCAACGCTGCGAGTCAGGCCAGATAAAATCTTTTTGGATAAATGCGGGGGCAGACTACGAAATATTTTCTCAGGAAGAGGTTTCTTTGAGGCTTGATCCGGACAGAATTAAAAAGACCGGTGCTTTCGAACAACTACAAATCCGACTGACGATTTTTCAGACGCCCAATCACAAAAGCAAGTCGTTCACTTTCCCGCTCTCCAGTGATGCAGGCCGTCCAAAAGAATGACTCCGCTCTTGGTTTCGATGTGTAAAGTTCTGGCACACAACTTCTGGCACACAACTTTGAACTCTCCCGTTCAAGTACGTACAATGATACTTGTCAGCGTCCTTATGTTTTCCATGTATCTATTTCGTTGCGGTGAACAGGAGCGGATGTTATGGCTTACAGGCAGCATGTGGAATGCCTTCAGAAAGGGGTTGACGCCTGGAACGCCTGGAGAAAAGAAACCCGGCATTCCCGCCCCGACCTGAGCGGATTGAACTTGTCCGGTCTGGATTTGCATCGGCTCGACCTTGCATTCACCAATCTTTCTCATGCCAATCTATCCAAGGTGGACCTACGGGGTACAGATCTGACGCAATGTAATTTTTTTGGTGCCAATTTTCTAGGTGCCAAACTAGCCGGAGCTATTTTAAATAGCGCCGAATTAAGTAACGCTGATTTACTCAACGCTGACCTGCGAGATGCCTCTTTTGAAAACGCAACCTTAAACAATGTTGTCCTGCACGAGTACAACTTTCACGGCATGAACTTTAAGAATGCCAGTTTTTTTGAGTCAGACCTGACTAAATGTGATTTTTCGACGGCAGACCTTTCGGGAGCGGTCTTATCTTCCGCTAAACTTGATCTGGTTAATTTTTATATGACAAACCTGCAAAATGCCACGATAAGCCAGTGCAGCGTTCGCATGGCAGTCTTTAAAAATGCGCTGCTTGAAGGCATTGTTGTTCATGAAACGAACCTTTTAGAGGCTAATTTATCTCTCAAAGAAAAAATGAAGTTGAAACTTCACGGAAAATTGTAAAATCTTTGGTTTGCTCTCAATCAATCCTTCGTTACCGTTGCTGTTCTTGTTCGACCTGCAGGAGTAATTGCATATGAAATCTGAAAACCCGACTGCACTGCCCCCTTTAACCAGACGTTCTTTCCTTCACCACGCCGCTGTCACCGGAACCATAGCAGCGGGACTCAGTGCCGGGCTTCACCGCAGAGGTTACAGCGCTAACGAGCGTCTCGGCGTAGGTGTTATCGGTGCCGGTAACAGAGGCAACAGCCATCTTGATGCCCTCAAACATATACAGGACGAAGACAAAAGCATTGAGCTTCGTGCTGTTTGTGACGTATACAGACCCCGTATGACCAGAACAGCGGAGCGTTTCGGCATTAAAGGCTACATGAGCCATCTGGAATTGCTTGAAGATCCATCCGTTGACATTGTCACCATTGCAACTCCTGACCATATTCATGGGTATCAGGCACTTGATGCATTGCACGCCGGCAAAGGCATCTATTGCGAAAAACCGGTGACACACTGGAGGCAGTTTGAACTCACAAAACAGCTTGCCAAAGAAGTTGCCGCATCACGGGGTGTGTTCATGTGCGGCACCCAGGGCATGTCCGACACAGCCTGGCGCCAGATTGGACAGCTTGTCCGCGAAGGACTCATCGGGCAGCCCATCCATGCGGAATGCGGGTATTTTCGGGTAGGCGACTGGGGCGAAGCGGGCATGCCCATCGATGACCCCAATGCCCGACCGGGTGCTGATCTGAACTGGGAAGCTTTTCTCGGCGATGCGCCGCAGCGCGCCTTTGATGTAAGCCGCTTCTTCCGCTGGCGCATGTACGAAGACTATGCGGGAGGTCCTTGCACGGATCTTTTCCCGCATATTCTAACTCCGGTCATGCACATGATGAATGCCGGTCTGCCGTCCGTTGCGGTGGCAACAGGAGGAAAATTCCGCTACAGCGAGCGTGAAGTGCCGGATACTTTCAATATGCTTGTCGATTTTCCTGAAAACTTCACTATTGCCGTGCTGGGAACGCAGGGAAATGATTTTCAGGCAAGCGAGAACCGCGGTTCCGCTTCGCGAGTGCCTGTAATCCGCGGATGGGATGGAGCATTAACAGTCTCCAATGACAAAATTATCTTTACACCCGCTCATGGCTCCAATAAAGAAAAACAGCTGTTTGACATTGACCGTGGGGAAAACCTGCTGCACTTTTTCCGGGAGTTTATCGGCTGTTTCCGGAACAGCAATCCGAATACGATCAGTAATATGGAGCTGGCGTATCGGGTGCAGACGGCGCTGATCATGAGTTATCTGTCCTTGCGTGAAAGTAAGGTGGTAAAATTTGACCGCCAGACAGAATCTATCCTGCTCTAAGAATTGCGTACCACAGAAAAACACAGCAGCCGCCAATATGATATTGACGGCTGCTTCTTTTTTATTTCAGAGATGAAAACTGCTTACATCCGCCAGGGTTCCCGGTAGGCCCGGCTGCGCAGTCTGTTCGCTTCATCATCGTTAACAAAGGCTTCTTTCACAGGATCCCAGGTCACTTCGCGCTTTAATTTGATTGCGATGTTTGCACAATGGCAGGCGGTAATGGATCGATGTGACGTTTCAGCCGTTGACTTGGTCGGCTGTCTGCTTTTAACGCTATTGAGAAATTCACGCACATGATTATCTGCCGGATAGCCGCCGGAAAAATGACGATCGCTTGCCAGGGAAGCGGGAGATGTTTCAATGGTGTTGTCGTCTCCCGTTTCCACCCAGCCTTCAGTGCCTTCAAACCGAACGGGGCAGGATCCAAAACGCAAGCCTTTGGTAATAACAAGTTTTGCACCATTCGCATAGCGTGCTTCTATGTCGCCCAGTTCATTCATGATCCTGTAATGCACAGGAGATGTGTCATCGGCATTTAAAGCCCACTGGCACAGATCCACCGTATGGGAGCCCCATTCGGCGATGGAACTTCCCGAAAAATCACCGTGTCTCCGCCAGAATCCTGTGGTGTATTTCAGATTGTAGGGGCGCCACGCAGCCGGACCGAGCCATAAATCCCACGCCATTTCTTCGTAAGGCGGCAGGGGTTCTTCCGGAAGAACCCCGTAGTAAATAGTGGAATCAGGCCAGGCTTTTTCGGCATACACAGTTTGTATTTCGCCCAGAGCACCCGAACGTGCCAGTTCTACGGCAAGTACAAAATTGCCGACATTACGGCGTTGGGTGCCGCACTGAAAAATCCGTCCATTGTGGCGTACCGCATCCGATACCGCCCGGCTTTCCGCAATGGTTACGCTCATCGGTTTTTCGCAGTAGATATCTTTGCCCGCCCGGGCAGCCAAAATGGAAAGAGGGGCATGGTTATTGTCACCTGTGGCGATCATCACCGCGTCTATGTCAGGTCGGGCAATCAGTTCCCGCGCATCAATATAAGCAGCACAGTCGTCATTTCCGTAATGTTCATCGACCATTTGTTTGGCTCTGTTGCGCCTGTCTGCAAAGACATCACAAACAGCGACGACCTTCACATCAGAATATTGAAGAAAGGCATTCAGAATGTAACGCCCTCGTCCGGCTATACCTATGGCACCTACGGTGATTTTGTCGGAAGGATTGGCATCACCGAAGGCACGGGACATAACCAGAGGGGACACGGAAAGAGCACCAGCCGCCATTGTGGATTGGCGGAGAAAAGCGCGCCGTGTAAGTGTTTTCACTGACTTCATTATTGAGTATCCTTTATGGTAAGCATTGACGCTATTGTGTTTTCAGTTGGAGGCAGGTTCAAGTTTTTTAACTTTGACATCTTTAAAAAGGACTTTCATGGGAGGCCCTTTGTGAATTTGAAAGGCGATAATACCACGCCGTTTCGCAACAGAGGAATGGTCGGTCACTTCATGCATCGTGTGTCCGTTGATTCTGGAAACAAAAGTGTCCCCTTTTACGATCACATGATATTGGTTCCAGTCGTGAGGATAGATATAGTCGCCGAGCGCTTTCTGATCGTCAAAGCGTTCTGATTGAACTCCATCATCTGTGACCACTGACTTTTCACCACGATATGCCAGAAACTGACGACCGCCTTCCTCATAGCACAGTCCGGTGACCCAGTCTTCATTGGAGATATCAGCCTGATATCCGCGCACTCTGAACTGTTCATCCGAGAAATATTCGGAGCGGATCTGAATGCCTGAATTTGCCCACTCGCTGTCAATACGGTATTGGAACATAATCTCAAAATCTTCGAGTTCCTCGACGTTCCAGCTGAGGAAAGTATTGTGCTCGAGTTCATCCGCATTCTTTGTTTCCAGCACGATACAGCCGTCTTCAACCCTGCAGTACTGGGGATTTCCCGACCAGCCGTCCAGTGTCTTTCCGTCAAAGATAGAAACAAATTTTCCTGTTATAAGCGGAGCCGCCCCCCCTGGGTTCATTGCTTTATTAAAAGTTTCCTCACCCACTTTCTCTTTAATACGACCCAGCGCTGCATCGGCTTCCGCCTGAAGATCTTCTGTCTTCGCCAGAGCGGTAATGAGAGAAATAGCTTCTATATTCCCTGTTTCTCCGAGTCCGGAAAGCAGTAATTTGCGCTCTGCTGTATTTTTCGCAGCCGTTATCAGGGATTTATAGCACTCGAGTGTCTTTTCCTGAGAAATCTCTCCCAAACGGAGCAAACGAACAGCGCCACGGAAAGCAATGCTCTGCTGAGCTGCTTCCCCGCTACCCTGGGTAAGATCAACGAGCGTATCCAGCGCCTGCACCGTAGGCCAGGCAGCCACAGCCCGTACAGCGCCGTCAACAACGCGTGGATCGCTGTGCTCCAAATATTCCTGCACCAGACTGAAGGTTGTGGGATCTCCCAGGCGACTGAGAACCTTCAGAAAAGACACCTGGGCATTGGCATCCGTGGTAGCCAGCAGATTTCCTTTGATCATTTCAAAGACTTGCAGCGGCAGCATATCTGAAGCAAGATTCATTGTCGCCCCTTCAGACACAGTTTTTTGCTTCACGACTCCGCGCTCTAAATATTCCAGATGCAGTTTTTTCACAATGTTCGGTGCCGGATCTCCATAATCGGCATTCTGTGCGATGATGGAAAAAGTGCCGTCCTGCACTGCCTGCTTCACCTTGTCGGTTACATCCGCACAGGCACCATCAGGCCAGTCACCATAGACAGCACTGCGGATTTCAATACCGGCATCTTTTTCCTGTGCTTTTCTGCAGAGAGCAACTGCTGCGTTTTCCGCCTCAGGGCGCCCTTTGTCGCCATCAAGAACAGTCAGCAGGCCCAGCAGCACAGGCACCTGATCCACATCGGCAAGTTTCGCAAGCGCCTGAAATGCCGCAGGGGCGCAGCCATCTATACGGGTATGTGCAATCAATGTGATGACAGCTTCTTTAACATCGCGCTGGGCCAGAACTTCAATAATCTCGGGGCGTGCTGCCAGCGGCGCATTGGAAAGATAATCCACAAGCGCCGCATCCACATCTTTTCCTTTCAGCCGGCGCAGGGTCTCGGCGGCAACATTTTTTTCTGTACGTCCCTCTGCACGGGCAATCATTTCTGCCAACGGAGCAATCGACGCACTGGTGCCGTTGTTTCCAAGCGCTTTTGCCGCTTCTATACGCACCGCTTCGCTGGGACTGTGCAAAAACTGATGGAGCGTTTTTTCGGCAATTCCTTCTTCCCGTTTTCCTAAAGACTCAATCAAACGCGCCTGTACATCCTCCGCAAGAGATGGCAGTTCTTCTACGAGCTGCCCCACCAGATCACCGCTCTTCAGGCTGATTGCGGAAGCAAGCGCAACAGAACGCAAAAACAAGTCATTGGAATAAACCATTTCCAGAATATGACTGACTGCCTTTTCGGTATCCTCTTCCAGTATCCGCATAAAAGCACCGGCACGGATTCTGTCGGGCCAGGATTTTTCCAGAAGCGATTCATAAACGCCGGCTATCGTCTCCGTATCAGACTCAGCCTCTTCCAGAGCGACGAGAAGCGCTTCGGCGGCAACAGCGGCACGCTCTCTGTTTTGATCGAGAATATGGGATTTCAAGACTTCAGTTGCTTTTTTACCGGAAATGTGTCCCAGAGCTGCAAGGGCAGCCTGAGCAAGTCCTTCCTGATCTCCTGCTGCCAGATCAGCCAATACGGAGACAGCACCTGAGTCTTTTCTCACGCCCAAAGAAGAAGCGATCCCGATCGCTTCCTTTTCCGGCGCTTTCGTTAGTGCATCGCGCAAGGCCGCAGAGGCCTCTTCTCCCGGGATCAGTTCCAGCGCAATTCGGGCGAGGTGAGACCGTTCAGGCTTAACAAGCATCTCGGACAACACCGGGACGCTCTTCTCTGTGCCGATAACAGATAAAATTCGAACGGCACGATATAAGTCAGCCCATTCATCTGACGATTTCAGTGTGGACAGACACTCCTCTTCCAATGCGCCTTTCGCTGTCGCATCCTGGCCGATAGCAGCGACCGCACTGTCAAAAGCCAGGTCCGGAGCGTCTTCCTGCCCATATGCCGCAGAAAGAGAAAAGGCACACGAAAAAGCACAACACATAACGAACATACAGTACCGCATAGAAAAAACCTTTACGCAAAGTTGTTAAAAAAGTTGTCTCATCTATTGACGCAGAAGTCAACAACAAGGAAGCAGAACCCTGAGGTTAAATCTTCTCCCAGATTTCTGAAGCTGCACTGTTCAGCACTGCCTCACAGACCTTTTGTGTTTCAACAGCATCCCTGAAAGTGGGCGGGCAAGGCTGATCCTTTTCCAGTGACTCCATGAAATCCGCTGCCTGATGGACAAAGGAATGTTCATAGCCGATCTGCAGACCGGGCACCCACCAGCGACCCATATACGGATGATCGCCGCCGTGGTCACTCACATGAATAGAACGCCATCCGCGCAGAGCGCTTTCATCACCATGATCGAAGTATTCGAGGCGATGAAGATCATGCAGATCCCAGCGGATTGAAGCATTGGCACCGTTGATTTCAAAGGTGTAGAGCGCTTTATGGCCACGGGCATAGCGGCTTGATTCAAAAAGCCCCAGAGAGCCATTGGAAAAACGACAGAGAAAAGCACAGGCATCGTCAATACCGACAGGCGCAAGCTGCCCCGTTTCGACATGAACCCTTTGTTTTACAAAGGTCTCTGTCATCGCCGTTACTTTATCAATGGAGCCATTCAACCAGAGCGCTGTGTCGATGCAGTGGGCAAGCAGATCTCCTGTCACTCCTGAACCGGCCTCGGCAATGTTGAGGCGCCAGTTGGAAGCACCGCCCTGAGGCACGTCTTCAGAGATGCACCAATCCTGAAGGAAATTTGCTCTATAGTGATAGATACGTCCCAATTTTCCGGATTCAACAATGTGCTTTGCAAGCATGACAGCAGGAATCCGGCGATAGTTGTACCACACAGTGTTGGCAACACCGGCTTTTTCAGCTGCCTCCGCCATCTCGATCCCGTCGGCGGTATTCATGGCAAGGGGCTTTTCACAAAGGACCATTTTTCCCTGCGCAATAGCTGCCAGTGCTATTTCTTTGTGGCGGTCATTGGGAGCGCAGATATCCACGGCGTCAATGTCATCCCGTTCAAGCAACTTCCGCCAGTCCGTTTCCGTCGATGCAAACCCCCACTGGGCGGCAAAGGCATTAACCTTATCCTGATTCCGCCCGCAGGCTGCCTGAAGCACCGGTTTATATTTCAGTTCGGGGAAAAAATCGGGAACCCTCTTGAATGCGTTTGTATGAGCGCGTCCCATAAAGCCGTAGCCAATCATGCCCAGACGAATCTGTGTCATATCCTGTACCTTTCCTCTTTTATGAGCGGATGTGTTTCTGTTAAGTTCATTCCTGCCAGCCATGTGCATTACGGACAGCAATCATTGCGCTGAGGATGCTGTTCCAGGTTGCAGGATTCAGCAGAGTCTCATTGGGAAACATGCAGCCGTCCCAGCACAGATGCCGAATTTTTTTCTTCAGATTTCCTTGATTGTCACGGAGCCAGAATCCGGCATATTTAACAATATCAAGTTTCCCATTCGGATCTTCAGGCAGGCAATGCCGCCCAGTCTTATCATGCGTTCCGGAGCCGAAGACGGTTGCATCATTCTGCGCCACATGAAAATCCAGCGTCCAGGGGCGCAAGGCGGCACACAAAGACTTGTAGGCAAGATCAAAAGCGGATTCATCATTCCATTGAAAATCAGGAGGAAGCAGAGCATCTTCGGGCGCATTGGCACCTAACAGATACAGCAGCGTATGCGCCATATCAGCCTGAAATCCAAACTGTCCTTTTCTGTCCACCATTTCAAGGAGCTGTGACATGCGCCGCCAGCTGTGCATACCGCCCCAGCATACTTCACCTTCGGCCACCAGAATTTCTCCATGATCAGCGGCGATATCAGCGGCCTCACTGAAAGTTCTGGCAATTTTTTTCTGATTACCTTCCGGATCCTGCGCCCAGCTTTCTACAGAGACAGCCGAATCAATGCGCACCGCACCATCCGGCCGAATACCCAGCTCTCTCAGCTTTGCACCGATGCGGCATGCTTTGCGCACCTGTTCAAGAAAGCGGGGCCGCCCTTTTTCCTCATCCATGGCGGAACCGCCGCCCGCATCCACCCAGACAGGCGCGACCAGACTTCCCACCTGAAGACCAAGACCATGAATCTTGTCTGCCAGCGCCTTAATGCCGTCATCAGCAATGTCGATGCTGATATGCGGATCTGCAAGAAAAAGATCAATCCCGTCAAACTTGATGCCATCCACTTCGGCGGCAGCTGTCAGATTCAGCATGGTATCCAGATCAATGGGAGGCTCGCTGCCCGGGCCTTTCCCTACCAAACCGGGCCATGCTGCGTTATGTAACTTGGGGAAATTATTGCTCTGATTTGTCATTGTTTGATCCTCCTCTTTTATATCAGTCGAGCGGGACAGGCATATTGGTATGCGCATCCGGACCGAAATGTTTCAACATGACAATGGGATCTGATTTGCTCGGATTGGTTATGGTTACACCTTCGCGTGCGGCCGCTTCAGAAACAAAATATTCGTCATAGGTCAGCTGACCGTAGCGGATAAGCGCCGGCGATTCAATGTCCCAAATACCAAGCGTGCCATGTCCCTGAACAACATACAGGCCATAAGCACCGCCATCTTTGATGGTGACCGTTGCGCCCGGCAGCACGGTCAGCTCTTTGGCACTGAATTCTTTTGATAAATAGCAAATCCAGTTTTCCTGATAGCCTGCAGCACGCATTTCCGCGGGGTCATCAACAGGCACAGGTTTCATAAAATGCTTTTGCCTGAAAAGCGGATCTGTATTCTGCTCCCAGTCAATCACTTCCAGCAGATACTCGTGGTTTCCGATTTCCTCTTCCGGCGAATCTTTCCACAGAAGGTCTTCGGACAGCACCTGATCATGTACGACAGACTCATACATTGCAAAAACATCTGATGCTTTCTGAGGCTCGTAGGTGCAAAGACTGCCCGGCGCATGCAGTACTCCGGGCGGCACGTTCCAGCCTGTTCCCGGCGTCAGCACATAGGCTGCGGAAAGATCGGTAATGCGATTTTCTCCTTTTGTAAAAGCACGCAGTGCATCAAGCACTTCCTCTTTTGTCACACCGGGAGCAAGCCCGAAAAAGGTATAGGGAAAATCGCCTCCGTGATTATTCAGCTGCGGCGGAAAGTAATACGCCTCAGGCTTTCCACGTGCGCCAACCCGGGCAGCATGATCATCATCATGATGAATGTGGAAAGGAAGGGCTCCCTGATTATCAAAAAACTTGGAGTACATGGGCCACGCCTGATATTTAGCCCAGAGTTTTCCGATAATAGCGTCTTTCAATTCTTCAATGGCATCACGAAGCAGGAAGAGTTCTGTTTTGCCGCCATCTTCAAAAACGATGTGACTCAATCCTTCATTCTTGCTGGTGAGCGGGCCGTTATCAGCAGGCGTTGTGGAAGAAAACCAGCGTTCGTCAATACCGCCCCTTTCCCCTCCCAGAGCATAGTAGTCATGGGGATGCAGTTTAATCCGCCGTCCAGGCACACAAAAAACACGAGGCACCCAGGTCGGGGTAAGGCGCAGCACGCCTTGCCCCTGCTCCATAGCTCTTTCTGCAATGGCTTTCACTGACATGATCAAACTCCTTTAACTTGACATGAGATCCATACAGATTACTTAAAACACGATGTTGTAGACGCACGACAAAAACGCTTTTCTCAGCCTGTCTCTAATCTTCTTATTTTAAGCCATCCGGATGCAAATTATTTTAATTATCCTTTTCTTTTTTTTCTATTTAAAAATCTGTACAATAACTCTCAGGTATTCTGACCCATTTAAAATGGATCTGTCCGGAAGTACAAAATGGTCTGCTTTTTCCCCAAAACGGTATGGATCCAATCTCCCCAACCTAAACGATGGAGCTCAAATTCATGAAAACACGTTTATTTCTCCCCTTTATCCTGTTTCTTCTCCTGCTCACCGGTACCCCCTTTGCGTCCGCACAGTTTGAAACTCCAGTCATTAAAGAATGGGTTGTCAAAGAAACAAACGACAATGGTGAAGTGGAAGAAGTGGAGTACATGTCATTGGACGGTGTGCTCGTACATGAAACAGACCCCGCACTGGCACCGCAGCCCCCTGTCGTGCAACCCGGTGCTGTGACCGGCATGCCTCCCTCTGATGCTATTGTTCTGTTTAATGGGAAAAACACTGACGGCTGGTCTGCCGATGATGGCAGCCCGAGCCAATGGATCGTGAAAGGCGGTGCCCTTCAGCCTGTGGAAGATTCCGGTGTCATCCGTACCGTACAGGAATTTGGTTCCTGCCAGCTCCATGTTGAGTGGGCCACCCCCGCTACTGTTGAGGGTGACGGACAGGGACGCGGAAACAGCGGCGTATTCCTCATGGGTCAATATGAAATTCAAATTCTGGATTCTTATGACAACACGACTTACCCCGACGGACAGGCAGGCGCTCTCTACGGCCGAAGCGCTCCGCTTGTAAATGCCTGCCGAAAGCCGGGCGAATGGCAATCCTACGATATCATTTTCCACCGCCCTGTTTTTGACGCCAGCGGCAACGTTGTCAAGCGGGCAACATTTACCATTCTCCACAATGGTGTCCTGATTCAGGATCATCTGGAACTCTCCGGCGGCACGCTCTGGAAAAGCAAGCACTCCGTTGTTCCTTATGAGGCACATGGCGACAAAGGACCGATAACGCTGCAGGATCACGGCAATCCTGTCAGTTTCCGCAACATTTGGGTGAGAGAACTGGCAGACTGATCCTTAGCAATATCTCCGCTTTCTGTTCCCTATACACGGCAGACCATTCAAGTTACTTTATGGTCTGCCTTTTTTATGCCCTCTCTTGCCTGTTCAGTGCTCATGGGGTACACTATAGGCGTGCGTTAAATCTGTTCACGAACCGGGCTCACCCGTTGAAAGCAGGAATAAACGTATGAAATATGTACTTGCATTAGATCAGGGCACAACCAGTTCCCGGGCCATTATTTTTGATCAGACAGGGACAATACGGGCCAGTGCTCAACAGGAGTTTGAGCAAATTTTTCCCGAGCCCGGACTCGTTGAACATGACCCTTCAGCAATTTGGACATCGCAGCTAAAAGTGGCGCGCGAAGCACTTTTGAAGGCAAACCTTAAAGCATCGGAAATTACTGCAGTCGGGATAGCCAATCAAAGGGAAACGACTCTGGTATGGGATCGCAAATCAGGAACACCCCTTTACAACGCCATCGTGTGGCAGGATCGACGCACGTCGGCATTCTGCGAAACGCTACGCAGTCAAGGATATAACGACCTTTTCAGAGAAAAAACAGGGCTGTTGCTGGATCCTTATTTTTCAGGCACCAAAATAAAATGGATTCTTGATCATGTCGAGGGAGCCTCTGAAAAAGCCCGGCGGGGAGAACTTGCCTTCGGTACAGTGGACACCTGGCTCTTATGGAATCTGAGTGGCGGACGGATCCATATGACAGACGCTTCCAATGCATCCAGAACCCTTTTGTATAATCTGCACACCGGCACCTGGGACAATGAACTGCTGGAGCTGCTCGCAATCCCGGCAAGCCTGATGCCGGAAATCGTAGACTCAAGCCGCATTTACGGATATATGCAGGAAGATCTTCTGGGCGCATCGGTCCCCATTGCGGGTATGGTGGGAGACCAGCAGGCAGCTCTTTTCGGTCAACTGTGCACCCGGCCGGGCATGGCGAAAAACACCTACGGCACCGGCTGCTTTATGCTGATGAATACAGGATCTCAGGCTGTCCGCCCTGAAACGCAGTTGCTTACGACTGTTGCGTGGCAGCTGAAAGGCGAGCTTCAGTATGCGTTGGAAGGGAGCGTATTCGTGGCAGGAGCCGTTGTACAATGGTTGCGCGACCAACTGGGCATCATTTCATCTTCTTCCAAAATCGAGACCCTTGCCCGAACGGTGCCGGACAATGGCGGTGTCTATTTTGTGCCTGCATTTACCGGACTCGGTGCCCCCTGGTGGGATCCTCACGCACGGGGCACCATAAGCGGTCTCACCCGGGGAGCCACCGCAGGACATCTTGCCCGGGCAGCTCTGGAAGGAATCGCTTTTCAGGTGGAAGATGTGCTTGACGCCATGAGCAGTGCATCCGGTGTTGCTGTGCAGGAGCTGCGTGTGGACGGCGGCGCTGCCGCCAATAATCTGCTCATGCAATTTCAGGCGAACATTTCAAACACGCCTATTATTCGTCCTAAATGCCTGGAGACCACCGCTGCAGGTGCGGCTTATCTTGCAGGGCTCGCAACGGGTGTGTGGGATTCAGTCGATGCACTCGCTTCACAATGGGAAATGGACAGCACTTTTGCTCCGGCGTTTTCAGAAGATGAACGTTCTGCTTTTAAGACAGGATGGCATCGCGCCCTTCAACGCGCAAAAAGCTAAGAAAATATCCCGTCTCCTGCGTCCTTGTACCGGAAAAGAAATTATTGCCTTTTCCCTTCTGTGGCAAGTTCCTTTATCTCTTCAGGCGAAAGGCAGGTGTCATAAAGATGCAGATCACGCATCCACCCGTTAAAATAATCGCCGGGACCTGCACCTATGAGTAAAGAGACATCCGGACTGCTCTGCAGTGCAGAGGCCGATGCGTTTTCACTGGAAGCGACGCAATCACCGTCCACATAAAGTTTCAGAGCAGCGCCCTGACGGGTTGCGGCAATATGCCGCCAGCCGGAAGGCAGCGACCGGTTCCAGGAAGTGCAGGCGCCCGTGCTCATACTATAGACATTTCCGGACGGCAGTGTACCGCAGAAAAGCTTTCCGTCATAAAGAGCCATGGACCAGGTGCGCCTGTATCTGCCTTCAGCCGTGTCCAGCTGATCACTCACTTTTGTCCAGATATCCTTGCCGTCATAGCGATACACGCAGGAACTTGGAAGGGTTCCTGTGTACAGTTTCCCGTTATAAACCATCATGCCCATGGTTTCAAGCTCTTCCCCTGTACGCCCGGCAGCAAGCCAGGTGTCCCCTTCCAGACGATAGACATAAGCCAGTGGCCAGGTGGAAAGGTACAGCTGTCCGCCATACACTGCAAAAGAATAATCCTGATGAATAGGCGGATCCAGCGATGCGCCCCGATAAGACCACTCCTTTCCGTCAAACAGAAAGGGACCGCCCGGCGCATCATAAGACACCATGTAGAGTCCACCGTTAAAAACGGAAGGATTCAGGACGCGTCTTCCCGGATTGCCTAAATAACGCCATGTTGTGCCTCCCTCATACCGATACAGACCAAACCCTTCTTTTTTTAATGTGGTTGCATGCAACGCACCCTGATACACAGCCAGACCTCCCAGCGTACCCGCTTCACCCGTTTCCTCATTGGCAAGCTGTCCGCAGAACTCCCAGGAAGTGCCGCCCAGATATCGGTAGACCTTTCCGCTTCTCTCTTCATTGGCAGATGCCTCCAGTGAAGAGCCGGTCGTGTCATACCATCCTGCACCTGCAAAGAGATTTCCTTCATGGACGGTGAGTGCCATTACTGCGTTGCTTGCATCCGGAGATCCGCAATCAATCCATCTTGTGCCACCATCGTAACAATACACGTGTCCTGCATCTCCTGAACCCGGTTCACAGGTGGCAGCATACAATTTACCTTCAAGCACGGCAAAGCCAAAAATAAAAATCGCTTTTCCGGGTCTTCCGCAAAATTCCCAGACAGGTTCCGTCCCCTGATCGATCCCACAGAAAAGATTCCTGTGATTGGGCGAGGAATTACAGACTCCGGAATAATCAGCAACGCCGAGTGTAAAGCCGGTTCGTGTCTCAGGATCAAATTGGCTGAGCAAATCACCGACGGCATCGTCAAGAGTCGCTTCAGTATATATGTACATGGCGACGGTGAACTCTTTCTGCAGCAGATCGCTAAGAAGATGGGAGGGAATCTCAAGATAAGCATCAATACCGTTAAAACGGGCGGCTTGTGTTCCATCCGGAGCCGGAGTGTCGAAGACGACACCCTGATTATGCGGATGCAGTGCTCCGCCGGAAGAGTCGTTAACATCTTTTTCAAGAGGCCAGTGGCCGGTCACAGACGCGCAAACTGCGGAGCAGCAAAGGCAGAACATCAGAACAATACGCATACAATCCTCCTGAATCTGTGATTACCCTTTACGCCGGTAGACTTCGACATTTGCGATGGAAGTGGGCATATTCTGCTGTTCCACTTCTTTTTTGCGCAAGGGAACATTGAGCAGTATCCCTATACCTGCCATAACCGTCATGTAAAAACTGCCACCATAACTGAGAAAGGGTAAAGGGATTCCGGTGACCGGTAAAAGCCCGGTTGTGATAGCAATGTTTACAAAAATATGAAAAGCGAGCACCGTCACCACACCAACAGCCAGCAGCGTACCCTGCATGTCGTATGCGTCCCGCGCAAACATCAGGCCGCGAAAAAGCATAATTGCAAAAAGAGCAATAACCATCACTCCGCCAACAAACCCAAATTCTTCCGCCAGCAAAGAAAAAATAAAGTCAGTATGATGCTCGGGCAGATATTTGAGTTTAGTCTGCGTGCCACGCAAATATCCTTTTCCGGAAATACCGCCACTTCCGATGGTTATTTTGCTTTGGTACGTATGCCAGCCTGTACCACGGTAATCGTATTCGGGATGCAGAAATGCGTAAATACGTTTTTTCTGATAATGCTTCAAACCCAGCGTCGTCTGTGTTTCTTTTTCAACCGACGGATCAAAGTCTTTCATTTCCAACCACAGTACCGGAACGAGCATGGATCCCAGCAAAAGGACTAAAACCAAATGCACTTTTCGGCATCCTGCCACGTAAAGCATTGCAAATACAAGAGGTGCCAGAGAAGCGGCAGTTCCCAGATTAGGCTGCTTAAGGATGAGTGCCAAGGGAATACCCACAAGAAAAAAAGTAACGACAAACCACCCCAGTTTCCTGATTTTCTCTCCGATTTTTGTAAGATACCAGGTCAGAAAGAAAATCATGATAATTTTTGAAAATTCAGACGGCTGCAGTCTGAAAAGCCCCAGATTGATCCAGCGTTCACTTCCTTTGGCTTCGGTACCGAAAAAAAGCACTACGAGCAGAAGCGCTATTGATCCAAGATAAAACAACGGCGCCCAGTTGACCAGAAAGCGATAATCGATGCTTACAAAAAAGATGGTTACAACAACGCCGCTGCAGAAAAAGAGGATCATACGGTAAAGATAAACAGTGCTGGCACTGCGGGCAACGCTGTACATAAGGATCCATCCGATCACCGCCAGCGCAAGCACATTCAAAATAAGCCAGATATCAACACGCATCACATTTGTAAAGTTCAGCAGCCTGACACTCACATTCTGATGACTTATAAATCTTCGCAATGAAGGCATGAGAGCTAGTTTCCTGCTGTTATCGTGTAAGAGGGCTTGGTCGCTGCATGATTATAAAAATACTCTATAACATCCCGGGCAACTGGTGCGGCAACCGAGCCACCCGCATGTCCATGTTCAATAAGAACAGTAACAGCGATACGGGGGGTTCTATCCAGCACCCCTGCTGTAAACCAGGCATGGTGCCGTAAAGGATAGGGGATATCTTCGGTTTTCTTGTATTTTGACAAAAAAGACAGGGAAGCCACTTGCGCCGTTCCTGTTTTTCCAATGATGTCCATACCGTCAATATAAGCCCGGGTACCAGTGCCTGTTGGAGCAGGTTTTTTACGCTCCACGCACATCCGTAAACCTTCGGTTACCGTCTTGATCGTAGTATCGCTAAAGAGTTTTTCCGAGCGCTTCGGCCCCGCTTCCTGGCGCAGAAAAGGCTGTACACGATAACCGCCGTTCACAATGCACGCCATCATCACTGTAACCTGCAGCGGTGTGGTGGTACAGCTGCCCTGCCCTATGCTGAGATTAACGGTCTCTCCTGGATACCACTGTTTTTCCCAGGCAGGCTTGTCTGCGTGCATAGCTGCTTTCCACTCTCTTCCCGGGATGAGTCCGGCAGATTCTCCTGCGATATCGATACCGGTCGGCACACCCAGTCCCATCAACTTGGAATATGCAACAATCCGATCCACTTCAAGTCGTCTGCCCAGTGAATAAAAAAAGACGTCACAGGAAAAGGCCAGGGACTCCACAACATTGAGCGACCCATGCCCGTGGCGGTTCCAGCAATTCCAACGACGGCCTTTTCCGTCAATGGCATAGCTCCCGCTGCAATGAAAACGCGTACCTGCATTGATCAGATTTTCTTCCAGCCCGGCAGCCGCAAGCATAATCTTGAACACAGACCCCGGAGGATATACTTCTCTGAAAGCGCGATGGGTCATCCTGTTGGGTTTTTGTCCGGATAAAAGTGCAAGTCTTTCTTCGGTTGCGCCTCTGTTTACAAAGACGCTTGGATCATAACCGGGAGCGCTCGCAAGCGCCAGAACGGCACCGGTATCCGCATCCAGCACTACAATACTGCCCTGTTCCCCCTGCAATAGCGCATCGCACTTGCGCTGCAGATCTATGTCCAGAGTTAAATTGAGGGCTTCACCGGAGCGCGCAGGGACAGGCGGTGCCTCCAGATTCAGCAGGTGACCGATTGTGTCACGCCGCGCAATCATGGGCCGGCCCGCTTTGTCTGTCCGCAGCTGAGGCTGTCCCGAGGCGTATTTTGTGACAAGCATGTACCCGTCCTGCCCATGCAGCAGTGATTCGTAGAAAAGTTCGATTCCGCCTTTCCCAATCAGATCTCCCTGAAAATACCCTAGCTCCTGGCGCTGGTCCAGCTCCGCCTGGTTAATCTCCCCAAGATACCCCATAATTTGGCCGGCTGTTTCCCCAAGCAGATAACGCCGCTGAGGATGCACAATTGTAGTGACACCTGGCAGCAGATGCTGATTCTCTTCAACGCGGATCTGGTCAACCCGGGAGATGTCTCTTTTTACCAGAATTTGAGAGAAGGGAAGTTTTGCCGATGCCGTTATCTTTTTATCCAGCTCCTGCCGGTCAACATTCAACCAGGTTTCAAGCCGTTCACATACTGTATCCAGAGCATCAGCAGGGCATTCGCCCGGAATAATAATCACATCAACCCGGGCACGATTATCTGCCATCACCTCTCCATCCCGGGCATAGATAATTCCTCTATCGGCGGCAAGACGCTTTTGCCAGATTCGGTTGCTTTCCGCCAGTTTTGAAAACTCATTTAAAGAGAGCACCTGCAGGCGCCACAATTGAACGCCCAATAATAAAAGAGCGGCCGCAATCGCAAACCCAATCTGCTGAACCCGACGTTCGATTCCCGGGTAGCGTTCCTGCTCGCGATTGTCCGTCATGACTGAAGTCCCCCTCCCATGTAGTCACGTCTGTGGAAGATCCGATCCAGTGTGAGAAAAACAAGAGGGGTGATGATGGCGGAATAAAAAGCAGTAGGAATAAAATTGGTAATGAGCGGTTGGATCATGCCACTTTGTGGTCGCTGCATATATTGAATGGAGGCGTAGAGAATTCCCCAGCCCGTCCCTGCAGCGAAGACGGCGCCCGCCTTGATCGCCGCATGCTCTGTAATCAGCCGGGTGGACAGTCTGCCCAGTATATAGCCCATGACTACATAGCACAAGACGTAATGACCCAGGGTTGTACCTACGGCGACATCAAGATAAAGCCCGCCCAGGAGCCCGGTAAACATTGCCCACTCTTCACCGTATGCGATGGCAAAATAGACCAGCACAACAAGAATAATATCCGGAGACACTTCCTGCAGCTTTAACAGATTGGGCCAGTTGGTCTGGATCATGGCGGCAAGGAGTGTGCAGAAACACCACAAAAAAAAGACACGACTTTTATAAACACGCTGCCTCATCATGGGGCATATCTCTCCTGAAGGCTCCGCTGATCAGGCATTTCGGGGGCTTTTGAAATAAACGGAACATCCGTCCCGGAAAGAGAGGCAGGCGGTCCGGCGATGTATTCGGACGCTTCCAATGCTCTGAGAATCACCAGTACTTCATCCAGCTGATAGGGATTGACTACCGGCTCTATGGATGCGCTTTTCCATAATCCGCCGCCCCCGCGAAGGCTGACTATTTTCCCTACAGGCAACCCGGCTGGAAACAGGCTCTCCGGGCTGGATACAACCTGATCACCGATCCGGACTTCTTCTTTCATATCTATATATTCCATGGAGCACAACTGATTAAAATCGCTGCCGCTCGCATGGACGACCCCATCATAGGCACGCAATCGATTCCGGAGCACCATAGCACCGACCCGGCAGTCCACATGATGCAGTGTGGCAACAATAGAGGTGAAATCAGCGACTTCTGTAATAATCCCAACGATTCCCTCCGCAGTAATTACCCCCATTGACACCTGAAAACCCTGCATACTCCCCCCTTCAATGCGAAGCATGCCTTTATAATTTTCCAATACAGCGGCCGGCTGAAGCGACAGCCCCGGCTCCTGCTGCTGAAAAGCAAGCAGCCGTCTCAGGCGCTGGTTTTCACGGTCAAGCTCCTTGATACGCGCCGTCCTGGCCCGCAGAGAAGCCACCTCCAGTTGAAGCGCCTCATTTTCTTTCTGAATGCTCTTTGGATCGGCAAAGACTTTGTAGGTACTTTCGACACCTGTCACCGTTGCATAACGCAGTTTGAGAAAGGGATAGGCGCTGAGATTAACAAAACGGGAAAGCCCCATGTGAATAAAAGAGCTGTCCGCCCCCGTAATGAGCGAAAACAAAGACAGTGTCACAAGGACAACTAAGATGAGCTGGGGACGATATTCCGCCAGAAGTCTTCCCGGATTCATAAGCCGTTGCCTTCCCGAAGGAGAGCCTCTTCATGCGCCAGAGATCGTATTTGCACCTTTAAATTACTTCTGGTTTAAAATACTTGAGTTCTTCCAGAAACTTTCCGCCGCCCAGCACAACAGCACCCAGGGGATCTTCAGCAATGGTAACATGAAGGCCCGTTTCCCGGGCAATCAGCTGATCCAGTCCCCGGAGCAGGGCGCCACCGCCTGCAAGCACAACACCGCGGTCCACTATATCTGCGGAAAGCTCGGGAGGAGTTCGTTCAAGGGTTACACGGACGCTTTCCACAATTGCATTCACCGGCTCTCTGAGGGCTTCTCTGATTTCTTCAGAGGTAATGCTTATAGTTTTCGGAAGTCCAAGCACCTGATCGCGCCCCTTCACATGCATTTCCATCTCTTCTTTCAGCTCATAGGCCGAACCGATGGCTATTTTAATTTCTTCAGCCGTACGCTCCCCAACCATCAGATTGTAAGTGCGTTTCAGGTGCTGAATAATGGACTGATCCAGCTCATCACCTCCGACACGGACAGAGCGGGGAAATACGATGCCACCCAGGGCAATCACCGCCACCTCCGTGGTACCGCCGCCCACATCAACAATCATGCAGCCCTGAGGTTCGTGAACCGGCAATCCGGCGCCGATGGCGGCTGCCATGGGCTCCTCAATAATAAAGACTTGCGTGGCGCCCGCCTGCAGGGCACTTTCCAGCACAGCTCTGCGCTCTACAGCCGTAATCCCGGAAGGCACACTGACAGCGACACGGGGCCAGGCAGGAAGCCGTTTCCGGTTGTGAACTTTCTGGATAAAATAACGGAGCATTTGCTCTGTAATTTCAAAATCAGCAATCACGCCGTCTTTCATGGGGCGAACGGCAATAATGTTGCCCGGAGTCCGCCCGATCATGCTTTTTGCCTCGCTGCCGACAGCACGGGCTTTGCCGGTATCCTTATTGATGGCAACTACCGAGGGCTCGCTCAGCACAATGCCCTGACCTTTAACATAAACAAGAGTATTGGCTGTGCCCAGATCAATTGCCATGTCATGGGAAAAAAGCCCACTGAAGTAGCGCAGTATATTAAACACAATCAAGCCTTTCTAGCGGATGCCCCTCATTTGCCTTTGGAAGCGGTGTTTATGAAAAAGGGAAGGTATCGCCATTCTGCCCACTGAAAAGCAGTCATACCCGCCTTATTATAGCAGAAAAAAGGAAGAAATCCCAAGTCCCGGTTGTTTCCATATATGTATTGAGAAAGTTTAACTCATCAGCTGAAAGTCAAAAAAATAAACTGTTACAGCAGTATTTTTTAAAAGACTTTCCGGCATGTGTTCGGTGCTAAAACCAGCCCATGCGCCCCGGCTGAAAAGGTGATAATAGTGTTATTATGAAAAAACCGCCTCAAACCACTCAGTTTTGATGTTGGCCGGACCTCTTTTCCCGGATGCGGTATAAAAATGGATTTTACTACCGGTGTTTTGGGATAATGGGGTCAGGTGTAAGGGGTGTTCATTAGATGTTACTGGATACCCGTGTATATGAAAAGAAACATTTTAAGGAGTTGATACCATGGGCGTAAATGTAAACGTTGATACCTGCGACGGCTGCGCTGAATGCGTGGACACTTGTCCGACTGAATCCATCGTAATCGAAAACGAAAAAGCGGTAGTGGACAATGACACCTGCATCGACTGCGCTGCGTGTGTTGATGCCTGCCCCACCGATTCACTTTCCATGGAATAGTGTTCCGGACACACCTTATCTGAAAATACACTGGCGATATGGATACTTCTTAAAGATCTATGTCGCTAGTGTTCTTTTAGGTAACAATTTTTAAAAATCTCTTTTCATTTATTTTTCGTCCCGGTGAAGTCGTGTACTCTTATAAAAACTCTTAAACGTGTCGGAAAGCAGTCTGGAGCATGTCATGAACATATTTATTCTGGGCGGTGGCCGCGTCGGATATCATCTGGCACTGCTGCTCAGTGAAGAGGTGTATGAGGTAACGGTCATTGAAAATGATCCGGAGCGTCAGGAATATATCGATCAGATGCTGAATGCTCAGGTTATTCTCGGCGATGGCTCATCTGCCCTGTTCCTGCAATCTCTGGATGTTGGCGAAGCCGATCTTTTTGTCGCCTGCACCGGTCACGATGAGACCAACCTGCTTGCTGCAGCTGCCGCAAAAGGTCTCGGGGCACGCCAGGCTGTCGCCCGGGTGGAAAAAGCCCCGTACATGGTTGAAAGTTACATGTACGACCAATTGCTGAATATTGATTACATACTCAGCCCCGATGCGTTAGTGGCGCAGGAAATTTCCAACTACATACTCAACCCCGGCGTTTTAGTTTCAGAAGAATTTTCTCACGGGCACATCTTGCTGAGGCAAGTACAGGTTTCGCCGGACGCTCCCGCTGCGGGTCATTTATTAAGTGAGATTCTGACGCCGGGCAGCGGCACCCTGGTTGGAGTGATTGAACGTCAAGGAAAAGTCTTTGTGCCGGACGGCACCACCCGTATTCTGTCAGGTGACAAAGCCACTTTGCTGAGCAAACGAGAAAAACTTTCAGATGCGCTGAGTAAATTTCAGGGCCGTGTTTCGGCTATCCAGCGCGTGGCAATTATGGGCGCAGGAACTATTGGGCTCTGGATCGCCCATGCTCTTGAAAGCACAGTGGCTGAGGTAAAACTCTTCGAACGGAACAGCATCCGCGCTCTTGCCGTTGCCGGAGAATTCAGAAAACGCAACATTCAGGTAATCAACCGTGATGCAACTACCCGCGACTCTATGGAGCAGGAGCATCTTGAAACTTTCGATCTTTTTATTGCCACCACAGAAGATGACGAGCGTAATATTGTAGCCGGTGTACTGGCACGGGAAGTCGGTGTATCGCGTGTGGCAGCAGTAATTCACCATCCGGATTTTGCGCCCCTCGCCGAAAAACTGGGAGTTACTCTTGCCGTTACACCACGAAGTGTTGTGGCAAATAGTGTGTTGAAGATTGTTCGTCAGAAGACAATTGCCGCTTCAACGACCCTGAATGAAGGGGAGGCGGAAATTCTGGAAATTTCCATCAGCGCAACAAGTCCTCTGAAAAATCTCCTTCTGAAAGACTCTAAAGGAAAACTGCCGCCGGGCGTACTCATCGCAACGGTGATGCGCGGCAACGAAGCCTTTATACCGGATGGCACTACAATGATCCAGGAAGATGATTCTTTGGTGCTGATTGCCACCACTGAAAACATACACGAAATACAAAAACTTTTTCACCGCTAAGAGTGATCTTCTCGGCAACATCTTAACAGCCCTTGTATAGCCTGTCTTTTTCGGCGTTCCCGCCCGCCATTTTTCAGTACTTCCGCCTCTCTTTCAAGTATAATGCCATAGAAGCCGGATCATTGATCTGACTTTCACAGGAATGAACAGATCTCATGAATTATCTTGCACTGTTAAAAAACATGGGGCTTTTCTGCCTGGTCGCCACCGGAATGTTTGTGCCGGCTGTTCTCTGCGCTTTCATTTATCGGGAAGACCAGATGCTTCCTGCTTTTTTCTTTTCAATGATGCTGACATTCAGCCTGGGCGGACTGCTCTACTTGGTTGGGAAAAAATCAAATGACCGGCTTTTTCACCGTGAGACATTGGCGCTTGTGGGCCTTGGCTGGCTTATAGGGGCCGTTTTCGGAGGTCTCCCCTACTATTTCTCAGGGCATCTGACTTTTGAAGACGCCTGTTTTGAAAGCATGTCGGGTTTTACAACCACAGGAGCGACCATTCTCGTCGCTATAGAAGGACTGCCCCGGAGCCTTCTTTTCTGGCGCGATTTTACCCACTGGCTCGGCGGGCTTGGAATCGTACTGCTCCTCCTAATCGTACTGCCCTTCCTGGGCGCCGGAGGAAAACTGCTCTTCCGTTCAGAAGTGCCCGGAATCGTTAAAAGTGGATTGCGACCGAGAATCAAAGACTCGGCATTGATTCTTCTGAAGCTGTATTGCGGTATGACTGTAGTCATGACCCTGATTCTCTGTCTTCTTGGGATGAATCTTTTTGATGCCCTCACCCACACTTTCGGCGCCCTGTCCACGGGTGGCTTTTCCCCTTATCAGGCAAGCGTCGCCCACTTCAACAGTTTTGCCATCGAGATGGCACTCGTCGCCTTTATGCTGATTTCCGCAACCAATTTCGGAACACTGCATCAAATTATTCACCGACAGCACAAGAAAGCATTTGCGAGCCCGGAATGGCGGATTTTTCTGCTCATCGTTACCGCTTCCACACTCCTGATAACCGTTAATCTTTATCAGGCTGAACTCAACGGACAGACCATTATCCGGCCGGAGCATCGCGGCATTCTTCCTCAGGGCATTGAGCTGATGCGGATGGCGCTGTTTCAGGTCGCTTCCATCATCACTACAACCGGCTTCTGCACAGAGGATTTTAATCTCTGGCCACCTCTGTCGCAGGGAATCCTGATCGCTATCATGTTTATTGGCGGCTGTTCTGGCTCCACAGCGGGCGGGCTGAAAGTAATCCGGATTATTCTTTTCTTAAAAATGGCCTACTGGCAGATCGAAAGAAGTTTCAAACCCAAGAACGTCCACTCCCTCCGTGTTGAAGAAACAGTTATACAACCGGATATGCAGCAGTCCATCTTTGCTTTTTTCTTCATTTACATGGCTATCGCCGCCCTCAGCACCCTTTATCTGTCTGGACTTGGCCTGTCCTTGGTCACCTCGTTCACTGCCGTCGCCGCGTGTCTGAACAATGTGGGACCGGGACTGGAGCTCGTGGGCGCTACAGGCAATTACGGCTTTTTGCCTGTGTCTGCCAAATGGCTGCTCTTTTTCCTGATGGGTATGGGCCGCCTGGAACTTTATGCTATTCTGGTCTTGTTTGTCCCCTCCTTCTGGAAGCATTCATAAACAGCCGACTGATATAAACCGGGAAGTTTCTTTTGCGCCCCATGCCTGGTAAACCGCTGAAGCCGTACACACCTCTTGATCACTTATGCCCTTTTTTTACCCGTTTTCCTCTGTCCTTTCCGCTGAACATTCTGGAAAATACATACCCGCCCAAACGAGTTTTTGACCCTTTCTGCGGATGCGGAACAACTCTTCTGGCAGCCTCTGTTACCGGACATTTTGTCAGTGGAATGGATATACATCCAGTAGCCTGTGCTGTCTCCAGAGCAAAACTTGCCTCTGCCACGGCCGAAGAGGTCATAGCAAAAGCAGAACAGATTTTAGAAACAACGCCCGTGAATACTCAGAATAAGCAGAACGGCTTCTGGAATCTTTGTTTTCATTCTTCCGTATATGAAGGGCTGCTGCGCCTGCGTGAACGCTATCTTCAGGGTAACCTGGATCAGGCGGAAGCCAGACTCTATGGAATTGTTCTGGGTATTCTGCATGGCCCTCTTCAAAAGGGTAAGTACCTATCCAATGACATGCCTGCCACTTTTGCACCGCCACAGGATTTGCTGTCTGCTCATTGGCAAGCACGTGGCTCAAAACCGCCTCCGTATTCTCTTCAGAGACTTATCGCTGAAAAAGCACGGCAGTTACCAATACTGGATGCCGCATCCGGGTCAGGTGTCGTGCAGGAGAACAGTTTTCTCCGTGCAGAAGCCCCTGCAGCTGAAAACAAATTCGATCTGATAATTACCTCTCCCCCTTATTACGGGCTGCCGAATAAAAACTGCGGCCTGTGGCTTCGTTCCTGGCTGCTGGGCGACGATGAAGCAAGTGCTTCACAAAGCCAGGAATTGCATCATCAGTCCCTCACGGACTATATAAATGATCTCGGGGAGGTGTGGAAAAAAGCGGCATCATTCTGCAGGCCCGGAGCATCCCTCTATCTCCATTTCGGAAAAGTGCATGGATCCGGTGCCTACTCTTCGCTGGATGTGCTTCATGAGTCCGTGAAACGCGCCTCCACAGGCTGGACTGTCAGAAGTATTGATGCCGTAAAAACAGCGGCAAAATTCATGGCTCGCCGTAACTTTGCCAGCCCGTCTCCCCCGCCGGAAGATGAATGGCGTATTCAGATGCTTCTGAATAATTAAAAAACAGGCCCGAAGAGCAGCCGGCAAGTCCACTCATGGCTGGCACCCCAGGGCGCCTGAAAGCATTCCCAGGCAGAATAGGCGGAAACAACAAAAAGCGGCACGAGCAGAAAGGCGCACTTCCAGTTTCTGACAGCAGAAACGGCAGGCAGTGACAGAAGGAGGAGAACAGGGATCGCGCCATTATACCAGCGAAAGCCGTAGGCTGCCCCGCCATAATTGTTGGTAAAGAGCACATAATAAACCGAGAGGACAAGAAAAGCGGTGAGAAGAGCAAAATAAGGAAGGGACAGCAGATTCTGCGGTTCTCTGATCTTTTTATAAACACCGGGAAAAGCAAGCAGCGTAATCGGGAAAAGGAGAAAAACGCCGAACCGCCCGAAGGTCATATGAAAAAGATAGACAAACCAGAATTCATTCAGCCCGTCCACGCCGATAGGATTTCGCCAGTAGGAATTTCGAAAGGTGTACATGGAAGTCTGAGTCTGCACAGGCAACGGATTTCCGGTAATCACCACCATAAGCGCAAAATGAAGAAGCAA
>Ga0116183_1001520_pt1 | contig 26203 bp, 32 predicted proteins | sample AD_UKC078_MetaG_FD_89753 | JGI IMG/M metagenome (GOLD analysis project Ga0116183, IMG submission 89753) | Active sludge microbial communities of municipal wastewater-treating anaerobic digesters from USA - AD_UKC078_MetaG | ecosystem: Engineered > Bioreactor > Anaerobic > Digestate | place: USA...
GAGGCCCTGCGCCGCTATGGACTGATCAGCCGACAGCGGTGATCGCCGCTGATCCGCGGCCGGGGTGTGTCAGAATGACCGGGAGTTTCACACCGGCGTGAAGACGCCGACGTAGGGCGACGAAGGAGATCCCACATGGCCAATACCGAGGTGGAGCGTTACACCGACGTCGATCCCGCCGACGTTCCGTCGGCCGACTGGGGATGGAGCAAGATCACCCACCGGACCTGGTACGCGTTGGGCATCTTCGTGATGCTGTTCCTGCTCGGAATGCTGCACGGCAACCACGTCGGCCACGTCGAGGATATTTGGCTGATCGGTTTCGCTGCGCTGGTCGCGTTCGCGATGATTCGGGACTGGGTGCTGCGTCGGCGCGGTTTCCTGCGCTAACCGATCAGCTATCCGCCTTCGGCGGCCAACTGTCCGCAAGCGGCGGCAATCTCGCGGCCCCGGGTGTCACGCACAGTGCAGGTGACACCCTTCGCCCGTACCCGTTGAACGAACTCTCGCTCCACGGCTTTGGGGCTGGCGTCCCATTTGCTCCCCGGTGTCGGGTTCAGTGGGATCAGGTTGACGTGCGCCAACGGCCCCAGGACCCGGCGCAGCTTCGCGCCCAATTGGTCGGCACGCCAGCCCTGGTCGTTCACATCGCGAATCAGCGCGTACTCGATGGAAACTCGGCGTCCGGTGACCTCCGCGTAATAGCGGGCGGCATCGAGCACCTCCGCGACCTTCCACCGGTTGTTGACCGGGACCAGGGTGTCGCGCAGTTCGTCGTCAGGGGTATGCAAGGAAAGCGCGAGCGTGACCCCGAGCCGTTCGTCTGCCAGAGCGCGGATCGCCGGAGCCAGTCCGACCGTCGAGACCGTCACCGAGCGCGCCGAGATGCCGAACCCCTCCGGGGGTGCAGCGGTGATACGCCGAACGGCGGCCACCACCCGTGCGTAGTTGGCGAGCGGCTCCCCCATCCCCATGAACACGATATTGGACAGCCGTTCGCCGTCACGGTCCCGCAATGTCCGGGCCGCGGTGCGAACCTGCTCGAGTATCTCCGCCGTACTGAGGTTTCGGGTCAAACCGCCCTGGCCGGTCGCGCAGAACGGGCAGGCCATCCCGCAACCGGCCTGCGACGAGATACAGACGGTGTTGCGGTCGGGGTAGCGCATCAGAACGCTTTCGAACGTGGCGCCGTCATGCCCGCGCCACAGCGTTTTTCGGGTTTCCCCGGCGTCGCACTCGACCTCACGAACAACGGTCAGAAGCGGTGGGAACAACGCCTCTGCCACGGCCTCACGATCCCCCGCCGGCAGGTCGGTCATCTGGCGGGGATCGGCCGTCAACCGACCGTAGTACTGGGCGGCAAGCTGTTTGGCCCGAAATGCCGGCAAACCGAGTGCGGCTACCGCCTCGGCGCGACCATCGGCATCGAGGTCGGCGAAGTGCCGCGGCGGCAACCCGCGCCGGGGGGCTTCGAATACCAGATCCTGCGTCACGACTTTCAGGCCAGCAGGCTCAGCACGATCCAGGTGGCCGCTGCAGACGGCAGCGCACCATCGATACGGTCCATCAAACCGCCGTGCCCGGGTAGCAGCGTGCCCATGTCCTTGATGCCCAGGTCACGTTTGACCTGCGACTCGACCAGATCACCGGCCGCGGCGGTGGCGACCAGCATGAGGCCCAGCGGAATCCCCACCCACCAGGGTTCACCCATCAGGAATGTCACAGCGAGTACGGCCGCGGCGGTGCCACAGACCAGCGATCCGGCGAAGCCCTCCCAGGACTTCTTCGGGCTGATCGCCGGGACCATCCGGTGCTTGCCGAACAGGACTCCGGCGGCATAGCCGCCGACGTCGGAGAACACTACGGCCAGCATGAACGTGAACACCCGGGCCCATCCGTCCGCCGGATAGACCAGCAAAGCACCGAAAGCGCCGAACAACGGAATCCAGGTGGCCAGGAAGACGGTGACGGCGACGTCCCGCAGATAGTTGACCGGCTGGCTCTGCAGTCCCTGACTCAGCAGCCGCCAGATCAGGCAGACCAGAACCGTTCCGCCATATCCCCCCAACGCACCGGCGGCCCCGAACGGCCAGGTCAGCCAGATCATGGCCTGGCCACCGACCAGCAGTGGGATGAGGGGGATCGAGTAGCCCTGCTCACGCAGTCGCTTGACCACCTCGTGGGTCGCGATCCCCATGGCGACCGACAGGATCATCACCCAGCCACGAGGGGCGAAGATCAGGGTGCCGATCACCATGCCGCCAAGCAGGAGGCTCACCGCGATGGCGGCAGGCAGGTTTCGGCCTGCCTTGGAGGTGTTCACCGGCGGGGACGCGGGCTTTGTCACGGTCTTCTCGCTGCTCTCAGGTCCGCTAGACCTCGAGCAGCTCGCCTTCTTTGTGCTTGACCAGGTCGTCGATTTGCTGGGTGTACTGGTGGGTGCTCTTATCGAGGTCCTTCTCAGCCCGGCCGACGTCGTCCTCCCCGGCCTCGCCGTCCTTCTTGATCCGGCTGAGTTCCTCCATCGCCTTGCGCCGGACGTTGCGCACCGCCACCTTCGCGTCCTCACCCTTGGATTTGGCCTGCTTGACCAGATCGCGGCGGCGCTCTTCAGTCAGCTGCGGGATCGAGACCCGGATCACGTTGCCGTCATTGGTCGGATTCACGCCCAAGTCGGAGTTGCGGATCGAGTCCTCGATGGCGCGGAGTTGCCCGGCCTCGTAGGGCTTGATCACAACCATGCGCGCTTCCGGCACATTGATGCTGCACAACTGGGTGATCGGAGTCGGCGTGCCGTAGTACTCGACATGAATCCGGGCGAACATTCCGGGGTTGGCCCGGCCAGTGCGAATGGACGCCAGGTCATCGCGGGCGACCGCGACAGCCTTCTCCATCTTCTCCTCGGCATCGAGCAGAGCATCGTCTATCACGCGCCACTCCTCCTCATCGCTGCGCTCTGCATCGTCGTCGGCGGCATCACGCGCCACTCCTCCTCATCGCTGCGCTCTGCATCGTCGTCGGCGGCATCACGCGCCACTCCTCCTCATCGCTGCGCTCTGCATCATGTGCACTTCCTCGCTACGTCGTGACCAGTGTGCCGATCTTCTCACCTGCCACCGCACGGGCGATATTCCCGTCGGTCAGCAGGTTGAAGACCAGAATCGGCATGCCGTTGTCCATGCACAGGCTGAAAGCAGTGGCATCGGCCACCCGCAGTTCGCGCTCGATGACCTCTCGGTGGCTGATCTCGGTGAGCAGTTCGGCCTCGGGGTTCTCCCGTGGGTCGTCGGTGAACACCCCATCGACGGCCTTGGCCATCAGGACGACCTCGGCGCCGATCTCCAATGCTCGCTGGGCCGCCGTGGTGTCCGTCGAGAAGTAGGGCAGCCCCATGCCGGCACCGAAGATGACCACCCGACCCTTCTCAAGGTGCCGACGCGCCCGCAGTGGGAGGTAGGGTTCGGCGACCTGGCCCATGGTGATCGCCGTCTGGACTCGGGTGACGATCCCCTCTTTCTCCAGGAAGTCTTGCAGGGCAAGGCTGTTCATCACCGTGCCGAGCATTCCCATGTAATCGGAGCGGGTGCGCTCCATGCCGCGTTGCTGGAGTTGGGCTCCGCGGAAGAAGTTACCGCCACCGATGACCACGGCCACCTGGACACCGCTGCGCACCACTTCCGCGATTTGCCGAGCCACTTGGGCAACCACATCGGGGTCAAGTCCGACCGAACCGCCACCGAACATCTCCCCGCCAAGTTTCAGCAACACCCGCGAATACCTATGGCGCGGGTCAGCGGTTGCCCCGTTGACCGTCGACTCGCCCATCGGACTCCCCACCGTCGTCGCTGCTGGAATGAGGTGCCGCGGGCCAGTCAGCAGATCAACTCGCGGCGGCACCATCATCCTGCCTCATCGCCAATCACGGAGCGGTTCCGGGATTCATCACCGCCCGCACCGACATCATCCAGCAAATCTCGAGCTCGAGCGCGTTAGAGTAGACGGAGTCAGTCCGGATCCGAGGGGGGATAGATTTGGCTGTCCAAGCCCGCGCGGAGTCGACCCGTCGGCGAATTCTGGAGGCCGCCGCCACGCTGTTTGGCGAACGCGGTTACAGCGAAACAGGTCTGACGGACATCGTCGAGGGCGCCGGGCTGAGCACCGGGGCCTTCTACTATCACTTCAGCTCCAAGGAGGCGGTGGCCTCGGCCATCGTCGATGATTTCGACAACAAGCTTGCTGAGACGGTGCTTGCCCACGTCGACGTCACCGCACCCAGGGTCGCTGACCTGATTCGCTCCACCTACGCCGTACAGGCACTTCTGCGCTGGGATCCCTACGTACAGGTGGGGCAACTCCTTATGCAGGCATTCGAGCAGATCAGCCCGGACAGTCGACGGGTCACGGTCGACTGGACCGAGAAGTTCGTCTTCATCGTCGCCGGGGCGCATCAGGCCGGCGAGTTACGCGAAGAGGCCGATCCCTTCGAAGTGGGCGAGGCGATCTGGATCGCGGTGCTCGGTTCCCACGTCCTGTCGGTAACCCTCAAGGACAACCCGTTTGCACGATTGGCCCGAGTCTGGCGATTCATCCTGGGTACGGTGGTGCCCAAAGAGGCGCTACCGGGGTACGAAGACCTTCTCGCCGAACTCGTCACGGAATACGCCTCGAGGTACGAGATTGTGGCGGAAGCCGAGAGCCCAGCAGATCCCGACGCCGCCACCTCACCCCGTGATACCGGAGCCGGCACTCCCCGCTAGCCCGCCGTAGCGCGGTCCTGCCGGGCAGTTCCAGCCCGCATCGACGGCGTCGCCGGCGATCACCGCCCGAGGCCCGTGGATGTGGGCTTGTTTCATCGCCAACCGCCCTAGTGTTTGGTCGCAGCAATAACTTCAACAGCCGTGACAGCGGGTACTGATGCCGTCGACATAATTTTATTCGGTTTTCTGCAGTGCCGCGAAAACCCTCGTTAAGCGCGCGGGTAGGATTCTGTTGACCCAGCAAGTAACCGAGGCAACCGGCATTCCGGAACAGCAAGGGGTAAGCCCAATGGTCGTCCAGGCCCGCGCAGCGGCCACCCGCCGCCGAATTCTCGATGCGGCAATCACGCTCTTCGCCGACAACGGTTACGGCGAAACAGGTCTCGCCGACATCTTGCAACGGGCCGGCGTCAGCAAGGGCGCCTTCTATTACCACTTCGACTCCAAAGAAGCAGTCGCCTCCGCCATCATCGGCGAGTTTCAGCTACGACTCGTCGATGCTGTCCAAGGGCACTTCGATTCCGACCGTCCCACCTTGGAGGGAGTCGTCCGCGCAACATTCGCGGTGCAGTGCCTCATGCGGTCGGACCTGTCGATCAAGATCGGCCATGAACTATCCCAAGCGCTCTCGCAGGTCAGCATGGCCGGAGCGAAGATGTACGGCGATTGGACAGAGCGATTCGCCGAAATGGTGGGTGCGGTCATCGCTGCCGGGGAATTAGGCGCAGATGTGGATCCCTCCGATGCCTCCGAAGCCATCTGGGCGGGCGTGCTGGGGTCCCATCTGGTGTCGGCGGCGTTACACGACAACCCCTACGTACGCCTAGCCCGCTCCTGGCGGGTTCTACTGCGTTCGCTGCTCCCACATGACATGTGGCCGCGCTTCGATGCGCTTCTGAGCCACATCGTGGAGGACTACGCAGAGGCTCCCGGCATCGGGGTGAACGGCTTGGCCGCCTCAAGTTCGTAGGACAGTTCCAACAGCCGTCGCTCGTGACCGAGTGGCGCAGCCAGCATCATTCCCATCGGCATGCCGTCCTCAGACTGTGCCAGCGGCAACGACACCGCCGGTTCACCGGTGGCGTTCTGCAGTGGGGTGAACGCGGCCCAGTCCACCAGTCGGTCGATGACCTGCTGGTAGTCGGCCGTCGGGTCCAGATGACCGATCCGCGGGGTGTCCTCGGCCAAGGTGGGTGTCAGCAGGATGTCGTAGTCCAGATAGAACCGCGCCGTCACCCGACTCAGCCGGCGCAGCCGAGTGATGGCAGCCGGTAGCCGATGTAGGTTGCGGCTGGCGTGGCGATCCAAACCCAACGTCAGATTGTCCAGACGACTGCGGTCGAAGCTCTTGCCGAACGTCCGCTGGCCGGTCCGTACCAGCGCCATCGCCAGCGACGCCCAGTACAGCAGGAAGTCGTCGACGAACTTTGCCGGGATCGGACTGTGGTCGAGGTTATCCACCCGGTGGCCGAGGTCGGACAGCAGCGCGGCCGTCTCCAAGGTCCGGTCCCGCACGGATGCACTGGAGTCCCGGTTGATCGAACGAGTCACCACCGCTACCCGCAGTCGTTCGCGCCCCGGGCCTGTCACCGCTCCGATCGGCGGCAGCGAACGATTGCGCCAGATCCGTTCGGCTTCGCGGTAGAACGCCGCAGTGTCACGCACCGACCGGGTCAGCACCCCGTCGTTGACGAGGCGGACCGGCATCTGGCGGGACATCTTGTCCTGGGGCAACCGCCCCCGCGACGGTTTCAGGCCCACCAGACCGTTGCAGGCCGCCGGGATGCGGATCGAACCGCCCCCATCATTGGCATGCGCGATGGGCACCACCCCGGCCGCGACGAACGCACCCGCTCCTGACGATGACGCGCCTGCGGTGAAGTCGGTGTCCCAAGGGTTGCGGACTGCACCGATCCGCGGATGCTCCGCCGACCCGCTGAAGCCGAACTCCGAAAGCTGGGTCTTGCCCAGCGGGATCAGTCCAGTAGCCAGGAAGAACTCCGCGAAGTCCCCGTGCCGCGCATGCGGCACGGGGTTCCACGCGTCGGTGCCCTGCATGGTGGGCATACCCTCGACGTCGACGTTGTCCTTGAAGAAGGTCGGTACGCCGTCGAAGTACCCGCTGCCACCGGATCGGGCCATTGCCCGCGCCCGGTCGAAGGTCGCGTGAGCCAGTCCGTTGAGGACCGGGTTCACCGCCTCGGTTCGGGCGATCGCCGCTTCCACCACGTCGGTGGCCGCAACCTTGCCGGTGCGGAGCGCGTCGACGAGTGCGACCGCGTCGAGGTCGCCCAGGGCGTCGTCGGTGAAGGCGGAGACGTGCTTCATGGACCGCTACGCTACGCCGCGGCCCGTCAGGCCTGACCGACCTCGAAGCGCACGAACCGAGTGACCGTCACCCCGGCCTCGTCGAGCAGCGCCTTGACTGTCTTCTTGTTGTCGGCCACCGAGGGCTGCTCGAGCAACACGACGTCCTTGAAGAAGCCGTTGACCCGACCTTCGATGATCTTCGGCAATGCCTGCTCGGGCTTGCCCTCGGCCTTGGCGGTCTCCTCGGCGACACGCTTCTCGGCAGCCACCAGATCAGCGGGCACATCGTCGCGGGTCAGGTACTTGGCCTTCAGCGCGGCGATCTGCAGTGCGACGGAGTGCGCAGCGTCGTTGTCAGCACCTTCGAACTCGACCAGCACCCCGACTGCCGGGGGCAGATCGGCGGCCCGCTTGTGCAGGTAGGCCTCGACACTGCCGTCGAAGAACTGCACGCGGCGCAGCTCAAGCTTCTCGCCGATCTTGGCGGACAACTCGGCGATGGCCTCGTCGACCGTCTTGGTCCCCGATCCCCCGGCGATGGGGGCTGCCTTGAGGGAGTCGACGTCACTGGCCTTGGCGGCCAGCGCGGCATCAACGACCTGCTCGGCCAGCGCCTGAAACTCGGCGTTCTTGGCGACGAAGTCGGTCTCGGAGTTGAGCTCGATCAGCGCTCCGCCCTTGGCGGCGACCAGACCCTCGGCGGTGGCGCGCTCGGCACGCTTGCCGACATCCTTGGCACCTTTGATCCGCAGCGCCTCAACGGCCTTGTCGAAGTCGCCATCGGCCTCAGCCAGAGCGTTCTTGCAGGCCAGCATTCCGGAGCCGGTGAGCTCGCGGAGCCGCTTGACATCGGCAGCGGTGTAGTTGGCCATCTCAGCCCTCCTCGACGGTAACGGTGGTGGTGACGGACTCATCGACGACCGGTCCGGCCTGGGTGGGCGCAGCGTCGATGGCCGCACCGGCGAGCAGTTCCTGCTCCCACTCGGCCAGCGGTTCAGCCACCGCACCCGCGTCGGCACCGGCCGCCTGGCTGGATCCGCCACCGCGGGCCTGCAGACCCTCGGCGACAGCTGAGGCGATCACCTTGGTGAGCAGAGCCGCCGAGCGAATCGCGTCGTCATTGCCCGGAATCGGGTAGTTGACCTGGTCGGGGTCGCAGTTGGTGTCCAGGATCGCGATGACCGGGATACCCAGCTTGATGGCCTCGCTGACGGCCAGGTGCTCCTTGTTGGTGTCGACGACCCAGATCGCCGACGGCACCTTGCTCATGTCGCGGATACCACCGAGGCTGCGCTCGAGCTTGTTCTTCTCTCGCGTCAGCATCAAGATTTCCTTCTTGGTGCGCCCTTCGAAGCCGCCGGTCTGCTCCATCGACTCGAGTTCCTTGAGCCGCTGCAGACGCTTGTGAACGGTGGAGAAGTTGGTGAGCATGCCGCCGAGCCAGCGCTGGTTCACGTAGGGCATGCCGACGCGGGTCGCCTCGTCGGCGATGGACTCCTGGGCCTGCTTCTTGGTGCCGACGAACATGACCGAACCGCCGTGGGCGACGGTCTCCTTGACGAACTCGTAGGCCTGATCGATAAAGGTCAGGGTTTGCTGCAGGTCGATGATGTAGATGCCGTTGCGGTCGGTGAAAATGAACCGCTTCATCTTGGGATTCCAGCGCCGGGTCTGATGCCCGAAGTGGGCGCCGCTGTCAAGCAGCTGCTTCATGGTTACAACAGCCATGAGTTCATGGTTCCTTTGACGTCGGTTGTCGCCCGGCAACGGGGTGCTGCCAGGCCCTGGCGTCTGCGCGCACCCCGACCCGTCATGGACGGGACCAACCGGTGTGCGCGGCTCACATCGCTGTGGCGATGGGGCACTCAGACGCGCGAAGTCAGCCTGCTCGCGCAAGCTGCGTCGATGAGTCTACACACAGAGCGGCGACGATCCCCAACCTTCATCGACCCCGAACACTCCGGTCGGACCGTTGCGGTGCAGTGGAGCGATGCGGTTCATGGTTCGCCTCATCGCCGTCGGACTGGCGGTGGCGTGCTCACCGCCGAGCGGTGCCGACGACCTGCGCTTGCAGTGGCCGCTGCGCCCCGGTGTGCCGGTAGTCACCCGGGCATTCGATGCACCGGCACCGGATTGGCAGCGGGGGCACCGCGGAGTCGATCTCGCCGGTTCAGCCGGGCAGCCGGTCTATCCCGCAGGGCCTGGCACGGTGGTGTTCGCCGGGATGTTGGCGGGCCGGCCCGTGGTGTCGTTGGCACACCCGGGCGGGCTGCGGACCAGCTACGAACCGGTTGAGGCGTCGGTACGTCCGGGTCGGCAGGTGTACCCCGGGACACCGCTGGGGCGACTACTCGACGGGCACCCAGGTTGTCCGGTGGCGGCCTGCCTGCACTGGGGGGCCATGTGGGGGCCGGCCGCCCGTGCCGACTATCTCGACCCGGTGGGCCTGCTGGAGACGACCCCGATCCGGCTCAAACCGGTATCGCGCCCCCCGTGACTCACGCGCGGGGATGGGCCTGATCATGCACGGCGCGGAGTCGGGCCACGGTGACATGGGTGTAGAGCTGGGTGGTGGCCAGTGTGGAGTGACCGAGCAGTTCCTGCACCACCCGAAGGTCTGCACCACCCTCGAGCAGGTGGGTGGCGGCGCTGTGCCGAAGTCCATGCGGTCCGATGTCGGGGGCACCCGGGACCGCGGTGACCGTCTGGTGCACGACGGTGCGGGCCTGACGGGGATCGAGTCGGCGGCCGCGCGGACCGAGCAGCAGCGCCGGTCCGGAGTCGGCGGTCACCAACGCCGGGCGGCCGCCGCTGAGCCAGGAGTTCAGCGCGGCCAGAGCGGGGCTACCGAACGGAACGGTGCGCTGCTTATTGCCTTTGCCGAGCACCCGCAGAACCCGGCGTCCGGTGTCGACGTCGTCGATATCCAGCCCGCACAGTTCGCTGACCCGTATTCCGGTGGCGTACAGCATCTCCACGATCAGCCGGTCCCGTAACGCCAGTGGGTCACCTTCTTGAGCACCAAGGCCGGCGGCCACCATCGCCGCCTTCGCCTGGTCCTGGCGGAGCACGGCCGGCAGTGTGCGGCGGGCCTTCGGAACCTGCAGCCTTACCGCCGGATCAGCGGGAATCAGACCGCGCCGCGTCGCCCAAGAGGTGAACGTCTTGACCGCGGATGTGCGGCGGGCCAACGTGGTGCGCGCCGCGCCGCCGGCGGACTGCGCCGCCAGCCAAGACCGCAGCAGCGGCAGGCTCAACCCGCCGAGACCGGCACCGGGCGCCCGTTCATCGACAAACGCGAAGAGCAGGCGCAGATCGGTCACATACGCCCGACGGGTGTGCTCGGAGCGGCCGCGTTCCAAGGAGAGGTGCTCGGCGTACTCATCGAGCAGTGCGGCCTGCCAGTTGGAACCCTCCACTCCCCTACGGTCGCAGACCACACCGACACCCGAACCTATCCAGAGGCGGCGTGTCGGTTAACTCGCCTCACCACCGCCACACATTCTCGTCGTCGGGCGGGTATTGCGCGCACACGTCGGTGGAGCGGGCCGCGACACCTTTGTTGTTGAAGAAGAGCTTCGCCCAGTTCGGCCACTGGAATGCCAGTTGCTCGTAGTAGATGTCGGTAGCGATGTTCTCCGAGTACTGACGGCGGCCGGCGTAATCCATGGCGAAGAACCAGTGAATCCGATCCCGGACCGCCTGCTGGAGTTCCGGCGACTTGTTGTTGTAGTCGATCATGTAACGCTCGTAGTAGACCGGCTTGACGTCGCGGGCAGCGGCCATGATCTGCTCGGCAGTACACGTGGTGCGCAAGATCCGGTTGGGAATCGGATAGTCGTCGGTTGCGTCAGCCGAGGCCACCGCGGGAGCCCCCATCAGCACCGACAGCGCCGCCACGGCGATCGCGACGAAACGGGCGGGTCGATCCATCAATGCCATATGTCAGCCATTCCTCTTCCAGAACATCCACCCACGCCTGGGCGCGGCCGCGGCGACTTCACTGGCGGAGTGCTTTCCGCCGCACCACTGACCTGCCGGCACGCTTCGCTTCACCATATCGACGTGGTTACCACAGCCCGACCAGGTTGTCTTTCCGCACACTCGGCAATCGACCGGACGGCACATGTTCATGCTCCTCTCATCGTGGATGTCTGATGTCATGGATACCATACCCCCTATGGTATTAATACGGGGTGGCGCCGGCGACTGCAGACGACGACTCCAGCTGCGGCTGCACTGATCAAGAGGAAGGACAGAGCTGATATGTCCGGTTTACTGAAACGGTCCTGGGTGGCGTTGGTGGTGATCGTGGCTCTGGTCGTCGCGGCCGCCGTCGTGAGCCGATTGCGCACCTTCTTCGACTCGGACAAGCCCTACATCGGGGCTGCCCTGCCGGCCGACGTGATCGAACCCACCAACATCAAGCGCGTCACCTACGAGATTGTCGGGCCCCCGAACGCATCTGGCCGGGTCAGCTATCTCGACGTCAACGGCAAGACTTTGGAGGCCGGGTTCGGTTCACTGCCCTGGTCGGTGACGGTCAGCACGACCGACCCCGGAGTGCTGGCCAATGTCGTCGCCCAAGGTGACAGCCCCGCATTGGGGTGCCGCATCCTGGTCAACGACAAACTCGTCGCCGAGGACTTCGCCGAGGGCCGGGCCGCCCAGGTGTTCTGTCTGGACAAAGCCGCGTGAGTACCCACGGTAAGGACAACCGCACGGGCATTCCCCGCACCATCCGCGCGCTGGCGGTCCCGATCATCCTGATCTGGGTGGCCTTCACCGCAGCAACGAATCTCCTTGTCCCGCAGGTCGAGAAGGTTGGCATGGCCAATGCCGTGTCGATGTCACCCCAGGATGCGCCGGCCGTGATCGCGGCGAAGCGGATGGGTGAGAAGTTCCAGGAGTCCACCTCCGACAGCATCGCCATGGTGGTCCTGGTCGGCGACCAACCACTCGGTGACTCCGCGCGCACGTACTACAACTCGCTGGTGGCCAAGTTCGAGGCCGACAAGAAGCACGTCGAACACGTCCATGACTTCTGGGGCGACGCGATCACCGCCGCCGGTGTCCAGAGCAGCGACGGCAAGGCCGCCTACGTCCAACTGAACCTGGCGGGCGACCAGGGCAGCACCGAGGGTAACCATTCCGTCGACGCCATCCGCGAAATCATCCACGACAGCCCGGCACCACCCGGACTTCAGGCCTATGTCACCGGCCCGGCACCGCTGACCACGGACTCGCTCGAAGCCAGCGACAGCGGCATGATCAAAATGACCGTGGTCACGATGATCGTCATCACGATCATGCTGGCCTTGGTCTACCGGTCGATCAGTACTGTGCTGATCATCCTGGCCATCGTCGGCATCGAGATGGGCTCCTCCCGGGGCGTGGTGGCGGTGATCGGCCACCTCGGCCTGATGGAGTTCTCCACCTTCTCGGTCCCGCTGATGACAGCACTGGCGATCGCCGCAGGCACTGACTACGCGATCTTCCTACTGGGCCGCTACCACGAGGCCCGACAGAATGGCGAAGATCCGGAGTCCGCTTACTACACAGCCTTCCACGGAGTCGGACACGTCATCCTCGGTTCCGGACTGACCATCGCCGGCGCCATGCTGACCCTGCGGCTGACCAGGCTGTCCTATTTCAACTCGCTGGCCTACCCCTCGGCGATCGCCCTCGTCATCGTCGTCGCGGCCGCGCTGACGGTGGCTCCCGCCGTTCTGGTCGTCGCCAGCCGGTTCGGCCTGCTGGATCCCAAGCGCATGATGAAGACCCGGGGATGGCGCAAGGTCGGCACGGCCACCGTTCGCTGGCCCAAGCCGATTCTCGCCGCGGCGACGTCCGTCGTTCTGCTCGGCATCCTCGCGATGATCGGCTACAAGACCAGCTACGACGACCGGTACTACATTCCCAGCGATGTGCCGGCCAACGTCGGCTACGCGGCGGCCGAGAAACACTTCAGCACCGCTCGGCTCAATCCCGACATCATGACCATCGAAACCGACCACGACATGCGCAACCCGACGGACATGATCGTGCTGGACCGGATCGCCAAGGCGCTCTTCCGGATCGAGGGAATCGCCATGGTGCAGAGCATCACCCGTCCCCTGGGCTCCCCGATCGCGCACAGCTCGATCCCCTACCAGATCAGCATGTCCTCGATCCCGATCACCCAGAACCTGCAGTTCCTCAAAGAGCGGGTCGGCGACATCGGCGGAATGTCCGAGAACCTCGACTCGATGATCGCCTCGATGACCGAGATGCAGAACCTCATGACCCGGATATCGGGATCGATGGACAGCACCGTCGCATCGGCCACCGGCATGGCGGAATCCGGCCAGCGCAGCGTCGAGGACATGAACGCGATGAAGGTGACCCTCGACCAGATGCGTGACCGGGTCGCCGATTTCGACGATGCGGTGCGGCCGTTGCGGAACTACTTCTACTGGGAACCGCACTGCCTCAACATCACGGTCTGTGAGAGCATCCGGGCGGCCTTCGACGCCACCGATGGTATCTCGCAGTTCAGCGACAACATGGCCACCCTGCAGACCGACATGACCGCGATGATCGGCGGGATGGACGAGATGGTCGGCGGGATGGCGGAGATGAACGCGGTCTTCCCTCAGATGGTGGCGCAGTTCCCCCCGCTGATCGAGACGGCGACCGTGATGCGGCAGACCCTGCAGACCATCGACAGCACCTTCGGCGGGCTGATCGAGCAGATGCAGCAGATGACCGATACCGCCACCGCAATGGGCGAAGCGTTCGACGCTTCCAAGAGCGACGACTACTTCTACCTGCCGCCGGAGGTGTTCGACAATGCCGACTTCCAGAAGGGTCTGAAACTGTTCCTGTCGCCAGACGGGAAGGCGGCCCGCCTGATCATCACCCACGATGTGAACCCGGCGTCCGAGGAGGGCATCTCGGTCGTCGACGATCAGCTCACCGCCGCGCACGAGGCGGTGAAGGGCACCTCGCTGGCGGGAGCCGACATCTACTTGGCCGGCACCGCGGCCACCTATCGCGACATCCAATCCGGCGCCAAGTACGACACCATGATCGCCGCCTTCGCCGCCCTGACGCTGATCTTCATCGTGATGCTGATCATCACCCGGGCACTGGTGGCCTCCATGGTGATCGTGGGCACGGTGGTGATCTCGCTCGGCGCCGCCTTCGGTCTGTCGGTACTGATCTTCGAACGCATCGTGGGCATCGAGTTGAACTGGATCGTGCTGGCCTTCGCGGTGATCATCCTGATGGCCGTGGGCAGCGACTACAACCTGCTGTTGGTGTCGAGGTTCAAAGAGGAGATCGGGGCCGGCATCAACACCGGCATCATCCGTTCCATGGGATCGACTGGCACGGTCGTCACCGCCGCGGGACTGGTGTTCGCCTTCACCATGGGCGCGATGATCTCCGGCGACCTGCTCAACGTCGGACAGGGTGGGATGACCATCGGCATCGGCCTGCTTCTGGACACCCTTATCGTCCGATCACTGATGACGCCGTCGATCGCAGCCATCCTGGGCCCCTGGTTCTGGTGGCCGCTGAAGGTCCGGTCGCGGCCGTCCTACTCCGAACGCATGCGCTCAGTACACCAGCGGGGCGAGCACTCCCCTGCCCAGCCGGCTCCTACCGGGCAAGAGGGGGGCGAGGGCACTCAGTCCAACGGCCCGGAGGTGTCGGCACCCGCCTAACCCTCGTTCGCCGCGCTCTCCGCAACCGCCAGTGCCTTTTTCCACTGACGGAAGGTGTCTTCGGTACGGCCGCGGCGCCAGTAGCCCGAGATCGACGTCCAACTGGCGTCGACTCCGCGCTCCTTACGGATATAGGGCCGCAGGTTGTGCATCACGGCTTGGGCTTCGCCGTGAATGAAGACCTGGACTTGGCCTGTCAACCACCGTGTCCCGGTGACAGCGGCGATCAGGGGCGCGTTATCGCCGGCTCGGTCGTCACCGACCAGATCGGCGCGCCCGCCACGGTGGACCCAGGTGAGGTCCACCCCCTCCGGTTTCACCAGCTCGATCTCGTCCTCCGGACCGCCGATCTCGATGAACACCTTCCCGACCGCACCGGGGGGCAAAGCCTCCAGGGCCGCGCTGATCGCCGGGAGGCCGGCTTCGTCCCCGGCGAACAGGTGCCAGTCAGCTGCCGCGTTGGGCCGGTATGCGCCGCCGGGGCCCATTAGGCGGACTATGTCACCTGGGCGGGCCGTGCGTGCCCAAGGCCCGGCAACACCCTGTTCACCGTGTACTACGAAGTCGACGGTGAGCTGGCGGGCCTCGGGATCGGCACGGCGCACGGTGAAGGTGCGCACGGTCGGCCGGTGATGCGGCGGCAGGCCCGACAAGCTCGCCAAGTGCAGCGGTAGCGGAAGATTAGTGACATCGACATCGGGGTGGATGAAGACGAACTTGACGTAGGAGTCGGTGAAATCGCTCGGGGTGAAGGTGTCGAAACCTCCGCCACCGAGAACCACCCGCACCATGTGCGGCGCGAAGCGCGTGGTGCTGACGACCTGGAAAGTGTGCAGTGGCCGTTCCGCCACGTAACACCTCCTGCTAGTACCCAAATCTGTTGATAGGAATATACGTAGCGCGTCTGGCGGCTGACCGCCGAGAACTGGACGATCCTCCCCCTGCCGATGTAGCCGCCCACACGATCGACTAACCGTCCGCCACCTGGGCTCTCGGCGCCAGCCGCCACCTCCCGTCCTGACGCTGTACCAGGCCGCAGATCTCCAGTGAGGCCAGTGGCCCCAGCACGCTGTGAGCAGGGAGACCCGCCGCGACGGCGATCTGGTCCGGGGTGCGGGCGCCCCGGCCGGGCAACGCTTCGAAAACCTGACGCTGAACCTCCGTGAGGTTGTCCAGCAGGTGTTCCGGCCTGGGTAGATCGGGGGCCAGTTCGCCGACGCGGCCGACGATCTCGAGCACCTCCGCCGGGCGGGTGACCAGTTCAGCACCCGAGCGGAGCAGCGCATGACAGCCCGCCGAGGCCCCCGAGGTGACCGGGCCGGGAACCGCGGCGACCACCCTGCCCAGAGCCCGCGCCCAGGCCGCGGTGCTCGCCGCTCCACTGCGCATCGCCGCCTCGACGACCACCGTGGCCGAGGACAGCGCCGCCACCAGCCGGTTGCGGGTGAGGAAGCGGTGCCGGGCGGGACGTACCCCCGGGGGATACTCACTGACCAGCAGACCGCTTCCGGCGATGCGGTGCAGCAACGCCGAGTGACCTGCCGGGTAGAGCACGTCGATTCCGCCGGCCAGCACCGCCGCGGTCGAGCCTTCGGCGGCCAACGCAGCTCGGTGCGCCGCACCGTCGATACCGTACGCACCGCCGGAGACCACCGCGACGTCCCGCTCGACCAGCCCGGCAGACAGCTCCGCGGCGACGTGCGCACCGTAGGCGGTGGCGGCCCGGGTGCCGACGATGGCTGCCGACCGGTCGGCGAGCTCGTCGAGACGCAGCGGCCCGACCGCCCACAACACCAACGGGGCACGCCCCTGCGGCCTGTCCCGAACCTGCACTCCGCCGAATGCGGCGAACGCTACAACCGGCCACTCATCATCCATGGGGGTGACAAGACGTCCCTTTCGGCTGTGCAGCAGTTCGAGATCCGCTGCCGCGCAGTCGATCTCGCGACGCGCCTCGGTACGGACCGCGACTTCCTCGCTAACGGCCCCACGGCGGATGCGCTCGGCAGCCTCCTCCGGGCCGACCCGACGAACCAGTGCGGCCACCTCGGCGCACGGAGCCTCGGCAACCCGGGACAGGTAGGCCCACGCAAGTGCCGTTTGTCGCCCGCTCACGCGATCAGCTCCGTCTGTCGAAAGCTGAGAGCGGTCAGGACATCGTCGGCATCCGGCGAGGTGCGCCCGGCGAGGTCAGCCAGGGTCCAGGCCATTCGCATCGCGCGGTGAACACCGCGAATACTGAGCAGACCTCGGTCCAGCGAGGTCCGTAGCGGCGCCATCGCCGAGTCTGCGAGTCGGAAGTGTCGGCGCATCACCGCTCCGGTCACCTCGGCGTTGGTGGCGAACCCGTGCGGCCGCCATCGCTCGGCAGCGGCCGCGCGGGCGGCGGCCACCCGGCCCCGCACCAGCGCGCTGCTCTCGGCGGCATCCGCCGCGAACGCTCCAGCGCGTACGGTGTGCATCTGCACACGCAGATCGACCCGGTCGAGCAGCGGACCGGACAGCTTGCCCAGGTAGCGGCGGCGCTGCGCCGGTGAGCAGATGCAATCGCGGGCGTCTGCGGGCGCGCACGGACAGGGATTGGCCGCCATCACCAGTTGGAAGCGCGCCGGAAACCGTGCCACCCCGTCACGGCGTGCAATCCGGATCTCACCGTCCTCCAGTGGTGTGCGTAACGCTTCGAGCACGCTGACCCGAACCTCAGCGCATTCGTCGAGGAACAACACCCCCCGATGGGCCTTACTCACCGCGCCGGGACGGGCGAGCCCCGAACCGCCGCCCACCATTGCAGCCACGCTCGACGAGTGATGCGGGGCGATGATTGGCGGCCTGGTGATCAGCGGAGTACGCGCAGAGAGCAGACCCGCCACCGAATGGATGGCCGTCACCTCCAGGGCCTCGCCCTCGGTCAGATCGGGGAGCAGATCCGGAAGTCTTTGTGCCAGCATCGTTTTCCCCACCCCGGGCGGTCCGGTGAGCATCAGATGATGTGCCCCTGCCGCCGCCACCTCGACGGCGAAGCGGGCCTGCGTCTGGCCCATCACGTCGGCAAGGTCGGCGTTGGGCTCCCACCTCGGCACGGCAACGGTCACCCGTTGCTCCAGTCCGCTACCGCTGTCCAACCATCGCTGCAGATCGCGAAGCCCGTGCACACCGTGAACTGCGATCCCGTCCACCAGACTGGCCTCCGGGAGATTGCCGACCGGAACCACCACCGCGGGCCAGCCCTGGCGCTTGGCGGCCAGCACCGCCGGCAGCACCCCGTGCACCGGCCTGATCCGACCGTCGAGGGCAAGTTCGCCCAGCAGGATGGTCTTGTCCAACCGATACCAGGGCCGTTTGAGACTCGCCGAGAGCACCGACGCAGCCAGTGCGACGTCATAAAGGGAACCCGTCTTGGGAAGTGTCGCCGGAGACAACGCCAGCGTCAGCCGCGACATCGGCCAACTGTTACCGGTGTTGGTGATGGCCGCCCGTACCCGGTCCCGGGACTCCTGCACCGCGGCGTCGGGAAGCCCGACGAGGTGCACGCCCGGCAGCCCTGAGGTGATGTCGGCCTCAATCTCGACGATGTCGCCGTCCAGGCCCCGAACTGCGACCGAGAACGCCCGTCCGAGCGCCATCAGCGGACGCCGCGCAGATGGGTCACCTCGGGGTCGCGGCGACGGCCCAGACGCACCCCGACTACGTCGATGCGAACCTCCCGCCACCGTGTGCCCTGACCGGCAAGCCACAAACCGGCCAGTCGGCGAATCCGGCGCACCTTGGCCGGGGTCACCGCCTCGGGCAGTCCGCCGAATCCGTCACCGGTGCGGGTCTTGACCTCGACGAACACCACGGTGGATGTCCCCTCGACCGCGATCACGTCAAGTTCGCCGTACCGGCAGCGCCAGTTGCGCTGCAGGACGCGCATCCCGAGCGCGAGCAGATGCTCGACGGCGACCTGCTCGCCCAACGCGCCGAGTTCAGTGCGGGTCAGCCGCTCCGATGAGGTCATGGCCACAGCGTGGCCGCCGACGCAGACAACCGCGGCGCGGGCCGCAGCGACAGGCCGAAGCTATCCCCACACCGTCATTGCTGCACAGGCGTCATTCGGGCAGCCGCAGCTCCGGCTTCTCCACCTCTTCGATGTTGACGTCCTTGAAGGTGATCACTCGGACCTGTTTGACGAATCGCGCCGGCCGGTACATGTCCCACACCCACGCGTCGGCCAACCGCAGTTCGAAGTACACCTCACCGTCGGTGTTGCGGGGCACCAACTCGACGCTGTTGGCCAGGTAGAACCGGCGTTCGGTCTCGACCACATAGCTGAACTGGCCGACGATGTCCTTGTACTCCCGGTATAGGGACAGCTCCATCTCGGTTTCGTATTTCTCGAGATCCTCGGCACTCATCGGCTCAGCTGTCCTTCTGTCCCGGTCGTATCAAACGACGTGTTCTCATCTTGTCCCACAGCGAAGCCGGCCACCAGTTCGGTCCGGCCTGCGCGGGCCACCCGGCGGACGTTGATGAACGACTGACGGTGCTGGCTGCAGGGGCCGTTGCGGACCAGCGCCGCGCCGTGCGCGGCGGTGCTGTAACCCTTGTGATCCGCGAATCCGTAGCCGGGGTGCACTTCGTCGAGCTCCACCATCAACCGGTCGCGACTGACTTTGGCCAGCACGCTGGCCGCGGCGATGCAGGCAGCTGCCGCGTCGCCGCCGACTACCGGCAGCGAGGGAACCGACAGGCCCGGCACCCGGAATCCGTCGGAGAGGACGTAGCCCGGGCGCACCGGCAGCCCGGCCACCGCGCGGCGCATACCCTCGATGTTCGCCGCATGCACGCCCCGGCGATCCACTTCCCCCACCGGGATGAACACCACGTGGTAGGCCAGCGCGTACCGCTTGATCAGCGGAAAGAGTTCCTCGCGGGCTTTGGCGGTGAGCCTCTTGGAATCGTCCAGTGCCGCCAGGCTCTCCATTCGGTTGGGCCCGAGAACGCACGCCGCTACCACCAAGGGGCCTGCGCAGGCACCACGACCGACCTCGTCGACACCAGCGACCGGTCCTAGGCCGCCACGGTAGAGCGCAGACTCCAAGGTTCGCAGCCCCGACGAGCGCCGGATGACCGTGCGCGGAGGCCACGTCATCGCCGGCACGTTCACCCCTGCTGCGGATCGACCGACGACACCCCGCCCCAACGCGACGGCGGCCAAGCGATGAACCGAGCCTTGCCGATCACATTGTCCACCGGAACGGTGCCCGCCATCGGGTCACCGGTGCACAGGATGCCCTTTTGCGCCTCGGCCGGGGTGCTCGCGCAACGCGCGCGGGAGTCCGCCGAATGGGTTCGGTTGTCGCCCATCATCCACAGTCGTCCCTCCGGCACCTTCACCGGGCCGAACTCATTGCCCAGGCAGGGATAGACCTTCGGGTCGGCCATCATCGTCGTCGGGTCGAGATACGGTTCGTTCAGCGCCTTACCGTCCACGGTCAGGCCCGTGTCGGCCCGGCATTCCACCGTCTGGCCGCCGACAGCGATGATCCGCTTCACCAAGTCGTTCTGGTCGGGCGGCACGAAACCGATGAAGGACAACGCGTTCTGCACCCAACGGATCGCGGTGTTATCGGAGCGAATGGACTTGTAGCCGATGTTCCAGTTCGGCGGACCCTTGAATACGACGACGTCGCCCGGTTCCGGGTCGACGAACCGGTAGGAAACCTTGTCGACCATAATCCGGTCACCGACGCAGCCCGGGCAGCCGTGCAGGGTCGGTTCCATCGACTCCGAGGGAATCAGGTACGGACGCGCGACAAAGGTCAGCATCACGTAGTAGAGGACGACCGCGATCGCAACGAGCGTTGCGCCCTCACGGAGCGCCGATTTCTTGGTGCCGCCCTTCTTCCGGCGGTCCTCGACCTGGTCCTGGGCGTCTGCAGCCGGGTCGGACGGATCTGGTTTGGCGGTCACGGGATCAGCGTAGAGCCCGAATCAGGCGAACTCGTGTCGAAGCTCAGCGCTTCACCCAAGCCCATGTCGAAGCTCAGCGCTTCACCCAAGCCCATGTCGAAGCTCAGCGCTTCACCCAAGCCCATGTCGAAGCTCAGCGCTTCTCTTTGATCTTCGCCTTCTTGCCGCGAAGCTCGCGCAGGTAGTAGAGCTTCGCCCGGCGCACCGCGCCGCGGGTCAACAGTTCGATGTGGTCGATATTGGGCGAGTGCACCGGGAAGGTGCGCTCCACGCCCACGCCGTAGCTCTCCTTGCGGACGGTGAAGGTCTCCCGGACACCACCGCCGGAACGGCGCAACACCACACCCTTGAATACCTGGATGCGCTGCTTGTTGCCCTCAATGACCTTGACATGCACGTTGACGGTGTCCCCAGGACCGAAGGCGGGGAGATCGTCGCGCAGCGACGCCTGGTCGACGAAGTCCAGCGTATTCATCCGAAGACACTTCCTTGCGGTTGGCGCTGCGGTCAGATGCGGGCACGGTGGCCTGACATCGCCGAGCGTTATGGTCAGATGTGTCGCGGCAGGCGGAAACTACCGGCCCGCGCAGGCAACTCCCCTATTGTGCCAGACCGCTTGCGAGCCGCGAAATCGCGGTGCGCCGAAAACAACCACCCGCCACGGCGTGCGCGGGGATTGTGTGGGACTCCGCTTCGGCGGATAGCCTTATCGAACGCCTTTGCACACCGCACCGCCGAGTCGAGGCAAGCCGAGGAGGGAAAGTGCGACGCCGTTCGTCGTTGCTTCTCGTCGGTGGCGTGGCCGCGTTGACGGTGGCGCTACTGGGCGCGTCGTCGACCCAGCTCCGGGCAGGTCTGCAGGCATCGCCGACGCAGCAGGTGTCGTTGCTGGCAGCGAGACCGAAAGCCCCCCCACAGGCTCCGCCCACCCCGATCGGGCCGGTGGGCCTGGACGTCATGGCGGATCGCGCCGTGCTGAAGGGCCAGGAAAGCGGAGCCGATATCAGCATTGCGGTGCTGGACCGGCAGACCGGTCAGTTGGTCACCCGGGGTGATGCGAGCCCGTTCCCGACCGCGTCGGTCTCGAAGCTGTTCATCGCCGATGACCTGCTGATGGAACTCGCTCAGACCAACGGTGCGCTCAGCGTCGAGGACAGTCGCCGCTTGGACACCATGCTGCGGGCCTCGGACGATTTCGCCGCCGGCGAATTCTGGGAGCGCGGCGGGGGTAACGCGGTGATCACCCGCATCACCGAACGCTACGGACTTCGCGAGACCACACCGCCCTACGACGGTAACTGGTGGAACACCATGAGCACGACCGCCGACCTGGTTCGGTACTACGACAAGCTGATCGACGGCTCGGGCGGACTCCCTGCGCAACAGGCCAACACCATCCTGTCCGACCTAGCGGCATCGGCCCCGGTCGGCATCGACGGCTACCCACAACGATTCGGGATTCCCGACGGTCTCTTCGCCGAACCGGTGGCGGTCAAGCAGGGGTGGATGTGCTGTTGGAACGGACCAAACCAGGTGCACCTGTCCACCGGCGTGGCCGGGACGGACCGGCGATTCGCCATTGCCATCGCCTCGATGCAACCGGTGGACGAAGCCACCGCTCGGGACACCATCACCGAGGTGCTCAAGACCATGTTCCCGGGCGGCCGCATCTGACCCGTCAGTCCCCCGGCAGCAGTTCCGGGCGACGTTCCCGGGTGCGCAGCAGTGCCTGCTCACGACGCCAGGATGCGACTCGACCGTGATCGCCGGAGAGCAGCACATCCGGGACGGCCAGTCCCCGCCAGACCGGTGGACGGGTGTAGCTGGGCCCCTCCAGGAGTCCGGCGTTCTCCGACGAGTGTGAATCGTCGATGTGGGACAACGGGTTTCCCATCACCCCCGGCAGCAGTCGCACTACCGCTTCGATCATCACCAGGGCAGCCACCTCACCCCCGGCCAGCACATAGTCGCCGATCGACACCTCAACCACCCGCATCCGGGTGGCGGCGTCATCGACAACCCGTTGGTCGATCCCCTCGTAACGGCCGCAGGCGAAAACCAGATGATCCTCACCGGCCCACTCCCGGGCGACGGACTGGGTGAACAGCCGGCCAGCCGGGGTGGGAACAACCAGCAACGTCTCGCCAGTGGTCACCTCGTCGAGGGCCTCGCCCCACACCGGGGCCTTCATCACCATTCCGGGTCCGCCGCCATAGGGCGCATCATCGACGGAATGGTGCACGTCGCGGGTCCAGCGGCGCAGGTCGTGGACATCGACGGAGATGATCCCGGCGTCGATTGCCTTGCCCGGCAACGACTGCCGCACCGGATCGAGGTAACCGGGAAAGATCGTGATGACGTCGATACGCATCAGGAGCCCAGATCCAGCAGGCCCTCCGGCGGATCGATCACCACCACTCCTCCCTCCGGGTCCTCTGCCAGCGATACCGAGGTCACAATGGCACTGACGAACGGCACCAGAATCTCCGCGCCGGACTCGGCCCGCACGGACAGCAGTTCTCCGCCCGGGGTGTGCAGCACCTCGGCGACCACGCCCACTGCGAGGCCGTCCACCGTGCGCACCCGAAGCCCCTCGAGTTGGTGGTCGTAGAACTCGTCGGGGTCGGGAATCGGTGGCAGATCAGCGGAATCCACCACGAATAGCCCGCCCCGCAGGTGCTCGGCGCTATCCCGGCCTGTTACGCCTTCGAGCCGAACCAGCAGCCGCCCGCCGTGCGGCCGCACCGATTCAACGAGCACCTCACGAGCAGAGCCGCGCCGGGAATCCTTGAGCCGCATACGATTACCGGCCACGAAACGCGCCTCGGGGTCATCGGTACGAACCTCGACGACCATCTCACCGGTCACCCCGTGCGCCTTGGCGATTCGTCCGACCACCAGTTCCATCGAAACCCCCGAATCGCCGCGCGCCTTGCCCGCCGACCGACTACTGGTCGGTGTCCACCACGTCGACCCGGATCCCGCGGCCCCCGATGCCGGCGACCAGGGTTCGCAGCGCCGTGGCAGTCCGGCCACCGCGGCCGATCACCTTGCCGAGGTCCTCGGGATTGACGTGCACCTCGACGGTGCGACCGCGCCGGTTGGTCACCATGTCGACCCGAACGTCATCGGGGTTGTCAACAATCCCGCGGACCAGGTGCTCGACGGCGTCGACGACGACCGAGCTCATTCTTCGGTGGACTCAGCCGGCGCCGCAGCGGCGTCCGCGGTCTCGGCGGCCGGCTTCGCATCGGCGGTAGCGGCCTCAGCAGTCTCAGCCTCGGTGGCCTTCTTGGCCGCTGGCGCCTTCTTCTTCTTCAGCTGCGTGGCCTCGCCGGACGGGGCTCCATCGGCAGCGGCCAGTGCGGCGTTGAAGAGGTCGAGCTTGCTGGGCTTGGGCTCCTTGACTTTCAGGGTCCCCTCCACGCCGGGCAGGCCTTTGAACTTCTGCCAGTCGCCGGTGATCTTCAGCAGCTTGAGCACGGGCTCGGTGGGCTGGGCACCAACCGACAGCCAGTACTGCGCTCGCTCGGAATCAACCTCGATCAGGCTCGGCTCTTCCTTCGGGTGGTAGCGGCCAATCACCTCGATGGCGCGACCGTCGCGACGGTTGCGGGCGTCAGCCACGGCAATCCGGTACTGGGGATTGCGGATCTTGCCGAGCCGGGTGAGCTTGATTTTGACAGCCATTAAGAATCTCCTCGATGTCACGCTGCAATTCAGCGATCACCGGCGGGATGCCGGAATCCGGTTTTGCCTCGCGTGGGCGGCTGTGATTGTGCCAGAACCGCACCGGCGAACGGTAATCGCAGGACGCTCTCAGACCAGCTTGTCCAGGCATTTGGTCTCGGCGCGCCGGGTGATCCGCCACCCGTCGGGGGTGCGAACGAACTCGTCGTCGTACCAGAGCGCGCAGAACAGGACCCGACCGTCGGCGTCGAGTTGCATCGGGTTGAAACACATGGTGCGGCCACTGGCGGTATCTCCGCTCAACCGAATGTCGAAGTTGCCGACCAGGTGGAAATAGGCCGGAAATCGTCGCAGCACCTCGGCCAACCAGGCCTTGACTTCGGGGAACGCGCCGTCGATCCCGCCCATGGCGCGGTAGTCGATGTAGGCGTCGGGAGTGAAGATCCCGTCCAGGTCGTCGAACCGGCGCTGGTCGATCGCCGTGGCGTAGTCCACCAGCAGTTGTTGAATAGCCATCCGGTCTGAAATCTCCGCCAGGTCCATGCCTGAGATTCAACGCCCTGACAGTCAGCCGCGAAGGCCCACCCCGCCCCTGCCGTTAGGGTGGTCAGCCATGAGAAGGCTGCTAGCCGCTGTCGCGGCGACCATCATGCTGGCCGCGGGCACTGCCGTCGTCTCCGCACCGGCGCTGGCCGATCCGAACATCCAACCGGTGGGCTCGGCGGCAATCCCCGACGGCCCGGCACCATCCTGGATCGTTGCCGACATGGACACCGGCCAGGTGCTGGCGGGCCGCGAAATGTACGACCCACACCCACCGGCGAGCACGATCAAGACCTTGCTGGCACTCACCGCACTCGATGAGTTGAGCCTGGACAGCACCGTGACCGCAACACCGGCCGATACCGGAGTCGAGTGCAACTGCGCGGGGGTCAAGGCCGGACGCAGCTACACCGTGCGGCAACTGCTTGAGGCGACGTTGTTGGTCTCGGGTAACGACGCAGCCAACACTCTTGCGAGCGCGCTGGGCGGGTTCGACATCGCCGTGGACAAGATGAACGTGAAAGCCGCCTCGATCGGCGCCACCAACACCCACGCCACCTCGCCCTCCGGCCTCGACGGGCCCGGCGGTTCGGGGTGGACCACACCACGCGATCTGGCCGTGATCTTCCGGGCGGCGATGGCGAACCCGGTGTTCGCCCAGATCACCGCACAGCCGGCCACCATGTTCCCCACCGACTCCGGCGAACGCCTGCTGGTCAACCAGGACGAGTTGCTGGTGCGCTATCCCGGCACCATCGGCGGCAAGACCGGATTCACCGACGCAGCGCGCAAGACCTTCGTGGGCGCCGCAGAGCGAAACGGCCGTCGGCTGGTCATCGCGATGATGTACGGCCTGGTCCGTGAGGGCGGTCCGACCTACTGGGATCAGGCGGCCATGTTGCTGGACTGGGGCTTCGCTCAGAACCCATCGGTTTCGGTCGCGACCCTGTAGAGCTCCGGACCAACAGGGGTCCGTCGGGGTTGCGTCAGCACCTAGAACGGTGGTGGGGCGTTCCGTTCGGTGACTCGTTGGTTGTTGAGGGCGCGTTCGCGTTTGATGCGGCTGGCGCGGTTGGCGAGTCGGGTTCGTTGTCTTTGGGGCATGGGTTGTTGGTGGGAGCGGGCCAGGCCGGTTCCGGGGCTGGGCTCGTCGGGAGTGGGTGGGGTCGGGATGGTCAGCGTGGCGGTGGTGGTGTTCCAGGTCGGGAAGAACAGGGGGCTGCCCGCTACGGTGGTGGAGAC
>Ga0116183_1001522_pt1 | contig 26191 bp, 24 predicted proteins | sample AD_UKC078_MetaG_FD_89753 | JGI IMG/M metagenome (GOLD analysis project Ga0116183, IMG submission 89753) | Active sludge microbial communities of municipal wastewater-treating anaerobic digesters from USA - AD_UKC078_MetaG | ecosystem: Engineered > Bioreactor > Anaerobic > Digestate | place: USA...
AAGGGCCAGCGACACCAGGCTTAGACATGTCTCTTGAGTACGAGAGCGTCAGGCCCAGCCTTGTTGCCGAGGTGCTCTCAACAGCACGACTTATCCAAGTCGCAGATCGGATTGAAATCAGCGCTGATGGCCAACAGCTCACCGCTGCCAAACCCTTGTCACCAGCAGTCAGCGACTACGACGCGGAACTGATCTCTATCGAGCAGTTCGCCGGCGATTTAGACGTAATACAGCGCCACACCAACCGATACTTCGACATCCCCGCCTCGATGTCGACACACGATCGGGTCAAAGCCCGTGTTGCCCGCCTCCTCATCGAGGGATACATCGTTGCAGCCCCTCGGGCGCGTCGGCTCACAATGATCATGAACGGCGAAGATTCACCAGAGCTCCGCACGCAGCTGACGCGCCCCCAGCAGCAGATCGTGTGGCCCGTAGGGGCGTACGCCGAAACTATCGACGGACGCGAGTTGCACATTGGCGACGTATACGCAGTACACCCGCGCGCAGTCATCCTTAACGGAAAAGATGCGATCGCAGCGCTCGACTCCGGCCAAGCCAACGAATTCCACGTAATCTCCGAACCCGCAGATGAGCCATTCTTCTACGTGACCTTGGCCGATGCTGATCAACGCGCGGTTCTCAAGCGGTACTTGGCGGCGTGGACGCTGTACGGAGTCGAACAACCAGGACTTCCACCTGGTCCAGCAGACGATTCCGTGATCTTGGGCGAATAGCGCTGAGCTACAGACTTCCCAGGGGCCTCAGGATTCCGTTCTATCGTCCCCACCCGGCCGCATAACCATCGTTTTTTGGACTGATCTCGCGCGACGGACGGACCCTTCGGCCGGTACTTCTCCGGTGAGCGCCAACGCCGGAGCGGGCCTCAACTGTTTGCACCCGGCGCTGGCACTCTTCGGCCCGGCCTGTGTTTTGGGCCGTCTCGAACCAGAAGAAGAGGACACGCTTGCTGGCGTGGCCCCGGGCCGCCCGTCTAGGGAGTGCCCGGTCGACACCCTCCGAAGGGAGCCACCGGTGAGCAACCAGACTGCCGCCGTCCTCATCGTCGCCATCCCCCTTGTCGGGTTCTACGTGTTGGTCGGATACATCGTCTACAAGACGGGCACGACTACCGGCATCGCCGACATCGGCCGCGCCGTCGCCGACATCATCTCGGCACTCACGAACAAGCGGTCATAAACCGCGCTCTCACCCGGACCTACCGGTCCATGCGCGCCCAGGCGTCGGTGGTGGCCGGATCAGCGCGTGATACAGGTTCAGAGTGCTTCTCGAACTGGTGGACCTGCGGCCCCGTCCCTGCGACAACCGATGGTGCGTTCCGCCGTTCGCCGAGAACATCACTTACGAGCACCCCCACTGGTGGAACCGGCAGCTCGGAGAGGACCCGTGGTTCGTGCAGGTGCTCGACCAGACGGGGACAGAGGTCGCCAGGGTCGAGTTCGACGATCCCGGCGGCATCAACCCGGAGTACGCCAACGTGCCAAACCTTGGAGACGAGCGTCTGGAGATCCAGTTCATCGAGGTAGCCATGGGGGCCGCGGCCACGGCGTTGGCAGGCGGGTGGTGCGGAACCTCATGGAACGGCACCCAGACCGCAGACTCTTCGCCTACAGCGAGGGCGCCGACCGCTTCTGGACTTCGCTGGGCTGGGAGCCGTTCGAGCACCCAGCCGGCGGCTATCGGACGTTGTTCGTCCAGTCGCCCGGCGGAGCCGAGACCTGCGCCGTAGTCCCCACCCGCGGCGTCCTCGCCGTTCCATCCGGGACACGCCCCGTATCATCCTTGTATGCGCGTATGACGACTGTTATAGTGACGTCATACAGATAGGAGGCTTCGTGGCCGTCATCAACGTCCGTGTCGAGGATCGAATCCGTGACCAGCTCAAAGACCTGGCCGACACCGAGGGGCTCACGCTGAGCGAGTACGTCCGCGACCGCCTCCTGGAGGTGATCATCCCCCCTGGCTATCGGCCATCAAACGACGACGACGGTGAGCCGGCGCCTGAGACAATGCGGATCGCCGACCGCCAGGTGTTGTCGTTGCTGCACCGCATCCTGGGACGTGTGTTGCCCGACGATGCCAACGGCGAAGACGGGGACGAGGCGTATCAGCTCCAGCGAGCAGAGGTGATCGAAAAAGGCTTCACCGGGGAGTACTGGAGGACGGTCGCGGGGTTCCGGACCGAGTTGTCCAAGCTCGACTGCGACCGCGTCCTCGACATCCTCGACATGTTCCGCGTGATCACGTTCAGCATCGCGCGGCTGGCGAAGAAGGGAACACCGGTCAGCGAAGACCTGGCGTTCAAGCTGGAGTTCCAAGGCTTCGACTATCAAGACAAGCTCGAAAGCCACATGGCCAGCTACGTCGAGTTCCTGATGAGCGACGACCGGTGGACCGAACTGCGACCCCAGCTGGAACGCAACGACGGGGGGAATTCGCACCACCGGACACTCGGCAGTTACATGCGGATGCTCGCTGAGTACCGCCGCATCAAGGACTCTAGGGATCGAGGTTTCCACCGGGACGACTACCTGCTGTCCACCGAGGAGCTCGAACAGATCGCCGAGGCCCGAGTCCACCCGTCACACCGTGGGTAGCTCAGCTGGGCTGACCGACCCGAACCGTCCCGGCGCCGAAATGCGTTGTGCGCGTGGCAATAAAGGGTGGGTGCAGCAGCAAGGCGGCGCCGCGGCGCTGCTGGCCGATGCGTACCGACGTGCGCGTGGCGGCTACGTCGCGTTCCTCAATGAAAGCTTCGAGCTGGGAGCCAACCGGCGAGCTTTCTCCCTGATGTTGGCCGTGGTCGGCTCCCCCGCGGCACTGGGGGCGGTTGGATGAAGGCAGACCTGATCACGGCCCTCGCGTGCTAACGGCCTGGGCCGACGAGAGCGGATCACGCCCCGACCTAGATCCTGGCGCATACCTGCTCACGGCCGTTCTGTGCGACGACGACGACGTCGATGAGATGCGCAAGACCATGGACGGTCTGCGCATCGGTGAACCCAAGCTTCATTGGCATGGCAGTAGCGCAGAACGACGCCGACAGCTCGTGGAGGTCGTCTCCGAGCTTCCCGTCACCGGATTTGTCGTCGTCCACGTCGACCAAGACGCGAAGGACCGTCGACATCGACGCAAGTGCATGGAGTTCCTCTTGCCCCACCTGGCGAACATGCCGTGCTCAACCATCACGTTCGAATCACGCGGCCAACAAGACGCCAGCGATCTGGCGACGCTTCAAATGTTGCGCTCGCGGCAGGTGATCGAGCCGACACTGCGTATCGAACATGCTGTTGGACGAGTGGAGCCGGCCCTCTGGGCCGCGGACATCGTGTGCGGTGCGGTGGTGCAAGCACGAACCGGAAATCGGGACTATCTCAATGCACTCCGTAACTCCGTCGAACTCCACACGATTTGACCCAGAAAAGCCGCGAGCCACAGGCCTCGTCGTCCGGCGAGTAATCCTGTGGCTCACTTCCAAACCCACCGCAATGGGATGGCTATGCATACGAGTGTACGGACTTCACTCTCTGCCGCGCAACGGACCACGAATCTGCCGATTAACGGTCGCTCCCCTCCATGATGTCGGCGATCTCGTTCGCCCGAGCAGTCAGTGTCGCGCCACGTGAACGGAGCGCGTTATTTCCAGTGTCTGCCAGCCGCGTAGTGACATGCATGTTTACTTACATGTAAGTCTACATGTAGACATGTTTGTAAGTAAACTTGTATAGTTGCATCTGTGAATGTTCCCACCGATGGACAGTGCGAAATCGTGGCAGTGGCGCTGCAAAAGGGAGGCGTGGGTAAGACCACAACCACGATCAACCTTGGTGCCAGCCTCGCCGCGATGGGGTTCCGAGTCCTCCTGATCGACATGGATCAGCAGGCCCACAGCACCAAAGGCCTCGGCGTTGACCTCGGCGCCGAGGATGCCTCGATGTACGAGGTGCTGCACCCAGACAGGGCGATGCGGGTCCCACTGCCAAAGGTCATCAAACCGAGCGAGTTCGGCATCGACGTTGCGCCCGGCCATCTTGCGCTCAAGGAGCTGGAGCGCACAGGACTCGGTTCAGGCGGTCAGTTGCGGCTAGCCCGCCAGCTCGACGACCTCGAGGGCTATGACTTCGTGCTGATGGACTGCCCGCCAGCGCTGGGGGAGTTGACGACGGCGGCACTCGCGGCCGCCGATTACGTCTTAGCGGTCCTCAAGGCCGGCCCCGACGAAATCGACGGCCTAGTTGAGCTGGGCAACGCCGTTCTCGACGTCCAAGAGACGCTCAACCCCGACGTGGAAATCCGTTACGTGCTGCTAGCCGACTTCGACGGCAACCCGAAGGCCAGCAAGGACGTGCGCAGGCAACTGCGTGCCGATTGGGGGGAGTGGTCCGCAGGCGGGGCGTACCTGGGTGAAATCCCGCACACCGTGCGGGTGGTCGAGGCCAAGGGGAAGCGCGTCCCAGTCCATGTACACGCCCCGACCTGCACGGCAGCAGTGGCATACCGAGAGGTCGCCGAACGGATCGTGGCGAGGCGGCAAGCAGCATGAACGCCGCATCGAAACCCAGTGGCTTGGAGGTGGGCTCCACCAGGCCCTTGTCTCGCGCAGAGCGCCGCGCCCAGGCTGCCCGGGTCCAACCCGAAGAAACTCCTGCGGCACCGGCAGCAGAGACCACATCGCCGCGACCGGACGATGAAAATCCGCCGCCCCTACCCGCGTCGGCGGCACCGACACCGAACCAGGGCCATAAGTCGGCAGAGCTGGCAGTGCAGTTGAAGCCTCGGCAACGCAAGGCGAAGAACCCGTTCGCGACACAGCTGCACTCAGGAACGTTGGCGCGACTGGAATGGATCAAAGCGCGCGGATACGTCATCACCGACACCGTGGACGATGCGATCAACACCTACCTGGACGGCGCGGGCATCCCCAGGCCAGACCACAACGACCGTATGCCGTGATCAGGTTGAGGTGTCAGGACCCTTCCCAGCCCGCAATTGTGGTGAACGTGCTGGTAGCAGCCGCTCACCCCTAAGGACTGCACGGTAGGTAACTACCGTTTCTGCCCATGCACATCTACGTCGATGAGACCAAGCAGCGCGACTACCTGCTCGTGGCCAGCGTCCACGTCTCGACGGATCTCACCGGACTGCGCCAGACGGTGCGTGGCCTGCTCCTGCCTGGACAGCGCTACCTGCACATGAAGGACGAGAAAGACGGCCGCAAACGCACCATCGCTCAGGCCTTCGTCGATGCCGGCGTGCAAGCCACCGTCTACCGCGCCGGTCCTCAACACCGCAACGAGCGCCAACGCCGATCAGCATGTCTACAAGCCCTCGTTGACGACCACGCCGGCCTGGGAGAAGCCCACATCATCCTCGACGAGGACGAGACCATGGTGAAGTTCGACAACCAGAAACTCATCGAATACACCCGTGCCGCCGGCTGTCGAGACACCCTGCGCTACCAGCATCAACGCTCCCACGCCGACGCACTGCTCGCCGTCCCCGACGCCATCGCCTGGTGCTGGGCGAAAGGCGGTCCCTGGCGCACTCTGATCGCCCCAGCGGTCACGGCCACCCGCGACGTCTGACCAAGGCCCCCGAAAAAGCGCAAAGCCCGAGCGCCGCGGTCGTCCGGCCGGGTCTCGGGCTCACTTCCTGAAGCTCAACGCAACAGGCACCACGAATAATACGGGCACAAACATCCGTCTGACAACAATGCGGCTTTTGAAGCAGTCACGCCCCAAAGCGCACTTTGAACCAGCCACCACAAAAAACTGCCATTTTTAGCCCCATCCGAACGAACAATGCGGCCCGAATCGGTTCCGTTCAACGGCTGTTCTAGAAACAGGCGGGCGCCCTAGGCGTGTCGCGCGTTTCCAAAACGGGTTTCGATGCAAGGGTGTGCAGTATGGCTCGCCCAAGCAAAGGTGACCGTGCAGCTCACATGGTCAAAACCCATCCAGCCGTCATCCAGCGCCTCGTCGAGAAAGCCGCTGCCGCGGGCTCCTCCTCGGCGACGCAGTACGTCGCGGACGTACTCGCCCTGTATGCCGGGCTGCCTCAGCATGTCCGCGAACTCAACAACCCCCCAGCGATAACCGTCCCGCGCGCGCTCCAGGCGCTCCGCGGCGATGTCTACGGGCGGATCATGGTCCGCCCGCATCGCGAGGTCTCTGAACGCCTCACAGCACAAGCACCCGGCCACAAAGTGCCGCCGCACATTGCCGACATCCTCTCCGTACACGTCGGGCTGCCCGAACACGCCCGCACCGTCGACCACGGCGAGGAGGTTTTGCCGCTGGCGATGTGACGACACCAGCGCCAGGCCTCAAATTTTGTCGAACGACAAGGCCTTGGCAGATGTGACATCTGAATAGCTGGTGTGCGGAACCCCGGACAAGACGAAGGCCTCGCCGTAGCGAGGCCCTGTCGAGGGTTTGAACCGAGTTAGCAGCTCGGTTCTGGGTCCGCACCCATTTCCCCGAAGGGACTGTCTTTGCCGGACAGCTCTCACGGTAGCGCACGCCTCGAAGCTGCACCAGATTCGCCGCGCGATCGATGCGCAAACCGTGACCTCTCCAACGCCCGAACACATCGGGCGAGCCGTGCGTGGCCGACGCCGCTCGGCTCTTCTGTAGCTCCGAGCCCGCACGTCGTGCGCGCGCTGGCCAACGAGCGACGCCGCGAGTGGGTGCAGCGCGCCGGGGCGTGTGCGCCGCGCGCGCCGATGTGGACCAGTCGCGCCGGCTGGCTCGACGGCCTGCGCCAGTGGGCGCAGTCACCGGCCTTGGGCCAGCTGTGCGCCGAGGAACGGGTGTCGATCACCGCGGCCACACTGTTATCGATCGCCGCGGTGATGGCCGAGCACGCTGACCACGCCACCGGCCGCCACGTCGCCGTCACCCGGGCGACGATCGCCTCCCGGGTGGGTTGTGACGTCCGCACGGTGACTGCCGCCTGGCGAGTCCTAAGGGTGTCTCGTTGGGCCGTCGAGGCGCAGCGCGGCCACGGTTCAGCCGGCACCCCCAGCATTGGCCGGCGACCCTCGGTGTACCACCTGGTGCCGCGCCGCGATCACCGTCCAGTCACGCGCCCAGTTGTGCATGATTTCCACCTACCGCCGTCAGGCGGTGTTAGTTCTTTTTCTCCCGTAGGGAGTTACTCACCAAGCGGGCGCGCAAGCGCACCCGCCAACAGAATCTCCGACAACAAACCCCGACAAGCCCCGCCGTGGCGCACCACAGCACGGCCACTGGCCATCCAACGACTCGCCGCCGGGCTCGTGGCCATCACCCATGGCCTCGACCGCGCCCACATCGGCACCATCTGCGACGCACTGACCGCCGCCGGCATCGATCCCACGGTGTGGTCAGCCCACGCCGTCAACGACAAGCTCAACACCGACATGCGCGCCCGAGGACTGACCTGGCCCGATCACATCGCCAATCCCGGAGCGTTCCTGCACAGCCGGTTACGACGACTGTCCTGGACACCCCCACAGCCCGCGACAAAGGCCGGCGGCTGCGCCGCCGCCAGCATCGACCAGACGCCGACACCTGTCGTCCTCACCGACGCCTCGCGGGCCCGGATCGCCGCCGCCCAACAGGAGATCCGCCGAGTGCTCACCAAAGGCACTCACCACACCGCCACCAAGCACACCCACGCGCACGGAAACGTCCCCCACCGGCCACGTCCAACAACCCTGTCAACCGAACGGCCCCACCCGAGCCGCAACGCCTCACTGAACGCGACAACCACGCCGCCGCACCGACACATCAGCTCCGATACGGCAACCGCTCACGGAGAAGCCCAACCGCGATAGTTAGCTCACCTAAAAACGTTCGGCCTAGGGCCGACAATCCGATATTAGTTAGCTCAGCTATTCGGGCGGGATTCCACCGCCCGTCAGCCTCTTCGCCGTGGCCGCCATAGTCATTCGCCGCCCTTGCCCTTCCCCTGCTTCATATCCCCTCTTCATGCCCCGTTCTCTTACTCGTCTTTCTGTCCTTAGCAGCTTCGCTGCTATCTCCAGCAGCCTTCGGCCGCTTCCCACCCCACGTTTGGTTGCCCCATCTCCAGTTACCTATCCAATCACCTAGCTCTTACCTTGGCACATTTGCACAAGTTTTGTGCGATGCTGGCGGGGCCGTCCGTTGCGGAGCCCCAAGTCCCCTCTTGTCGAGCTCTGGCAGGCGGCCCGAGCGGAGTGGGGGTGGTGTGAGGTGTTGACGATCGCGAAGTTGTCGTTGTGGTCGGTGAACTACTACAACGACACCGCCCGCGCGGTCGGACAGGCCGCCAAGGACGCTCAATCGGCGGGTGGAGGGTTGGCGGAGTACTACGCCGAACGCGACACCCGAACCCCGGTGTGGACGTGCGCCGGGGATGCCCGCACGGTCGCAGGTTTGGTGGGGTTGACCGACGCGCAACGGAACGGTGGGGACGCCGATCCCGACGTCGTCGCGCGCTGGTTGGACGCCGGGGTCGCCCCCTCGGGGGAGTGCGGAAGGTCCCACGGCAAGCGCGGTGTGCACGGTTTCGACTTGACGTTTTGCGCCCCGAAATCGGTGTCGTTGGTGCGCGCATTCGGTGGGGACGTGCTCGACAAGGCGGTGTCGGCAGCGCATCAGACCGCGATCACCGAAGCTCTCGAATACTTGGCCGATCATGCCGGGTACACCCGGGTGCACAACCCGATCACCGGGCTCAAGGATCTCCAGAAACTGCCCGGGTTGGTCGCCGCGGCGTATCAGCACGAAACCAGCCGGGCGGGGGATCCGCACCTACATACGCATGTGTTGGTGCCTAATCGGCAGGCTCGTGCCGACGGGAAACTGGTGTCGATTGATGGGACGTCGCTGATTCATGAGGCGCGGGCGGCGGGGATGATCTATCAGGCCACGTTGCGCCACGAGTTGCATCGGTTGGCGGGGGTGGAGTGGGGGCCAGTAGATCCCTCGACGGGGATGGCCGACATCGCCGGAGTCGACCTGAAGACCATCAGGGCGTGGTCGCAGCGAAGTACCCAGTTGCGGGCGTGGGCGGCGAAGAATTTGACCGTCGTGGAGGTCGCCGGGGGATTGGGGAAGGGCGCGATGGGTGTGACGCAGGGGCAGTTGGCGGCCGCCCAAAAAGCGACGAGGCCATCGAAGCCGGAGTCGTTGTCGTGGGCGGAGTTGCGTGCCCTATGGGCGGCTGATGGGCGGGGGTTTGGGGTGGACCGTGCCGCGCAACGTGAGGCGCGTCGGGCGCGGGAGGTCGCGGCGGCCCGGGCGGCGGCGCGGGTGGCGCGCCGCGGCGGGGTGGTGGTGGACCGGCACGAGGTGGCGGTGATGGCGGCCCGCGCGGACAAGGCCGCGTTGACCCGCGCGGACCTGGTGGAGGTGATCGGCGCGCAACTCCCGTTGATCGTCGATGCGGCCGGTGCGGACGCACCTATGCCGCGTCAGGTCATCGAAGCATGCGTGGACGCGGTGGGGATGCGGTTGACCGGGCCGCGGTTGGCACACCAACGCGAAGGCACCGAACGGTTCAGCGTGGACCAAATCCTGGTCGAGGAGAAGCGGGTGTTCGACCTGGTCGATGCCAGCAGCATGAGGGCGGCGTGCTGGGTGCAGCGCACCGACACCCCCGAGGCGTTGGGGTTGTCGGGTCAGCAGCACGCCGCGGTGACCGCGATCGCCGCCTCCCCCCAGCTGGTAATGCCATTGTCGGCGCCGGCCGGTGCGGGCAAGACCACCTCGATGCGCGCGCTACGCACACTCGTCGAACGCCGGCACAAGGCGAAGGTGATCGTGGTGGCCCCGACCGGCAAGGCCGTGGACGTCGCGGTGGCCGAAGGCGCCGCCACCGAGGGATACACCATGCACAGCGCCCTCGCCCGGCTCGCCGACGGACGGTTGGAGTTGGGTCCGTTCGACGTGGTGGTCGTCGACGAGGCGGGGATGGTCGGCACCCAGCACTGGTTGCGGCTCCTGTCGGCGACGACCGCGGCCGGAGCGAAGACCGTGATGGTCGGTGACCCCCACCAACTCGAACCCGTGAAGGCTCGGGGTGGGATGTTCGCCCAACTGTGTGAGGAGCTGCCCTGGGCTCAACGCCTGTCGGAGGTATGGCGGATGCACGACCCGCAAGAACGGGACGCGTCGTTGGCGGTGGGGGCCGGTGGGCCGGGCCCGGTGCGCCGTGCGATCGGCTGGTACCGCGACCACGATCGGCTGGCGTGTGGGGATCAGGTCACCATGGCATCGGATGCCCTGGCCGCTCACCAGCGTGATGTCGCCGCCGGGAAGGACAGTTTGTTGATCAGCGACACGGTGGAGACCTGCGATGCACTGAATCGGCGCATCCACGACGACACCACCGACACGCGTCGAGAACGGGGCCGTGACAGCACCACCGTCACCGCCGCGCGTGGTCACCAGGTCGGGGTGGGGGACGTGATCCTGTCGCGGCGCAACGACCCCGCGGTGACGGTCTATGACCCCGCCGATCGGACCCACACGATCAGTGGGGCGCCGGTGCGCAATGGGCAACGCTGGCAGGTCCTCAAGGTCGACGACACCCCTGAGCACCCGCGCCTGGCCGCGCGACGCCTCGGTGACGGCGCGATCGTCGTCTTCGAGGGCGACTACCTGCATCAGCACGTGCAATTGGGGCATGCGGTCACCGTGCATTCGGCCCAAGGCGTCACCGCCGACCGCGTGCACGCCGTCCTCGCCGACACCGCCACCAGGAATCTGGGGTACGTCGCGATGACCAGGGGCCGCGAATCGAATCACGTCTACCTGTTCGAGCGCACGGTCGGGGAGGCCGATCACCAACACCGCGACCAGGATGATCCCGACGGGGTGCACCTGGCGCACCGCGGCACCCCCACCCAGGCCGCCCACATGCTGCGCCAGGTCGTTGGGCGCGATGACCTCGCGAAGACGGCGCATCAGACCGCTGCCACCACTGCGGCCGAGCAGCTGTCTGCGCGGGTGGCCAACCTGGTCGCCGACCACGAGAAGGTCGTCACCGAACGTCACGTCACCTACCGGAACGCTCAACGCGCGCAACGGGATAACGCGATAGACCGCCACCTCGGGCTGCACCGCACCACCATCCTCGGCCTCAATGCGGGACACAGTCAGGGCAGGGAACGCGATCAGGGCTATGACCTCAGCCTCTGACCAGCACTCCCTCCACCGCCCCGAGGAGACGCTGGCACCCGACGTCGCGGTGCGGGTCACCAAGGTCGCCGACCGCGTCGCCGCCGGGTGGGGACACGACTTCCACCACGCCGCTCTGACCGCGATCGTCGCCGATCTCTACGACGAGCTGGTGTCCTTTCCCAGAGGGTGGTCCGAGCACCGCCGACAGGCGTTCATCGCCGAGGCTGCCGACACCACCGCCAGTGAGGTGACCAGCCTGCTCGACGATCACCTCGACACCCACACCGCGTCGGGACGGGGATCACCGTGGCATCCCGTCGCCGAGGGCTGCCAAGACGACACCGACACCACAGGATGGCTGTCGATCCTGACCCAGGAGCACCTCACCTGGTGGTGCATCGATTTGTTGCCCGCCCAGATCGCCGACCACATTGCCGATGACCCCGGGCGCGGGGAGGGCAGCATGACCGCCTGCGGCCCCGCCCAACGACCACCCACCACGACGGTGCGACTCCCGCCGCGCCGTGCCCGCCAACGCCCCTAACGACGTTCCCCGTCTCACGGGTAGTGCAGGATCGCCCTCATGGCGCATGAGGAACCCGGCAAAGTACTAAAGGTGCTCGACACGGCGATCGGCGCTGCTGGGAAGCTAGCCAAGAATCGCATCGATTCTCTTCGCCGAAGCAATCCACACCGATCCGATGCCCAGCTGCTCAAGAAGCTCGATGCGGCGTTCACCTCGGCGGTAGTCAGTAGCGGCGCAGCGACCGGCGCCGTTGCTGCCGCACCAGGAGTCGGTACGGCCATCGGGATCGTTGCAGCAACTGGCGACGCGTCATGGTTTCTCACTGCTGCCTCCACCTATGTGCTCAGTGCCGCCGAACTGCGTGGAATCACGATCGAAGACTTCGAGCATCAGCGTGTGCTCGTCCTGATGGTGCTGGCAGGGGGTGGAGGGTCGACCTTCTTCAGCAAGGCTGCTGGGCGCACCGGACCGCATCTGGGCAAGGTCGTGACCAACGCGGTACCCGTGACCACCCTCAGGTCGATCAACAAGGTCCTCGGCCCCAACTTCGTGACGAAGTACGGCACCCAGCGCGGAATCATCACCCTGGGCAAGGTGGCCCCGTTTGGAGTTGGACTTGCCATCGGCGCCGGAGGAAACCTCCTGATGGCGCGCAGTGTCATCAAGACCACGAAGGCCATGTTCGATTCAGCCAATGCTCTCAACGCCGACGAGGATGACCAATCATGACGCAAGCGTGGGTGATTCGTTCGGGTCGTCTCGGCGAACGTGACGATTGGGCCCTGCAGCAGCAATGTTCAGGTGGTGGCTGGGCTGAGGTGCCCGACCTGACGTCTTCTCTCACGCGAGACGCGGTGACGGACGTGGTGGCGACGACGTTCAAAGGCGAGCCCGAGGGCCGAATCACCAACTACGCAGGGCAACTATGGGCGCTGCGTGGACGGATCCAACCGGGAGACGTCATGGTCATGCCGATGAAGACGACCAAGCAGATCGCACTTGGCCGCGTCACAAGCGGTTACAACTACCGCCTTCACGAGGAAGACCCAAACAAGCGGCACGTCGTCGCCGTCGACTGGCACCGCACCGATCTCCCCCGATCCGCAGTCAAACAAGACCTGCTCTACACACTAGGCAGCGTCATGTCCATCTTCAGCCCCAGCAAGAACAACGCCGTGAACCGGCTCGAAAGTCTTCTCCAGTACGGCACGGACCCCGGGCAAGTATCCGCCCTCGATCTCCAGAAGAAGCACCACACGACAGCACCTGTCGACATAACCGAAGACGTCGACGAACCCGAATTGTCCACCGACATCGAACAAGTGGCGTACGACCAGATCACCAGCCGGATCGCCGAAGACTTCGCCGGACACGGCCTCGCCACGCTGGTCACCTCGCTGCTGACCGCACAGGGAATGCACTGCACCCAGTCACCACCAGGGCCAGACGGTGGAATCGACATCGTGGCTGGCCGCGGACTCCTCGGCCTGGACGACCCGATCATCGTCCAGGTCAAATCGGGCGCACAAGTCGGCTCCCCCGTCGTATCCCAGCTACATGGAGTGATGTCGACGTACGGCGCTCGGCAAGGGCTGCTCGTCGCATGGGGCGGACTATCAAAATCGGCCATCGACGCCGTAAAAGCCACGCAACTGCGGGTGCGTGTCTGGCAGGCCTCGGACGTCGTCGATGCGGTCTTGGCGCACTACGACCAGCTCGACGACGACATTCGAAGTCGACTGCCGCTCAAAAGGGTTTGGATGCTGGCAGACATCGGCGCTTGATCGCACGATGAAGCACTCCCCGGCGCGGGTGATGCTGCAGCAGCAGTGACATGCAGCCGCGCGAAGATTCCACGTGCGGATGGTGGACCAATCCCTTGGTCTTGTGCGCGGGTTCGGCACGCGAAAATAGTTACTGCGGAATGTCATTGAGGCTTTCGTTCGACCAATTTTCCATGATGCGCGTCGTAGACGTAGTCGACGATCTCTCCGGACAGGATCATGTTGATCGCTTGGTTGATCACGTTGCGGCCGACGACGAACCATTCGGAGGGGTCGTAGTTGCGGCCCTTGCGGTCGACTTGGGAGAGATCGAGCCGTACCTCGGCGAACACCCGGTGCAGGAGGTGCTCCAGCGCGGAGGGCCTGAGGTCATAGGTCCGGTAGTCCTCGACGATCTTCACTGGCGCCATCAGGTAGGTCGGCGACTTCTCTGCGTTCTTGATTCGCTGCTCCACGCTTGTGGTGGAGAACCCGATCTTGTGTAGGTCTGTGATGCCGGCGATCTGAGGGTCCGTGCTCAGCGACCGGAGTACGTAGATGTGGCCGCTTTCGGTACCGGCGTCAAAGATCTCATCGTCGTCGATGCCGGTGCGGACGACCGCTTGACCTTCTTGCTCGTGGAGCCGAAGGGACAGCGACTGGCGGTACATCGCGGATTCCGTGCCGTTCTCGAAGACCACTCGCAGTCGCTGCTTCGGCTCGGGTTTGCCGCCGACGACCATCGTCTTCGTCGCGTGGACTTCTGCCACGAACAGCATCACCCCGTTCAAGACGAAGAATCGGCCCTCCTGCACCGTAGGCAGACCCTTGAAGGGGGCCAGCGTGACCGTGCCGTCGGCTAGTTCGGCGTGCTTAGCCGTGAAGAGGTGCTCGAACTGGTCGAAGTCGGTGCTCTTCTTGCGTTTCTCCACCGAGGCAGGTGCCTCTGGCGCCTTGCGGACCGGTAGGTCGGAGACGTCGAGCAACCCGGACTCGTCCCCGAGCAGATCGAACTCGTCGCCCTGCAGCACGTCCTCGATCGACGCCGGGGCCTCCGGAACGTCGAGCAGACCAAACTCGTCGTCGAGCGGTTTCAGTGCTGCGATCTTCTCGTCGTTGGCGAGGATGCCGTCCAGACGCGCCCCGAGCTTGCGCTCGGCGATGTCTCGCGTCGAGGAACTCGGGATCCGCCCGTGTACGCGCCGAAACTCGACCACCTCTAGGAATGCTCGTTGCAGTCGGTCGGCGGAGCTGACTTTCTGAGCCTTCTCCGGTGCGTCGAGTAGACCGTCGACGTCGGAGTCGAGCAGCGCCTCGAAGTCGAGGGGCATCATGACGGAGTCGGTCTCGGCTGCGTCTCCGGTGTTGCTCACGGTTCGTCCACCATCTCGGCGGCACGTTGAGCAGCAAGACGCTCCTGCTTCTTCCTCTGCAGGAACAGCAGGATCTCGGCGTACCGCTTCTCGATCGGATCGTCAGAGCGGACGTCGGGTTTGCGATCGTTGACCTTGGCCCACGCTTGGATCTTCGGCCACGCGGTCAGGGCCTCGTCTTCGCTGACCTCGACACGGGTGGCGGTGATGGCGTCGGAGATGATGCGCAGCACCGACGGGGTGACCGACTTGCTCATCACTTCGAAGGCCCGTTGGAACGGGTTGACCGAGTCGATGAGGTTGATGGTGATGTCGTCGATGTTGACGAATTTCTCGGCCATCTTGATGAACCGCTTGTCCCCGACTTCCCGCACCTCACCGTTCTTGATCACCGAATCGACGACGACTTGCTGTCGTAGCTCCTCGACTTGGGACTCATCCAAGTCGGGATACCGCTCGCGGATGATCTTTGGGATCAGGACCTTGTTGGTGGTTTCGGGGTCTACCGATCCGGCGGCGGCTTTGGCGAAGGTGTCGTCTTGCAGAATGGTGGCCTTGAGGTCGTTGAGGTCGGTGTCGACGATCTGCTTGACACGCTCGGTGGAGGGCTCCTTGAAACCCTTGATCTTGATGGTGCCAGGCGGGTTCGGATCCGGGTCCCCGCTGCGCTTGGTCTTGAAGGTGAAGTTCTGTGCGAGCACCTGCTCCATGAGCAGTGAGGCGGTGATGGCCTTGAGCATGTTGTTCACCGACACCGTGACTTCCCCCTGAGAGGCGTCCGGTTCGGCGATGAGATTGGTGAACTGGGCGTGCTCCTTCCCCGGGCTGTCGCGGGTGACTCGACCGATGATCTGGATGACCTCGGTCAGGGACGCCCGATAGCCGATGGTGAGGGCGTGCTCGGCGAAGGGCCAGTCGAACCCTTCCTTGGCCATTCCCAGCGCAATGATGACATCGACGCCGTCGCGCTCCTTGGAGGCGATGGTCGACAGGTAGTGCAGGGTGTTTGCGCGCTTTTTCTGGTCCGCGTCGTCGACGAGATCGGCGACCTTGAGCACGTCCCCTGTGTCGGTACGGCGAATGCTGATGATCCCGGTGTCGGGGTCGGTACCCACGACGTCCCCGATCGCATCGATGATGAATCCGACCTCTTCGATCTTGTCCTTCGTCGACTCACCAGAATTCACGTTCGGAATGTGGACGATGGTCTTCTTGTCCAAGTCGAGCACCTCACCAATCGCGGCGGTGTAGCGGCCCTGGTAAAAGTGATGCCCAATGCCAAGTGACTTGAGGTACTCATACCCGTTGAGCTGGTCGTAGTAGTTGAAGGTGACCGGCGTAAACTTCGCCTCGTCCTCAGCTGAGAGCACCGGCACCGAGTCGCCCCGAAAGTACGAGCCCGTCATCGCGACGATGTGCACGTCGGAGCCATTCGTCACTTGACGCAACAACGCACCGAGCCGATTGCCCTCGGTGTCGGCCGAGACGTGGTGAAACTCGTCGATCGCCAGCACCGTCCCGTTGAACGCCTCGGGAGCAAGTCTTTCGAACGCGAAACGCAGCGTCGCATGGGTGCAGACCAGCGTCGCGTCAGGCCCGTTCAGGAAGTCGATGAACGCATCGACCTTGCCCAACGAAGAACCCGGCGTACACAGATTGTGCTCATCCTTAACTTCCCAGTCCGCGAAGAATCCTCGCGCGGTCAGGTTGGTGGAGGAGAACGACGCGCCAATCGAACGTTCGGGGACCGCGACGATAACCTTTGTGCGGTCCTGGTTATAGAGCTTGTCCAAAGCAACGAACATCAACGCACGTGACTTACCCGACGCTGGCGGCGCCTTCACCAACAGGTACTGGGAATCACGCTTCGCGAACACGCGTTGCTGCATCTCCCGCATGCCCATCGCATCGGTGTTCACCGACGCGCCCGTCCGGGCATAGCTCACGTCGACGACGTTCATGGGCTTGCTCACTTGTCGCTCCTCTTCGGCCCAGCTGACTCCTCGTCGTCGACGACGGTCATCGCTTCGTACATGGCGAACAGGTCCGCTAAGCGCTGTTCGTCAGTCTCGTACGTGCGCTTGGAGTAGATCGCATCCACCAAGGCATTGACGTCGGCGTGCGCCGATCGCAAGTCGGCGGGCATCAGATCCGGGTCGTACAGCTCGGCGAGTGTTCTCTCGCAGTGGTATTCACGGACGTCCAACACCCGAAGCGCCGCGAGTGTCAGCTCCTCCTTTACTGGCTCGGACAGCAGTGGGAGTGGGAAATTGTTGTAGACGATCGTGTTCGAGTACTGATAGTCCTCGCGCATGCGGCCGCCAACTGCCCGAGTCCAAACCATGTGCATCGCCGAGGTCAGCAAAGCGAACACCCAGGGCTGGGCGTCGTACACGGCGAAGCCCTTATTTGATATGACGACGTCGGGGCCAAGGTAGCCAATCGGAATGTACTCGCGGCGACCAGAAGAGATGCTCGGAACGATGATCGAGTCCGTCGATTTGTAGCGCACCTCGGCAAATCGGTAGGGCAGTGTCGCGATTTTTTGTGTCGCGAGTTTTCTACTCTCACTACGCATTCGCGCCACCTGGTCCAGGCGTCTCTGAACTGCAGGAATTTTGCGAGCGCGTTCCTCATCATCCTCAATGATCCAAAGGCAGTAGCGCTCAACGTCATTGATGAAGTCGTCAGCACCCATATAACGCTTGATGAACCTGACCGCCTCCGGGGAGTCATCCATCAACTGGGTCTTCTCGTCGACCTCGAGGATAAGGTGACCGCCATCAGTCGGCTTCGAACCAAACAGCATGGGCGGAAGTTCGCGCGCAAGCGGCTTCGCTCTCCGCTCGGCAATGACGTCGGTGCCGTCAGCGAGGTATCCGTTGATGTTTGACGCAGCGATCTGCAAGGCGCCGGTGTAGAGGTACTTCGGAGCTGCGGACTTGTTGCGCAAACTGATGACCGCGACCGTCACGCCTGCGTTGCGCTTTGCGTTGTTCTCCCACTTGAACGGCGTGTAAGCGAAACCAATTTCGACCGCCATCTCGAAGATCGTTGGAAACATCAGACCTACGTGCTGACCTTGCGCGACCGAGCTCGTCGTGACGAACGCAAGCTGCGACTGTCCGCCGCGGATGTACTCGGCCCCCTTGATGAACCAGAGCGCTATGTAATCGAGGTTGCGCGAAAATGGTCGCTGCCCGAATACAGAAGGAAAGTCTGCCTTCTGATCGACGGACTGCATACTCGACCCCGAATACGGCGGGTTGCCGATCAAGTAGATCTCGCCGCTATCGTTCGGGCACAACGTGTTCCAATCGATACGCGTGGCATTGCCCGCGTGGATCTGACCGCTCTCCTTGAGTGGGATCAGGGGGATCGAGACGCCAAACTTTTCTTTGAACTCGCTATTCATCTGATGCTTGGCGATCCAAAGCGAGAGGATCGCGACCTCGACGGCGAAGTCGTCGATTTCGATTCCGTAGAAGTTCTCGACGGTGATCTTGGACTCCGCGAAAAGCACCTGATGCTTGGGGTCGAGCGCGGCGAGGCGCTCCAAGATTGCGTGCTCGAGCTTGCGCAGCTCCTTATAGGCGATGATCAGAAAGTTCCCCGACCCACACGCAGGGTCGAAGACCTTGATCTCACCAATCCGCGTCAGCAGAACTTCAAGTTTCTTGACGTGGTCGTACCCCGCGTCGAACTGCTCCTTCAGCCCGTCGAGGAACAGCGGTTCGATAGTCTTGAGGATGTTCGGCACCGAGGTGTAATGCTGCCCGAGGTCCGATCGCTTGCCGGGGGTGACGATTGCTTGAAACATCGAACCGAAGATGTCGGGGTTGATCTCCCCCCAAATCAACGTTCCGAGTTCGATGAGTAGGTCGCGGGCCCTCTTGGTGAACTCCGGCACCACCTGATCTTGTGAGACGGAGAATAGTCGTCCGTTCACGTACGGGAATTTCGCGAGGTAGGCGGGCTTGTCAGCGGGGTCTGCAGTGTCGAGCGCGGTGAACAGATTGTCAAGGAACTGGGCCATGTCGGAGCCGTCAGCTTGAGTGTGTGATCCGACGGCGTTGGTGAACTGGTTGTTAGTGAAGATGCCGGTGTCCTCGGCGAAGAAGCAGAACAGCAGCCTGGTGAAGAACACGTTCAGGGCGTGGCGGCCGTGGGGTAAGTCGAGTAGCCCGGGGTTCGCTCCAAGGAGTTCGTCGAAAAGCTTGCCCATCCGTTCGGCGGCTTTGATGTCGGCGTGGGCCTCGGCGACATATTGGGCCTTCTCCATGCCGGCCCAGGGCAAGAAGAAGGTGAAGTGCTGGTCGATGTCCCGGATCGGGATCATCAGGTTCTCGCCGGTCTTCGTGTCGATGGACAGCAACTCGACATAGTCGGTGACGATGACGAACCGAGTGTTGTACCGCACCACCGCTGGAGAGGTCTTCAGCTCGTCGATCACCGCCAACGGGTCACCTGACGTCTCCGCAAAGTAGACGACATTCTTCTGCGCGACCTCGGTCTCGGGGTCATCTGCGACGTTGAGTGACCCGTTGCGCAACCGGGTGACGTTCCCACGGGGCTTCCCGTAGGCCAGTAGCAAGTCGAAGATGACTTCACGGTCGTAGGACTCGCGGCCGCCGAGCGGGGCTACCCGCTCCTCGATTGCCTTGAGATTGAGCCTCACCGCAGAACCCCCTGTAACCCAGTGCAATCGCAATACGTCGAACACCGGCAACCGCCATCGTCACCTGGGTTTGAGCGTATCCGTGTGCGCGGACCGAAGCTGTCAGCGTTTGGGGGTGTCCAGAAGAGCGGTCCGGACGATGCAGAGCAGTCGATGGTGCACCTTGAGGCTTGTTTCATCTGCCACCGGCGTAGATGGACCTATGTGGCCCGGTGAGGCCGAGTATCACTGGGCGTGCCCGGTTAAGCCACAATGTGGTCGAGCCAGAGCAGCGCGGCGGCGAATGCGGCGGCGCCCGCGAACACGGCACTGGCCAGTGATCGGCTGCTGGTGAATGTCAGGGCTCCTGCGGCGGCGCCGACTATCACGGCCCCAAGGACCAGCACAGCAGAGCGCAGACTGAGGATGGGCTGTTTTTTGCCCGGTTTGGGTGCCGACACGGTACTGCCTTCCAGTGGGGGTTGTTGCCCTCTTTGGAGGAGTATTAGGTCCGGGTCTGTCGCAAAACCCACGGTATTTCCCCAGCTCAGAGGAATAAAAAATCTTTTCAGATTTCCGTGGGTTTTGATGAGGGCCTCGACCTATAAGGAGTCGTCTAGGTAGTTGGAGACGCGGAGCTTGCGGAGCGGGTTCTACCGCGTAGCCGAGTGCTTATTCAAGGCGTTCTAGCTCAGATGATCAAGGCCGGCCCAAAACGATGAAGGAGGTGCGCCGGGTGAGGACCAGTTCCGCCGACGCCGGCGCCCCCTTACAACCCGAGCGGCATGACGACGCGCCTGTACAACTGGCAGGCGACGCTCCTGCGCCGGCGGCTCCCACGACTTCCGATGTCACGGAGTCGGAAATCACCGCGAACGTGCCCAAGGAGCAACGCGCCGAAGTCGAGAGGCTCGCTGAACAGGTGCGCCAGCGCGCCGCCGACGCCAAGTTGTTCGAAGCGGTGGCGGCAGCAAAGTTCACGGGAAAACGATGGCAGGGCCTGAGTGACGACCTGGGCGGTTACGCCCTGGCGGTCACCGATGCTTGGTTGAACACTGGCTACATATTCGCCAAGACCACCAAAATGGGGCGTCCGGTAGTGCCCACGGAAACCGAACGACGTCAGCTGCAATCTGATTCTGGACTTCGCCATCAGTTGGCCAATGGCTTGGTGGGTGCCGCGTTGGTGCAGTTTCGCGACCGGGCACTGAAGGACACTGGGTGGCGCCCCGATGGTGGGGCTAGCCTCACGACCTATCTCATCGGTGGATGCGTGCTGTTGTTCAACAACGAGTTTCGCAGGTGGCGGGCCTCGGAGAGACGGTGGCAGATAAACGAGTCCGCGGCGCCGGAAGATCTCCTTGTTCTGGAAAACGGTGGAACAGGCCTGCGCCGGACGGGTCTGTTCGCTGCTCCGGCGAAGGCCACGACAGATGGCGATGAACTGGCCAGAGCGTTAGCCGTGCTGAAACCTCGTGAGAGAACAATCGTGCAGCTCTTTGTGGAGAAGTACAGCTATGAAGAGATTGCCGAGATCACCGGTACTACCGTGCGTGGAGTTGAGGGAGTGCTCTATCGGTTGCAGCACAAAGATATTCGTTCTCGATTGGAGGCCCCCGGTGATAGTGATTGACCGACATGATCCGCTCGACGATGGCGACGACGAATTTCAACATCTGATCGAACAATCTTCACTCGGAACAGCGGGTGCACGCGCGTTGCGAAAGCGCACGACCCCAGAAAGGTTGGATGCGGTGAATACAGCGGTCGATCGGGTCTGGAGCATCCGCGATGCAGTACTGAAGTGGCTCTATATAAAGGCCATGGTGAATGGCCACAGACATCCCGTACTCGATGCTGCCGATATCGCTAAAACTGTTGATTGGCAAGGTGATCCGCTCACCGAACCTGAAGTTGCCACGGCATCTGACTGGCTGAAGGAGGAGGGCTATATCAACGGACCGGGTAGCTGGGGACATGGGGTGATCCGACCGTCAATCACTCCCCGAGGCGAAGCTATGGCAGACAACGGAAAATCAGTTCGCGGAGGCAGCGAGCCTGCACAACCTCAGGGCAGCGTGTACATCAGCGGCAGCACCAATGTTGCGGTGCACAGTCCAGGCGCCCAGCAGTCGTACCAGGCGTTAGTGCAGCTAGAGAAGGCCAATGAGGTGGCCAGCGCCCTGGAAGTGGCCGCCCGCGCACCAGGCGTTCCGCCTGAGGTGATCACCGCGGCGGAGCGAACGGCGGCCGAAATCCGGGTCGAAACATCACGTCCGGAGCCAGACCCGGGAAAGCTCAAGCAGCTTCTCTTCAGTGTCATGACCGCACTCGCCGGCGCTTTCGGCCAATCTGCGGGTACCGATTTGGCTCACATCGCTAGCCAAGCCCTACAAAGCTTCTGACTGTCCTATTGCCGTTTGTCTCTCAAAGTCTCGAATCTAAAGATCCAAGACCGATCACTTCTTGTCTCAGCTGACTCCCGGAGCGTCGGTAGCCGCAAAAGACCCCTGACACCGCCATTGCCACCTAGCTTCGCGACTTCGGTTCGGGTCCGCGGGCAACGAGTCCGGCGGCGATATCGACCACTGAGGTGTTGGAGTCCTGCGAAAGTTTTTTGAGTAGTTCGAACGCCTGGGCTGCGTCCACGGTGAATCGTTCCATGATCATGCCCTTGGCTTGGCCGATGACATCTCTGCTGGCCAGGGCCGCTTGGAATTGCCGCTCTCGGTCATGGGCGATGAGCGCGGTCGCGGCATGGGTCGCCAACATCGCTCCCACCGCTTGGTCTTTGGCCGTGAAGGCGGCGGGCTGCAGGCCGAATAGGTTCAGTGCGCCTTTGCGGTTGTCATCGGTGTAGATCTGAAAGGACATCATTGCCTGCACGCCGAGCTCGATCGCTCCCTGCGCGAACTGCGGCCACCGGGGATCGTCGTGCAAGTCATTGCACCGCACCAGTGCATCACCTTCTGCGGCGTCCAGGCACGGTCCTTCCCGAAACCGTTCCTGAATGTTGTCGACATCGACGGCCAGTTGCCGGGTCGGCGCGAGCGACCGGAAGTCGTCCGAAGCACCAATTAGCAGCACGTCCGCGCAATCTGCGCCGTCGATGAGGTCGACGGCTGCGGCGGTCACCCCGTTGAGGAGGTCATCGATGGGGACGGGTCGGCGAAAGGTACGAGGGAGCTGTTCCATCGTGCGACGGAGGGCAGCGGCATATTCGGAGTCGTCCACCATGAGGCTCTTTCGTCTAGCTACAGGAGCCCGCACGCTGCATGACGGGAGAGTTAACCCGAAGGTACGGCACCATCGTCGCCGTCGTTAAATTCAACCCGTCCGTGATGTGCCAGCGCGGGGCTGTCTAGCAATCTATGACGTGCTACAAGCGTCGGGAACCAGTTCGCTTCGCTTTTGAGCGGCGCCCGTGGGGGATTACTGGCAGGCGAACGACGGCCGCGACCTTTCGCCCAACCGAGAGTCGGCGATCGGGCGGTCGTCGCGTCATTGAGGCGGATTGGGTTGGTCGTGCAGGGTGAGTCGGCGGGCGACGACGTCAGCGGCCACTGACGAGATGCGACGTTGGTGGGCAAAGGAGTAAGCCCGTAACCGATCTAGGCCTTCGTTGGGATGGACTTGCAGCTGGATGGCGACCATGCCGGCGGCGATGTGGATTTGGGTGCGGTTGAACGGGTCGGCGGTTTCATCGAGTGCGGCGCCGGCGGCCGCGGCCTCGTTGATGGCCTCTGTGGTGCTCTCGAAGCGGGAAAGGTGGTCTTCCCAGTTGGTTTGGAGCCGATGACCGATGGTGGCGGCGCTGGCTTGGGCGGCGGCGTGCTGTTGTGCGGTGAGGTTGTTGCCGGCGGTGCGGCGGTACAACTCCAGCACTCCGGAGGGTCCCGACGGTCGCCGTGCACCAGGCACGGGAAAGGCGAACAACGAGTGCACGCCGAGCGCGGTGGCCTCGGTGGCGAAGGTGGGCCATCGAGATGTGTGGGCGACGCGGTCCAAATTGGGGTGAAATTGGGGCTCATCGTAGAGATAAGCGTCCAAGCAGGGACCCTCTCCGAGGGTGAATTGCAATTCGTCGAGTTGTACCGCGATGGAGTCGGTGGCGTACACCAACTCCCGGGTGTGGGCGTGTCGAGTCACAATCGCCAGCGCGGCCCCGTCGGTGCAGGCCTCTCGTGCCGCCCGTTCACATAGCTCATCTACCCCTGTGAACAGGGCATGGGTGCCACCGCCGCCTGCGGATGGTGGCGGGTTGCCGCGCGATGGTTGCGGATCGGGTGACTCCGTTGTCATCGGATCAAGGCCGATGGTGTCGTGCGGCGACGGTCAGCGTTCGCCGCGCGCGTCCGGCTTTCACTGATCGGTCCTGTTTCGGGCAAGTATTGCCGCCTTGACGTCGGGGGATCTCAAGTGCCGTTGTTGCTCGGTTACCGACACGAGCTGCTGACTACGGGCGCACACTTCCCGGGCGGTCGAGACGATGGCGTGGGAGACGACGCACACCTGCGCAGCGTCAACGAACAGCTGACCCGAGCGTTTCGCTTGCGGCTCGACCGCGCGCGGCTTCGCCATGGAATCGACAGCCTCCATGGCGAACCTGTTCCCCCGACCACTGGTTTCAATCAGTCTCGCTACTAGAGATTTGAGGTCAATCAGATCTTGTCGCACGTCTCTGCGATGAAGGGTCTTGAGACTCAGGGTTCGAAGTGCGAACGAAAGCCTTCGAGCCAACGGGCGCGATCTTCGTCGCGGAGATCACCAGGCACCCATAGCTCGCCGTCGTCCGACGACTCCGCGTCGCCATCGGCAACACGTTCGTGAGCTTCCAGATAGCCGGCGACGTGCACGGCGTCAGGCTTTCCGGGAGTTTCCATAGTCCTCACCGTACGACTCCCTCACGACATTTACTCGGGCGGACGACAGAAGAGTTGCCCGGCCCGACGTCTCGTTTCTAGAGAAACGAGACACCCGCCGGGGCAGCACTCCCCCATCGAGTAATGCCAGGTCGGGCTGTCTCATATCTCGTCTCACACGGCGTGTCTCAGATCCTCAATGTCGGAGGGCAATGAGACGGTAGTGATGTGACGAAGATTCTCGGGTACGCCCGCGTGAGCACCGTGGGCCAAGACCTCGATGGACAGCTCGTCGCGCTCGCAAGCGCTGGCGTTGAATCGGATCAAGTCTTCACCGACAAACTCTCGGGCGCGGTGAACACCGATCGGCCTGGATTGGCGGCAATGCTGCACTACGCCCGCGAGGGCGACACCGTGGTCGTCACCGCCATCGATCGACTCGGACGCTCCGTCGCCGAAGTCACCCGCACCATCGCCGAACTAGGCGAGCGCCGAATCCTGTTGCGCAGCCTGCGCGAAGGCATCGACACCGGGACATCAACCGGCCGCGCCGTGGCCGCCATCATGGCGACTCTCGCCGAACTGGAACTGGAACTTGGCCGAGAGCGCCGCGCCGCCTCCCGTGAATCACGTCGAACTCGTCAACTGCCCGCAACCAAGCCCCCTAAGCTCAGCCTCGACCGCCAAGATCAACTCCGCCGGCTGGCGGCAACCGGAGAACCCATCGGCGAGTTGGCCGCGGCCATGGGGGTTAGTCGAGCTACCGCCTACCGCTACCTGAAACGCCCAGGTACGTCCCAATGACCATTGACTGGGCAGGCTTGGGGCAGGAGCGATTCGACCGCACCGTCGAAGTTCTCCTACGAGACCGTTTCGGACCACGGGTCCGAGCCGTCAACGGAAAAGGTGGAGACGGGGGCGTAGACATCGAGATCCGCATGGAGTACGACATCCTGTGGATTATCCAATTGAAGTATTTCGAGACCGGGTTCTCCGGCGGATTCAGCCCCCGCCGCAAACAGATCAAAAAGTCATACCAAAAGGCAATGAGCCAACAGCCGTCGCTGTGGACACTAATAGTTCCTTGCCTGTGCACAACGCCCGAAGATGAGTTCGTTAAAAACCTCAACGGCGGCCAAAACTCGCCTGTCATTACAGTCGTCGACCGCGATGACCTTGATAAGTGGATGGCCGAAGCCCCACATATTGAAGCCTCTGTACTACGCACGACGAACTCAGAACTGGAACGCCTGGCCAAAATCTTTAACCAGGAGAAAGCTGCAATGCTAGAAGGCATTTCGGACGTAGTATCCCGCGTCACCAACCTAGGCAGCGTTGTCAATTCATTGCACCCGGAGTGGGCGGTGGGCTTTGCCTACGGTCCGACCGGATTGTCGTCAGTGTCTGTTCAACCGCGCTATCCCGGTGCTCAGGTCGCCGATCCGATTACCTTCGCGGTAGGCCTTGGGGAGTTAAGCGCGGACCTGAACGACGCGCTGACACGCAGCATCGGTTACGGGACTTCTGAAACAGTGGTCCTGCCAGCAGCCGTGGTCACCTCAGTTCACATCTCCGGTGGGCCCTTCGTGTCGCGCGACTACCCTCCGGGAGCGGTGCAGCTGATGACCGCCCCGAGCGGCCCGCTGCGCGGCAAACGACTGGAAATCACGGCGTCCTTCGGCGACAAACTTGCGCCTCAAACGTTCGAAGGCGCAATCACTCATTCCGCCCCCGGCGACATCGGTGGCACCATAGAAGCCGACTTCTGTAGCGGACACCTGAAAGTACGGCTGCGCCTTCCCCACCCACAGTTGACGGGCCCGCTCGAAGGGCCAG
>Ga0116183_1001525_pt1 | contig 26171 bp, 17 predicted proteins | sample AD_UKC078_MetaG_FD_89753 | JGI IMG/M metagenome (GOLD analysis project Ga0116183, IMG submission 89753) | Active sludge microbial communities of municipal wastewater-treating anaerobic digesters from USA - AD_UKC078_MetaG | ecosystem: Engineered > Bioreactor > Anaerobic > Digestate | place: USA...
CTTTACCGAACGCCATTGGAGTCGGCGCGCCTTGTAGTGCCGGTTTGTCTCGCACACATGTAAGGGACAATCCCTAGACAGCCGCACGAAGTTGTCGGTGCTAGGTGGCATCGTTGACGTATGGAGCCACAGACCACCGTGGAGTGTGAATGCTGCGAGTTGCGCGTTCCGCGCCGCCTGGCATCGTCGAACTGCAACGCCTACGGCCTAGTGCGCGGCTGGATATGCCGCCAATGCAATGAACACCGTGCTGATCCACTGCGAAAAGCTCAGGAGCATGAAGAAGAAGTTCGTGTCCGGTGGGGCGAGACCGCCGATGAACTGAACACCGCCCTGGACCGTGCCGACGACTACAAGGAGAAGATGCTCGCCGCGTTCCGATCGCGGGACAACATCCTTCGTTAGTTCGAGAAGCTAGAGCGCTACCACCGCGAGACGGGCCATGGCTGCATCTGCGGTAAACGCAATTGCGAGATTCTGGCAATTGTGGACGCAGACTGGATCAACGACCACATCCGCCGAATGCACGAGCGCGACGCGATGTAGATCGACGCACCGAGTCCTACCGGGCTACTTCTTCTTTCGCTTGTGCTTCTTCTTGGTCTTGCCGGTCGCGGTGGGTGGCGCAGCTGGATCGGGCTCGATCTTCTGCTCCGCCTCCGTCTGAGCCAGCACCTCCTCGATGTCTTCTCCCGGCTGAAGCACGCGGTCCCACAGCCCGATCGGACGCTGTTCATGCAAAGCCTTCGGATCGTCGGCGTACTCGAGGCTGGAGTCCTCGAAGGCTTTGAACTGATAGATGGCGGCGTTCATGTGGATCGGGTTGAACACCCCGATCTGGTTGAGCAGCTTGAAATCCTCGACGCTCAGCCCGGTGACCCTCTCGAACAGGGGTCCGTCGACGCCGAGGATGATGTCTTTGAGTGCCTGTTCGCGGATCTGGGTGACGTACATGAACACCGGGATCTTCGCGAGCAGCTTTTGTAGCTTCTCGCGAATCTCCTTGCGTCTCTTGGCGGTCTCGGACTGTTCTTTCTTTTGCTCGCGGTTCAGCTTGCCGTCGTCGCTTTCTCGCTTGGCCTTCTTCAGCAGCTTCGAGGAGGTGACGATCTGCTCTGCGGTGTTGGCGAGGTTGCGGAAGTCCTCGATCTTGCCCAGGGCCTCCAGCAGTTCCGGGTGGTCGAGGAGCTTGGTTAGGGTCTGCTCGTTGATGTTGACCAGTAGCGGGGAGTTCCACCGTTGTGCCAGGGCGGTGGCGCCGACGCCGGTGGTGGCCCAGTTCAGCACGTCGGCGGCGTCGAGCTCGGTCATCATGCCGCCGGCGAAGGCGAAGATCGGCAGGTAGTTGATGAGCTCGGCGATGGCCTCTTGCGGGGTGGTGTCGCCGAGCGCCCCCAGCCGCATGCCGTACTCGCCGACCAGTGTCAGTGCCCGGTTGGGGTCGAACTCGAAGACATACACCGGGTCTTTGAGGACCTCGATGGTGCCGTCGGGAAGGCGCTTGGACCAGGGTGACTGCACCCGGAATGCCGCCTGGAAGTAGGTTTCCGGGGATTTCAGCGACCGCAGCATGAGGATCGCGCCCCATTCGCGGACGGTTACCCCGGTCATCAGCTTTCCGCAGGTCAAGGTGATGGACCCGGTGCCGGCTTTCGTCGCACGGTTGATGGCGTCCATCACCGGTGGTTTGGCGGCTGCACCCATGCCCACGCCGCTGCCGGCGGCGACGACGATCTCGAAGGTCTTGAAGTAGGGGTGTTTCAGCAGGGCGTCGCGCATGGCGAAGCAGCCGGCGACGTCGTTGAGGTACCACACAGAGTGGGTGATGGCCTGAGCGAAGACCGGAGCCTGGTAGGGGAAGGGCGGCTTCTGTCCGCCGATGATCTGCAGTTTCATCTGCTCGGGCAGCGTGCCGCGCAGCATCTCCAGGAACTCGTGGACCCGCGCCGGATCCTCGAACTCGTAGGCACCGGCCGCGGTGGAGGTGCTCTTCGGGTTGAGCTTCTTGGCCTTGAAGTATTCGTTCAGCGAGAAGCCGTCGAATTCTCCCTCGGCTGCCCACTTTTCGGCGTCCCCGCCGATGTCGTAGCTGAAGATCTGCATCCCCGGCAGGTCGATGTAGGGGTTGGGGCCGGTGGCGTCGTCCCAGTGCTCTTTCTCGCGCTGCTCATCGACATAGGTCCAGTTGAAGATCTGGTCCTCAGTGAATTCGCCGTTGGTGATCGCCCGGAACGGTGTGCCGGAGAGGTACAGGTAGTGGCGGCTGGTCAGGCCCAGGTCGTCCTCGGTGACCGAGTCGTCGGGCTCCTCGGCTTCGGCGATCTCGGATTCGGTGGGGTCATACAGTTCGCGCGCGGAGTCGCGCCAGGCACCGAAGTGGTACTCATCGAGGACGATTGCGTCCCACTCGATGAGATGGATGACTTCGTTGTGCTTCTTGATGTTTCCGTCGGCGGTCTTGCCCCGCATGTCCTGGAACGACGCGAACCACACCACGGGGTCCGCGGAGTCGGCCGCCGCGTCGCGGTCCTCGGCCGAGGTCTCACGGTCCACGAACCGCCAGCCTTCGAAGTCCACGTGGGTGAGCAGGTCCTCTTTCCAAGCGGTCTGCACCACCGGCTTGTAGGTGAGGACCAGGACCCGCTTCCAGCCCATCTCGCGGGCGAGCTGGTACGTGGTGAACGTCTTACCGAACCGCATCTTGGCGTTCCACAGGAACCGCGGCGCATGGCTGTCCTCGGCGTGGGTGCGGTAGTAGCCGGCGGTCTGGGCAACCGCCTCCTCCTGCTCGGGGCGCATCCCGAAGTCCGCCGTGCGGGTTCCGTCGTAGGCCTGACCGTTGCGCACCGCGATGATGGCGGCCTGCACCTCGTCGGCGGTGGCCTCGAACCATTCCGCGTCCTTGCGGATGCCCTTGGCGACGAGGGCCCGGTGGACGTCGTGGTCTCGGAAGGAGCTGCCATCGTTGCGCTGGGCTTCGGTGTCGAGCAGCAGCTTCACGCCTTCGAGGTGGGGGTAGGCGGTGCCGAGCTGCTGCTTGATGCGCTGCATGACATCGGATTTGGTCGTGTCGCCGACTTTGATGAGACCAGCCCCACTGACTTGGGTGCCGCCGACTGTGCGTTCCCAAGGTTGGGAGTCCTTGCCGGGCAGGGTGTAGGCGTAGATGCGACGGGCGACCGCCGGCGAGCCGACCGTCTCGAGCTCCTCCGACGGTAGTTCCGTCTCCTCGAGCGTAGTCACTCCTCGTCCTCGGAGGTCGATTCATCGGCCACCCGGTACTTCACACCACCGGGAAGGTGGGAGCTGGGGATCGGAGAGTCCAGCGAGAGAATCGGTTCCCGCGGGTGAATGGTTCGCTCGATGTAACCGCGCTCATCATCAGTCAGCCCAAACTCGTCATACAACTGCTCGTCAGTCCATCGACGCTTCATATCCAACAGGGGTACGAAGCGGAATCTATCCGGGGTGACGTGCTGCGTGACTTTGCGTTGCAGCACAAGGAATCGCACGAATTTGGTTGTGAGATAGTAGGCGAAGTTCTCCGTCTCATCAACGTTGTCGAACATCCCCACGATGAAATAGGTCTGCGTGCAGGCTGATCCCGGTGCCAGTGCGATCGGCTCTCCAAGGACGTAGGACACCTCCCGGCCATGACCGTCCCCGGCCATTGGCAGAAGCACCTTCCACCGGTCGATCCATTGGTGATTGCGCTGAATCTGGTCGGGCCGGCTGTACCCGATCCGGTTCGAGTAAATGAGCGGTATCGCTCCCTCAAAAGGTTCCGGAACGCTCCCGGGGTAGTTCGAACGCATGGTCAAGCCGAATGGCTTCGTGACCGTGCAGATCGCTTCTACCGAGGGAAGTCCATTGCTCCGCACTTTCTCAATGATGCTGACAGCCCGGTTGTCGCGGATCAATACACCATCGCCAGAACGAAGATCGCGTCGGGCGGTAGACAGCACCACTCCATCTATGCGAGTCGAGAATTCGCAGTCTCCGTCATGTTCCCGGTCCCAAAGGAAGTAGGAGACACCTCCTTTGATCTCGACGCCGGGGAAGCAGTCGAACAGCTTCGGATTATCTACGAGTTTGGCGAGGTGGCGATCGGCAATCATCCTGTCGCGGAACTCATCTAGCCCTTTACCTCCGGCGAACCAACGCGACGGGGTGATCATCAAGAGGTAACGGGGGTTCATCGAGATCGCTTTCTCGACGAAACGGTGGTAGATCGTCGAGGCGGTTGCTCCGTAGCCTTCCGTTGCGAGTTGGTACGGCGGATTAGTTGCTATCACGTCAAACTTCATGTCCTGCAATTCGTTTGGGGTAGTAGCGTCGTGGATGAACGAGTACGCGTAGTTCTCGCGGCCCTCGCGCTCAAGATCCGCCGGGCCCCGGCAGATTGTGCAGCGGCCGTTGACGAAATTGTGTTGGGCCGGGATGAAGGGAAGATTGCCCTCGGGGCTGTCGAAGTGAACGACCGACAGATCGCTGGATGCGTCCCGTGAGCAGTACAAGCTGCGCCGGGAGATCATTCCGGTCATCTGGGTGATCGAGGCGCCGAAAAGCATGTTGCGGTAGATGTGATCGCGGCGCTTGTCGAAGTCGGGTTCCCATTCCTCGAGACCGGTGAGAAGCCGCGAGGCGATCTCACGGAGGAAGACGCCGGACTTGCAGCATGGATCTAGCCATCGGTAGTGCGGCTCACTCCACACGTGGGTAGGGAGGATGTCGAGCATCGCCCGCGCGACCTTCGGCGGCGTGGGTACCTCGTCGTTGGACAACTGGGCGAGGCAGTCGAGGATGTCGGGGACGTGGTTGCCGAATCGTCGGTGCAGAACCCCAGTCATTTTTTCCCCCGTCTCTTGACCTCGACCGGTTTCGGGTTCGCCGCGAGCTGCGTGTAATGCACCGGCGCGGCGTCGCGGCGCGGCTCGTCGGGCAGCGCCGCGAACAGGTCCAGCTGCGAATCCGCCTGTGGCTCCTCCAGGGTTGACCACTCGCGCAGGAAGCACCCGTCCGCCGCGGGCGCGTAGGAGATCAACTCAACCGCCTGGGCGTCTGCCAGGGTGTCGGCGCGCACCAGGTTGGTGCTGAGGATGACGTCGACCGCGGACCAGAACCCCTCGGTCCGAGCCTGTGGGTCGCCGACGTGGGCGGTGATCACCGCGTGCATCCGCCGGCGGGAGTCCTCCACGTTTTCGGGGTCAATGTCGATGCCGTAAATGCTCGTCAGGCAGCGCAGCATCCGGTGCTCGTACTCCTCGCCGGCGCCGTAGCGGGCGACGGTGACGGTGGCCAGCTTGCGGCGCAGGATCTCGACCAGGAAATTCCCGTGGCCCATCGCCGGTTCGAGGAACGTCTTGTCGTGGTTGTCGGGATCGACCTCGCTGGGGAACATGTCGGGCACCAGGTCGAGCATCGCGGTGACCTCACGTTGGTGGGTGTAGACCTCGGCGAGGTCGCGGACCCGGTCGCGGTGCTTGATCTGGTCGTCTGGGTCGAGCTGAAAAAGTGCCGACACGCCAGCCGGGCTGGTCTCCGTCACGTGCCTCACCCCCTAGTGCCTGAGTCTACAAACGTGCAGGTCAAAACCATCCCATCGGCCAGTTTCAGTTGATTTCATTGAGGAGCTTGTCGGCCTCCCTCTGCCGCAAGTTCCGGACATTTGACCGAGAAGCTTCGAGTCGTCGCTCGGCTTCGGCACGAGCGAGCCGCTCTCCGGCGAGGGCGGCACGCAACGTCTCGTTCTGCTGTCGCAGCTGTTCCCGGTCATCTTCGATCCATGTCCCATCGGGGTCGCGGAGCTGGCCGAGCAGATCGGCCACGGTTCGCGACAAAGAGTTGTTCTTCGCCCTGATTTCCCGCAGTTGCTGCTCGGCGAAGAGGGCTCGCTCGCGCCAATTGGCTTCGTCGACCGGGCCAGAGGCGACGGCGTCTTTGAGCGGTGACGCTTTCATGCGGGCCTCAGTTTGGGCGATGAGGTTCCGGGCGTCTTGGTTCTGATATAGGAAGGTTCGTGAACACCCCGCGAGTGCAGCGAGATGGGACTTGTCGATCTCAGTCACCTTCTGCTTGAGCAGTCGTTTCAGCGCCTGTTCAACGTTGGCGAGCTTCGTCCGAGAGTCCTTCTTGCGAACGGCGATTGCCGCTTGTGGTGGTCCCGATGTCATCGTCACGCAGCTCCCTCGTCTTCTGATTCGGCCTGCGGGAGTTCGGAATAGCCGGCGGTTGTATTCCGTTCGGTGAGGTCGATGAGGTCCTTTGCCCGCCAGCCGCGGTTCCAGATTGGGTCGAAGAAGTCTTGGTACGGGTTACGCAGGTCGACGGTCTTCGCTTGCTCTAGGAGCCCTAGGGTCGACAGCGCCGTCTCTAGTCCGGCGATCGCCATCGACGAGTTTTGAAAGAGTTGGTATACGTAGGCGCGCGAGGAGTCGTCGGGTGCGTTTTCCGCATAGGTCGCCCAGCGTTCCTCTTGGCGTTTCCAGTAGGCATAGTCTGCGCCGGTTAGGACGAAGTCTTCACAATCGTTGCAGCGCAGCCCTTTTGGGCAGTCAGCGCCACCGACCACGGGCTTAAAGGTGCACAACCCGCCTTCGGTCGGCAATGCTGCGATGTCGATCAGCTTAAGTTGGATGGCGGAGTCGGCCGACGCCTGGGGAGTCCGGACGAGTTGGCCTGGGGTTTCGCTGCCGGGTCCTCTCACCCACACTTGCTGCAAGTAGGGTTCGATCTTTGCTGAGGAGATGAGCGTGTAGTGCTCCGACATTCGTTCGGAGATGTGACCGAGGATCTGCTTCACCACGACCATGGGGGCGCCGGCATCGACAAGTCGCGTGGCGAGGGTGTGCCGCGCCTGATGGCTGACGTAGCCGGGAAGTTCGATGTCTTGCAGCCATTTCTTGAAGCGGTCCTGGAAGGTCGCGATGGCTATTGCGCTCAGAAAGTGGGCGTTCCGCTGAGCGCTTGGAAACAGCGCGATCTTTTGAGCTGTCTTCCCGGTGGGGGCAACTCCGTACTTGAGGCGGTATCTCTCGGCAGTCTTTTTTTGACGTTCGCGGATGACCCAGAAGGCATCGTCGGGTATAAGGATGCCGTAGTCGAGTTGGTTTACCTTCGTCATGTCGAACCAGGCGTATTTGCGGCCCGAGTGCTCGCTGACACAGTCGTAACGCAGGTTGACAACTTCGCCGATCCGGCGTCCTACTCGGATTTGAATGAACCAGATGTCCTCGATGCCAAGATCATTGGGATCGCGGGCCGCGAGGAGCTTCATGTTCGTGGGCGAGATGAGGTGCTCGAATACGTCATCACTCAACGGCCTGGGCTGTTTCGAATGGCGTTGCTTCCCTTCCGGGAAAGCGAGCATAAAGTCGCGACGCAGTCCAATGGCGTCCACTACGCCGCTATCCAGCGCGTAGCGCATGAGCCGCCTGAGTCCGTTGAACGTCTGTGACTTGCTGAGTTCCGTCGCAGTGCTCGCCTGGCCATCCACGAGATAGAGGCCCAATTGCGGCTCGCCGTTCTGCGCACGCCGAGTCATATCGGCCACAAAGGATCGAGCGATGTCCTCGGTGAGTTGCGCGGCGTCGGTCCCGCCGTCTGGGATTGACCACTCTAGATAGGCGCTGAGCGTCACGGCGGAGCGCCTGAGTTGCTCCAGCGACGATTGGGTTCGGGGACGATCCGGGGAGTCGAAGATCGTTGCGATCAAGTCCCAGGTGAGCGTGCGCAACCAGTCCTGGGTGATTGCTCTGAGGTCGAACGGTGACCGCCGGTCCTTTAGGCGGAAGCCCCAGTGCAGCGGGTCGATGTAGCCCAGATCGCGGCTTTCACCGCGGGTTACGTTGATCGGTGAGCAGTAGGTCTGCATCAGGGCGATGGTCTTGTCGCAGACCTCGCTGTACCGCGGCCAGCGTTTCAGCGCCTTCTTTTTTCCCTGCCCGCGGGGGCGTCTCCTGCTGTCGATTTCCATGATCGACGCGACACCAGTTTCTTCCAACCCCTGAATTAGAGCGCGGAGCGTTCTCGGGAGCCACTTCGTTGGCCGGGGCGATGTCAAGTTCGCAGAGAGTGCGTACCGGACTTCCGCGGCGACCAGCGGCGGTAAGCCGGCGAGGGACACAGTGCCGCCGTGCGAGGTATCTACTCCTACGGGGGACATGCGCGGACGGACTTGTTTTCGCCATTCCGGTTCTGAGATCCCGTTCTCGGCCGCGGCAACCCGCTCTTGTTGGTGCGCTTTGCAGAACAGGTGGCCTGAAGCCGTGTTTTTACAGCTTGGGGCTTCGCACAAGTATCCGTAGTTCGGATCGCGGCCGTCGAACGTGATCGGTTCTGCACGCAGGTATTCCGGGAAATTTGGACCGGCGATTAGTTCCTCGAACCGTTGCAGGGGCGAAAGCTTCATGAATGCATCAACGGTCGAGGCGATATGTATGTGCGCTGGAGGTGGCGTAACCGTCGCCGGGCCGCACATGGCAAGGTTGTTGTCAGCAATCATGTTTCGTTCCGACTCCATACACGTTTCAAGGACTCGCTCACGATCTCGCTGGCTGCAAGGTGTAGGTAGGTTTCTTCGACAGTCTTCGCGCTCGACCAGCCACCAGCCTTCGCTGTGATCGCGGGCATCCCGCTAGCCTCGGTCAAAGCTGTTGCCCAGGTGTGGCGAAACGCGTGCGGGCGGACCTTTCCGGCACCGGCTCGCCTTCCAGCTCGTGTGAGCATCTGGCGCACGGCGTGGGTTGAGAGTGGCTGGCCGACGTCGTTCTGAAGTTGAACGAGAACAAGATTGCTCGTCGCTAGCCCGCGGACATCGAAGTATTCGTCGGTTAGGTACTCCAAGTACGTCTCGATCATCGCCGGGCTTGCGTAGCGGACGCTGCCGCCGCGGACAACCCCTTCGTCGAGATGGGCGGGGCGGCCGCGTTTTGCCCGCGCACGATTGGGATTTGAACGTTTGACGACGTGGAAATGGGCGAGCCTTTCTTCGCCGCATTCATGGTTGGGCCGCAAGTGCAGGTCGACATGGTGCAGGCCGCACAGTTCGCCAACGCGTATACCGGAGTCGTTCAGCCAGGTCACGATCATGCGATCACGGGCCGTGTTGACCGCGTCGATCAGCGCAGCAGCCACCCCATCGGACAGGAGCCGAGGGTGACGTCGCGGCGCCGCCGCTGGGGCAAGCGGATTCGCGGGCACCTCCAGGCCGGAGACATGGGCGAGGAACTGCTTGTCTTTCAGTGCGCGAGTTGGGAGCCGGGTTTCAGTGAGTTGCTTGTTCAACTCGTCGTTGATGCGCTCCCGCGCCGTGACGTCGAGGTAGTAGCCCTTCAACACCGCGGCACGGACTTGCAGTGCCGATGCGCTAAGCGGTGCATCCAGCCATGGAGAACCCAGTGGCCCCGCGTGCTCGGCACCGCACAGCGCCATGTATCGACGTAGGTCCCCAATCCCCACCGTCTCCTCGGACGCGTTGACGGCCTTGAGCCACCGCAGGTGATCGACAAGGTGATAGGCGTATGTGCGCTGGGTGCCTTCGGAGAAGGTCCTCAGCCAGCGGTCGCTGCGGACGTGGATTTTGGCCGTGGCGGCGTCGAATATCGAGAAGCTCTGCGAATGGTCCTTATGGTTCGCGGCCTGGACGAAGTACTCCAGCGTTCCCGAGTGCACCCGCCCCCCTCACCAAGTCGATGTTCAGTCACCCTCATCGGGTGTCGTGAACAGTACCGCCGAGGTGTGCGGCACAGCCGCATTTGCGCGGGTTGGCGTACGTGTCGCACAGCGTGGAGGCGAGAGGAAAAATCGACGATGAGCATGTCGAAGGCGAAGCGCTTGCCCAGCTTGGGGTTCTTGGCCTGGGCGTAGACGTCGCGCAGCAGGCGCTGGCAGCGCACCTGTGGCAGCCACGCCATGGACACGATCACCCGCGGATACAGCTGGAAGGGGTTGGCGTGCAGGCCGTGGGTGCGGCGCACCTCGGCCATCAGTTCACTGTTGACGATGACGAACTGCAGGCCGAATTTGTCCCGCATCTCGTCCTGCCACTTCAACGCCAAGCTTGGCGGGCACACGATCACTGCTGTGCGGGCACGATGCCGCAGGAACAGTTCCTGCACCACCAGGCCGGCCTCGATGGTCTTGCCCAATCCAACGTCATTTATGTGCTCTATTTGGGCGTGTCTCACGGATGGGTCCTATGACCACCGCTACCTTGCCGTTAACGCCTTCTCCGGCTGCAAGGTCCGGATAGGTGGGGACGTCACGGAGGAGGGGACTGCGGCGATGTGGGCGGAATCCGATATAGCGGTCGGCGACCTGCTTGCGTCGCGGGTGCTCGGCTCGGCTGGCCAGATCGATGAGTCGGTGAGAGTGAGCAGCTGGTGGGCTGACCGTGGAATCGCGATCGTTCCAGCGGAACTGAATCGCGACCGGCTATTTGAACTCGCACAACGTTGCCGGGAAAGTGCCAACTCGGATTGGGTGTCGTTCCTGTGGCATGTACTGGCCTGGGGTGTGATGGGCGACTACCGGAACTCCCCGACGATCGTGGCAAGTGCCGCCGGCGACGAGCAACGTCACCGGCTCAACGACATTCTCCGTGCGGCCTCCGAAGCCAGCTATCGAGGCGACATTCGTGCTGCCTACACGGCGATCCGCGGCAAAGTTCCGCGGTTGGGCCCCGCCTTCTTCTCGAAGTTCCTCTACTTCACCGCAGACCGCGATTTATCTGGTCGTCGTGCAATGATTTTGGACTCTCGGGTGAACGCCGCGATCTTCACCCTAACTGGCCGCGACTACTCGGAGGAGAAACCGGCGATATACGAAAACTTCTGCGCTGCCGTCCACGAATGGTCGCAGAAGTTCGATACGCCGGCGGATGTGATCGAGTTTCGCCTGTACCAGTTCGGCCAACTCATCGACTCACGCCGCTGGAAGTGGCTCCACGCGGAAGTATCCCTGTATAGGGAAGGCCGCACTCAAGTTGGGTTCGACGACATAGCCGAAAGACGTGCCCATCTCACGGGTTGGACGAGGTAGCGACGTGAAGCTGTACTTTGCAGACTGGCAGGGTGTCGACAGGCTCGGGCTCGAAATCATTGAACTAGCGCGCAATCGGACGGTCGCGAGCGGAACTCCCATCATCGTCGACTCGGAAATGCGCCCTGTTGAGCCTCTGTGCACGTTCCTTCGACTGTACTCCGAGAACATCTCACAAAACTCGGCCTACGCTTATGCCATTGACACTCTTCGCTTTACCCGGTTCCTCGCGAAGAACAACACAGATGTGCTGGCCGCCGATCGTGCCGATCTTCTCGCCTATCGCAAACAGCGCCTCGCCTCGGGCCTGTCCACAAGGTCATGGTCCCGGGAGCTGGTAGTGATCCGAACGCTCTTCAAGTACCTGTTCGAAACCGGCCAGCGGAAAGACCTACCTTGGATTCGGGTCGGAAGCAGATCCCTTGTCACACCGAAGACCACGAAGACCGAACTCGACGTCAGAGCACTCTCGCACGAGCAATGGACCGCCTTCAAGAACATCGGCATGGGCGGCGAACTACCGTCCGGCGAACTCGATCCAAGCTACCGCGGCCGCTGCACAGTCAGAAACACCTGCGCCGCCGAACTCGCATTGACCACGGGAATGCGATTGAACGAGTGGCGAACTCTCCTTGACATCGAAGTACCGCCAAACGATTCCGGCGTCAGCGTTGCCCTCGCCGCCTGCGCGAAGAACGGGCGATTCCGGCGCGTCTATGTACCGGTATCGACCGTCGAGATGGTCAATCTGTACCGAGAGACAGAACGCAAGTCGACCGTTCGACGCGCACAAAGCCTGCTCAGGAAACGACTTCCCTCCCTGGCGATCGCAGAAGAAATCGACACCAGCGCAGGTAGAATCACGTACTCGTATCAGGGACGCCGTCATCGTGCAAAGGTCGTCGACATTCCAGGCGGAATACGTAGCATCCTCGTGAAGTGCGGGCCGGATGGGTGGGTTGAACCGCTATCGCTCTTCCTCGGAAGAACCGGAAGGCCACCTTGTGCCCGTCGATGGCATCAGTACTTCCGTGAAGCCAATGCGCGCTTGGCCGCCTTCGATTTTGGGCCGCCGCGGATGCCGTCGGCGGTGACGACGCACGACCTTCGACACACATTCGCCGTCGTGATGCTGCGTGGGTTGCAGGAAGCCGCTGCGAAAATCGAAGCCACACGACCCCGCACGGGAACGGGAACCATCAGTGAGCACATCGTCCATAACCCCTTGCTGACGTTGCAGCGGCTGCTCGGTCATGCAAGCCCCGCAACAACGATGATCTACCTCCGCTACATCGACGAGTCCGACGAACTGATTCAACGCGCTTTCGAGTCGTGGGCCGACAGCGAACGAGACTATGCGAGCTATGTCATGGAGCAGATCGGTCAGGAAGAGCATCGCGATGAATCCGCTTGACGTTCAACCCCACACGGTGACCTTTCGGGACTCGTCGACTTTGAAGAGCTGCAGTATCGATCCAACGGATTACGTCGCCGCCACCCTCATTCGTGAGTTGGCGCAAGGTTGGAGAGAAAGCTCCGTGGAGTTCCAGTTGTCGGCGTCCACGGTATCGGGGAGGGCGACCTCGATCCGCGCAGTCGGCAGATACCTCACCGAGGAGTCCGACCGATTCCTGACCCTGCACAGCGACGGCCCAGAGGTTGCAAATCGACTGCACGACTGGGAAACCGCTATGGTCGCGAAGTACCCGCCCGAGAGCAAGCAGCCCAAAATGCTGGGCTACGACGTACGCATCGCCGTGTCGCACTTCCTCCAGGCCAACGATCTACCGAACGGGGTGATCGCCGACTGGGCCGACAGCCCTGTCTTGGACGGGCGCCCACTCATTGCCGCGCCGCTCGATGAGTTCAGCAATGGCGAACGCCAACAACTGGAATCAACATGTCGACAGATCGTTCGCGATACCGAGGACCGCCTGGCCCACGGTGACCGCCTGCTCGCGCTGGGTCGAGATCCACGTCGCTTCGGATGGGATCGGCTGGAGAACGTTGCGTGGGCCCTACGGTGGGTGCCGTTTGACGAGTCGTTCAGGACTCACCTCATTGCCAGCGGCAAGCGCCAGCTGGATCCGACTGAGATCGATCAGCTGTCCGGCGTGTACCGCGATCCCGCGCGAATCAACAAGCCTCCACTCGTGTCGGCCGTCGGCACCTTCCTCGTTCCTGATCCAGAATTCCTTCTCGCGGTCAGAATCCTGCTCCACCTGCAAACTGGCTGGTCCCCCGAAGAGTCCGCTGACTTGACTCGGGCCGACATCGAGTTCGCCAGCGATTCCGTCAGGGTCAAAGCCGCGAAAGCTCGCGCACACCGAGTTCGCTGGCACACGTTGCGATCCTCAGAAGCTCGGCCGTGGGGATGGACCGCTGGAGACCTCCTTCGCCGCGCTGCCAACGCAATGCGGCACGCTCACGCGTTCACGCCCGAGGAACCCGCATTCTGGATCACCGCAGCGAAATCCTCGAACCGGCGCAACGGCGAATACCCGAACTGGTTGATCCGCCGCCACACATTCTCACCAGCGATCATCTCGCTAGGCAAGATCGTTCAACGCCGTGGTCTTGCGATCAGCGAACCTCACGACATGCGGCGGCTGCGAAAGACCGTGAAAAGTGCGCGGGCTGTGCTGCTGGGCACCCTCAGCGGAGCAGCCGGCGACGATCACACAATCGAGGTCTTCCGCCAGCACTACGCACAGTCGACCACCGTGCGAACGATCTCTGCTCAGACCGTGATCCGCGTGCAGCAGAAGGTGCTGCAGAACGCGATTGATGGTCCGGCTCTGGTCACCGCGACGGCCGAGGACATCGCCGAAACAGGCGACGGCGATCAGAAACTTGTTGTGCTGGCCAGGCAGGTTGCCTCCGAGACGCCAGTCGAGCAACAACTCACAGTCTCCGCATGCGTCGATCCCTACGACGGCCCCTTCACTCAGCAGGGAACTCTCTGTCACGCTTCGCCATCGATGTGTCTGCAGTGCCGCAACGCCGTCGTCTTCCCTGAGCACCTGCCACGACTGCTCGCCTACGACGAGGTGCTGCAATCGCTCGAAAAGGACCTGCCACCAATGGTCTACAGCGAAGTCTATGGGCAACAGACAGTGAACGTGAGGGCGATCATCGCCAGGTTCGACTCGAAGGTAGTCGAATCAGTACGGGGTAAAGCGCAACTGCACCGGCCACTGGGTCAGCGGGCTGAACAGTGACCCGTAGTGAGAGCGTGGCAACACCGGAACAACGGCTGGTGTTCGCGGCGGATGAATCAGTCCTGCCGGAGAGCCGGCGGGTTGCGGATGGGCCGGATCCGAAGTTCGGCGACTTCCCTCGATGGGACCTCATCGCCGGTGGTCTGGCGCCCAACCTGGCGCCGTACCGGGCACAGCTGCGATTCGATGGCATCCCCGATGATTGGCGGCTTACCGCGAAGACCCTCGCGATCGCGATGCTTCAGCCGACCCACTGCGCCCTTCGCGCTGCCGGTATCTACCGCTCGAACCGGCCGCGAAAACTGAAGACGATCCAGATGACTCTCGCCGAGTTGAAGGCATTCGCGACGTGGGCATCGCAACAAGGAATGCCAAATGACCTGTGCCAGTGGATATCAGCGGACTGCAAGAGATATCTGGCAGAGGTTGAACGCACCAGGGGTCGGACCGCTCCATTCGCTGCGCGAGATCTCCTCAAAGCGTTCGTGACTTACGGATCGGTTCTCCCCAACGGTGCGCTTGATGTGGAACTCCCTGCGATGGAAGGTCGACAATCGAGCACCATCAAAACGCCAGTGATCCCGCCGATGACGTTCTGGCCACTTGTCCGTGCCTGTTGGACCTATCTGAGTGTGTTCTCCGAGGACATTCTCACTGCCCGGCGACAATTGGATCTTCTGGAGTCTCTACCGCGAACGGGTAGAGCATTCCAGATTGGCGCCCAAGACAGTGCACTCGACGCCTGGCTCAACTCGCCGCATGCCGTCATACCCTTGCATATCCGGGACTGGGGTAAGGGCCTACGCGGCCAACCCAACTGGATTGCACTGAGTCTAAAGGTGTTTGGAAGACGCAGCGGTGCCGTCTTCAACGGACCCTACGGAATGCCTCGACGACAGCGAGTCATCGACGCCATGGAGCACGGCATTCCGACGCAGCTCGGCGTCTGCGACCTGCAACCGAAAGAGGTCGAACGGAGCGACGGCACGCGCGGCCCATGGATCGAAGGGTTCGACCACAGCACCGTATGCAAGGAGGTCACCCAACTCCGCAACGCGGCCTACATCTTCGTCGGCATCATGACGATGATGCGCGACAGCGAAATTCAAGGCATCGCAAGCGGATCTCTGAGAACGTACTATGGCGCACCCGCTGTAGAGAGCATGCTGCATAAAGGTCAACAGGGCACCGGCAAGCGCGAACTCTGGTGGGTTAGCAGTCCCGTAATCGAGGCCTTGAAGATCGCCGAGGAGATCGCAATCAACCCAGACCGGCTCTTCGGAAGCGTACGCAACGGCACTGACCGCCAGTTGGCCGGATTCGACCAGCACGAACAGATCAACGGCTTCGTCGCCTGGGTGAACGCCAACGCCGCCGCGACCGGACTCGAGCCGATTCCCACGACGCCCCTGTCACCGCACATGTTCCGGCGGACCATGGCCGTGATTACCGCCAATGAACCAGACGGGGAAGTTGCCCTAGGAATCACGCTGAAACACAACGCCGTTCGGGCTTTGGCCAACGTCACTACCTCCGGATACGGATCACCCACCCCCGAATGGGCTAAGGAATTCGACCACCAGGGCAAAGAAGCCGCAGCTGGGGAGATTGTCGCGCACTGGGCTAGCCATGCTCGCGGCGAAAAGTCGATCCGCGGCCCCGGTGCCAGAGCTTTCATCAACGGCCTGGATGCCGTATCAGAACGGGCCAGCACCGTGGCGGTGGGCAATGACCGCATGCTCCGCAACCTGTTGCGCGACGAATTCGCCACTATTCGACTGGGGAGCCTAAATCATTGTCTCGGCGACCCCGACAAGGCACTCTGTCTCGACGGCGCGTCCGCAGCGATCCGAGCAGGCGGCCCCATACCCAGCATGTGCCAGCCCTCTACGTGCCGTAACTCGGTCATCACCGACAAGCACCTCCCCGTCTGGCTGCACGAAGAATCCGACCTTGTCGACAAGCTCAAGGACAAGAAGATGGCAGCCGTGCACCGCGAACGTCTCGAAGCGCAGCTCGCCGATGTCCGGAAGATCACCCGACAGGAGCCCAAGTGACCACCGTAGGACCGGCAACAGAGCAGAAGCTTCGGGACGCGATGGAACGTCTCCTCGCAGGCAAGGCCAGACGAACCGACGGTCGCCTCACCAAGGCCAACCTGCACACCGAAGCCGGCGTCAGCCGCGCAACCATGAACCGTGCCACCGCCGTGATCGCCGACTGGGAAGCCGCCGTCGGCGGACATTCCGCACCGCGGGATTCCAAGATCATCGAGCTGGAGCAAACGGTCACCAAGCTCCGGCAGACGATCGAGACGCTTCGCGGCCACAACGCCGATCTCGAACACCGGAACAATGCCGCCGTGACTGTCATCGCCGAGCTACACGCCCAAGTCCAGGCGTTCCGTGGCGAGGCCCCGAACGGCACGGTAACGCCGATACGAGAGCGCCAGCCACGCCGAGGCTGGTAACCGGGCGTGCCGCGCAGACGGACGGCCCGTGTTCACTTCGCAGAACACCGGTGCCCGGCCAGGGTACATCTGGCATCACCCGCATAGTTGGGTCGAAACCCGGCTAAACCGGTTTGCTGTCGGTTAGGCTCTGCCCGTCCATGCCCCCCATGTCGACGAAGCAGGAGGTTCCCTTTGCCTGAGCCGTGGCTGTCGGCAGACGACATTGCTTCCCACCTGGGCGTCACCAAAGACACCGTTTACACCTGGATCGCCGAGAAGGGAATGCCGGCGCACAAGGTGGGTCGGCTGTGGAAGTTCCAGTCAACTGAGATCGACGACTGGGTCCGGCGCGGGGGCGCGGCCATCGACGTCATGGGCGAGGGCTGAGCAATGCGCATCATCGACAACGTCAACGAACTGCTCGGAGACGACCTCAAAGGTGAGATTCGGCCGGGCTCCAAACTGCGGATCGCCGCATCGACGTTTTCGATCTTCGCGTTCGAGGCGCTGCGCAAGGAGCTAGAACGGATCGAAGAGCTCGAGTTCGTTTTCACATCCCCCTCGTTCGTCGCCGCGAACGCCACCGATCAGTTGCCTAAAGAACGCCGCCAGTTCTTCATCCCCACGGCACGCGACGGGGAATCCTCGCTTTACGGCTCGCAATTCGAGATCCGGTTGCGGAACCAGTTGACACAGCGGGCTATCGCGCGGGAGTGCGCGGACTGGGTGCGCCGGAAGGTCCGATTCCGCTCGAACCGGACCGGAGCGCCGATGCAACAGTTCGCGGTCATTGATGACCGCGTTGCGTACCAACCAATCCAAGGATTCACTTCGGCTGACCTCGGTTACGAACGTGGAAATGCGGTCTCTAACATCGTCACCAAACTGGACGAATCACCAATGGCGACGCAGTATGTCGCGCTGTTTGAACAGATTTGGAACAACCCGAATCAGCTTGAAGATGTCACCCAGTCGGTGCACGACCACATCGCTAGCGTGTACGCGGAGAACTCGCCGGCCCGGATCTACTTCGTAGTCCTCTACAACTTATTCTCCGAGTTCCTCGAAGACATCAGCGAAGACGTCCTGCCTAACGATCGAACCGGCTATCAGGAGACGCAGGTCTGGAAAAGCCTGTACAACTTCCAACGTGATGCTGCGACCGGCATCATCAACAAGTTGGAGACATACAACGGCTGCATCCTCGCCGACAGCGTCGGCCTGGGCAAGACATTCACCGCGCTGGCGGTCATCAAGTACTACGAGCTACGCAACAAATCCGTTCTCGTTCTTGCACCGAAAAAGCTCGCCGAAAACTGGACCAACTACAACGCCAACCTGACCACCAACATCTTCGCCGGCGACCGCTTCAACTACGACGTTCTTGCCCACACGGACCTCTCCCGCACCAAGGGCGAATCTCTGGGCTTGCGGCTCGACCGAATCAACTGGGGTAACTACGATCTCGTCGTCATCGACGAGTCCCACAACTTCCGCAACGCTGACTACGCCGAAGAGAAGGAATCGCGATACCAACGGCTCATGCGCCAAGTCATCCGTGAAGGCGTCAAGACCAAGGTCCTCATGCTGTCGGCCACCCCGGTCAACAACCGTTTCAACGACCTCAGGAACCAACTCCAACTCGCCTACGAAGGCGAATCCGACAACCTCGCCAAGCACCTCAACCTATCCACCACGGTCGACAAGGTATTCAGCGACGCACAGCGCGTGTTCAACGAGTGGTCGAAGCTTCTCCCCGAGAAACGCACCGCCGACCGCATCCTGCAGATGCTCGACTTCGATTTCTTCGAACTCCTCGACGCGGTGACAATTGCCCGTTCCCGCAAGCACATTCAGGCGTTCTACGACACCACCGAGATCGGCACATTCCCCAAACGTCGCCACCCGGAGTCGATCAGGGAGCCACTCTCAGATCTACCCAACGTGCCGGCCTTCAATGACATCTTCGCCCAGCTCCAAGTGCTGACCTTGGCGGTATACACCCCGCTCGCGTATGTCTTCCCCAGCCGAATCAGCAAGTATGAGGAGCTGTACAACGTCAAGGGCGGTACCGCACGTTCCAACATAGGACAACGCGGGCGTGAGCAGGGCCTGAAGAAGCTCATGACCGTCAACCTGCTGAAGCGCCTGGAAAGCTCCGTGGAGGCGTTCCGTTTGACCCTCTCCAAAATTGAAGCAGCAGTTGACCGCACCCTCGACCGGCTCGATTCGCGAACTGGATCTCTCACGGACGTTAACGTCGACTTCGCCGGCCTTGACCTGGACGTCGACGACGAAGACGATGCCAACGTCGAAGCCCTCTCCTTCGGAGAGAAAATCAAGATCGATCTCAATGACATCGATGTGGAATCCTGGCAACGCGACCTGTCTAACGACCGCGAGACCTTGCGCGTACTCCTGGACGAGATGCATAAGGTCACCCCGGCCCACGACCTGAAACTCCAGAAGCTCAAACGCCTTATCGAGGATAAGTCTGCAAACCCGTTCAATCCCGGGAACCGCAAAGCTCTGGTCTTTTCAGCTTTCGCCGACACCGCCGAATACCTCTATCGTGAACTCGCGCCATCATTTCGTGGGGCCGGGATACAAACCGCACTGGTCACTGGTGGTGCGCACGCCGCGAAAACGACCTTGGGTACCGGCTATGACTTCCAGCAGGCCCTGACACTCTTCTCGCCGAGATCCAAGCAACGTCACCTCACCATGCCCAAAGAGACCGCCGAGCTGGACCTGTTGATCGGTACCGACGTGATCAGTGAAGGTCAGAATCTTCAGGATTGCGACTACCTCGTCAACTACGACATCCACTGGAACCCCGTTCGGATCATTCAACGATTCGGCCGCATCGACCGCATCGGCTCCACCAACACCGAGATTCAACTCGTGAACTTCTGGCCGGACATCTCCCTGGACGAGTACATCAACCTCAAGGAGCGCGTCGAAAGCCGCATGGTGATCGCCGATCTCGCCGGCACCGCGGACGATAACGTTCTCACCCTTGAGGACAGCGACGCAGTCTTCCGCAAAGAGCAACTCCGCAAGCTCCAGGACGAAGTAATCGAACTCGAAGACGTCCGAACCGGTGTTTCCATCACCGACCTTGGGCTCAACGACTTTCGGATGGACCTGCTCGGCTATCTCAAGGAGTACGGCGACCTCGCCGCTGCGCCGAAGGGGCTTCACGCTGTGATTCCGGCCGACACAGCAAAAGGTCTCCATCCAGGTGTTCTTTTCGCCCTCCGCAACGTGAACGCCGACGACAACATCAACCGCGGCAATCGCCTTCATCCGCACTACCTCGTATACCTCGACAACGAGGGCAACATCATCGCCGACCACACCGAGGCCAAACACCTGCTCGACTTGATCCGTATGGGATGTCGCCCCTACGACGAGCCGGTCACAGACGTCACCCACATCTTTAACGACACCACACGCGAGGGCGCAGAAATGGGCGCTTATTCAGAACTACTCACCGCCGCAATCCATTCGATGATTCAAGTAACCGAAGAACGTGACATCGACAGCCTCTTCACCGGCGGTGCCACCTCAGCGCTAACGCAAACGATCGCCGGTCTTGACGACTTTGAACTAATCGCCTTCATCGCTGTTGTCGATCCCGGTAGAGGAATGCCGTGACCGACGTCCTCTACCGCTGGCCGGCCGCCGCCAAATTCGGCCGCCAAGTACCCAAGACCAAGTTCTACGAACACGGCACTGTTCCTGCCGCATTGCGTGAGAAGTTCGTCAACGAGGTTCAACGCATCACCTGGGCTTACAAGCTCGCCGAGTCCACCATTAACCTCGCCGGTGACGAACAGGTTCCCGAGATTCAGGTCTTCCAGATCGACGCAAAGGGCGACGACGTCAGCGAGCCCGTCATAGCCGCTATTGACAAAGCCGTCCGGACACCGATCATCTTCGAGGTCAATAGCAGTGACGGACGCATCCGCATGACTGCGACCCACAAGCAGGTAACGTCCGCCTCGACGAAGCTCGGCGTCTACTACACGACCGATTGGCATACGGACACCGCTGCACGGCAACCACTTCCAACCGTCATTACGCTCCCGGCCCTCTACACAGCACTCGTGCAACCCCTCACTCCGGTGTCAACGCGACCTGGTGAAGGACTATCGGAAGCGGCTGCGCGGCTGGAGGACGTCCGCAAGCTTGAGCGCGACATTGCCGCGCTACAACGAAAACTTCGAAATGAGCCGCAACTCAATCGCAAAGTCGAACTGCGCCGCAAGTTGAAAGCCAAACAAGCAGAACTGGAACAGCAAAGGTAACCGGTGGAAAAACTCCGCATGACATCACCCGATCTGACCGACGCCAACGTCGATAAGCTCGCCGAGTTGTTCCCGAGCGTCGTCACCGAGACGCTCGACACCGACGGTAATCCGATGAAAGCAGTCAACTTCGACCTGCTACGCCAAGAGTTGTCTGACCACCTCGTTGAAGGGCCACAAGAGCGTTATCAGCTCGACTGGCCTGGCAAGCGTGAAGCGGCATTCGCCGCTAACGCCCCGATCGCGAAGACACTCAGGCCCGTCCGCCAGGAGTCTGTCGACTTCGATTCGACCAAGAACCTCTTCATTGAGGGCGACAATCTTGACGCGCTCAAACTGCTGCAAGAGTCGTACCTCGGCAAGATCAAGCTGATCTATATCGATCCTCCGTACAACACCGGCGGGGACTTCATCTACGACGATGACTTCGCAGAATCCACAACTGATTACCTAGAGCGATCAGGTCAAGCAGATGCCAACGGCGCCAAGCTAGTGGCCAACACAGAAGCGAACGGGCGCTTCCATTCTGACTGGCTCAGCATGATGTATCCGCGACTCAAACTTGCCCGGAATTTGCTGGCCGACGATGGGGTCATCTGCGTCTCTATCGACGATAACGAGCTCGTAAACCTAACAAAGATGTTGAACGAAATTTTCGGCGAGGCCAATCATGTGAATACTTTTGTGTGGGTGAGTAACCTCAAAGGACGGCAAATCAGCGGGAGCGGCGCAGTTGGCACAAAAGAGTACATAGTGTGCTTTTCGCGCAAGCTCGAGCAAGTTGGCGCATTCAGAGCCTCCGGGACCACTCTCAAAAAGATGATGCCGCTGGTGTACAAGGGCTTCAATTACGCGGTTCAAGAGGACGAGTATGGCCCATACGTTTTGAAAAACGAGCTGTACAACACCAATTCGGCTTTCAACGAGGTCACTCGACCAAACTTGGTGTTCGATATTTACTACAATCCGGACTCGGGAGATGTGAAGACCGAGTCGACGTCATCGACCCATGTCCATGCTGGCTACGTTAAGATTTCACCAAAGCAGAATAATAACGGGAAGAATCTCTACCATGCTTTCCGCTGGAGCACTAATAAAGTCAATTCTGAGCCGCATAACTTAGCATTCGTCGAGTCACCCGGCGGATGGAAAGTTTTCACAAAGGTACGCGATGTCGAGTCAACGGCCGTCAAGGACCTTATTATGGACATTTCAACGAATGACGGTTCAACCGACGTTGAGAAAATAGGGCTCGATGAGAAGTTATTCGACTATCCAAAGCCTGTTGGCCTTATCCGGCTCATATGCGAGATAACCACGGCGGCCGACTCTATCGTTCTGGACTTCTTTGCAGGGTCGGGCACTACGGCACAGGCGGTAGTAGAGCAGAACGCAGCCGACGGTGGATCTCGCAAGTTCATCATGGTCCAGCTTGATGAGGTTCCCGACACAAAGTCGGCGGCCGCAGAGAGCGGGTATACCTCAATCGCATCGTTAGCTAGAGAACGTATCCGCCGAGCAGGACAGTCGGTGGTAGAGCAAGCGGGCTTGACCGGTGATGACCTGGACGTTGGTTTCCGCAGCCTGAAAGTCGACACAACAAACATGGCAGATGTCCTGCGAACTCCCGACGAAACCGGTCAGCAGATGCTGACCGAACTAGAGAACAGCGTCAAACCCGGACGATCGGGCCTCGACCTGTTGTTCCAAGTCCTATTGGACTGGGGCCTCGAACTGACGATGCCAGTGACCGTTGAGACGATCGAAGGTCACGAGGTCTTCGTGGTCGAGGACGACGCACTGATCGCCTGCTTTGATAACGAAGTGAGCCCAGAGTTGTTGCGCACCATCGCAGAACGTCAGCCACTGCGGGCGGTTTTCTGCGATTCAAGTTTCTCGTCAGACGACGCTCGTATCAACGCGGAGCAGATCTTCCGTGAGATCTCCCCGGCGTCGGATCTCAAGGCCATCTGACGCTAATGAAACTCCAGTTCAAGGTTCAGCAGTATCAGACCGACGCCGTGGATGCAGTTGTCGAGGCCTTCGCCGGCCAACCTAAGCATGACGGCGTCTCGTATCGGATCGATCCGGGCAAGGCGACGATCACCAGCGATCCCACGCTGTTTGAGCCGACCGTCGCACCGGATTCCGGCCTACGTAACTCGGAGATCGCGCTGACTGCAACGCAACGTCTCGAGAACGTTCATAAGGTCCAACGGTCGCGAAACCTGCCTTTGGCGCAGAAGCTTACAGATAGCAAAGCCGCGCCGGGGGCTCCGAATCTCGACGTCGAGATGGAGACCGGCACCGGCAAGACCTATGTCTACATCAAGACGATCATGGAGCTGAACAAGCGCTACGGCTGGTCCAAGTTCATCGTCGTCGTACCATCGGTGGCTATACGTGAGGGCGTGCAGAAGTCCTTCGATGTGACGGCCGAGCATTTCCAGCAGATGTATGGCGCAAAGCCGCGCTCGTTCATTTACAACTCATCTCAGCTCCATGAGCTGGAGCGGTTCAGCTCGGACGCGGGTGTGCAGGTGATGATCATCAACATCCAGGCATTCAACTCGACGAGCAAGGACAATCTCCGGATATACGAAGTGCTCGACGACTTCCAGTCCCGGCGTCCTATCGACGTCATCAGCGCCAACAGGCCAATCGTGATCATTGACGAGCCACAAAAGATCGGTGCTGCAAAGGCATTGGAGGCGCTGTCGCGATTCAACGCGCTCATGGTGTTGCGCTACTCAGCAACTCACAAGGTCGAGCACACCAAAGTCCACCGACTGGATGCCGTCGACGCCTACAACCAGAAGTTGGTGAAGCGGATCTCGGTACGAGGCATCACCGTAAAAGGACTTGCTGGTTCCACGGCCTACCTCTACCTCGATGCTATCGAAATAGCGAAGGGCGCCAAACCGCGTGCTCGCGTGGAGATCGAAGTCCAGACGAAGAACGGACCGATCACCCGTCAGACCAAGCGCCTCGAGGTGGGTGCCAACCTCCATGACATAGCGAATGGCATAGAAGCCTACAAGCCGGACGGCCGCCCCCTAATTGTGACGGATATCAATGCAAACCGGGACATCATCGAACTCAGCAACGGCGATACTGTCGTCGCTGGACAGCTTGCGGACCGCGACGTCACCGAAGAAACCAAGCGGCGCATCCAGATTCGCGAGGTCATCGGGGCACACCTGGACCGGGAGCGTGAGCTGTTCACCCAAGACATCAAGGTGTTGTCGCTGTTCTTCATCGATGAGGTCGCGAAATACCGTGACTACGAGCGGGAGGACACCCTCGGCGAGTACGCGCGGGTCTTCGAAGAGGAGTATGCCGCGGCAGTAAACGAGATCCTTAGTGAGCTCGAACTCGATGCCACGACAGCGGCATACCAAGACTACCTGCGCCGCGACGACGTACGTGCGGTACATGAGGGCTACTTCTCCATCGACAAGAAAACGAAACGTCAAGTTGACCCCGCCGTCGCCAAGCGCGGAGACGAGGTCGGCCAGTCAACAGATCCCGATGCCTACGACCTGATCCTTAAAGACAAGGAACGCTTATTGTCGCTGTCCGAGCCTGTTCGCTTCATCTTCTCCCACTCTGCCCTTCGTGAAGGCTGGGACAACCCCAACGTGTTCGTGATGGGCATGCTCAAGAAAAGCGACAACACCGTTTCGCGGCGCCAAGAAATCGGGCGCGGACTGCGCTTGGCCGTCGACCAGAACGGCGAACGCATGGACAACCCCGTCACTGTGCACGACATTAACGAACTGACTGTCGTCACCGACGAGTCCTACACGGACTTCGTAACTGGGCTGCAGAAGGAGATCGCCGAGACTCTCAGCGCGCGTCCCCGGAAGGCTGAAGTTAAATTCTTCATCGGCAAGACAATTCATACCGAGGATGGCGAGTCAATCGTCGAAGAAGCCCTCGCCCGTGCGCTGCAGATGTATCTCATCAAGAATGACTACCTCAATGAGGACTACACGCTGTCCGATACATACCGAGATGCCAGGAAAGCCGATGCGCTTGCAGAGCCCTCTTCCGAACTTCTGAAGCCGATGATCAAACACCTTCTGCCATTGGTTGATTCGCTCGACCAGAACTTGCCAATTCCTACCGACAGCCGCAAGGGCAAGAAGATCCCGCTCAACGAGGCCAACTTCGCCAAGAAGGAGTTCCAGTCGCTCTGGAGCCGCATCAACCACAAAGCCGTATATCAGGTTGAGTTCGACTCCGTCGAACTCATCAGCAAGTGCATATCCATGCTCGACAACCACCTCAATGTCGCCGCGATGCAGTATGTCGTTCAAGCAGGAACTCAGATCGACTCCCTCGACGCCGAGGACCTCTCGACAGGCAAAGGGTTTGGCATTTCGAATACGGCCACGCACACCGAGACCGCCTCGGCCGGGTCCCAAGTCAAGTTCGACTTGCTCGGTGAAGTCACTGAGAAGACTCATCTCACCCGACGGACGGCTGCTGCGATACTCAGGGGGATCAATCCAGATACGTTTGCGAAATTCCGCCTCAACCCAGAGCAGTTCATTACCGAGGCCGCTCGGCTCATCAATGAGCAGAAGGCCGCAGCCATCGTCGAGCACCTGACCTATGACGTCCTCGAAGACCGCTACGACACAGCAATTTTCACAGAGAATCAGACAACGCAAGACTTTGCCAACGCCGGCAGCAAGTTGACGAAACACATCTACGATTACGTTGTTACCGACTCCAAGGTGGAACGCAAGTTCGTCGCCGAACTCGATACGAGTAACGAGGTCGCCGTCTACGCCAAGCTGCCGCGCGGATTCTTCATCCCCACTCCGGTAGGGGACTACAACCCTGACTGGGCCGTCGCCTTCACCGAGGGAACGGTCAAGCACATCTACTTCGTAGCCGAAACCAAAGGCTCGCTCTCTTCGTTCCAACTGAAGGGAGCGGAGGAGGCCAAGATCGAATGCGCACGCAAGTTCTTCAAATCACTCAACGAGAAGAACGGTGAAGACGTCAAGTACGACGTGGTTACCGACTACACCCAACTCATGCAGCTGGTGACGGTTTGACAGTGGCGTATGCGACCGGCACATGGGCAGCGGCGTCTCATGAGACACAAAAATTTCGCATAACGTCATCGGC
>Ga0116183_1001526_pt1 | contig 26170 bp, 20 predicted proteins | sample AD_UKC078_MetaG_FD_89753 | JGI IMG/M metagenome (GOLD analysis project Ga0116183, IMG submission 89753) | Active sludge microbial communities of municipal wastewater-treating anaerobic digesters from USA - AD_UKC078_MetaG | ecosystem: Engineered > Bioreactor > Anaerobic > Digestate | place: USA...
CCCCTTTGGGAGTACCACACAACACCTTCATGAACCGTTCCGGTCTTATTATTTTCCCTTAGTACTTTATGAAAGCAAGCTTTCAACAGTACTTCGGTAAAATAAAAACCCCGCCAATAGCGGGGTTCATGAAGGTGTTGCGGAGAGAGGGGGATTCGAACCCCCGGTACAGTTACCCATACGTCAGTTTAGCAAACTGATGGTTTAAGCCACTCACCCATCTCTCCTTCTACTCTCTGCAACTTTTATAAAGAAAGATTAAAATAAACTTAGTTACCTGAGCGCAACAAAAATAGGAAAACAGACACTAAATGCAAAAAAAAGTCAGTTTATTTTATGTCCTTAAGAAGATCTATAAAAAGCCTGAAATTCTCCTGTGACTCTTCATCGAAATTGGACAACTTAATATTACCCGAAGTTACCTCCGCAAGAAATCTTGAAAAAAGAAAACCTCTCGCGATCTTCTTTTCCCTTACATATTCAGAATTAGCTACCGTAATCCCCTCGCGGGTTTTAAGTATGTGATTCTTGAAATCGAGTGTAGACAGAAGATCCTCGGCATTATAAAATGTATCGGGCATCTTTATTACCAGATCCCTCCCGCTGTTATCTGTCCTGAATATCGTATCCTTTAGCAGTTTGGCAACCTGGTTCTCCTTGTCATTTTCAAAAAGAAGGACTGCAAATTCAAGTCCCCAGCCCATAAGAATATTGCAGAGAAGCGGAATAGAAGAGACGTTTGTTGAAGGGACAATGCTGACCTGTGTTGTCGATCCCATCAGATGAATGATTGCATTCAGGAGGTAATAGGACCCCGTATTATTGACAATAAGGTTGAATTTTTTCGATGAGAATCCTTCTCCTGATACAGGATTACCAAGGATGCTCTGAAGTGGTGTCAGAGTATCAGGCGATGCAGCGGAAAGACGAAGAGGATCAAGAATGCGTGTTGTACTTCTCAGGCTGTCGAGATCATCTCTCTGGACAGCAAGTATTCGATGAAGTTTATTTATTTCAACAAGATGAGGCGAGTGGGTGGTATATATGATCTGTATCTTGTCCTTTATATCCTCAAAAACCCTCAGCACGTCTTCCTGTGCCCTGGCATGAAGACTTACACCCGGCTCGTCGATAAGGAGTACCATGTTCTTGTCACTCAGATTTGCTGCAGCTTTAAGCTCCATATAAAAAGACAAGAACCATCTTACTCCCCTGCTTCTCTGCTTAGGGTAAAGCCGCTCACCTTCATCCTTTATCCAGAATTCCAGATATGGCTTGCCTGCCTTATCGCCACATGATGCGTTGTAATGATCAAGCTCGAACTGGATATGGATTTTATTGTTCCTGCCAATCGATTGCTGCCAGAAATCCTGAAAATTTGTAGTAAGTGTATAATTAAGGTTTTCTATCTTTTGCTTCAGTATACGGCTTGATGGCTGCTGGAAAAATGAATAATCGAGCGCCGCTATTGCAAGGAAGTTTCGGGCAGCCTTGTAGCCTTCAACCTTATCATTCCCTGAAATTATATCCTCCATATCGATACGATTGGGCAACAGACTTCCAAAATCTTCGAATACTTCAAAAACTGGACAGTATTCAAAATACTTCCTCCCAAGTATCTCGCTGTTATACTGCGATTTATATGACTGAATTTCCTCATTGACCTTGATATTGGCTTCACGTTCATCATATCCGTCCATTATATACGCCGAGAATGCGATATGCCTGTCAAGCTCAGCTTTTGTTTTATCTCTGTCGCGCCTGGTGATTCTGTAATCATCCAGAACACTCTTCCATTCCAGATCATCCTCATCACTCTGCTTCATAAAGAATGTCAGCTGTTGATGTCTTTTCTCCAGCTTGAAGGCTAACTCTCTCAAATGATTTTCAAATGAGTTGTATTTATCAAGAAGGGTTTTCCATGTATCACCCGCTTTCTTTATCAGTTTTTTAGCTGAAAGTTCTTCGTTCAGTTTATCTTTCTGTATCAGTATCTCATTCAACTCAACAATAAGGTCCTGATCTTCAACTATCAAAGGTTTTTCCTCAGCCGGCTTCTTTTTAAAAAGCGATATAATGCCCTTTTTTTTAGAAACAATATCGGGGAACTTTGCCCTTACCTGGGCTTCTTTAATATTTACATTCTCCAAAGCTTTTTCCAGGCTGGAAATATTTCTCAGTTCCCCTTCCATTTCAACAGTAACATCGCCAAGATAAATCCGCCATGCATCTTCAAGAGAATCAAGATATTGGCTGATAGTGCCACTAACCTTCAGCACAGATGACAGATCCGGGAGCCAACTTCTTGTCAGTTCTATGTGAGTAGTCCCCGACAGCAGTTCCTTTAATTCAGTACCCGGGTTATCAGTTATCCTAAGCAGCCACCCCTCAGGGACACTGAAACGGCAGCTTACATCAGGCAGGCTGAGATCGCTTCGCAGAACATCTTCTGAAATTGTTTCAGTATAAAAAACTTTCAAAGCTTCCAAGATCGATGTCTTACCCGACTCATTCTGACCGATAAGGCATGTGATGTTATCAGGAGACAAGGATTGCCATCCGGTGTCAATTATCGACCGGAAATTCCTTATCCTGAAAGCTGTGAGCTTCATCATACCCGCTGTCTTATATCTGAAAACCAAATATCAGGACATCATCTATCTGCTGGCAGTTGCCTTTCCACTGGTAGAAAGTCTCTTTAAGGAAGGATTTTTGTCGTGGCATCGACAAACCTGACATTGATTCTATTAATTTTTTAAGCTGTTTCTGTTTGAATTTTTTATCAGATACTTCACCAAACTGATCCGAAAATCCGTCGGAATACAAATAATAAGTATCACCCGGCATAATATCAAGAATCTGGTTGTTAAAGGGCAGTTCCCTGATAGGGGCCACACCGATGGTCATCTTATCGGGCTTAAATTCTGAAAGGAGACCATCTCTCATCCTTATGAGTGGTCTGTTGGCTCCGGAAAACTGCAAGCTGTTGTTTGTCATATCAATTATACACAGGCCAATATCAATACTGTCTTTTGTTTCAGTTTCTTCACCGGTCTGGCGAAGTGCCTTCATTACCTTCTCTCTCATCAGATTAAGTATCCTGTTGGCTTTCAGATCACTTCTCTGCTGCAGGATATCATTCAGAAAGCTTATACCAAGAATACTGAGAAGAGCTCCCGGAACACCATGCCCGGTACAGTCCCCGGCTGCAACACATATATAATTGTTACGGCTGAAAACATAATAAAAATCTCCGCTTACTATATCTCTTGGCAGAAAAAGCACAAAATAATCCTTGAACAGTCCCTTCATCATTTCAGGTTCCGGAAGAAGTGCCTTCTGGATCATCCTTGCATACTGGAGACTTGCCAGATGATCCTCAATCCTCTGATTCTGAACCAGATTGAACAGATCAAGATCCTTGTTGTTTCTATACACCGTCAACTAAACAATGTGTGTAAATGTTAAAGATACACTTATTTTGAAATAAAAAAACAACTTGATATCAACCATCACTCCCCTGCCTTGTTCATAAGTACAATATTTTCAACATGATGAGTGTGCGGAAACATGTCAACAGGCTGTACGCCGACAATATTATACTTTGATGAAAGGAATTGCAGATCACGGGCCTGTGTTGCAGGATTGCAACTGATATAGACAACCCGTGAGGGAAGTATTGAAAGTATTTTTTCAATAACATCCTGATGCATCCCTGCCCGGGGAGGATCTGTTATTAAAACGTCGGGACGACCGTTCAGCTCAATAAATTCATCAGACAGAATATCTTTAACATCACCTGAAAAAAACTGTGTGTTTGTTATGTTATTAATCCTTGAATTCTCTGCTGCATCCCTTACTGCCTCCTCGACATACTCAATACCTATAACCTTTCGTGAAGAGGATGCTACAAAATTTGCAATTGTTCCTATGCCGGTATAGAGGTCATAGACAATCTCATGCCCTGTCAGTCCGGCAAAATCCCGGGTCTTCCTGTATAGCTGAAGCGCCTGTTCACTGTTTGTTTGAGTGAAGGATTTCGGCCCGATTCTGAACGTAAGTCCATCGAATGTCTCGGTTATATGATCTTCTCCTTTGTACAGCACCGGGGTCTGATCAGCAAGTGAATCATTTTTTTTGCTGTTAATTACATAGAAGAGTGATGTTATCCGGGGAAACTCTGAGATTATAAAATCAAGTAAATCTTCCCTCCTCTCTTTCTCATCCATAAAGAAAACCACCAGAACCATTACCTGACCGTCAGAAGTGTTACGTATTATGAGATTGCGAAGGAATCCGCTTTGCTGCCGGAGATCAAAGAACCGGAGCCCTTTCCTGTGGGCATATAGTCTCACTGCATTCCTTATCGAACCGGAAGGTTCGGGTTGTAAATGACATTCGAGAATATCTATTACCTTGTCAAAATGCCCTGGTATATGGAAGCCGAGAGCATCATCATTTCCGCGCTCAACCCCGGAATTCATTTCTTCCCTTGTCAACCACCTCTTATCTGAAAAAGTAAACTCAAGTTTATTCCTGTACCCGAATATCCGGCAGGATCCAATTATAGGGTTTACAGAAGGCAGCTGCAGTCTGCCTATTCTTTCAAGATTGTCTTTAACCTGTTTTTCCTTGAACCGAAGCTGAAGATCATATGGCAGATGCTGCCATTTACATCCTCCGCACTCTCCGAAATGACGGCATACTGGCTTTATCCTGTCTTTCGAATACTCGTGAAACCGCACAACGCTTCCCTCAAGGTAATTCTTCCTTTTCCTGTTTACCCTGATATCAACAACGTCGCCCGGTATAAGCATAGGTACGAAGACAACCTTATTATCAACTCTGGCAAAAGCCTTGCCTTCAGAGCCTATATCTGATATCCTGACCTTCTCGAGTAAGGGTAATTCCCTCTTCCTTCCCATCCGCTGATTTTTTATTCTATTGTATTACCCCGGATTCAATGAGTTGTTTTATCACATTCAGATCCGGATAATGATCTTCAAGATTATCAATCATTCCATCAATATCTGCTTTGGAAATGGAGAAAACGTGATCCCTGGAAACAAAATATTCGTACTCCGCATCCCGCTACCGCTTCCTTCCTCCAGGAAGTCAATGCCAGACTTATAAAAAAATGCGGTAATCAGCACTCCTGATAAATATCTTTTAATTCTCATTGCCGCAATAAACATGGTCTATACACTATTTTCCCTTCGAAATACAGGATGTAAAGATAATTCTTATTGATGTAATGGGCTAAATAACCGCTGAAGATACTTTTTTTATCTTTGTACCAGTTTTACTAAGGATGGTCTCAGTAAAAAATATCGGTGTTTCCTTCGGCAGCTTTGATCTGCTTACAGATATTTCTTTCCTTATAAATGACCAGGATCGGATAGGGCTTACCGGTAAGAACGGATCAGGAAAATCTACCCTGCTAAGTATCATTGCCGGTTTACAGGCTCCCTCATCAGGGCAGGTTGACATGTCGAAAGAAATAACTATCGGCTATCTGCCGCAGCAGATAAAAGTTGACGATTCAACAACAATAATGAACGAGGTCCTGACTTCTTTTTCAGAAATAAAGAGCCTGTCTGAGGATATTGAAAGATGCAGTGCCGAAATTTCCAGCAGAATTGATTATGAATCTGAAGAATATCTCAGTCTGTGCGATCATCTGACAGTAATTGAAGAGAGATACCGGATTCTGGGTGGCAACAATTATATTGCAGAAGCTGAGAAGACACTGCAAGGACTTGGATTTGAAAGGATTGATTTCGACCGGCTAACAAGTGAACTCAGCGGCGGATGGAGAATGAGAATTGAGCTGGCAAAAATACTTCTGAAAAAACCTTCCCTGTTTCTTCTTGATGAACCGACAAACCATCTCGATATTGAATCAATACAATGGCTTGAGAGTTTCCTTTCCGCATATAACGGAGCTGTGGTTCTTGTATCACACGACAGGGCATTTCTTGATAATGTGACAAACCGCACAATAGAGATATCGCTTGGCAGGATATATGACTACAAAGTATCATGGTCGAAATTCACAGAGCTGAGAAAGGAGAGAAGAGAACAACAGATAGCTGCCTACAGAAATCAGCAGAAAATGATCAACGACACGGAGAAATTCATCGAAAGATTCAGATACAAGCCTACTAAGTCCATACAGGTCCAGTCAAAGATCAAAATGCTCAACAAAATTGAAAAGATTGAGATTGATGAAGAAGATATTAGCGCAATGAATCTCCGCTTCCCTCCTTCTCCCCGATCCGGCACAGTAGTTATCGAAACCGAGAACCTGTCAAAGAGTTACGGGAACAAAAATGTCTTGAATTCGATTGACTTCAAACTTCACCGGGGGGAAAAAGTAGCATTCGTCGGACGCAATGGCGAAGGGAAAACGACCCTTGCGAAGATTATTATCGGGGAGCTTGATCACAGTGGTTCAATAAAGAAAGGGCATAATGTGAATATAGGATATTTTGCTCAGAACCAGGATGAACTGCTGAATGAAGAATATACGGTTTTTGAAACAATTGATTACATAGCCAAAGGAGAAATAAGAACTAAAATAAAGGATATCCTTGGTGCTTTCCTTTTCCATGGCGAGGATGTAGATAAAAAAGTTAAGGTATTGTCGGGAGGGGAACGATCCAGATTATCTCTTGTCAGGCTCCTGATGGAACCTTATAATCTTCTTGTCCTTGATGAGCCGACAAACCATCTCGACATGAGATCAAAGGATATTCTTAAACAAGCACTAATGAAATATGATGGTACATTAATTGTAGTTTCCCATGACAGGGATTTCCTTGATGGCATCATTGAAAAGGTATATGAATTCAGAAATAAGACTATCAAAGAACATATAGGCGGGATCTATGATTTCCTGAGAAAGAAGAAAATGGACAGCCTCAAGGAAATTGAGAAGAAGGATATGCCGGCTAAATCACAGGCAGCAGGGAATGAAAATTCGTCAAATAAGCAGAGATATCTTGAAAGAAAAGAATATGACCGTAAGCTCAGGAAACTCAAAAAAAGACTCGAAGATTCAGAAAATAAAATAGAAAAAATAGAAAAAGAGCTATCTGTGCTTGAGGCCTTATTGGGTTCTTCGGTTCAATCGGCTGATGAGACACATGAGATATATGAACGATACCAGAAACTTGAGTTAAAACACAATGAAGAAATGATAAGGTGGGAACAATATACTAACGATGTGGAAGTTTTCATTCAGAAAGGTGATTAGAAATGGCTTTGAAGGAACTGCTAGCTAAGTACCCGGTACATGTCTATGAGACAGGACCTGACGGGAGAATAAACATGTATTCGCTTTTCGATTTTATGCAGGATGCTGCATCAGATCATGCTGTAATACTGGGATACGGCAGAGATGATCTGCTGAAAAAGAATCACTTCTGGGTATTGTCGCGAATGTATGCCGAGATATCAGAACTCCCCTTGTGGAAAGATATTGTAATTGTAAGGACCTGGCCTAGTGGAACAGATAAGATGTTTGCAATGAGAAATTATGACCTGTACACAAGTGAGGGGAAACACGTTGCTGCCGCATCTTCATCCTGGCTTATAATAGACAGGACAACAAAAAGGATACACAGACCAGATGAGGTCCTGATGAATTATAATAATGAACAACCTGCTACTGCTTCTTCACTCAGAGGAGCTGTAAAACTGCAGGGATCTGACATTAACGGTTCTCTTTCTCCTGCTTTCAGAGTATCTGTAAATGATCTTGATGTTAATCTCCATACCAATAATGTGAACTACCTGAAGTGGATCAATAATACTTATAATCTGAATTTCATTATGGAACACCATCCTTCTACGATTGAAATAAACTATCTTGCAGAATCGGTTTTTGGAGAGGAAATTATTATAAGGACATCAGGGGATGAAGGAAATGACGGCTGTTTTAATCATTCAGTTATAAGGTTAAATGACAACAAGGAATTGTGCAGGGCCAGAATATGTTGGGCCGGGAATTCAGCTCCACAAAATTAAATACATAAAACCATGAATACCGGGCATTTATCAATAAGGACTTCATCTTTTTTAACAGGGATCCTGTTCCTGGCTTTTTTAGCCTCCTGTACTTCTTCACGGGTAGTTCTCGATCCAAAAGATCTGTCATATCTATATAACCCCACAAAGAATGTATTCAGCCCCCAGTATAATATCCTTAACATATCGGATGAAAGGTCTGATCTTTCAGTGAAATTCTTTGCCGACCAGATGTTCTTTTCCGAAGCTAATCCTCAGGGTATTCCGCTGTCGGAGATGCTTATAACAGCAAAACTCTACAACATCTCGGCAGGCAGGATGCTGGCAGATACCGCTTTCTACAATATTACAATACCTAAAGATGAAAACCGGGAGGAATATGTTTACGGCGTACCGCTGAGAGTAAATCCCGGCCTGGAATATATGGCCGAGGTCAAGATTGTCGACAGGCTTCGCAACAAAGTGGTTCAGGCTTTTATTCCATTCAATACACTATCATACAATAACAGGTATAATTTCAAGGTTCTTGGGCATTTTAACAGGGACCCTCTTTTCAATCCTGTCGTTAAAGAGAATGAATTACTCAACCTTATCTATATCAAGAGTCCGCCCGATTCGATATATATCTCCCGGTATAAGCAATTTACTGCTATTCCTGACCCGCCTTCAATGATACTGCCGGAAAAGACAATAGATTACGGGCCTGATACTATTATCCCTCTTCCCTACTCCGACACCCTGACAATGAATTTCAGTCAGAAAGGCATTTACCAGATAACACTTGACAGAGATATAAATGAGGGGTTTACAATTCTCAATCTGGGTGACACTTATCCTGAACTAACTAGTCCTGAAACAATGATAGAACCCCTGGCTTACCTTGCCGGACCTGCTGAACTGGATTCGATGCTAAATACTCTGCGCCCAAAAGTAGCTCTTGATAATTTCTGGATCAACTGCGGCGGCAACATAGAAAGAGCCAGGGAGCTTATAAGGATATATTACACCCGTGTTCTGTACGCAAATGAATATTTCACTTCATACAAAGAGGGCTGGAGGACAGAGCGCGGGATGATGTACATTATTTACGGTCCCCCTGATAAAGTTTATAAATCAAATGATGAAGAAAGCTGGGGATACAGGAAACCACTTATCAGATCGCGCTGGGGAACAAGATTCACTGTTCAGGATGATTATCTTTTCTTTAAGTTCAGGAAGAAAGAGAGTGCTTTTTCCGATAATGACTTTTACCTTAGCCGCAGTGAATCCCTGATAACATTCTGGGCTCAGGCTGTTGCCAGTTGGAGAAGAGGCATTGTATTCCGTCTTGATAATCCCGAAGAGATCTGATCATGCGAAAGGAATCGGATTGCATATTTGGCCTTAGACCGGTAATTGAAGCTATTAAGGCAGGGAAGCAGATAGACAGGCTGCTTATCAGACAAGGTCTTCAGGGAGCATTATATCACGAGTTGATGGTTGAGGTAAGAAACAATGGCATAGCTTACCAGATTGTTCCATTAGAAAGGATTGAACTCGTAACAAAAAAGAACCATCAGGGTGTTCTCGCCTGGCTATCTCTTATTGAGTATCAATACATTGCCAATATTATTCCAGGCTTATTTGAGAGCGGGGAAGATCCTTTGATACTGGTTCTTGATGGCGTTTCAGATGTAAGGAATTTCGGAGCCATCACTCGTACTGCAGTCTGTTTCGGTGCCGATGCTGTTGTGATACCGGAAAAAAGATCGGCAAGGATAACAGCTGATGCTGTAAAAACATCTGCGGGAGCTCTTCATACTATCCCTGTTTGCAGGGAAAAATCAATAATAAAATCAGTAGAATATCTTAAAGAATCAGGCCTGAAAGTTGTATGTAGCTCAGAAAGATCAGGCAGGATAATTTCTGAAACTGATATGACAGGCCCCCTGGCGCTTGTCTTAGGTGCTGAGGATAAAGGCATCAGCAGGGAGCTGATGAATATGGCCGATAATATTGTCAGGATCCCTACAAAAGGCAATATAAGCTCATTGAATGTTTCGGTTGCAGCTGGTGTCCTTATTTACGAGATTTCCAGGCAGCGATCATGCTCTAAATTGAAATAATACCTAAAATCCTTTCATCAAGTTGTTTCTGATCCGATTTAAATGAAGCCAGGCCGGCAAGGGTCAGGAGGGTGTCGGGTGCTATTTTTTCTTCCTTTATCTTATTTGCCCAGCGTGAGAATACCGGTATCTTTCCATCAGATACTATGAATGATTTTTCATCCCTTGAAAGAGAAGGAAACAGATCATTGCATTTCTCTTCATTGGCAATTTCTATTAGTTCCGCTCCTGATGCAGGTATTTTTGCAGAAAGTCTCTCGGCAAGACTCAAGACTTTGTCATCGATCCTCCAGAATTTATCTATATGAGCTTCAGTGGCAGAAGGATAAGTGCTGATCTCATAATTTTCGTGCATATGGGATGTAAAATCAGGTTTAAGATTCTTCCTTGCAGCTTCTGCAACTGCCGGAGGTATAGTGAAAACATCCACACCGGCCAGGAGATCAAGCTGATTATAATGCCTCAGACTGGCAGCTATTAGCTTTGTCTGCCATGGATTCCTTGATGAAAAGGCTGTTACCCAGTTCTGAGATGCAATCAGAGCCATCTCGCCCATCCCGCTTCCATCACCAAGCTTGTTGTTCATCATGAAATCACTAATCCTTCCGAGAAAAACATTCAGGTAATCGGGTCGTGTTACAAGTGTTGCAAGGATATTTTGCCTTGCACTGAATTCAAGTGTGAAATTGATCTTAACTCCCGAGTCTTTCAGTCTTCTTGCTCCTATCAAACCTTCTGCTGTAAAAGGCACTTTAATGACGAACTGGTCAGGGCAAATTTCATGAAGCCGCCGCCCATAATATTCGATGCTTTTTATGTCATGAGCTGTATCAGTGTGAAGGTCAACGCTTACAAGGCCTCCGAATTTCAAGGCGAGCCTCAGACTATGCCGGGCATTGACAATAAAGGCCATTTCCCTCACCCTGTTTTCATAAGGCAGTTCTCTTATGAGAGGCTTTGCCTCTGAGATAAAAACATCGTAGTTACCCTTCTGTATCTCATTGTTGAGAAATGTATTATTAGTCGTCAGAGCGTTCATCTCAGCCGACCAGTTGGCTTCAGCTTCATTAATGTCACCCGTATCAAGCCATATCTCAGTGCCTGTCTTTCGCAGTGATTCCCAAAAAGGATTTTTCCTGGCCTGAAAATGCTTCTCTTCCAGATTTTTCCAGATAAAATCGCTGATCCTCGTATTAAGGTCTGCCATAATCAAATAATTTTCGGCAAAATTACTAATTAATTAATCTGAGTTAATGTTATTTTTTAGCTTTACAATTAATTATTTATCAGATAAGACATGAGAAAATCTTTTGTCATAATATTTTTATGTCTTCCATTTGTACTTACAGCACAAGTCGATTTTGACAAATATTTTACCGGTAAAGTCCTTCGTTTTGATTTTATGTTTGCAGGTAACAGCAGTAAGATAACAGTATACCCATCCGGGATGAAGGAAGAACCATTTTATGCAGGCTCAAGAACTCAGTTGATTGATCCTTTCAATTATGGCAATTTCAAATATGAAGTATTTGATGCTGCTGAAAACAAACTGCTTTACTCACGTGGGTTTTCGACCCTTTTCCAGGAATGGCAGACAACAGCCGAAGCCAGGGTTATGGAAAGAAGTTTTTACGAAGTGGCAACTATGCCTTTCCCAAAGAATAAAATACGTTTTGTGATCAGTGCAAGAGAACGGAAAGGCACATTTTACAAACTCTATGAAACAGAGATTGATCCGACAGATCAATTCATCAGGAAAGAGAAGCCTGTCACTGCAAAAGTAAATCATATAATAACTTCGGGAGATCCCTCAAAATGTGTCGACCTTGTATTCATTGCCGAAGGATATACTGCGGATGAAATGAATAAATTCCGCAACGATGTAAAGCGCCTGACAGATATCCTCCTTGACGAACCACCATATAATGAATTCAGTGACAAATTCAATATCACGGCAGTCGAAGCTGTGTCGTCTGAATCGGGGACAGACGTGCCCGGTGAACAGATTTATGTTAATACTGCACTCAATTCGAGTTTTTATACCTTCGGCACGGCCCGTTACCTTACAACCCAGGACATAAAATCAGTAAATGATTATGCAGCCCTGGTCCCTCATGATAATATTATTGTACTGATTAACAGCCCCAGGTATGGTGGCGGAGGTGTTTATAATTATTACAGCGGCATAACATCTGACAACAACCTGGCAAAGTATCTGTTTATACATGAACTCGGCCACGGTTTTGCCGGGCTTGCTGATGAGTATTATTCGGCAGATGTTGCTTATGAAGAATTCTACCCGCTTGATGTTGAACCCTGGGAACCAAACATTACGACTCTTGTCAACTTTGATTCCAAGTGGAAGAAAATGATCCCGGCAGGTACGCCCCTTCCTACTCCTGCTGAAGATAAATACATGAATACAACCGGATTATTTGAGGGAGGCGGTTATGTTGCGAAAGGCATCTACCGCCCCTGGATCAATTGCATCATGAATTCAAGCACTGCCCGGAGCTTATGTCCGGTCTGCAGACAGGCTATAAGAGATATGATAGGTTTTTATATTAAGTGATAACTCTTATGGTCAACCCCCTTGCTTTAAGGGATCTGCTCATAGAAGTCAATACAGCGGAAGGACCATGTTTAATTTCGTAGCTCCCCCTGCAATGTACTATTATTGCACATTGCTCTGCCTGAATATGATCATGACCACACACCTCAACAAGCGATTTAATGACATGTTCAAAAGTATTATAATCATCATTATACAAAACAAGTGAACTTGTGTCATTACCCCTCTTCAGGTTCCCTTTTTTATGTAAAGCTCTCTCCTTCATTCAAATTTTTCAAATAATTGTCTTGCAGTTTCCACAGGTATCTCTTTCCTGCCCAGCCAGGCCCCTACCTTTGCATCATGGTAACCGTTCCTTGAAAGGAGGCTGGCATATTCCTCTGCGCTGTCAAAAGTAATGAATTTTCCGATCAGATATACAATTGTTCCGTCACTTAACTGCCATATATCAAGCCCTCTTGATGCTGCAAGCTTCCTGAAATTGTCTTCATTCTCGACGCTTAAAGGTTTTTGCGATCTTGTTATCTCAACCCTGAAAGAAAGAGTCGGCGGCAGTGTATCAACAATATTACCTCCTGTTCCCTCCGTTCCATCAATAAAAGATTTTTCACCCCATTCCTTTTCCAGTACTGCAGCCCTGTCGGCAGAAATGATCTTCGCCCCGGAAAAAGCAACAATAAAAGCATCCCTGAATCCTTTCTGTCTCACCTGGATAAGTGCCTTTGATGCATCATCCTTCTTTCTGAACATACCCGCATAATAATTTGTCCTGTCGGCACCGGCATCCCTGAAACCGTAAACCGGAGTGATCCCCTTAAAATATGAAGGAGCTACTTCGTTACGGAAAACCGCAACCTGTATCCTGTAAATAAGTCCCTCTGGCGTTTGCGGATTGATCTCTATCTTTTCATTGAGGTCAAAAACAGGCTTGTCAACAACCCTGAAACTGGCGAGTGCTGACAGAGGAGAAGTGACATCCTGAGATTTTTCAGCTTCTGATTCTATCCTGTTACTATCTGATGCATCCATTTCCGGAACAACATCAGTTTCAACAGTGTTTGCATCAGCAATGGTATGAGCCTCATCATATTTTTCATCTGCTTTTTTCTGAAAAGATGCTGCTATGGTCTCAGCGTCTATTATCCTCTTTTCCGCCTCTTCGTTATCTGGCTCTAAAGAGGCAGAGGATGTTTTCTTAATCTCATCAGCAACTCTGGCTGCTGAATCGGCTTTATTCTGCAAAACAAGGGCTTCTGATAAAACATTGTCATAGTTATCAGGTAAGGGGGATATTTCTGCCTCTTTCGGTTTACTATCGGCAAGAGCTCCCCTGTTTTCGCTGCATTCCTTTATATATTGGGAGACATTCATTTCCCTTATTTCCTTTTTCCCTGCTGTTTCCGAATATTTATTGAAGGATGACAATGCTGAACTATAGTCACCGGCCTGCTGGTATGCCCTGCCAAGCCAGAACAGCACATCGGAAGGCACTGCCCTTACGATATTTGCTTCACTTGTTGCATCACTAAGAAGAGCTGCTGCCATATGGGGATCCTGCTCCAGATGGACAAGACAAACACCTGAGTAATATTTATAAAGGGGATCTTTGGAATAAGTGTTCAATAATTCACTGAAACCGCTGTACGCATTTTTAAAATCGCCGCGTGAAAACGCCTCGAATGCCTGCTGTCTTACAGGTCCGGACTGAACATCCTGAGATAAAAGATCGTCACCGGCGATTATAAGAAAAACCTGCAATATCATTAATGACAACAGGTATTTCGTGATATGTTCCGGACACAATCCTTTTTTCACAACTATTTGAATTTCAATTTATCAGACAAAAATAATATTTTATATAATAAATAGTATTTCCCGTTAAAAAAGAAAAACATTTTAAACAGAACTCTATTCAAACTTTGTAAAATTATATCCATTAAGGAAAAAAACAAAACTTATCTGTGAAAATACCAGGCTCCGGAGTCGTAAATAAAACTGCAATACTATACCTGATTATTATTTCCTTTTAAAAATTTAGTTTATATACAGTTTCTCACAGAATTAGAAAAATTTATTGATTTTCAAACATATAACAAAAATATACTTTAACATATTAATATCTAATAAACTTTGTAAATTTACCCGGAATAACAAATTAATATAGCAATGGCACTATTAAAGGAAGGCATGAAAGCTCCGGATTTTGAAGGTGTGGATCAGAATGGAAAAACGATAAAACTAAGTGATTTCAAAGGTAAAAAACTGGTACTCTTCTTCTATCCGAAAGATAATACACCGGGATGTACGGCTGAAGCCTGTAATCTGCGGGATAACTACGACGATATGCTGAAAAAAGGATTTGCAGTCGTTGGCGTAAGCAAGGACAGTGAAAAATCACACAAAAACTTTGCAGATAAATACTCCCTTCCTTTCCCTCTGATAGCCGATACTTCAAAAAAAATTCTAAATGATTATAATGTTTGGAGAGAGAAGAAGCTCTACGGAAAGATATCAATGGGAACAGTAAGGACAACCTTCATAATAGATGAAAACGGAATTATTGAAAATATAATTTCAAAGGTGAATACAAAATCACACGCTGAACAAATAATAAAGATTTACAATTAACAAAAACAATATGAGTAAAGAAAAACCGGAGATCAATAAGGAGAAATTAAAAGCTCTCGAAGTTACCTTGGGGAAAATTGAGAAAGATTTTGGGAAGGGAACTATCATGAAACTTGGCGATCATGCCATTGAAAATATCCAGGTCATATCAACAGGATCAATAAGCCTTGATGCCGCTCTTGGCATTGGTGGATTGCCGCGAGGAAGGGTTATCGAGATCTATGGTCCGGAAGCATCCGGGAAAACAACACTTGCAATACATGCAATAGCTGAAGCCCAAAAAACCGGAGGGATAGCTGCTATAATTGATGCTGAACACACTTTTGACCGCAATTATGCAGAGAAACTCGGTGTTGATATTGAGAATCTTCTGATCTCACAGCCGGATAATGGAGAACAGGCACTTGAAATTACAGATAACCTGATCAGATCTGGAGCTCTGGATATTGTTGTAATTGACTCTGTTGCTGCTCTAACTCCAAAAGCCGAGATCGAAGGGGAAATGGGTGATTCCAAGATGGGACTGCAGGCAAGACTTATGTCTCAGGCTCTTAGAAAACTAACTGCAAATATCAGTAAAACAAACACTTCCTGTGTGTTCATCAATCAGCTCAGGGAAAAGATCGGCGTAATGTTCGGAAATCCCGAAACAACAACCGGCGGAAATGCCCTTAAGTTTTACGCTTCCGTAAGACTCGACATCCGAAGAACTAATCAGATAAAGGAAGGCGATGAGATAATCGGGAACAGAACCAGGGTTAAAGTAGTAAAAAACAAACTCGCACCTCCGTTTAAAAAAGCTGATTTCGACATCCTTTACGGAGAAGGGATATCACAGCTGGGAGAGATTATCGACCTTGGCACTGATTTTAATATAATTAAGAAAAGCGGTTCATGGTTCAGCTATGGCGACACAAAACTGGGACAGGGACGCGATGCTGTTAAACAGATACTTAAGGACAACCCCGAATTGATGGAAGAACTTAAAATCAAGGTGCAGGAAGCCCTCAAAAAATAATAAACATACAAACCCTTAACCACATGAAAAGATATCTATTACAGGTAATTCTTCTGGCGCTTTTTTGCTTTGCTTCATGCAAAAATGAAACCAAAACAATTTCCGGACCATCTGTCACAATCAATAATCTGTTGTCTGAAGAAGAAAAATCCGGAGCTGTAATGACGCCTGAAATACTGTGGAAATTCAACAGACTTGGCTCTGTATCGCTCTCACCAGATGGTTCAGAATTACTTTATACCGTAACAGGAATTGATATCCAGACTGAAGCAAGACTGACTAATATCTTCAAGTTGTCATCCGCAGGAGGTGAACCTGTTAAATCAACTCCCGAAGAAGGGAACTCTCCTCAATGGTTCAATAATGGCCAGTCAATTGCTTTCGTTAAGGGTGGCACCCTTATGACTATGAAAGCTGACGGATCAGAGATAAAAGAGGTTAAAGGACTGGATAACTTTGAATCATACAGAATATCCCCTGCAGGAAACAAAATATTCTTCACAAGAAGAGTAAAACTTGACCAGACAGCAAATGAAATATATAACCTGCCTAAAGCAAAGGTAAGAATCATTGATGATGTGATGTACCGCCACTGGGACTACTGGAGCGATTATTCCTACAGTCATATTTTCGTGGCTTCATTTGACGGGAAAAAAGTTGAAAATGAAAAGGATATCATGGAAGGTCAGAAATTCGAATCTCCCACAGCACCTTTTTTTGATGAGAATGAGATCTGCTGGAGTCCGGATGGTAAATACATAGCCTTTACAACAAAAAGACTGAGAGGAAGAGATGATGCAAGAAGCACTAATACAGATATTATTCTATATGATATAGCTTCCGGAAAAGAAATCAATATAAGCGAAGGTAACCGGGGCTATGACAAGTATCCGGTATTTTCTCCCGACGGGTCAAAGATAGCATATCAGAGCATGGAGAGAAATGGCTATGAATCAGATCTCGACCGTCTTATGGTTTATGATATTGCCTCCGGTAAGAATACCTGGGTAACTAAAGGCTGGGATTTTGATGTCGAGAACATAGTCTGGGCTGATAATAACAGGCTCTATTTTACCTGTGCCTACCTGGGGACCGTTCAGGTATTCAGGACTGACCTGTCAGGAAAAGGCGTTGACAAGCTAACAGAAGGCATGCATGATCTGGGTTCACTTAATCTGATGTCAGGGGTACTGGTTTCAACAATTCAATCTATGTCGATGGCCCCGGAGGTCGCCGTTATTGATATGTCAACAGGCAGTGTGAAACAGATAACAAATATAAACAAAGACATATATGAGTCTATCAGGATGGGAAAGACCGAAGAGAGGTACATAAAAACAAAAGATAACAAGAATCTTCACATGTATATTATTTATCCCCCTGATTTTGACCCGTCAAAGAAATATCCTGCCCTGCTCTACTGTAAGGGCGGCCCTCAGGGGCCACTGAGTCAGAGCTGGTCATACAGGTGGAACTATCAGCTCATGGCTGCCAATGGATATATAATCATTGCTCCCAACAGACGTGGCAACTCAGGATTTGGTCAGGCATGGAAAGAACAGATTTCTGGTGATTATGGCGGAGCAAATATCCAGGATTATCTTGATGCCACTGATGCAATGGCCAGGGAGCCTTTTGTAGATGAGCAACGGCTCGGAGCTGTGGGAGCCAGCTACGGAGGCTTTTCAGTCTTTTATCTGGCTGGCATGCATGGAGGACGTTTCAGCGCATTCATAGCTCATTGCGGAGTTTATAATTTTACAAGCTGGTACGGATCAACTGAGGAACTCTGGTACCCCGACTGGGATATCGAAGGACCTTACTGGAACCTGCCGAAAAGCTATAAGTACTCACCTCACCTGATGGCTGACAACTGGGATACTCCGATACTGATAATCACTGGGGCCAATGACTTCAGGATACCTTATACACAGAGCCTTGAAGCATTCCAGAATGCTCAGTTGCACGATATACCAAGTAAACTTCTATTCTTTGAGGATGAGAATCACTGGGTGCTGAAACCTCAGAATTCGCTTATCTGGCAAAAGGAATTCTTCAGCTGGCTGGAGACCTACCTATAATAAGTTAAGGACTGTATCAATTTTTTCATCCATTGTAAGACGCTCATCTATCCAATGGATAACTGTACCTTTCCGTTCCATTCCCCGGAACCAGGTCATCTGCCGTTTTGCAAACTGATGAATGGCTATTTCCAGTTTACTGACCATCGAATCATAACTTAATTCTCCGCTAAGATATAATGTAATGTATTTGTACTCAAGCCCATAATAGAGCAATGTCTCTTTCTCAATCCCGCTCTCAAGCAACTCCCTTACCTCATCGACCATGCCCGCTTTAAGCCTTTCACGGAGTCGTTCACTTATCCTTTTGCGTCTGACTTCCCTGTCTACCATTATCCCGACAACAAGCGGTTTCAGTACCGGAAATTTCTTTTGCTTACCTTGAGCCACCTGGTTAAAATGTTCTATCTCAATAGCCCTTATAACCCGTTTCTTTGTATCCAGATCTGTAACATTATGCAGCTTCCTGTATGACGATAAAATACGCGTTAGTTCATCCATCGGCTTTTTTTCAAGCCTTGCCCGAAGATCATTGTCGGGAGGCACTTCATACAACTCATAGCCCTTGACAATGCTGTCTATATACATGCCTGATCCGCCACATACAATTGGAAATACATTTCTCTCCCTGAGACTGATAAAAACCTTTGTGAAATCCCTTTGATATTCAAACAGGTTATACTTATAACCAGGCTCAACTATATCGATCAGGTGAACAGGTATGGTCTTTCCGCAGATAGTATATTCATTATAATCCTTGCCTGTGCCAAGGTCCATTCGCCTGTATACCTGCCTTGAATCAGCACTGATTATTTCACTTCCCAGCCGGAAGGCAATGGCAACTGCCAGTGATGTTTTTCCTGAAGCAGTCGGTCCTGAGACTACAAGCAAATCATATGCGGATGTCTTATTTTGGCGCATCAGCGCTTTAACTGAATGACAGAAGCTAATTTGCCATAAAATTACTAATTTTACTTTTCTTTTAATAATCTGCTTTTACACATGAAAAGAAGTTCCGGCAATATTGTTATAAGAAACAAAAAGGCTTCTCATGACTATGAGTTCCTTGACAAATATATTGCCGGCATACAGCTTACAGGGACCGAAATAAAATCTATAAGGGAGGGTAAGGCATCGCTGTCAGATTCATATTGTTTTTTCAATCAAGGTGAATTATTCATAAAGGGCATGCACATTGCAGAATACTGGTGGGGTAATCTGAACAACCATGACCCTATGAGGGAAAAGAAACTACTACTTACAAAACGCGAACTGCGGAAACTTGAAAAGAAGGTAAAGGAAAGCGGGCTTACAATAATTGTCCTGAAAGTATTTCTCAACGATCGTGGTCTGGCAAAAGCTGAAATAGCTTTAGCAAAAGGAAAGAAGGAATACGATAAACGCCAGACCATAAGACAGAAAGATCTTGAGAGGGAAATGGACCGGCACAGAAAGAAATAGCAGTCTGTTAGAAATTCGGGCTCAGGAGATAACGCGAGTAGAACTCAACAATTTGTTCAACAGCTTCATCTGATGTATCAACTATTGTGAACAAATCAAGATCCTCTCGTGAGATATTACTTTCTTCTCCCAGCATTTCTTCCTTTATCCAATCAATCAGTCCATTCCAATATTTTTTTCCAACAAGTATGATTGGGAATTTTCCAATTTTCCTTGTCTGAATAAGTGTCAATGCTTCGAACAACTCATCCAAGGTTCCAAAACCACCCGGCAAAACAATAAAGCCCTGGGCATATTTCATGAACATAACCTTCCTTACAAAGAAATGGTCGAAAGTAATGAGCTTATCAGCATCAATATAATTATTAGGTTTTTGTTCAAAAGGCAGATCAATATTGATCCCGACAGATTTCCCATCACCCTTTCTGGCACCTTTATTTGCAGCTTCCATAATTCCCGGACCTCCGCCTGTGATAACTCCGTATCCTTTCTGCGTGAGCTTAAGAGCAATATCTTCAGCCAGCCGGTAGTATTTATCGTTATGATGGGTTCGTGCAGAGCCAAATATCGAGACACAGGGACCTATCCGTGCAAGTTTTTCAAAACCTTCAACAAGTTCCGATATTATTTTAAACACCCTCCAGGAATCGGTTGTATGTATCTCGTTCCATGTTTTTTCCTTAAAGGCATCCATTATCAGATCAGTCGGTTTATCTTGTTTTCCCATGTCAAATAGGTTTTAAAGTGCCAAATATAAGTATTTTCTTATGCCTGCAACTCAGCTTTAAGGAATAATCCCGTGTAACTGTCATTGCATTCTGCCAGTTCTTCGGGTAATCCGGCAAATATGATATTACCGCCTTCCCTCCCGCCTTCCTTGCCCAGGTCGATTATATAATCAGCCATCTTGATCACGTCCATGTTGTGTTCGATAACAATTACCGTATTTCCTCTTTCCACAAGCTTGTTCAACACATCAAGCAGAACTCTCACATCTTCAAAATGCAGTCCTGTAGTAGGCTCATCAAGAATATACAGTGTTTTGCCGGTATCCCTTCTTGCCAGCTCTGTTGCCAGTTTTACCCTCTGCGCTTCTCCCCCTGAAAGGGTTGTTGATTGCTGCCCAAGCCTTATATAGCCAAGACCAACATCTTTCAGTGTTTTGATCTTATGATAAATTGAAGGAATGCTTTCAAAGAAATCAACAGCCATGTTCACAGTCATATCAAGGACATCGCTTATTGATTTTCCTTTGAATTTAACTTCAAGTGTCTCGCGGTTATACCTTTTCCCGTTACATTCTGAACATTTAACATATACATCGGGAAGGAAATTCATTTCAATTGTTTTTACACCTGCTCCCCCGCATCCTTCGCATCTTCCTCCTTTTACATTAAATGAAAACCTGCTGGCAGAGAATCCTCTTATTTTGGCTTCCGTGGTCTGCTCAAAGAGTTTTCTTATATCAGTAAAAACACCGGTATATGTTGCCGGGTTTGACCTTGGTGATTTTCCTATCGGCGACTGGTCAACCTCAATTACCTTATCAATATTCTCGATCCCCGTTATCTCTTTATACGGCAGCGGCATCTTGCCGGAACGATACAACTTCCTGGCCAGTATAGGATGCAGGGTTTGATTAATAAGCGATGATTTCCCGCTTCCCGAGACTCCCGTAACACATATAAATGTTCCCAGCGGAAGCAGCAGATCTACATCATTCAGGTTATGACCTGTCGCTCCTTTCAACAAAAGGGATTTTCCGTTCCCTTTTCTCCTTTCAGAAGGTATATTGATTTTCTTAGTCCTTTTCAGGTAAGAGGATGTCAGAGTATCATGGCTCATTATCTCTTCCGGGGAGCCCTGAGCAACAACAAATCCGCCATGAACGCCAGCCCCGGGACCCATATCTACAATATGGTCAGCCGACATTATCATCTCCTTATCATGCTCCACTACTATTACTGAATTACCTGAATCACGGAGCTTTTTCAGTGCACCAATCAAACGGCGGTTATCTCTCTGATGAAGTCCGATACTGGGCTCATCAAGGATATAAAGAACATTGACAAGCTTTGATCCGATCTGTGTTGCCAGCCTGATTCTCTGGCTTTCGCCTCCGGAAAGGGTTCTTGCCCCCCTGTTCAGGGAAAGGTAATCAAGTCCAACCTCAAGCAGAAAACCAAGTCTTGCCCGTATCTCCTTGAGGATCTCTGATGCAATCTGATTCTGTCTGGAAGTAAGATCTTTTTCAATATCAGTCAGGAAAACTGACAGTTCCCTGATATCCATTGCAGATAATTCCCCTATATTCTTGCCGGCTATCCTGAACCAGAGTGATTCTTTTTTCAGACGGGTTCCATTACATTCAGGACAAACTTCATACTGCACGTACTGATCCCTGATCTTCCCGGTAATCTTTTTACCGTCCATGGCTTCAACATTCCCGACAAAATTCACAACACCTTCAAAAGTCGGGAAATAATTTGATGTCACCCCGAGAGGTGTATTTGATAATTTCAGAACCTCATCAGAACCGTACAGCACTTTGCTAAGGGCTTCAGGAGGTATGTCTTTTATGGGGGTGTCCAATGTAAATCCGTTTTTTTCTGCAATTGCCTCTATTTGCCAGAATATCCAGGCATTTCTATATTTTCCAAGAGGTCCAATCCCTCCTTTCCTAATACTGAGTTCCTTGTCAGGGATAAGCTTCTTCTCATTTATGTTCGAGATCTCGCCAAGTCCGTTGCAATGCGGGCAGGCTCCCTGCGGTGAGTTGAAGGAAAAAGTATGAGGAGCCACCTCATTATAGGATAAACCCGTAACAGGACACATCAGATGACGGCTGAAGTATCTTGTCGCATTAGTATCTGCATCAAGTATCATCATAACTCCATCACCCTGGTCAAGTGACATCCTTACAGCATCGGAAAGCCTCTTGTCAGACACATCACCTGCACGGAACTTATCTACTATGAGTTCTATATAATGGTTTTTATAACGGTCCAGCTTCATGCCTGCAACTATCTGCTTAATTTCTTCATCAACCCTTACAGACAGAAAGCCTTTTCTCCTGAGCTGCTCAAAAAGCTCCTTGTAATGACCTTTCCGGCCTTTCACAACAGGTGCAAGGAAGTAGACTCTCCTGCCGGCAAAGCGTTCCTTAATAAGATCAATTATCTGCTCGTCGGTATATTTTATCATTTTCTCACCTGACTCATAGGAATATGCATCAGCTATCCTGGCATAAAGCAGTCGGAGAAAATCATAAATTTCAGTGATTGTACCGACAGTTGAGCGTGGATTCTTATTTGTACTCTTCTGTTCAATTGAAATTACAGGACTCAACCCGGTAATCTTATCCACATCCGGCCGTTCCATTCCTCCAAGGAATTGACGGGCGTAGGCTGAGAGAGTCTCCATATATCTTCTCTGCCCTTCTGCATATATTGTATCAAAAGCAAGAGAACTCTTCCCACTGCCGCTTAGTCCTGTTATTACAACAAGCTTATTACGCGGAATAGTAACATCAATATGTTTCAAATTATGGACCCTGGTTCCAAGGATCCGGATCTGTTCACTCATTTTACCAATCCCCGCCTGTAAATCACTCAATCACTTCAGATTGCTCAACTTTCCTCATTCCGTCGGCCGGAATCTTGATAATGTAGGTCTTATTCTGTCGTTTTGTCAGGTAAGGTTTCCTGAGCCAGGGATTAAGAAACTTAAGCAATTTATAATTTGTCCCAAATTTATCTGCAAACTGAGAAAAACTTGTTACAGCTGTATCAACTTCTACCTCATAATAATCAAGTTCCGGGTACAAGTCATCCTTCGTAAGGATGAAACCGTAGTTTTCCGGATCATTTATTATAAGCTTATAAGCAACTACCCTGAAAATATATCGTGCCGTTTCTTCAGCAAGAAGAAGATCATAGTAGTTGTTCTGCTTCTGGATTCTTATCTGCTCGTCAATGGCTGCCCTTCCACCGTTATATGATGCTGCTGCAAGAGTCCAGCTATTGTATTTTTCGTATGACTTCCTTAAATAATCACAGGCAAGGAGGGTTGATCTTTCAAGATTATATCTTTCATCAATCTCATCATTTATCTCCATGCCTCCTTCTCTTCCTGTAGCCCTCATTATCTGCCAAAAACCCGTTGCCCCTGCCGGTGAGATCACATTGCTGAATTCACTTTCGGCGGCAACAAGGTATTTGAAATCATCAGGTATATTGTTTTCAGCAAGGATCTTTTCAATTACGGGAAGATATCTGTTTGCCTTCTTTATTATAAGAATCGTAGAAGAATGCCTGAATGCACTTGTCAGCAGCTCACGATCAAGACTTTCCCTTGTGTCAAAATTATCGAGCGGCATTTCTTCACCTGCAAAAGTAACTCTGTCAGGAAGCTTATAGGGCATATTCGAAGAGAATGAATTTGAGGAGACATCTTCATCTTCATCCAGTCCGGTTGCACTGAAACCTTTTGACTCTCCTGCAATTGACAATACAATTATTAAGGCGCTTAACAGAATAACCGATGCCAGCAATGTTCTCCTGAATGGTTTTATCATGATGGATACAAGTAATTAAAAACAAAGTACAAAGGTAGTATTTTTACACCTTGATTAATAATTCAGGACAAGGGCAAAAGAGAATTAAACCGGAAACTATCAGAACTTGTATATCAGACCTGAAAATAACCCAAATGAGTAAGGATGTATCTTCACACCGGCAACAGGGCTAAATGGATTAATGTAGTATCTAAGGGTCGGTTCAATGTTGAAGGAAAAATTGCCGGAAAAGTTGTATTCCATTCCCATACCAACAGAGCTGCTGAAAGATATCATATTGACACCATCTGTCTTGCCAATTTCATATTTCTGGCCATCTATGGAGGTATAAACTGAGTTATTGACAAGGACATTTGAGGAAACCCCTCCAATGATATTGAAATCGATCCCTTTATCTATAACTTTATACCGCAATATTATGGGAAATTCAAGATAACCTAAATTCTGATGAAGTATATTATTGAGGTATTTCAGGTTCGCTTTTGACGGATCGAAAACATCATTGGTATACATCGTAATTACCCTGTTTCCCATAGCGTTGTCTCTGAGGAAAACATCAGGGTTATTTGTATGGATCGTTCCATTTGCTGTCCTGACGGCAAAATTACGGCCGCCTTTTGAATAATCATACTCCCTGAACCCGCCGAAAGTCGAGATGCCTGTGAGTTCCTGCCCGACAGCTGAATAATAAAGACCCGATTGTACGCTTAATCTCTTGTTGACCTTATATGATACTGCAAGGCCTCCTGTATATGAAAAAGCAGGCTGTTGTCCTGAGGTCATGGAAGATGCTATATCGGCATTACCCGATATGATCCGGGAATAATATGCCGGTGATGCCAGTGCTGCTATGGTCCATCTTGGGGTTGTCCTTATTAAAGGATCCTCACTAACTGCAAGTTCTGCGTTTCCCAAAAGATCGAAAGAACTGATGTCCGGTTCATTCATGGCAGGAGTATTGTCATGAAGCCGCAGATTCCTTTCATTTGCATTAAGGTCGGGAAGGGCAGTATAAAGAATATTACCTATAGCTGTTATGCTGTCATTAGTAACATTATTATTCCGAGCAGCGGGAACCTGATCGGAAGCATCTGCAATAAATGCCGACGCTAAAGGTCTTTCAAAATTTCCAACAACTTCGGGAGAAGCAGCTGCGATGACAGGTGCATACACCTGTTCATCAACGGCAAGCAGATTGTTTTCTATCTGAGTTGAGATCTGACGTCCATATCTGTAGGCCAGTATGCTGACTGAAAGCAGTACAGCAACAGTTGCTGCTACCCTCAGCAGGATAATCATGGGCCGGGGCTTCCTTATATGAGGCCGGATAAAAGCCCAGCTCTCCTTCGGAGGCAAAACTTCGTAGTCTTTCAGTCCGTTCCTGAACAGCAGATCAATATTTGCCTTCTGCCTATTCATTAATTACTCTTTTTTTAAGCCCTGTATATGAACCAACCCTTCGCTGGAGAATGATCCGTGCCCGCGCCAGATTGGATTTCGAGGTCCCCTCTGATATATTAATCATCTGGCTTATCTCTTTGTGTGAGTAACCTTCTATCGCAAAGAGATTAAACACCATTCTGTATTTTGGAGGCAATTCCCTTATTATCTCAAGAAGATCGCTTGCCTCCAGCCCCACATAATCCTCATTATACGGTTCTGCATCAGGTTCAGGGATATTATTAATATCATCAACCC
>Ga0116183_1001529_pt1 | contig 26112 bp, 18 predicted proteins | sample AD_UKC078_MetaG_FD_89753 | JGI IMG/M metagenome (GOLD analysis project Ga0116183, IMG submission 89753) | Active sludge microbial communities of municipal wastewater-treating anaerobic digesters from USA - AD_UKC078_MetaG | ecosystem: Engineered > Bioreactor > Anaerobic > Digestate | place: USA...
ATCCGTATCTCTGAAATTAAAAACAAAGCACCTGAAGCCAGGACTGATAATGTAGTATATTTCTGCACTTCGGAAGAATTTGAACTTAAGCGTGGAAAAGTTACGGTTGTCAAGAACGGCTGTAAGATGGAGCCGGGTCCTGCATTGTCGGAAGATAACAAACCTTCATCACCTGAACTGAAGATAGTTTACAGCAAAGGCAGCAATAAGATCGAAGTGTCATCAGAAACCGAGATGAAAACACCTTCAAATAAAGTTGAAGTTCTGTTCAAGGCACCGAATGATCTATTCAACACTGTCATTCTTGCTAACGATACGGGCTTTGCGATCGGGAAAAAGGAATTTCCAAGACCTGCAAAAGATGAAGAAGGACATTACAGAATAAGCGGATATGACCTTAACGAAGGACTTCCAGTAACAAATGACGGGAGCAGGATTGTTGCGATAAAGTTGCGTAACGCTGAAGGATTTGAGTCACTGCAATCATCAATCACAGTTTTTCTGGATACCTCAGCTCCTGTTCTCAATGTTAAGAACGATGCATCGGCATATAACGGCTCAGGAACAGTTGTTGTAACGGTGTCTTCAAATGAAACGCTGAAAGGAAAGCCTGTGACAGGACTTTGGGACAGTAATTCAAAACTGATAGGTATTCTGACGGAAGAAGCGGAAGAGCTTCAGAAAGGGACTTCATACAGATATCAGATACCTGTAATGGATAATCTGACAGACGGAAGTTACACCATAAAAGTTAAAGGGATGGACATCGTTGAAAACAGTTCAGAAGAACTTGAAGCAGAACCTTTTGCAGTTGATTCAATAGCACCTGAACTTGAGGGGGCCCCTGCAATAAACCCTGAGAGAGTTGCACAAAACACAGAATACACCGTCACATTCAAGACAAAAGACGACATGAGCAAAGGTAAAGTTGCAGTTCTAAGAAAAGAAGAGACGCTTACCTGCACAAGCGAAGGAAATGACTATACATGCAAAGGAACAGCACCTGAGGGAACAGGAGATTCGATAGATCCTGTAGTCATATCACTCACTGATGAAGCAGGGAACCTTGCAAGTTTTAATGCAGGCAACTTAATTATAGACCGCACGGCACCGGCTGTTTCAGGTGATGCTACTGTTATTGTTACCAAACCTGCCGGATGTCCATTGTCTTCAGTAACAGCGGCGATCGGAGGGAGCAGTGTAGATGCATCCTTTATTGTCAATGAGATCCTTGCCGGAGACCCTGTCGTCCGTGCAGTGAAAGATACAGATATCATTCCGTTGGTTCTAAACAGCCAGATCGGTTATTTTTATTCTTTTACAGCAGAAAATATTGATACAGGCTCAATTGCTGATGGAACTTATGAAATAGAAATAGAACTTGTTGACGAAGCCGGCAATCAAAGCAAAACGGTTTCTTCAAGTTTTAATATTATAACAATTAAGCCGGCAGTTCCGGCAGTTGATGTTGCTGACACAATAATTTACAGACGCATTCCGTGGGGAAGTGATGCAACGGGCGGAATAAAATATTATAGCATAAAAGCCGGAGCAAATGCGGTTGATGCAAATACTTCATGGGTCTATGCCTTTGACGGCAGTGATCCTGCAACAGCGAGCGAGATAGGCAAAGCCCAGGTTACGAATAAAACATTTAGTGAGTTTGAACTTAACCGTGCGGACAGAACAGAAGTTTATATCGCCGCATATGATACTGCCTGCAATAGAAGTGATGCCGTCAAGGTGCGCGATGTCGAATGGATCGCCACAATGGGCTATAAGGAACCGGGTAGTGTTGTGGAAAATCCGCATACATTTTTTACTAAAAATCTTTTTGAGCAGATTTTGGATCCTTCTCCGGATTTTTTACAGGAACCAGCTTCTGCAGGTTTGACATATCTGGAAACAATCGGAAGCCCTCAATGGAAACAATGGAGAGAAAACATATCACCTGATGAACGATTCGGTTTAGCAATGGCTTACGACAGTGTACGAGGCAAAACCGTTCTGTTCGGTGGTTGGGCCGGCGCTCTTTACTATAATGACACATGGGAATGGGATGGCAGCAGTTGGACAAAAATGAACCCTGTAATTAAGCCACAAGCTCGTTATTACCATGCAATGACCTATGATAGTGCAAGAGGAAAGACAGTATTATTTGGTGGAAATTCTGGAACAGAAACAAATAACGAAACATGGGAATGGGACGGTGACAAATGGACACCAAAAAGTCCTTTAACCAAACCTTCAGCTAGATACGGTCACGCAATGGCATATGACAGCGCAAGGGGGAAGGTGGTTTTATTCGGAGGATATGCAGAGACATCATATAATAATGAGACATGGGAATGGGATGGCAACAACTGGACTAAAATGAATCCGGTGAATATTCCATCTATAAGAAGTTATCATAAGATGGCTTATGATAGTGTAAGGGGAAAGATCGTTTTGTTTGGGGGCATGGCTGGTTCTACTCGTAATAATGAAACATGGGAGTGGGATGGCAGCAACTGGACTCAAAAGTTTCCTGTGAACAAACCGTCTGCACGGACGGGTCATGGAATGGTTTACGACAGTGCCAAGGGAAAGATTTTTTTATTTGGCGGAATAACGAGCGTTGGTCCTTATTATAACGATGAAACCTGGGAATGGGATGGGACTGACTGGATAAAGTCAAATCCAACTATCAAGCCGTTGGCACGGGGAGACCAAGATATGGTCTATGATAGTGCAAAAAGAAAATTTGTTCTTTTCGGAGGGCGTACCGGAGCTGGGTATAGTAATGAAACTTGGGAAGGAAACGATGTAAACTGGATACAAGTGACTTCTACATTGTTGGCGATACCTGATGCACGTTTTGGCAGTGCGCTGGCTTATGATAACACAAAAGGAAAAGTAATATTGTTTGGTGGAGTATACAATCAAGAACTGTTTTATAACGATACATGGGAATGGGACGGTATCAGATGGAGCAAGCTTAATCCTGTGAATAAGCCATCTGGAAGATCAGGACACAAAATGGCTTATGATAGTATCCGTAAAAAAATTGTGTTATTTGGGGGACAATATTACGACACCACATATAAAAATTTAGATGATACATGGGAATGGGACGGCGTTAACTGGACACAGATTAATCCTTTACATAAACCTTCAGCCCGCAGTGGTCATGAAATGGTTTACGACAGCATCAGTAAAAAAGTACTTCTTTTCGGAGGAGCATGGAATGCATCTTACAGTAATGAAACCTGGGAATGGGACGGAGCTGATTGGACATTGTTGAATCCGGTAGATAAACCTGTTGCACGATATGATTTTTCCATGGTTTATGACAATGTGCATGGAAAAGTGATTTTGTTCGGAGGAGGAATTGGCGTTAGTCCTTACAATGCTAATGATACATGGGAGTGGAGTGGTGCTAATTGGATTCAGAAGAGTCCTGCAACATCACCTTCTGCCCGTGGTTTTCATTCCATGTTTTTTGATAGTAGTCGCGAAAAGATCTTTTTGTTCGGAGGCTATAAATCGGGAGAAAACGATGAAACCTGGGAATGGAATGGTACAAATTGGTCGCAAGTTATTCTGCAGAGCAAACCATCAGCAAGAAGTGGACACGCTATTGTCTATGACAGTGCACAAGGGTATGCAATACTATCTGGAGGCAATTCAAGTGCTCCTAATGACGAAACATGGCTGTGGAATGGTGGTGCAAACGATCGTTCCGGGCAAATTATGAATATTTCTTTTGAAAGCATCGGAATTACTGCTGACAATGTTCTGTCCCTTTCTGTCTTATTCAATGCCGGCGGGCTTGGAGATTACACGGGAACTCCGTATGAAGGTGTCGATCTTCTTGCATGGATGCATGACCGCTGGGAAACAGTTGCATATAACGAGGCAGGCCCAGATGCACCTGAACCTGTTACCTGGGAAACGAACGACCCGATTGAAATACAAACGCTTTTAAACAGCGGACTTCGCAAATTCAATTTTGCAGTTGTCCCGACAGCACCAAACGGATTTTTGACTGACATGGGATCCATCGCCACTGACTATGCCGAGGTAATTGTGAGATATAAAATAAGCAAGTAACCATATTTCAGGAGAATAGCATGAAAGACATTTGTAAAGCGGGTATTGAGCAGATGAAGCCGAAGCTCATTGAGGGGGCAAAGGTGACAAAATTTGCATCTGACATTCATTTTGTCCAGTTTGAAGGCAGGTTTGTAAAAATTGATGATGCGGAAAATGAACTGATGCAGGATTTCAATGGTTTGATCACTCTTGCTGATATTATTTCAAAACACTTGTCAAAAGGTGATACCGGTGTTTTTAACCGGCTTCTTTCTCTTATAATCCGTTTGAACAAAGCTAACCTTTTTGATAAGGAATGTGCGTCAGTATTAAAAGGTGTTTCAAAACCGGAAAAAATGTTCCGTGGTTGTGAAAAAAAGATTGGAACCCTGCTTCCAAAAGGGTTATGTGCTTTTAAAGGGAAGATCATATCCTCCATTCCAGGTATTATTTTTCTTGCGGTTATTTCATCGGCTTCACTCTATTTTCCTCAGTTGAAAGGGCTCAACATTTTAAAGGAATTTACCGGTGGTGTTCTTCCATCTGAATATGCATACCTTGCGGCAATAGCATTCATCTGGATCACTGTTTCAATAGTTCTTTCCGGAATATCACTCTCTTCAGGTGCCGCATTGACGGCCCTTGGAATGCCTGCACCGGTAACGGCTGTTTTCAGATATGGAATGATCTATCTATCCGTAAGCCCCGTTCCTGTTATTTCAAAAGGGCGAAAAGAGGCGGCAAAGCATTACATAATGTTAATGCTCATCCCCTTTTTCATTGCAGGAATTGCGGCAGTTCTGTGGCATTTCGGAATTTTACGACAGGCGATGGCGATAGTTCATGTAACCGCTTTTTCGATAGGAATATGGCGGGTATCACCTCTGATAAGATCACCATTCACGATGATTGCCGGTTTCTTTATAAAAGGAGACGGAAGCACTTCAACATTTCTTAGACGCAGATTCTTAAAAGATCTTCTTACAACAAGAAAAAACTCTGCCGAAACTGACCGGCTCATTTTTCTGTCAACTCTCGGACTTATATGGCTTTACGGGATCTATGAATATTTCTGGCATGTTGCAAATTCAACACTCAGTTATCTTCTTGCCGATGCTCTTTCAGCAACCGGAATGACATTTGTGCTGATCTGCATTTCACTTTTGTTCATTGTCCTTCCATTAATTCTTTCTGCCACAGGCGCACTCATTGTCGTTCTTGGAAATCTGAGGAGTGTTGCATCAACTCCACTTTCCAGAATGAGACGGCTTGCAGACAGCATAACATCCAGAAATGTCCCTGCAAAAGCACAGATAGTCGCATTTCTTGCTCAGATCCCTCTTTTTTCAGGACTTGATGAAACTGAACTCGCCGCACTTTGTTCTCATATCAGACTTCATAAATTCATTGCGGGAAGAAAGATCATTCAGCAGGGGGACAAGGGCGACAGTTTTTATACTATCGTTTCCGGCTCTGCCGATGTTGTTATAGAGGATGCAAGCGGGAGAGAGCGATCTGTTGAAACTCTTTCAACGGGAGATTCCTTCGGTGAAACTGCACTCCTTGAAGATATCCCGCGTACTGCAAGCATAATTTCAAAAGGTTCCGTTGCGGTTTTTGAAATAAGCAGGGAGTCGTTTGAAAAATTTATTGTTGCGTCTGCAGGCGAAAAAGGAAAAGTAACCGATTTAATACGGTTTGGAAAGCTTCTGATGTCAAATCCGATGTTTTCTTTTATGAGCCCTAAAGAGCTTTCCCATGTCATTATGAAATTTAAAAATGAAAAATTCGCAGCAGGTAAACTGTTTTTTGATCAGGGAGATAAAGGAGATAAGTTCTATCTGATAAAAAAAGGAACGGTTCACATCAGAAGGTCTGAAGACAGCAGAACTGTTATTGATAAAGAACTTCATCAGGGTGAGTTTTTCGGTGAAATTGCATTGATAAAGGAAGTTCTCCGTACTGCGAAAGCAACAGCAGTTTCAGATTGCACTGTGGCAACACTCACAAAAGAAGAGTTCCTTGAAATAATAGGTCACAGTATTTTCAGCGGCAGGGAACTTGATTCGGTTATGCGCGAAAGAGCGTCTCAACTCGGGAAGGAGGCCCTCAGATCATGCTTATGAAACTGATAGGAATAATTACTTCTCTTGTCATCTTGAATCAGGCGACCGGCATCGGTGCCGAGCAGATGGAATATCTCACCAATATTGTAAAAATAACTCTTACTCAGAGCGAAACTGATTCCATTGCCTATATGGTCTACTCTGATAAAGTTATGGGGAACCAGAACACTCTTCCTTATCTTTCCGATGAGGAATGGGCTGAATACATCCGCAAGCAGATGGCATCAAAGGCAAAAAACAGAGACACTTCAAAAGATCTCTGGATAAGGTCTTATGAAATTCTGGAAACTGACCCTGTTCCGGGAAGAGACGGAAGGGGCTTCGTTGTGAGAAGTTCGGGGCCTGACGGTTCATTTGAAACAAAAGACGACATTGTTTCCGGATATGTCTATCGTCTGGAATGATAAAACTTTGATTTTTTTTCAATAAGAACAAGAATACATTCTGATGTCTGTTTTTTTGTGAGGAGGGTGGAATATGAAAAGATTGATGTTTATTGCTGTTCTTTTCCTTATTTTAAGCGGAAATGTCTATGCCCAGAATTCAAAAAAACTTGAAATGTATGTCGCTCCCACTTTCGGAGTGGGGTTTAATTTTGATGCTTATAATGCAGTTGGTCTTCTTGCCGGAGTAGATGTTATTTTCAAGGTATGGGAAAACAATAAAAAAGCACCGGGAAAGATGTTTGCAGGATTTGACACCGGCTTTGAATACTGGCTGCCGACCAGAACTGACGGACTTTACACAAGTTACAAGAGACACTTTTTTGACTGGCCGGTGCTCGGCTACTTTTCATATGAATTTAAACTGAATGCCGGACCTCTTGCCTATGCAGGTCCTTACATCGGAATGGGGGTCGGTCTTGTTCTTGAGCATGAAACATGGGACCGGGCAGGTGAAAACACTTCATTTTATGCAACTTTTGCAGGAGTTTTCGGTGGACATCTCGTATTCACCAATAACTGGGCACTTAAACAGGGTTTCACATGGGGAGCCGGAGCACGGGGATGGGGATCTTTCAATCTTGAGGCAGAGTACAGATTTTGAAATTTCTTTATTTTTCCATTTCATTTCTCTTATTTTCTGTAATTCTCTTTTTTGTACTTTATTTTTCGGTTGATCTTCCTGTAAACAATCTTTCGCAAAAGGAGAGCAGTGTCGTTTATGACCGCAATGGTGAAATGATCAGAGTTTTTACAAAAGACGGTTTCTTTTATCTCCCTTACAATGAAAATGATAATATCCCGGAAAAACTGAAGAAAGCAGTCCTTTTTTATGAAGACAGAAAATTTGAACATCATTTCGGTGTAGATCTTTCAGCCATTGTAAGAGCGGCTTACCAGAATATAAAAAAAGGGAAAATACACAGCGGTGCTTCAACTGTAACCATGCAGCTATGCCGGCTGATGACCCAGAAAAAAAGAAGTTTTAAAAATAAGATCACCGAATCAATTCAAGCACTTAAAATTGAAAGAAAATGGAATAAGGATGTGATATTAAGAAAATATCTCACATACTGTCCATACGGTCAGAACATTTACGGATATAAAACGGCATCGCTGAAATATTTCCGCAAACCTGCTGAAGATCTCAACTGGTCGGAAGCAGCGCTTCTCGCAATACTTCCGAACGCTCCGGGACTTCTTCACCCTGAAAAGAATAGAGAGCGGCTCACAAATAAAAGGAACGACCTGTTAAAAAGGATGATGGATGCGCAAGTTATTACAAAAGCTGAATATGATGAAGCGGTTTCGATCGAGCCGCCAAAAATTTCAGTTCCTTTCCAGACAAATGCATATCACCTGACAAGAGAACTCGAAGTAAGATCTGAAAACAGAATAATAAGAACCACTCTTGATAAAAAAGTACAGGTTGCCGCTGAGCAGATGTTGAAGAATTTTTCAAATGAAACAACTTCAGGCCTTACCAATTTTGCCGCGATAGTAACAACTGTGAAAGATCCGGAAGTTCTTGCCTGGGTAGGATCGCACAATTTTTTTGATGATTACAATAACGGACAGGTTGATGCTCTCACTTCAAGAAGACCTGTTGACGGACTTCTTCAGCCCTTTCTTTATGCCCTTGCAATTGATAAACTTAATCTCGAACTGAGCAGTGAAATTTCCGACACAAAGCAAAGTTACGGCAACTATACGCCGACGAATATTGATGGAAAATATTCAGGAAAGACAAGTGCTTACAAAGCATTAAGAGAATTTCGGAATGTTCCTGCCGTTCATCTTCTCCACAATTTCGGAATTGAAGAGTTCTACACTTTTCTGAAAGAAGCAGGTGCAAAAAGTATTCCTCAGCCACCTGAATTTTACGGATATTCTCTGATAAGCGGCGGTTTTGACCTTCAACCGGTTGAGATAATAACTCTTTATAACGGACTGCTTAGAAACGGAAAGTTCGCAAAACTCAAAACGATTCAAGGCGAACAAACAAAAGAAAATGAGCTGATATCTGCCAAAGCCGCACTTGATGTTGTTTCCGCACTGTCGAAACACGAAATAAAAGGTCAATTAATTCCGTATGTTGCCACTTGCAACCGTAACGGAAGGGAATGCTGGACAGTTGTTCTTGAGCAAGATCACATCGTTCTTGTCTGGGGCGGCAGTATGACAGGGATTTCCAAACCCGACACCGCCTCAACTCTGAATGAACTCAGAACGCTCGCTTTTTCAATATATAACGCTATTGAGTAAGTTTTTTCGCTTTTTTAACTTGACAATTCAAGCGGTTGCATTATACTGCAAAAGAACGCCAACAATTGACACTCGTTTGCAGTACGGAGCATAACCGGGTCAAATTCAAATCTAATCACATCAAATCGTTAGATTTTTTCGCAGGGAGGGCTTGATTGAAAAAGGCAACTGTTTTAATGAGCGAAAACATATGTACTTATGGCGACCAAAATTCAAATGAATTTTATTCAACAGATCTATCAGTGGTATTTCATCCACGAACTTCACGAAGCGACATCTTATTGACAACTCATTTAAGCAAGACAAATTCAAACTTCTTGATTAAATTATTGGTCTTTTAATTTAGTAAATGTGTAGGTTTCAATAAATCCATCTGTGTCGTATGCTTCAAGATTGCCATTTGAATTTATCATGTAATACTCACCGGAATCATTGTCTTTTTCGTAATATCTTATTCCGTCTTTTACTTTTTTCTTAATTAGCTTGTTTTCTCCTTTTGAACCGTCTGAATAAGTTGATTGCATAAAAAGACCATCCTTTTTTTCAAGAAAGACACACTTCATTTGCAATTGATTATGTAACCACTGTCCAATAACCTTTCCTTCATAATTTGCAGGTTGAGGTTTGAACACTTTTTCCTGTTCTTTTGTAATGCCAAAAATCTGAACTTCAAGTGAAGGCGTAAAATCAGTCCGTGCCCAAGATCCTGCATTCAATATCATTCCTGGTAACCAATAAGCTATAAATATTTTAGCGGCTTTTTTTCTTCGAGTGACAAGGTTTCTTTTATTTTCAACGCCAATTCTCTTAATTGTTGATCCGTTATTCTGTTCTGAATTCTAATGTCTAAAGCACATTTGAAAGGCAACACGCACTCTTTTTTAATAATCTCATATTTAATATTTTGGTCTGACTCTGTTTTCTTTTGCACTTGTTTTTCGGTGGGCTCCTCCTTAATTCTTTCTTTCGGAACAACAGGTTGAGTAACCGATGCATTATCTTCTTTGTCCTTGTTGCATCCATTAATAAAAAAAGCAATAAATAGCAGCAACACAACAATTTTAAATAGCGCGTTTTTCTTTCTCATCGCTGACAACCTCAATTAATGTTTTAAAATTATCCTTTCAACAGGTTTTCAACTGAAATATCTTCGTCAATTTCTTCCCAGTGAATACCTATTCCGCCACCGATAAAACGCCACTTATTGCGTTGAGTTTCGTTTGCATCTCTGAGTGAAGGGAAATAGTCAAGCGGGATTTCGATGATTCTTCCGTCAACCAGAAAAACTATCAACATTTCAGTTGTGAATGAGATCTTTTTTGCAACATTTGAAAATGTCTTATTTGTTAAAGTAGTCATTCCATTTCTCCTCTATATCGCTCTGTTTTTCAAATAATATTTTTTTGATTTCAGTGATTTCCGACTGATTAAAGCCGATATTTCTTGCTATTGAAACGGGCTTCAACCAGAACTTTGCATAACTTTCGCCTTTTTCAACATGTATATGAAGAGGTTCATCGTTTTCATTGCTAAAAAAAAAGAATCTGAATCCATTGTGTCTTAAAACCGTAGGCAAAGAACCCTCCATTATTAAAATTCCTTGAACATTATAATTTCATTGACAGAAATATCAACTACAACTTCAAAAAAAGGAGTCATACGGGTAAAGAAGCCGCAAGTTTCAATTAGCCCCTGAAAAAAATCTGTTCATGTCGATGGCGAACTGGTCCATCATCCAGTCGAGTTCTTTTGAGAGATTCGGATCAGGTCTGTCTTCAAGATCTGTTCTTTTGATGATCCGGAACTTGTTTTCCGGGTTTATTGAATCTGTCGTTTTGTTTAAAAAAAGTTTACCGTGGTTGTTGATAAGTGTTACTTCAGTGCTTCTTCTTGGAAAATCAAATCCGCCTACTGTGATATAGCGGTTTTGCGGAATTTCGCCAAGAAGTGATATTCCGTCAGACCATTTTTTTGTGTCTGACAATGGATTTAAGTAGCTGATAATTGTAGGCAATATGTCAACATGGCTTGAAAGTTCGACTTCTTTATGTTCAATCCCCGGAAGACACAGCGCAAAAGGAACTCTGCTTCTGAAATTATTTGATATTTTACCATGACCAAGTGCCCCGATATCCCAGAATTCCTCCCCGTGATCTCCTGCAAGAGCAATGATGATTTCTCCAGATTCTATCTTATCTTTGAAATGTTCAAGAAGTTCGCCTATAAGCGAATCGACATATCCCGCCGCATTGAGATACCTGTTCTTCACTTCGATTTTTCTTTCTTTGAGCGTTGTTCCTTTAAGATAATTAAAATCGGATTCGATCACGGGAACATGCTTTTCAAATTCGGGAGGATAGTAATAATTGTGATGGGTTGACTGAAAAAATGTGAAATAAAACCGGGGTCTTTTCTCTTTTTTGTCATTGCTCTGCTTTTTTATCCAGTCAACCATTTTTCTATCTTTTTTCCAGCCATTATCAAAAAATTCCTTATATTTGTCAAACTGATCGTACAGGACATCTGAATGAATGGACATATCTTTGAGGTTTGAAGCGGCTGCACCGATCGTGACATATCCATTGTTCTTTAATATCCGGATCGGAACAGACCTCGTTTTTCTAAAATGGAAAGGATAGTAATGATGGATGTTAAGCCCGTAAAGAAACGCAAAAGTGCTGTAAATTGTTGAAAGTTCCGCTGAATGGTGATTGCGGGAAGTTATGCACTTTTCTTTGGCAAAACTGTATGAAACAGGCATTATTTCAGAGTTGAAAATATCAGCTCTGAGAGATTCCACAAATATCATCAGTATATCGGGTTTTTTCTCAATCTTTATGTCTGCAAATGTTTTGTATGGATAGTTAACTTCAAGCTTTTTCAAGTCAGCAGGATCCTTTTCAAAGAGGAAGGAATATGTTCCGCTGAAAAAAGGAACTGTCTCGACCCCTTGATTTTTTGAGATCTTTTCTGAATTCATTAAAAAGAAGATCAATATCCCTGCAAATGAAACCGCAAAAACAGCAACAAATAAGTTCCCGATATATTTAGATATTTTAAAATCTGCGAGCTTTAAAGTCAAAAAAGTAATAAGTCCGTTTACGAAAAACACCCCGATAAATACCATAATGAATGCAATAACGGTGTTTGCCTCAAAATGAAGTTCGTTAAAAATATTATTCTGCATGAGATTTCCAATTACAAAAGATGAATACAGATGCATTCCCGTTGTCACGAAAACCTGTACATCAATGAAAAGAAAAATGAAAAAAATGGCAGAGAACATGGATGCAAAATAGTTAATTGATCTGAAATTAAGTAATAATATCAAAACTATGCCTGTTGTCCAAAGGAGAAGAACGGCAAATATTACAGCGGCGAGCGTCACTCTGAAAATAAACAGTTTGTCATTTCCCTGAGTGAGCGACATCAAGTCATTTTGAAAAAAAAGATATAGAATTAAAGCCGCAGCAACATTAAGAGCGGTCAGAACTGACCACGACCTTAAATTCTTCAGACGCACTAATTATCCTTCTTTATTATAACGGAATTAAAAACCTTAATAAATCCGGAATATTCTTTCGACTTGCTGTTTTTATTGAAGCTCATTTTCTCAGTATCCGTCCTGTATTCGATAACACCACGGTTTAGTCCCACGAACTGTGGTTTTTTATTTTTTGAGAAAATACTTTCGCCCCAGTAACCTTCCGGAACCTCGATATTGAGGAGATGAAGGATGCTCGGAGCAAGGTCAAGCTGGCTTGAAAGGATGTTTTTATCGTATTCAGGCAGTTTTGCAGGAGTAAAAAAAGAAAGCGGTGTGCGGCCGAGATTTGTGTTTTTAAATCCCGGAACATACTTTACGACATTGTTGTAGGGACATGCGTGATCGGCAGTCGAAATTATAAGTGTGTCCTCAGTAAAAAGACCCCTATCCTTAATTTTCTTAAGCATTTGAGCCATATCATAATCGTGGTTATAAACTGACTGCATAAATCTGTATGCACTGCCGAAACCATTGTAACTCTCCGGCGTTTCGGGATATTCTGTCTTCCTGAACCCGTATTCAGCCCTGCCATGCGGAGGGTGAGTGTCAATCCCCAGGATGACAACAAACAGTTTTTTATCCCTATATTCTTCCAGAAGATCGACAAGCTTGTTGAGCATGATCCGGTCACTTACTCCCCAGTCATAAATATGCTCGGCATTTTCAGGAAACTGAGAAAAATATTCCCGTGCGATTATCTGCTTAAACCCGAATTTCTGGAAAATGATATTCTCTCCGGCATAATATTTTGAAGCACTTCTTAAAAATATTGTCTCAAACCCTTGTTTTTTAAGGACATTTCCAATCGCATTCTGATGAAGTCCACCGAGGATCATGTCATAGTTGGGATGACTGTTGAAAGTTGCGGTAAGTGCCTGAAGGGTCGGAGAAGCTGATGAAAAATAATTTGTCATCATATTAGTGATGAATTCATCGCTTTCATAAAACGATGTGCCCGTTTCAAAAGGTATTTTATCATTGAATTTCCTGAAGAAATCAAGCGATATCGATTCCGATGCAAACCAGACTATCTTGCTGAAAGGTCTATTTTCAAGCTTTTCATAGTTTCTTTTTCCGATGGGAATGTTGAACTTTGCCGCATCTTTAAGCAGCGGTTCTGCGGAATTCAGGATGTTCTGATTTTTTCTGCTTTTTTTCAGGAACACTTCATTTACAAAATTTACAGCACTGTTCTTTGCTGCATATCTGATCTGTTCGTTCTTGCATCTTAAAATGTAATGGACATTCTTGTCTTCATTTCCCTTGAATTTTCCATCATGCTCTTCACTTTTCCAGATAAGGGCATCAGTCGGGTCGACAATAATGAGTATGGCGAGCAGAACAGAATATTTTATAAGATCTGAAAATCTGAAATGGGTTGAGATCTTCTTGAAAATAAAAAAAACCCCGACCGAACAACCGACAAAAACAGCAGCCATAAACAGCGAATAAATGTTTATAAACCCTTTTATGGCAAACCAGGTCATCAGGTCAATAAAATGTGCCTCAAACAGGGTGTTACCGAAAAAATATACCGTCATATCCTGCCCGATCAGATAGAGATAAATGATCATGAAAATGACACTCGGCAGGTTGATACGGGTCACAAATTTAAGAAGCATCGCAATGATGAGAAAAAGGAGCGAATCAAAAAGAATTTTCTGAATCACTCCAACAATGAGTATGTGATCGGCAAGGTTGAAATCGTGTTTGTACTGAATGATCGTGAAAAAGACCGCATCAAGCGCAATAAGCGGAATAAGGAGAAGCCAGGGTTTGATTTCCGGTAAAGAGACAAGATCTTTAAAAAAAGATTTAAGAAAGACCACACCTGCTTTTAAATTCATTTTTATTTGTTAACTTCAGCTATAACCAGTTTTGTTATGTCATATTTGTCATCAATATACAGAACATGCTCTTTGGCAAGAACAATCTCGTATCCTTTCTGAATTGCAACTTTCATCGCAAGTTTTTTCACCTTTTCAACAAATTCCTCCTGCGCTTTTGCATCTTTTTCAGCAAGCTTTCTTTCCTCTTCCTGAACTGCCTGCTGGAATTCAGCCGCCTTTCTCTGATATTCTTCAAGCATTGCCGCTTTCGCTTCGTCAGTTGCCATCGGGCCTTCTTTCTTAGCTTTTTCCTGCAGCTTCATTATTTCGTTCTGCTTTGCCTTGATCGAATCCTGGCTCTGCTTGTACATGGCTTCCATCTTTTTCTTTTCGGCAGCTATCTCCTTTGAACTTTCCCACACTTTTTTCATGTCTATCCATGCAACTTTATTTGCATAGACTGGTGTTACGACCATAAGCAGAAAAAGAGCGATAAATAACTTTGTTTTCATAATTCCCTCCTAAAAAGAATTCTTTATGTTAAATTCGAACTGGAACTTCGGATCACCCGGTCTCGGAGTCAGGGGGAAACCCCACTCGAAAGAGAGCGGTGCAATAGGTGTCACCCATCTTATTCCGAACCCTGCACTCCAGAAAAGTCCCAGAGGCAGATCATATTCATCATATTTCTTTGTGTTGATATAGAACATGTTCTCGTTCTTTGCCCATGTGTTTCCAACATCAAGAAAACCTACAAAATTAAGCCGCATCTGCTTTACAATAGGTATTTCAAGTTCATTGTTCATCACGAATTTTTTGTCTCCGCCTATGACATAAGGATAGGTACTGCTTGTCGGGTCCTTTCCGTCTGTCGGAACATTGTAGCTTGTTCCGTTGCCGTCATGTTTGGGCCCGATCGAGAAAAAGGGATAACCTCTGATGCTGTACATACCTCCAAGACGGAATCTTTCGGCAAAAGGAAGCGATTTGTTCTCAAGATGGATGTTGTAACCCATTTCGAGATTACTTTTGAACACTACTCCGAAGAAAAGTTCCTGATAGAATCTGAAATTAAAATCAAGTTTGAGAATATCTTCGTCACTGCCGAACACTTTCGGAGCTATTTCAAGACTTGCAATTGAATATATGCCCTTTGTTGCAAACATTCTGTCGTTCCTTGTGTCTACTGAAAGCATAAATTCCAGTGAGGATGAAAAAATATCACGGTAAAGATAATTCATCTGATGTTCCGTTTTTCCGCTTATGTCAACTTTCTTGAGCCGGTATCCGGTATATGCCCTGAAATATGTCCAGAAAGGGACACCGAAAGTTAGAGAAAAACCGTAACTGTTCTGGCTGTAGTCCGCATAGTATTCGTAAATGCTTGAGTCATAGTTCAGATATCTGTAATAAAATGACGCGCTGAATGAAAGATCGTAATCAAAGAAATATGGCTCATAAAAACTTAAACTGATCTCTCTTTTTATCTTGCTTGCCTGACCCGAAAGACTCAGATTCTGACCATATCCGAGAAAGTTGTTCTGATCTATCTTTGCATTGAAGACAAAACTTTCAAAAGTGGAAAAACCGGCACCGACATTGAAAGTTCCGCTTTTTCTTTCTTTGACCGTAACAAGAAGTTTCACAAGATCTGGTCTGCTCCCTTCCTTTATTTCGATCTTCACTTCATCATAAAAACCGGTTCTTTTTATTCTCTCTTCGCTTCTTCTCTGGCTGGTATAATTGTAAAGTTCCCCTTCAAAAATAACCAGTTCACGACGGATGACTTTGTCGCGGGACCTTTCGTTCCCTGAAATATCTATTCTCTCTACATTTGCCTTCTGTCCTTTGCTTATCACAAAATCGAGGTTCACAATACGGTCTTTGTCGTTAAGGTCACGGTCGGGATAGATGTTCACAAAAGGATATCCTTCGTCTCCGTACATCGCCTTGATCTTTTCAACATCTCTGATCAGATGAGTGTGTTTGTACCAGGAACCCTTTTTCTGAGTGAATTTTATCTTCGGATACTCTCCTTTATCAAGGGTGTCTCCGCTGATACTAAGGTCGCCGGCTTTGTAACGCAGCCCTTCCGTTACGACGAAAGTGACATAAATATCCTTCTTGTCGGGAGATATGGTGAGAACCGGCTTGTTGACCTTTACATTGACATACCCTTCGTCGCTGTAAAAATACATTATCCTTGCCACATCCTCTTCAAGCTGCTCCTTCTTATAGCCACCGTCCTGAAAATATGAAAAAAGCCCGTCCTCCTGAGTGTTCAGGTTGGATTTGATGAACTGGTCGGTAAGATTTTTGTTGCCGACAACTGTCACTTTCTTGACTCTGCTCTTTTTGCCTTCATTTATCTTAAACCCGACAGAAACCTCTTTTCTTTCCTCGTTTCTGACAATGTCCGCTTCGACTGAAGCCATAAGATATCCTTTGTCGCGATAAAGATTTATGATGTTTGTGGTATTCCTGTTTATTTTCGCTGTATCAAGCAGCTCGTTCTTTTTTACTGTTACAACTTCATTGATATCTTCAAGATCTATTTTTTTGTTTCCACTCACCGTGACTTCCTTTATGATGGGAAATTCGATGACTTTGAAAATTAATGTCTTTTTTTCCGGAGAGTAAAAAACAGATATGTCCTGAAAGATCGCAAGATCTATAACTTCCTTGAGAATTTTATCGATCTCTTCTTCTGAAAACTCTTTACCCTGTGTGAAAGGACGGGTGAGAACAGATGACTCTGTCCTGATATTTCCCTCTACCTGAACATCTTCAACTGTGAGAGCACTTATGCTGCAAAACAGAAGCATTAAAACTATAACTATAAGAATTTTCTTCATAAATTGTAAACAACCCCTTCTTTAATTTCAATCATTCTGCCCATTTCAGAAGCAAACAATTTGTTGTGGGTAACGAACAAAGTTGTCAGCTCTCTTTCCTTTGCAATGGAAAGAATGAGCTCTATTATCATTTTTCCTGTCTCATTGTCCAGATTTCCTGTAGGTTCATCCATTAATAAAAGTGAAGGGTCGTTAATAAGCGCTCTTGCGATTGCAACTCTCTGCTGTTCTCCGCCTGAAAGCTCAGCCGGTTTGTGGTTCAGCCGCTCAGAAAGTCCAACTCTTTCAAGCATTGCCTCTGCTTTTTTTAAAGATTCTTTTTTTGATATTGAAAGCATGAGCGGTATAGCAACATTTTCAAGTGCGGTGAATTCCGGGAGCAGATGGTGAAATTGAAAAACTATCCCGATCTCTCTGTTTCTGAAACTGCTTAATTTCGCATCACTCATTTTTACAGGATCTGTCCCGTTAAAAAGGATATTACCGCTGTCGGGCCTTTCAAGAGTGGCCATTATGTTCAGGAGTGTCGATTTCCCTGCTCCGCTCTTTCCTGTAAGAGAAAGCTGTTCCCCTTTACGCAAAGTAAGATCGACCCCTTTTAGAACATCAATTCTGTGCCCTTCCACAAAATAGCTTTTTTTGATGTTCTCAAGAACAAGTATTCTGTCATCATTCATATCTCAAACCCTCCACAGGGGTTATCCCCGTTGCCTTTAAACTTGGGTAAAGTGTTGCAATTATTGAAATTATCATCGTTGAAACCATTACTGAAAGAAAACTGAAAAGAGACATTTCAACAGGGAGAGTCGAAAAGAAATATATCTCCTTGCTTATCGGAAAATTTATCCTTGAAAGAGCAATGCACATTACTGCGGCAAGCACTGCACCGAGCAAGGTTCCGATAAGACCGATTATAAATCCGTCAAAAATGAATATCCCGGCGATCGTGCTCCTTTTTGCACCTAAAGATCTGAGAACTGAAACCTCTCTCGTTTTGCTTATGACGAGCATAATGAGCGTTGTGATGATGCCGAAAGAGGCAACAAGAATTATGAAAATGAGGATGATGAACATTATAAGTTTCTGTAAATTAAGAAACTTGAAAGTCGTTTTATGCATCTCTTTCCAGTCCTGCACTGCAAAAGGGAAACCCCCTGCCTTGTCCATAACTTTCCGGTTGATCTCATCAATTTTTGAAGGGTCCTTTACTTTCATCGAAACAAAACTGATGTGTGAACCGATCTGGAGAAATTTCTGTACATCTTTTATGTTTGAATAGGCAAATCTTGAATCGTAGTCATACATTCCCGTTTCAAAAATTCCTGCAACGATAAAGCTTCCGCTGACAGGTACTGCATCTTCCCCTGCGGTCCTTTTTCCTTTTGAACTTACAGCCGTAACTATGCCGCCCGGACTTACTTTGAGTTTTTCAGCAAGGTCTTTCCCGATAATTATCCGCGGCAGAACCCCTTCATTTTCACCGAGAAAATCATCAAGTTTTTCAGCGTGTGTAACATCTTTCTTTTCATAATTGCACTTTTGTTCGTCGTGAAGACAACCGAAATTCCCTTCTGTGACAAGTGACGGAACATCGGAAACGGTCCCGTAATTTTCACTGTCAACTCCATTAAGTATCGCTCCTGAAATGTGCTTCCCCGAAGAGATCAGCACTTCACTGAAAACGACAGGACCCGCACCTGTAACTTCTTCTATTTCAAGCACTTTTTTTGTGATCTCTTCATGATTTTCAAAACTGCCGAGAAGCTTGTAGACATTTGAATGCGAAGTTGAATTCAAAACTGTCTGCTCCATTTTTTTAACCAGTCCGTCCATCACCGAAAGAACCGTTATCAAGGTTGCCACACCGAGCGAAAGTCCCGTTATCGAGATCAGAGAGATGAGCGAAAGAGTGCTCTTTTTTCTCCCTTGAGAAAAATATCTTAAACCGATGAACCTTATGAACTCAGTCATGGCGGAGTGCCTCCGAAGGTGACATCGAAGCCGCTTTTCTTCCGGGATATATTGTGGCGATGACCGAAAGTACCATTGAGCCGGCAGACGAATATACAAAAGTAAGGACCGACATATCGACAGGTATTCTGTCAATGTAATAGACATCCTGTGCGACACTGAGCGTCAGTCCGTCAAGGAAAACGCAGATCGCATAACCCGCCGCAGTTCCGAGAACCGTTCCTAAAAAACCGATCACAACGCCATCCAGCATAAATATCTTCATTACAGATGCCGCTGTGAACCCGACAGCACGAAGTATCGCTATCTCCTCTTTTTTGCCCATGACAAGCATGACCAGTGCTGAAACAATGTTGAATGCGGCAACAAGAACAATAAAACCAAGGATCAGAAACCAGATCAGTTTTTCCATTTTAAGGGCACCGAAAAGCTGCCTGTTCATGTCACGCCAGTTTTTTACAGTGTATTTGTCTCCCGCCACATTCTTTATTAATTCCTGCGGCTTATCAACACCATAGACATCTTTCAGCTTTACTCCCAGGAAATCGACTTTATCTTCAGTTGAAAAGAAATCAGCGGCATTTTTTAAAGTTATGTAACCGTAATTGAGGTCATATTCGTAAAGTCCGCTGTAAAAAACAGCGGCAACCTGAAACGACCTGATGAGCGGAACCGGACCGGCAGGCCCCATCCCTCCGCCGACAGGACTTATCACTTTCATGACATCACCGATGTCGATGCCGTAGAATTTTGCAAGTTCAGAACCTATCGCAATTCCGGGATAACGGGTTTTTCCGCTTTCATTTTCGAGGTCTCTCTTTAATATTTTAGAAGGATCTTTCATCCTTTTTTCAATTATTGCGGAACATGTTGACGGCTCTTCCAGACATTCAAGAGAGCCCGATATTATCTGTGAAGGAAGAAGAAGCGCCGTTTCTGCAGTTGCCGGATCGATCCCGTTGAGCACCGCACCGATCATTTCATCATTTGAAGAAAAGATCACATCTCTTGAAATTATCGGCGTAACACCTGAAATTTCCTCATGTTTCAATATCTCAGTCCTTATGTTTTCATAATCTCTGAACTCACCTTCAATATGTTCAACTGAAATATGTGCCTTTGCTCCGAGGATCGTTTTCTTCATCTGGTTCTGCAATCCGTCCATGATCGACTGGACACATATCAGGGCAGCTACCCCGATCGATATCCCGAGAACACATATAACTGTGATCACACTTAAGAATCTCGTTCTTCTCGTATTCCAGAGATATCTTAAACCGATGAAAGATTCGGTTTTCACTTCTCAGGCCTCATCTGCGGAAAAAGGATAACATCTCTGATACTTGCAGAATCGGTAAGAAGCATTACAAGCCGGTCTATCCCTATCCCCTGTCCTGCTGCAGGAGGCATTCCGTATTCAAGTGCTCTGATGTAGTCATTATCCATATCTATCGCTTCATCATCACCCGCTTTTTTTGCTTCGACCTGAGCGGCAAATGCTTCGTACTGCTGCTGAGGATCGTTGAGCTCGCTGAATGCGTTTGCGATCTCCCGACCTGCCATGAAAAGTTCAAATCTGTCAGAATATTCAGGATTTTCGTCATTTCTTCTTGAAAGAGGGCTCACTTCGGTGGGGTATCTCGTTATGAAAGCAGGGTTCCAGAGAGTTTCTTCAACGAAATTGTCAAACAGCTCCATTATTAACTTGAATCTGCTCAGTTTTAAAAGTGCTTCTTTCTGAAGACCCTTTTCAACTGCGATCTCTATGAGTTTGTCTTTATCAGACAACTGTTCGATAGTGCATATTCCTGTATTTACTATGCTTTCTTCAATCGTCATCCTTTTCCACGGGGCAGAGAAATCAATCATTTTGCCCTGATATTCAACCTGTTGAGAACCGCACACTTCATTTACAAGAGCGGTCACCATTTTTTCAGTGAAATTCATCTGATCTTCATAAGTTGCATAAGGCCAATAGAACTCCATCATTGTGAATTCGGGGTTATGTTTTACATCCATCCCTTCATTTCTGAAATTCCTGTTTATCTCATAAACCTTCCCCATTCCGCCTACAAGCAGTCGTTTAAGATAACATTCGGGGGCGATCCTCATATAAAGAGCCATGTCAAGAGCGTTGTGGTGCGTGATGAAAGGTCTTGCCGCAGCTCCGCTTACAAGTGGATGCATCATAGGTGTCTCCACTTCAAGAAAACCTTCTGAATCCATATAATTCCTTATGAAAGAGATTATTTTTACCCTTTTTTTGAAAGTCTCTCTCACTTCATCGTTCATTATCAGATCGAGATATCTTTGGCGGTAACGCATCTCCTTGTCTGTAAGTCCGTGGAATTTTTCAGGAAGCGGGCGGATGTTTTTTGTGAGCAGTTCTGTTTTGTGTGCAAGGATAGAAAATTCACCGGTACGGGTGACATAGGGCTCGCCTTCTACCCAGACAATGTCCCCCACATCATACGATCTTTTGAATCTGTCAAAGTCATCTTTAAGAAAATCTTTTGCGAAAACCACCTGAAGAGTCCCCGTTTCGTCCTTTATATTGGCGAAAGCGAGTTTGCCCATCACCCGAAGGAGCATAACTCTCCCGGCAATTGAAAATTTCTGATCTTTTCCGGTTTTTTCAAGCTCTTCTTTTGCGGTCTTTGAACAGAATTCCTTAACCTGTGAAACATTGTTTGCAGGTGAAAAACTGTTTGCATAAGGGTGTATCCCTTCGCTTTTTAAAGCTTTTATTTTTTCCTTTTTCTTTGCAATTATCTCATTTTCGTCTATCTGAGCCACAACTGGATTTGAGTTCATTTTTCTGTCTCCGGTGTCTGTTTTTTCTCATTTTCCGTTTTCTGTTCTTCTGTATTCGGTTCTTCTTTCAGTTTTCTTCTTTTCATCATTTTTCTGAGTTTTTCCTTATCAAGCTGTTTCTGAATTTTCAGATTGCCCGGCTTTATCCGATTGTTCTGCTTCATGGATGACTCTATCTTCTTTTCCAACCCTTTGATTTCACTGTCTGATCCTGAATTTGAAACATAGACCAGAACAGCAAATACCGCAATAAAAACAACTGCAACCGCAACGATAATTTTCTTCTTCATGAAACACCTCCCTAAAAAAACCCCGTTAATATATTAGTATATGTCTCTTTAGTCAAATATTGTGATCATTTCACTTTATAAACGCGTCTTCTTTTCCTCTGTGCTTTCGTTTAAAATACTGTCTTATAAAGTTTTACATCATCAAGATAGATTCCGGCTTTTGCATAACCGCCATCTGTGTGGAGAAGGAACCAGAGTTCGAATTGCTTACCGGATGAAGTTGTAACCCCCTCGATTACTCCGTCAAAGAAAGAATATGTGTTGTCAACGCTTTTTCCGCGGACTGCCTTATTCGGCTGTTTTGCTGAATTTATCCAGTAATCTCCGAAAAGATCTGCTCCGCCCCATACTGTCATTGCCACTGATTCAATCTTGGGTGTTGTTTCTTCAACAATTTTGACAAGCATGGCACACTGAGGATCCATATAATTTTCAAGTCCGACATAAGCCCAGAATTCAACATAATACTGATCATATTCTTCAACAACGAATTTGTTTTTGCTTTTTGCAGAATAGCTTGCACTTTCTCTGTGTTCAGTTGTGAGTCCTGTCGCAAGAACTTTTGTTCCGCTTTTTGCTGTCGTTATCTTGTAACTGTAGGCGTTGTAGTTCGGCACTCCGATTTCCCAATTGTTCTCCATTTCCCATCCCGCGGATCCGCTTTCAAAATCATCGTCAATTATCATCTCAAAATGGAAATCCATAATAAGATCAACGGCTCCTATTGTTGAACTGTCTGAATACTGAGTGTTGCTTTTTATTTTTATTGTGTAATTTCCATCTTTTGCGAACTGGGTCGCGGGAACGAACTTAACCGTTTTCGCACCGGCATCGCAGGTTATCGTTCCGGCAACAGCAAGAGTTGTCAATTTGTCAATAACTTCAAAATTTGAGCTGTTATTGAAAGCGTTTGCAGCGCTGTCGCATAACGGCTCTTTTGTCAACGGTATCAGCACCTTATAAAAATTCACAACCGGATATATATTGTATGCCGAAGTTTTGAACAACCACTCGTGACCGTCTTCGGTCTTCATCACATTTCCAGCCTTGTCTTCAACTCCGTCAAGCACTTTGACTGTGTATTCAGTATTAAGTTCAAGAACCGGACTCCATTCAAACACCGTATCATCTTCAGTAATTACAGGAGCTTGTACAACTTCGACAGTGTTGAGTGAGATTTTCACCGTTTCCGGCTTCACCGGTTCTGAAAAAACGATTTTTATTGTTTTATCGGTCCGCACACTTTCACCTACCGGAAGAGACTCATCTTTCAGTACAAACGGTGTGGTCATGTCAACTGTTTCAAAATACCAGTTTTTCGACTGATTCATCACATTTCCCGCCTTATCCTTTATTACAGCACCTTTGACTGTAACTTTATACCTTGAATCGCTGTCCCATACCCGTGTGAAAGTAATAACCGGATCATCGTCACTGCAAGTTGCAGTTATTGAGGAATCGTCAATGGTTACAACGCCTTCGGCAGTTATAGTTGAACAGTCTATCGCTTCAGAGAAAGTTATCTCCAGAATTTTATCCAGTGCGACATTTTTCTCGTTTTCATCAGGACTGACTGAAACTATTGACGGAGAAATGTGGTCAGTGCCCGTATTGCCTGAGTTGCCCGTATCACCTGAGTTACCTGTATCACCTGAGTTGCCCGTATCGCCTGTATTGCCGGTATCGCCTGAATTGCCTGTGTCTCCGCTGTCACCCGTATTACCGGAATCACCGCTGTTGCCGGAATCTCCCGAGTTGCCACTGTCACCTGAGTCACCGGTATCCCCTGAGTTACCTGTATCTCCTGAAAATTCCTCACAATTCCCTGTTTCAGGATTACACCTCTTACCGTCAGGACAATCCATGTTGTCAACACACATTTCATCGCTGACCGAGCAGGAAACAGCAAAAAACATAAGAAAAACAGCAAGAAAACGGCTCATAGTACACCTCTTTTTATATTCAGTTTTATCAAAACTTGACAGAACTTCTTCACTTTTCATAATTACCCTGTTTTTTGTATTGTGTCAATCATCCGGAGTGAAATATGGTTTTTAAAAAATTTTCAATCACTTTTGCTGCTGTTTTATTACTTTCAAATCTTAATGCATCTTCAGTCCTTGAACTCATGGGGGCGTTTGATTCACCGAATGCGTTTACAGCAAGGATCATCTCAACGGGAGCTGAAGCAGCTTATTTCAATCCTGCTTATATTGTCATGCAGGAAGATTCTTTCAAGCTCGGTTTCGGCATGATGATCCAGTCAAAGACTATCAGACACTTTGACAAACCTTCAGGATATGATGTTTCGGAAGAAATTTACAGTGCATCATCAAGCGAAATTTCCGGAAATGGAAAATATGTTCCTCTGGCAACGAGTGACCTGATAAACAAAAGAGGCTCTGCCGATTATGATACTTTTGACGGCATAATTACTGTCGGAGCGGTAAAGAGTATAATAAAAAACTGGCTAGGGGCAGGCGTTTACGCGCTTATCCCTGTTGCCGGAATTCAGACACAGGAACCTTTTTTCAACGATGAAAGAGAGCAATATTTCTCAAATTCTCTACATTTTGAACTTTACGGCGACCGGCTTAAACAGTTTTCGATGGCTTTCGCGCTTGGCGGCAAGGTCGGAGATTTTCTGAAACTTGGAGCAGGGCTCTCTGTTTCAACTTACACTGTGACACAGAACCGCGTTTTTGTCCCTGACGGTACCGACCCTAAAACCCAGATAATAAACTCTAAAATGAAGGTTGGAAGTTCGGTTTCACCCTATTTCTCTTTTGTTGCAAATCCGTTCCTCGGATTTAACCTCACCGGAACTTTCCATTTTCCAAGAAACACCGGTGTTGTTGAACTTAACAATGAAATGCAGGTCTGGAACTGGGATTATGACGACGGGAAAGGGGGAACCACAAAAAAAGGTTATCTTGAGTCAAATTCTAGAATGACAGCAGGTTATCAGCCGATAAAGTTTTCAATCGGGATGTTTTATGATTTTGTTGTTGCCGGATATACGATAAGTCCGATGGCGGCTTTTGAATGGTCAAGATGGTCAACTTATATAAACCGTCATGGAGAAAAACCGATTGATAAATGGGAAGATGTTTTTTCCGGTATGGGGGGACTCCATGTAAAGCATAGACAGAGAAAGGCGGCAATAGATCTTGCATATATTCCATCTCCAGTTCCGGCTCAGGACGGCAGAGAGAACTATATTGATAACGACCGTCTCGGGTTTTCTGTCGGATACACCGAATATTTCCATTTTGAGAGTTTTTCCATCGGCGGAGGGATAAACAGTTCGGTTCAGTGGCTTCTTACAAGAACTGAAATGAAGGCTAACGAAAAGGAAAGACCGGAAAAAGATGGCGGGCTTGTTGATGAATTTCCTGATGACGCTGTTAACTATGCAGATATGGCTGCGGGATTTCCAACTGCTAAAGGACTCCAGACAAATAATCCCGGATTTCCTGGCTGGGAGAGTAGCGGGTTTGTAATGGGAATAGGAATATCTGTTGAAGTATTATATTGATTTTATTATTTTTCCTTGGGAGGGAATCATGAAAAAGTTTTTTATTTTTACAGCAGTTTTAACAACGCTGTTTTTTATTGCCGGCTGCGGTGATGACAAAAAAGAGAGCACTTGGGAAAACCAGGACAATGAAACGACAGATCAGGATTCAGGAAACACCGGAAACACGGGTGACAGCGGCAATACCGGAAACACTGGCAATACAGGTGATAGTGGAAATACCGGAAACACAGGAAATACCGGTGACAGCGCTGTTGACGAAGAAAATGATGACGAAAAAGATGACGAAGATATTTTTGTTGACAAAGTAAAATCAAAGTTCATCGGAACATGGGCTCAGAAAATAATATTAAGATCTTC
>Ga0116183_1001537_pt1 | contig 26017 bp, 24 predicted proteins | sample AD_UKC078_MetaG_FD_89753 | JGI IMG/M metagenome (GOLD analysis project Ga0116183, IMG submission 89753) | Active sludge microbial communities of municipal wastewater-treating anaerobic digesters from USA - AD_UKC078_MetaG | ecosystem: Engineered > Bioreactor > Anaerobic > Digestate | place: USA...
CAGGAAAGAAGAAAAAGTATGAAAATCAGAATCGCAACCTTCATAAAACCCCAAAAATTCAAATAATTAACGGGTTAGATTATCTCAAAAATCAAAATTAATCAAGTGACGATATAAATTAAGCAAAGGTCTTGCAAGAGCTTACAAAGCAGTTGACAACATCAAAGTTCAGACATACTGGCAGATCGGTGAAAGAATCGTGAGAGATGAAATTGAAAACAAGGAAAGAGCTGATTATGGACAGTTTTTAATTAAAAACATTGCAGCTGACTTAAACATTGACCAAAAGGAACTGTATAAAATCGTTAAGTTTTTCAGATTATATGAAAATGTCGTTACACTGTCACGACAATTAAGCTGGAATCATTATGTTGAACTTATAAGAATTGAAAATCATGTAGAAAGGAGCTTTTATCAGACAAAAACTGTCAATGAAAACCTGCCTGCCAGGAAAAGACAGTCAATCTCGAATGCTCTGGAGATTTTTAAAGCTGAATATGATCTCGGATTTATAAGAAATATGCATTAAAAAAGCGACGGAATAAGATCTACTCCTAAACAGCCTGTTCTGAAACGGCGTGATTAAATTAGACCAATTTGTCTGATTTGGTCTTCAAGTTTATTTGTGTCCCGGTTAACCTCCTAAAGCGGATATTTTTACTTCGTTTTAACGCGTACTGCTCCTGAACTTGACACATCCTTCAAAATTGTCATAATGACTTGTTTTTATTCGGAGGGAACAATGGATATCAAAAAAAGAGACAGGTTCATAAATGTTGTCGGTCAACTCTGCTGTCCGGGTTCATACGGTCCTGTGGTGAACCTTCATTCAAAAGGGGCGCCGATGCCGAGCAGGGATGATCTTGAAAGGACAATGGAACTACTCCGGGCTATCGTTTTTCCCGGGTTTTACATGGAATCTGATATAAATGCCGCAAATATCAGCTTTTATACCGGAGCAAAGCTCGACAAGGTTTTTTCAATAATGAAAGAACAGATAAAAAGGGGACTTTGTTTTGAATGTCAGGGCACAAGCGGAAGGGAATGTGTCGACTGTGACACAATAGCTGAAGAGAAAGCTTTTGAATTCATTGAGGATCTTCCGGAAATAAGAAGAATGCTGGCTCTTGATGTTGAAGCGTCTTACGAAGGTGATCCTGCCGCAATAAATCAGGGTGAGACGATCTTCTGCTATCCAGGCGTAAGGATGCTGACGAGCTACCGTATAGCCCACTCACTTTTTAAGATAGGGGTTCCTCTGATCCCGAGAATAATTACAGAAATGGCACATTCCGAGACTGGAATTGACATCCATCCTGAAGCTACTATCGGGGAAAGGTTCTTTATGGATCACGGGACTGGAATCGTTATCGGCGGAACAAGCATAATTGGCCGAAATGTCAAGATATATCAGGGAGTTACTCTTGGAGCAAAAAGTTTTCCGAAAGATGCTCAGGGCAACCCCGTCAAAGGTGTTCCAAGGCATCCGATCGTTGAAGATGATGTCGTGATATATTCAAATGCCACAATACTTGGAAGGATAACTATAGGAAAAGGGGCGGTTATCGGTGGAAATACATGGGTTATGGAAAATGTTCCTGCAGGAGCAAGAATTCTCGCAAAATAGAAGGGGGTTTAAATGAACGAGCAGAACAGAAGTTATGATGAAATTCAGAGTAAGACGGTTATTCTCGAAGACAATGAAGGTGTGAACGACATGCTGAGCGCCCTCAACACAGGAAGAGCGGCACTTGATAAAAAGAAAAAAGAGATGGAGCTGGCTGAAAGGAACAAAAAAATAGCCATTTTCATTGCTGTTTTTGTTGTTGCTGCGGCAGTTCTTGCCGGAATTTTTATGGTAATGGGAAGATAATTCTACTGTTTCTTTGCTTTCATGCAGGCCCTGACAAAACCTTTCTGACAAGCTTTCTTATAATTTTCGGCAGCTTTCTGCGCATCTGCCGGCCCGCCTATCCCGTTCTCGAGCATTTCAGCATATTTGAAACAACCGTCCTTTGACCCCTGATCACATGAATATCCATAATATTTACGGGCTTTTTCGAGATCTTTGTTTATGTTCTCCCCTTTTTCCCAAATACCTGCAAGGAGAAAACAGCCGTTGACTTTTCCGGCAGAACACTCTTTTGCAAGAGCAGTTGTCGCTTCAAAAGGACTTGCCGCTCCACCTTCACCTTTGAGCATCATTTCTGCAAGGGTTATGCAACTGCTGGAAGTCCCTTTTTTGCACTCTTTCTCGTACATTCCCCTTGCTTTTGAAAGGATGTCGTCATCTTTTTTAACTTTTCCGAGCCGATAGCATCCGTTGGTGAATTTTCCTTTGCACGCCTCTTCATAATAGGAAATTGCCTGAGCCATGTTCCTTGCGAGTTCATACTTAAATCCATCCTTGAAATACTGCTCGGGTGTCAGCCCTTTTTCCACTTCTCTGGGGATGACAAAATTTCCACTTCCTCCGATAGAGACACCAACATCTTTTTTCTTTTCTACTGGTCTTTCTTCAATTATTTCGGGTTTTTTCTCTATTTTCTCTTTATGTTTTGCAATATTTTTCTTTTTTTCAACCGGTTTCTCAACCTTATCAACTTTCTCAACCTTCTCAACTTCCGACTTCGTTAAAACTTTGTCGGACAAGTTCTCAACCGGTTTCTCAACGGGCTTCTCAACCTTCTCAACCTTCTCAACCTTCTCAACGGGCTTCTCAACGGGCTTCTCAACGGGCTCAACCTTTTTCGGTGAAGAGAGTGCAAAGAAAAGTCCGACCGAAATAACAGCAATACCTGCAACTGCTGAGCCGGCTATCAGAACGAGTTTATTTCCCGGTTTTTTTGACGATGTTTCGTTGAACTTCAGCGGTTCCACACTTTTTCCTTTTGTGAGAGCATTCAGAAATTCAAGCATATTCTGAAAACGGTCTGAAGCACGGAGCGAAAGGGCTTTTACTATAGCTTTTTCAGCGTAACCTGGAATATCGGGACAAACTTTTGAAAGTTCGATCAATGCATCGTTTGTAAATCTTTCCATCGCCGGAGGAGGGGTCTGACCGCTGACCGCTTTATAAATTGTTGCCGCCATCGAATAGATATCTGTCCACGGACCCTGTTCACCCTGTCTGCTGTACTGCTCAAGGGGTGCATAGCCCTCTTTTATTACAGGTGTCATGCTCAAAGTTTCGCTTGCGACTGTCGGTCTTGCAGATCCAAAATCGAGAAGCTTCGGAACACCTTCGCTGGTTATAAAAATGTTTTCAGGGCTTATATCTCTGTGAAGAAGGTTCTTTTCGTGTATTGCGGCAACGGCATCCATGATGGGTGCAAGGACTGACATGGCTGTTGCAAAATCGACGACACCGCCTCTCATTGTGAGGAATGAATCAAAAGGAGTTCCGCTGATGTACGGCATGACCATGTAAGCTGTGCCGTTCTCTTCAAACATATCCTTGACTCCGACAATGTTCTGGTGAGTTTCAAACATTGCGGCGCTTCGTGCTTCATTAAGGAAATATTTAAGACCGTTCTGAAAATCATTTTTTTCACTGCTGCCGAAAGGAACTACATTTCTGGTTTCCTTGTCCCTTGATGCGATCTGTCTTGGGAAGAATTCCTTGATAGCGAGCCGGACCTGCAATTTCGGGTCAAATGCGATGTATGTTATCCCGAAACCGCCCGCACCGATGACTTTTCCGAGGATATACCGGTTGTTAAGTGTAGTCCCCGGGAAGAGGTGCGACTGCTCAGGACCTTCCTTCAGATCATAGACATATCCGCAGTTTTTGCATTTGTAGTCGCTACCCTTAGGGCTGAAACATCCGAAACAGAAGTTGTTGCCATCCATGAAACTCTCCTAAAAAACCGAGATTTCAAAACATACACTTTATATTGAAATAGTTCAATTTTTTTTCTTTCTGAAGATTTTTCCAAGTTATACCGGTTTTTACAGGTTTTTGACTTTGTTTTATCTCTTTCTATACTTTAGTTTGACTTTGTTTTATCTCTTTCTATACTTTAGTGAGTAATTTGAGGAGAGACAACATGGCAAAAAAAGCACTAATCACAGGAATCACGGGTCAGGACGGTTCATATCTTGCGGAACTTCTTTTAAGCAAGGGGTATGAAGTTCACGGTATAAAAAGAAGAAGTTCGATGTTCAACACGGATAGAATTGACCATCTTTATCAGGACCTTCATGAAAATAATGTGCGGCTCAAGCTTCATTACGGTGATCTGACCGATGCGACAAATCTGATTCGTATCATGCAGGAAACCCAACCCGATGAGATATATAATCTTGCGGCTCAGTCCCATGTAAAAGTTTCGTTTGAAACAGCGGAATATACAGGAAATGCTGATGCTCTGGGCACTTTGCGGCTTCTTGAGGGGATACGGATTCTTAAACTTGAAAAGAAAACAAAATTCTATCAGGCATCAACTTCGGAACTTTACGGAAAGGCGAGTGAGGTTCCTCAGAACGAATCAACTCCGTTCTATCCCAGAAGCCCATATGGAGCGGCAAAGCTCTATGGTTACTGGATAACTGTAAACTATCGTGAGGCATACGGAATTCATGCAAGTAACGGCATTCTTTTTAATCACGAATCCCCAAGAAGAGGCGAAACTTTTGTCACAAGAAAAATAACAAGGGCAGTTGCGAGAATTGTTCTGGGACTGCAGAGCATGCTTTATCTTGGGAATCTTGATGCAAAAAGGGACTGGGGACATGCAAAAGACTATGTGAAAGCAATGTGGATGGTGCTCCAGCAGGAAAAAGGAGATGATTTTGTAATTGCCACAGGCAGAACAATGACGATCAGGGATTTTGTAAAACTGTCATTTGAAACAGTCGGCATAGAAATCGCTTTTGAAGGTAAAGGTGTTGATGAAACAGGTATCGTTAAATCGCTTGATATTCAGAAGGTGCTTGAAACTACTGGCAAATCATATATTGAGCTGACGCCAGGCATGACAGTGCTTAAAATTGACAGAAACTATTTCAGGCCGACTGAAGTTGACATTCTTCAGGGTGATGCATCAAAAGCGAAGGAAATTCTTGGTTGGCAGGCAGAGACCACAGTTGAGGAAATGGCTGTTGAAATGGTCATGTCAGATTTACATGAAGCAAAAAAAGAGCAACTTCTTATAAAAAACGATTACTTTGTCAGAAACAATTACGGTGAGTAATTCTTGCACAAATGAATATGTGATCAAAAAGGTCACTTTTACTGGAATGATAATAAATATAGTATTATCTGCTGTAAAATTTGCGGCAGGTGTTTTCGGGAACAGTCAGGCACTGGTAGCAGATGCTATTCACAGTCTTTCTGATTGTGTAACGGATGTAGCAGTTATAATCGGTTCGACTTACTGGAGCGCTCCTCCGGATGAATCCCATCCTCACGGTCACAGAAGGATCGAAACCGTAATTACTGCTTTTATCGGTCTGGCTCTTGCCGCTGTTGCTTTCGGTATGGGCTGGAATGCTGTTTCAACAATGACGGATGAATACAACAAACCGCCTGAAATGATAGCTTTTATTGCGGCAGTTATTTCGATAATTGTAAAAGAAGGTTTATATCAGTGGACTGCGATTGCCGGAAAAAAGATCAGATCTCAGGCAATGATAGCCAATGCGTGGCATCACAGATCAGATGCTTTCAGTTCAATTCCTGCCGCTATTGCTGTAATTGCTGCCATAATTTTCCCGGGTTTCGGCTTTATCGATCATGCCGGTGCAATAATTGTATGTCTTTTTATTCTGAATGCCGCATACAAAATTTCATGGCCCGCACTTAAAGAACTTACCGATGCCGGTGCCGGTGAACAGATATGTGTTTCAATAGAAAATATCGCAAGAAGTGTTGAAGGAGTCAAAGATGTCCACAAGTGCAGAACAAGGTATCTTGGAAGCGGTATTCAAGTCGATATGCATGTTCTTGTCAATCCGGAAATGAGCGTCAGAAGTGGCCATGAGATCAGTGCTGCCGTCAAAAAAGAGTTATTGGATCAAGTTGATGATATAATTGATGTTGTTGTTCATTTGGAGCCATTTGAATGATCAGTTTGCGCAGGCGTCAGAATCGTATTCCCACATTACATTTGCATTGTTAAGTATCGGAAGAACACTCTTATCTGTAGTTGTCATAAGAACTTCTATTTCGTATTTTGCCGCTGTCAGAAAATATTCACGGTAATCAGCAAGATCTATCTCTGTTTCACCCATACCTTTCGGAATATCGAAATATTTTTCAGCAGTTACTATCTCAGGTATCCACCCTGTTACAGGATTACCGTTCTTGTCCAGCGATCTTAGACGGACACCAATGTAAGTTTTATCAGGAACATATGCCTTTACGAAGATTGATGAAGGGATGGAGCATGCTGAAGGTTTGCCGAATCTGTAATTCCAGACACCTCTGGGTGCTGTGAAGTTGAAAGCAGTAGAGCCGGTAAAATCACTGTAGGTATAGTGAGATCCGACTCCGATGGTTTTTCCTTCCGGAAGATCTGCCGCTCTTGCGTTAGTTGCCGGATCGATTTTCCAGACTCGGTCACTTCCAAGTCCCAGCGTCCAGACATATCCGTAAGGGTCAAATCCGACACCGCGAAGATCAACTCCGACACCCGGAAGAAGATTGTTTAAAGCATCTCTTGCGGTTGCTATAAATGTCCATGAACTGTTTGCAAAATCAGTTTCATCAAGAACCAGTTTTCCAGTATATCCCTGCAGATAGAAAGAAGTCCAGATGTTGCCTGTTGCTGGATCTACCGTTATTCCCGTCGTGTCATGAGCCGCCTTTCCGCCACCAGCCGCTTTTTCATGAACCAGAACTCCTGATGTCGATCCCGGAGTCAGAGTTGCTGAATCGGGAACAAGGAAAGACCACGCTTTTTTCTGCTCAAAGTCAAACATCTCTATTCCCATGCATTCAGGATAACCGCCAAGCCATATTCTGTTCTTTCCATCAACAGCAATTCCATAAGAACATGCACCATCTTTTTCAAATGCACCTATCCATGTTTCGGTTTTCGTATCAAATGCGACAAGATATCTTCTGTTGGTGAGAGAGCTGATGTAAAGTATTCCGTTTGAGTCAACGATAAGTCCGTAAACTCCGTCAGCATTGACCATTTCGCCTGTGACTACTTGGAAAACACCAAATTCATCAGGTCTCCATACAGGAACCGCAGCTGCAGAATGATATGTGCCTAAAGCAAAAGTTTCCGGGTCGATTGACTGAACTCCACCATAGCTGTATCCTATCCATATTTTTCCATCACTGCCGACAGCCATTCCGCGGATACTCGGAAATGAGGGGTTTGTTACAGCACTGTAAACCACACATTCATCAACAAAAGGATCAGTCAAAGGGTCTGTTCCGCTGTTAACCTGAACAACTTCTCCAGTCGTTCCGTCAATGTAAGAAGTGTATATTCCGTCACCGTTACTGTCAGGACACTGAGTCGTATCCCAGAGAACTTTTGTAACCCGGCCGTCATCTCTTCCTCCGACCCACATATTGCCGTCAAGATCGACCGCTGTTCTGCTCGGGTTTATTCCCACCCAGTAGCGGCCTTCCTCTTTTAAAGTCTGAGTGTTGAATTTGCTCACTGATTGGTATTCGTGGTTTGCCGCCCATAAATAAGGAAGGACTTTTGATTTTCTGGAAAGTGTCAGTCCATCTTCTCCTGTGGGATTTTCAGGGTCATTTTCATCAATTTTTTCAAGACCTTCGTCAACTGTTCCGTCAGTTACCGGATTGATAATATTTTCATCTATTTCATCATTGCAGTTGTTGTCAATACCGTCATAATATTCCGGCTCGGGTTCTTTTGCATCGCATTCACCCCAACCGTTCGTTCCGTCACATTCTTCAAATCCCAAGCAGGTTCCGTAAGTGTTCATTTTTTCGCAATCTCTTTTATCTTTGTCTTTTGGTGCTGTGCAGTTTTTCCATTCTCCGTCAATAAACTGCTCAGTTCCTTTGCCGCAGACAGTTTCACATTCCCTTTCCTGAATTTCTGTATCAACATCGTTATCGTTGTTTTCGTCGGGAAGAGAATTGTTGTCCCCCGGAAGATCCTCTTTGTCCGGCTGACCGGTATCAACGATATCGTAGTCATTAAAATGATTGCTTTTTTTGTCCGAACATGAAAACAAGACCATGCCCAGAAGAATAAATAAACAAAACCTTTTCATTTTCCCCTCCCTGATAAAACTTCCCGCTCGGTAAAAATTATAGTAGTTATTTTATTTGTTGCAAATTTTTCAACAGGCGGTAACATTTTAAAGCATTGAATGAAATTCAGGAGATTAGAGATGAAAAATCTGATTGTTTTCGTGACCATAGTGGTTGCATTATCTGGCTGTGAAGAAAAAAAGAAAATTGATATGTCCGACGCATGCAAATCGGGTCATTATTCACAGTGCAAAGAAGGCGATGTCTATCTTTTCAATATCTGCGGTGAAGAGATCGGAAAGATCGAAGAGTGCAGCGAGAATGAAAAATGTGAGGAGGCCGAGTGTGTTCCCTGCGAAGAAACATCAGCATGTGAATCAAAAGGATGTTATGAAGGCAATGTTTACTGTTTCAGTAACTGCGGAAAGAGAAAAATGCTTGTAAAAGAGTGTGAGGACGGAACGACATGTTCAAACGGGAAATGCGTTGAGTGCGAACCTGTCGAACTATGCGTTGAAAAAAGATGTTATGACGGAAATGTTTTCTGTTATACTGATTGCGGCAACAGAGGCGAACTTGATGAAGTATGTGCCCAGACCGAAGTTTGTGAAGGCGGCGCATGTCTTAAGTGTGATGTAACAGAACCCTGCGAAACAAAGAAATGTGTTGATTCAGTTGTTTACTGTTATGACAACTGCGGAAAGGAAGGAGAATTGTTTCAGGAATGTGAAAGTTATGAAACCTGTGAAGACGGTGAATGTAATTGTACTCCTGACTGCAATGGAAAGAATTGCGGAACAGATGGTTGCGGCGGAACATGCGGAGAATGCACCGGAACAGATGAATGCGTAAGCGGAACATGCGGTTCCAAGGTAGATATGGAAGGACCGGAATATAAAGGAGATGTTCTTCTTATCATAAATACAGGAACGAACGGGAGCCAGTCGAGTTTTTCAGGAACATTTCCTCTTCCGGTTTTAAAAGATAATATTGTTTCAAAGAGTGACGGAACTTCCTTTGTCCGTAAATATTTTGATCCCGGTGTAAGGATCCCCGGTGACCTTGACCTTTCACAAAGGCCTGCAAAAATAATAAGATCGGTGCCGGCCCCCGCAATGGATCCTGTTGCAGGTGATACTCAGAATTTCTGGGTGGCGGATTTCGGAAGCGGAGGAGACAGGGAGATAACCGCGACTTTACAGCACATAAGCTCAAAATGTGAAGTATGGGCCGAATATCCAAGCATAACAGGCACGACAAAAGCAAGACAGATATGTGAAGAATTTGACAGTGTCATATATCCGATGGTGACAACAAATTTCCATCCTGAATCGGATATAAACTCGGACGGAAGAATCGCCTTTCTCATAGCAGACCTCGGGGGTTTCGCCGCAGGTTATTTCACTCCTGCAGATTTTTATTCCAAAGAGGAGTATTACGGATCAAACGAAAGAGACATGGTCTATATCGAACAGGATATGGACATTTCCCAGATAAGAAACACCATTGCTCACGAATTTCAGCATCTTTGTTATGCCAATAGAAATTTTCTTATTGAACAGGACAATAATTACAGCGATCTTGACGTCAGATGGATAGATGAAGGTCTCGCAACGGCCTCAGAGCATCTGTATGGAGGGTCCCAGTCAGACTGGGTATATATATTCAACACTTCACCATATAATGATCCGGTGGCGCAGGGGAACGGATTTTTTAAGTGGGATTATTCTGACACTAACCGCGTTTATTCAGATTATGCACTGACCTATGCTTTTTTTCAGTATCTGCGGCTTCAGTCGCCGGACCAGGATGGCATATACAACGAGATAATCCTTAACACCAAGAATGACTGGGACGGAGTTCAGGATGTCATCAGGAGCAGGATAGACGGCGACATCAACTTCTCAGATTTTATGACCGGGTTCAGAATTGCAATGCTTCTTAATGATGCCGCAGGACCTTATGGATTCATGGGGGATACAGGACTCAAGTTCACGCCAAAATTCTATACGGGATCAGGAAGAAATGTTGAAGGAGGCGGTGCACTTTATTTTAAGATTTCGGGAAGTTTCACAGAGCCGGCAGATAAAGGTGCCGGAATTATCTATGTCGGTATCACCACAAAGTAAAGGATTTAAACTTTACATCCTGGTTCCTGTAAATAAAATGTTTCAGGATTTTTTATATGGAGATGTTCTTGAATAATCAGATCTTTAAAATAATTTCAGCAGTTTTTGTATCAGGGCTTCTTTTTTCCTGTGGCGGTCCGGAAAGTTACAAGACACCGATAGTAAATCTCGGAGATATCATTCAGGGTGAGTGCAACCCGGTCGGTGAAGGGGATCTTCTTGAGGAGAATTTTTCAGCAGAAGTTGTCAACGGGGATGTTGTCGTGGAACATTTAAATATACTCGTTCCTGAAAGTACGATGATGGGAATTATTGATACCGACAGCAATTCCTCTCTTGACGGAAAATTCAACTATTACTATCTTGAAGCAAGTGAGCAGTTCATAAGTGTCAGGGAAATATTCAGAAGGTCATCTTCGGAAAAAAACTGCTACTATGATTTGAGAATTAAAATAACCAATGTTTCCGGCGGAATATATGACCTGATGCTTTTCAATGAAACCGGCAAGCTTAAATTCTCAAAAGAGATAAGGGTCAGATGAACTTGTCACCTGAAAAAGTGATCGTTCTCAAATTCGGCGGGTCATCTTTAAAGGATGACGAAACCCTTCAACGAGCAGTTTCCATAATAAGTTCAAGAGTTTTAGATGGTTACAAAGTTGTGGCGGTTGTTTCAGCAAGAGGAAAGACCACCGAGGCATTGTTGAAGGATGCATCTGTTTTTGCACCTGCCGGAGATCCCAGAGAGGTTGACATGCTTCTTACAACTGGAGAAAGGGCAAGTGCCGCACTTGTTGCCATGGCTTTGAAATCAAAGGGAATTCCTGCAATTTCATTTACCGGTTCACAAGCAGGTATCATAACAGATGACAACCACACAAATGCAAGAATAATAGAGATAAGACCCGACAGAGTAATAAACGCACTGAATGAAGGGATGACAGTAATTGTCGGCGGTTTTCAGGGTGTAAGTTTTAAAAAAGAGGTTACAACTTTGGGTCGCGGAGGAAGCGATACAACAGCGGTTGCCCTTGCAGCGGCGCTCAATGCGGAAATCTGTGAAATATTCAGCGATGTTGATGGCGTTTACTCAGCAGATCCCAATCTTGTTGCGGATGCAAAGAAAATTGATCAACTCAGCTATCAGGAAATGCAGGAACTCTCTGAGGCAGGAGCCAAAGTCCTTCATTCCAGAGCAGTTGAATTTGCGAAGGAAAAAGGGATAGAGATCCACTGCAAAAGCACTTTCGAACCAGATAATCCGGGCACAGTGATAAGAGGTTTCGAGACAAGGGAGAAAATTAGAAAAGCCGGTGTAACTTATGAAAAAAATGTTATACTTGTACATGCTTATGAGCCGGATGCATTTGGGCTTCCAACAATTAACAATGTATTGAAATTCTGCAGGGAAAGAAATGTTTCAGTAAAGCAGATCTCTTTTCATAAGGGCTATAAGGAAAGTATGGTGGGCAGTTTCATTCTTTCAAAAATTGAGAATTATTCCTGCGATGCTTTCATTTCCGAACTTACAACAAAGTTTGAAGGCGCAGTTGAAATATTTAAAGAACTTTCGGCAGTTTCAATTGTAGGTGAAGGGATAACTGACAGACCGGACACTTTACTTGAAGCGATAGAACTTCTGAAAAACAATGAAATCCAGGTTTCGGGCTTTCATACAAGTTCATTCAGAATAAGCATGCTCATAAATTTTGCACTTTTAGAGAAAGCGGTCAAACTGCTTCATGAATACTGCAGGGCTTAATCTTTGTTCCTGACACACATCGTGTATATCTGATTCTCATTTTTATCTTTGGGAAGTTCCGGCTTTAATATCCCGTACTTAAATTCAACTACCCATGCATTTTGAATTACATTTGCATTTGTTGTAGAGCTCCAGAAGAAATCATCTCCAAGATCAGGAAAAACCGTCTGAAGCTCATAATCGATCTCATAAGTTGCCAAGGAGTGAAGTTCGTTCACATTGGGAAGCCGCCAGTCAGTCTTTCCTGCAAAACTGAGTGATTCGCAATATGCCAGAGCATCTTTCCAAATTCTTGCCGAATAATCGGTCACCTTTTGCCATTGAAGCCCTGTGAGTTTATCTTCAACAGTCACATCGCCTTCAAACGGAAATTCCAGAAACCTGTTAAATTTTCTTTCGGTGTCGTAAATATGGTCTGAACTGACACAGATGGCAGAATTCATTTTTGATGAGCCGTCATCAACATAGAACTGACTGCTACCTGAAAAATCAACATAGTATTTATTATTTCCACCGAGTTTTGTAAGTGTCCAGTATTTCTCTTTTTTAAGGAAAGGGAAATAAAATCCGTCAACAAGCGGATCGATCGTTTCATCAAAATTCACAATTGAAACAAGTTCGTGAAGATAGGGAATGCGCCAGTTTGTTCTTTCGCCCTGAGAAGTGCTGTTAAGAATTTCACAAAAAGCTTGCGCATCTGAAAAGTTGACAGGATTTTCACTTGCTGTTTTATACCACAGAAGTTTCGTTCGATTGTCAAAAACAAAATATTTATCACCGAATTTAATATTTTCAAAACCGCGAGTTGAAGAATCTGCATAAAGTCCGTCCTGACCGTAAAAAGTGCTTGTCACTTCAGTACAGTTTGTTGTTCCGGTTTCATTGAAGCATCTTTTCTGCTGAGTCGGGACAACTTTCCAGCAGATCTCACCAAAATTGCAGAGGTCTTCAATTAAATCTTCGTCGGACTGGTCTGAATCGTCTGACTCGTCGGGAAATTCTGACTGGTCAGACTCGTCGGGAAATTCGGACTGGTCGGACTCGTCGGACTCGTCCAGCTCTTCACAAACTCCATAAACACAGACAAGATCGCCTGTGCAGGTGTCGTTGTTGAAGCAGGATTCTCCAACTCCGCCCATGTGTTCAAGTTTGAATGTATCGCAGCCGGAAAGTGCGACAAACAGGATGGTGATCAATAATATTCTCATCTTACCACCTCCAGCTCAGATAAACATGAGCCCCGCCGGGAACCGGAATAACTGCAGTCTTTACCGGAGCATCAATGAAAACATCAGCTATCTGCAACGCGACACCTGTTGCAAAAGCGACTCCGCCGACAGTATATGAAGTTATTGATGTGTATTTCCACGCGTTGTATTTTGACATGTCGCCATCAGTTTTTCCTTCCTGATAGTTCTCTTTTTCCACAATTGTTCTCCAGGTTGCAATTCCTCCAAAAGCAAGGACAACTCCGCCTGCAACCATTACACCTATTCCGGATTTCATTAAAACTGACATCTTTTTTTTCGGCTTCTTTTCTTTTTTAACTATTTTTTCATCTTTTGCCGCATCTTTAATTCCGAAAAGCTCTCTTACAGCCGGGGCGATCATTTCAACGATCATGTTCACATCGCCCTTTACCCTGTTTTCGTATCTTGAGATCACTTCAACATTTCTGACATTTAGCCGCTGAAGGGTGAGAATCCAGTAATCGCCCATTTTTGAAATTGTGCCGGTTATTGATTCAGGAGCTCCGAGTGCAGCTCCGATCTCTGCCACACAAGCCGTATCTTCTGCTCCGCATGACATTTTCATCTCTTCACCTACGATCAGAGCTTTCATTTCATTCTCTCCGACAGTCTTCCTTCCCGAAACCCTGCCCACCTCAGCAGTGACTATTCCGCTTATTGCGTCTGCCTCTTTATCGGTCACTCCCGTTTTCGGCTCTATCCGCCAGACAACTATCGAATCATTTTCTACATCATTGGGAAACAGTTCCAAAGCAAAAAGAAAAGAAACTGCAAACATCAGACAGCGTTTTAATACCATGCCACATCTCCTGAGAATGAAACTTTTATAAATATATCTAAACACGGAAATAAATCAAAAAACACAATGAAATTAATCTTTTCTGATGTTTGGCAAGATACTTGTCAATTTAAATTGACTCTGTAAAAAAACTGTTTATTTTGGAATGACTATACTTATTGTAAGTTTGTCAAAAAACTTTGGAAGATGAAAAGCTGTGTCGACAATAGTTAATATTATTAAAAACTTAACCTGCTAAAAGGAGGCAAAAAATGAATTATCTGGATCAACAATTCGAGAATTTTAAGAATCTGCCGATTGAAAAAAAGATCGAACTTTTTGAAATGGACGGCAAACTGTTTGACATGATAATTTCTCAACAGCTTTCCAGGGAAGTGCTTGAAACGCTCTATAATCTTACTAATCATCTCAGAAGAATGGGAAAACTTAAGGAAGGGCTTGATTTTCTTGCAACACTTCTGAGCCATAAAAGGGCAATGCTCTATTTTGAACAGCCCTCATCAAGAACATTTCTCTCCTTTCTTAATGCCTGCCATATTCTCGGTCTTAAAACTTCTGAAATTAGAGACACATCTGTTTCTTCTGAAGTTAAAGGTGAGAGTTACTTTGATTCGATCAGAACTTTCTCTTCTTACACAGACCTTGTAATAATGAGATCAAAAAATAAAGATGCGGCAGAAAAGGCGGCATGGCTTCTCAACACATATTCAAACCGTCCGGTTCCGATAATCAACGGCGGTTCAGGAGCAGACCAGCATCCGACACAGGCACTTCTGGATATTTATACGCTTATGAGAAGTTTCGCCAATCAGGGTGGTCTTGACGGAAAGACCGTTATGTTCTGCGGTGACTTGAGAAGAGGCCGTACCGCCCGTTCACTTGCATACCTTCTTGAAAGATTCAATGATGTTAAACTGATCTTCTGTGCCCCCAAAGAGTTCCAGATCCTTGATGATATACTTGAATCACTTGACAGAAAGGGTGTCAAATACGAAATAATCACTGAATCGGTAAGAAGCGGTCTTGACAGAGCTGATGCTATCTACATGACCCGTATTCAGGATGAACATGATCTTGTTGCCGGAGAAAGTTCAACGATTGACATATCAAAATTCAAACTTTCAGGCGAAGACCTTAAATACATGAAACCGGGTGCCGCAATACTTCACCCGTTCCCCCGCCGTGACGAGATCGCAACAGAAATCGACAGTGACCCGCGTGCAAAATACTGGAGACAGGGGAGAAACGGCATGTGGACAAGGGTTGCTCTGATCGCCTATGTCTTTAATCTTGAAAAACAGATCATGGAATTTGATGTTTCCAGGGTGGATCATCTGAGATAGAAATTCCTTCAAAACCTCTACGAAATAATTTCCAGAATGTTGTGACAATAACAATGGGAAAAGATTTCTGCGTTTAAGTTGTTTTAAATCCTTTTTTCATCCATTTTGAAGCGAGCAGAAGTGCAAACGGGCTTATCATTGCAATGAGTCCATAGATGAACCACATTGTTTCAGTGTTCATTTGTGACGGGGGTGTATCTGCGGGGCAGTACTGCATGAGGAACCAGCCGGAATATATTGCTGTGACGACTTTTGTGAGAAACCACGGGAACTGTCCGATTCCCATATAGATTCCGGTCATTCCTTTGGGTGCGATCTGTGCGACCCACTGCAGAAATCTCGGCTGCCAGATCGCTTCACCGATAGTCATTATAACAAGATATGTCATAAGCGTTCCCATGCTCGGTCCAAGTGCGAGAATGAAAGTGGGAGCCGCCATGATGAATGTTCCGATTATCATCATTTTATAGGTGTCTTTCTTTGCTGTCATGGCTGTGACCATGGGGGTGAGAATAAAGATAAGTATCGGATTTAAATTGACAAAAAACTCAAAGTTGTCGCCGACAAAACCATCAAAGGCCCGGCTTGTATATTGCGGCAGAGTAAGCCAGTTGTGTGCAAAAAGCGTTTGAACAGGGATCAGAACAAATATGAAGAACATGAACCTTGCATCGGTTATCGGGAAGTTTTTGAGATAGAACTTCATTTTTTCTGTTGCTGACATTTTCTCTTTTTCTTCGTCGGTTTCCTCTTTTTCAAGGAGTGTTTTATCCGGTTCATCGGCTCTTGCCTGATCAATTGCATCTTTGAGAGCTTTTTTAGTTATGAAGATCGCGACAACGGCAAGACCTAAAACGGTAAGTATCGAATAAACCCAGAAAACTCCGCTTATTCCGAAACTTTTTCTAACCGGCGGAGAAATAAGCCCCGGCAGGAATCCGCCAAGGTTCATCAAAGCGTAAAGCATTGCATATCCCATTGCCGAAGTTCTGCTGTTTGTCAGCATTTTTACACCCGAATATGCCGCCGGCATCAATGTCATTCAACTTGATATATTCATTGAAGAATAATGCCAGAAGCCCAACGATCCCGAAATAGACAAGACCCTCGATCACATAAGAAATATTAAGCCCAAGTAATGGCCTTGAAGTCTTTCCAAGATCAAGGAACGGCTGGATAAGTTCTTTCACCATCGAATCTTTTTTCTGCTCTGTGTTAGTTTCCATTCTTTTACTCCGCAAAAATTAAAAAGCCACATCATTTTAAAAATTTTTCAGAAAAAAGCACTTATTAAGTTGACAGATCACTCATAAACTGATCAAACACGCCTTATTTTGACTCTAGCCACTCTTTCAAGTATATATTACAGTTTTGTTGATTTGTGTGATACGGGGATAAATTGGACTTCTATCTTGCTCCACTTGCGGAAATAACTTCAAAGGAATTCAGGGCGCTTTGTTATGAGGGCGGTGCTGATATTTGTTACAGTGAGATGATAAGTGCAAAAGCTGTGACGCTTAAAAACAGGAAAACTCTGACTCTTTCCGAGCTTGAAAACGGAGAAAAAAAAACATATCTGCAGTTCTTCGGATATGATCCCGACACAATGAAACAGGCGGTGGAGATGATCCTTTCAAAAGTGACCCCTTTCGGAATCGACATAAATGCCGGCTGCCCTGTTAGAAAAGTGATAGCAAACAGGTCGGGAAGTGCGCTGATGGCAGATCCGAAGCGGCTTGGCGAAATTGTAAAAGCGGTGAGATCTGTAACTGATCTTCCCCTTTCAGTGAAGATCAGAAAAGGGTTTAAAACTCCGAATTATCTTGAGTGTGCAAAAGTGATCCAGGATAACGGAGCTGATCTTCTGATCGTTCATCCTCGGCTGCAACCCGAAATGTTTTCAGGGACTTGTGATCACAAAGTTACGATTGAACTTGCGAATATTATGAAAATTCCGGTAATCCATTCAGGCGACATAAAAAAACCGGAAGATCTTGAAAAATTCAAAGGGACGAATATCTCAGGGATCATGGTAGGAAGAGGAGTTCTAGGCGCTCCATGGGTCTTTGATCAGCTCAAAGCCAGATTTGTCAGCGAAGAAAGAAAAAAAGAGATGATCGAAAAACATTTCAGATACTACATTTCACTCGGCAACAGCAAGTTCGCTCACACGATGATAAGACGGCACGGCTCATGGTACTCGACCGGAATGAACGGAAGTCCCGAATTCAGGAACAGGATCTTTGCCAGATCCACAAAGATAGAAGAGGCAATTGAAATGGTAAGGGATTTTTTCAGTATAAATATATGAAAAGAATAGTAGGACAGAGCGAAACTGCTAAAAAAATGAGACGGTTTCTTCAGTATGCAACCAAAAAAGGGACATATCTTATCGGAGGTGAATCGGGGACGGGAAAAGAGTTTCTTGCATCCCTGATGATAAAAAAGCTCTATGAAAACGACGACCGTGAACTGATCGTGAAAATAAAAAGACCTGAAGATCTCAGCAGAGACGGACGGATCTATATTACTGAAAACAGAGATATTTTTGACGCCGTTTCCAAGGTGGTCTCATCTTCTGTTTGGATAGAGCCGCTAAGAGAAAGACAGATAGATATAGCAGAGCTCACAGAATATTTCATCACCGAAGCAAAAGTGTCTTCAGACAGATGGTACACACCTAAATCGATGAAACTGCTCGTTGATTACTGGTGGCCGTACAACATCCGCGAACTGAAAAGAGTTGTTACTACAGAAGATGGTTACAAGCTTCTTCCGTATGCCAATATGAAAAAAATACTTTCAAACTACAGTGCAACAGAGATCGTTTCGATAAAGATCGAGAGTTTCTGGGGCGAACTCGGTGAAAATGTTAATCCCGGTAAATTTTACCAGCTTTTTATCGATTCAATAGAAAGGGCTTTCATAAAGTCTGCCCTTAAACAGTGCGGCGGCTCTGTCACAAAGACATCTCAACTGCTTAAGATCCACAGGAACACCCTTGCCCAGAAAATGAAAAAGTTCAGGATAAAAAATGTTTAGAAACATATATCCTATTGTAAACATTAAGAATAAACAGATGTTCAATGAAGATTTCGTGACCAGATGCCTGAAGCTGTGTCCTGAATATCTGCAGATCAGAATGAAAGATGCACCTGTTGAGGAAATATGCAGTGTTTCAAAAAAAACGGTCTGGTTGAGAAACCATCTAAATTCAAAGACTAAAATAATAGTTAATGATTCAGTTGATGCCGCTGTTTTTTCAGGGGCTGATGGAGTCCATCTTGGACAGACGGATAATGTTCTTTACGGGTTGAAGCAGAAAAACCATGGCTTTACTGTAGGATATTCGACTCACACCCTGACCGAAGTTGTCAAAGCTAACGATCTGCCGGTAGATTATATAGGATTCGGGCCGGTCTTTAAAACAGTTACAAAAACCCAGGATTATACTGAAGTATTTGAATTTGTTGCTGAAGTTGCAAAAATATCAGCTCACCCTGTTGTTTTTATAGGTGGTATAAACAAAAGAAATATTGAATCTCTGCCGAGTGGTGATAGAATCTTTTACGCAATGGTTTCCGCTCTTGATGAAGTGTTGAACGGGGTTGATAATGCAGAATAACATAACGATAGTTGTTGTTGACGACGCACTGCAGTGCAGAAAACATCTTGAAAAAATACTGACTGATGAAGGATATTCCGTAATTCTTGCCGAAAACGGGATGGAACTTGAAGCGATACTGAAAAAAAATAACCCGAGTCTTATTCTTCTTGACATAATAATGCCGGGGATGAACGGTTTTGAAGTTATGGAACAGGTCATATCGGCAAATTGTCCGATGGGTGTTCCTGTAATATTTCTTACGGGAAATGATGACAATATGTCAAAAATTAAAGCTTTTGATCTCGGAGCAGTTGATTATATAGTCAAACCTTTCAATCCTGCCGAGGTAAGAGCGAGGGTCAATGTTCATCTGAGAAATGCCATTCAGACAAATGCCATAATTCAGAGCCAGGCATACAAATTAAGACAGATAACGGAAGCAAGGGAATCGATACTTGTAAAACCCGAAGATCTGCCCGAAGCCGCATTTTCGGTATATCATTCAGCGGTTCTTGAAGCCGGAGGAGATTTTTATGATGTTTTGAATACATCAGGGAAAAGATTTGTATATTTTCTTGCCGACCTTAGCGGACATGACATTGCCGCAAGTTATATGGTTCCTGCAATTAAAGCACTCATCAAACAGAATTCACTTCCGATATATTCCGTTGATGAAACACTTTCGATGATGAACAGAGTTCTTCTTGAGATAATGGGAGAGGAGAAGTATCTTACCGGTTTTTATCTGGTCGTTGACAGATCTCTTGGGAAGATATCGTGGTCAGGAGCAGCGCATCCGCCGGCAGTGCTTGTTCCTGTCAACGGAGAGCCGGAATTCTTAAAGAGTGAAGGCGACCTGATAGGAATGTTCAGGGAGGCGAAATATCATTCCAGCGAAAGAAAAGTATCAAAAGGGGACAGAATAGTCATATTTACGGACGGTCTTCTTGAAAACGGGGAAAGCTCTCCGGTATGGACGCATAGAAAAGATGAGATCCTGAAAAAGGTTTCATCTGTATCAGAGAGCTCTTTAAACAATATGGCCTATGAACTGTTCAGAAAATTCATTCCGGAAGGGACAAAACTTCAGGATGATGTAATTGTTCTTGTTACTGAGATCTGATCAGAAACAGTTCGAATAGCCGCCTTCGCAGTGACATTCAGCCATGCATGAGCTTATCAGTACAGTGCCGTTGACATAGCAGCAGTTGAAAGATGTGTCTGACGGGAAACAGCCGCATTCGTTGTCAGGTGTTTCTTCAAAAATGTCATCATCGCTGAAGTCTTCTGAATCACTATCGATCACAGCAATATCTTCATCAGGGACGCTTTCAGCCGGATCCATTATGTCTTCATCAATAATTTCATCAGTAACAATGTCATCGTCTGATACCGGCTGTATGACCGATCCGCATACACCGGGTTTATAACTTGAACATATTCTGCCTGAGGAATGGATGCCGTAGCAGTTTGCAAAGCAGGCATTAAATACGGATATGCTGCCGTTACAGCAAACCGGATCATATTCAGGGTTTGTACCGCATGAGCAGGTTTCGTTTGTGAAACTCTCATCAAATGGATATCCGTTAAGTGAAGAAGAATCTTCATCGCTCACTTCATCATCTGTTCCCGTATTTCCGCTGTCGCCTGAATCACCGCTGTTTCCGGTGTTTCCTGTGTCACCGCTGTTGCCGGTATCGCTCATTTCTCCGGTATTACCTGAATTACCCGTATCTCCTGAATTGCCGGCATCACTTTCCTTTTGTTCTTCATCTGAAAGCTCTTCGGGAAGATAGTCTTCTCCATTGGTTCCGCTTTTTTCACTGTCTCCAAGATTAATAAATGTACTGCAGGAGGGAAGAACAAATAGCATAAGTGCTGTGAGAAAAAGAAACAGTTTATTCATTGATAAGCTCTCTTATCTCATTTTTCCTGTAACCTTCCGGGAAAACCTCAAGATATTTTCTGCAAAGGGAAAGGTCAGAGCCCGATATCTTCTTCTGTGCCGTACAACCTTTTATCAGGAGCTCTTCTCTGTAAACTCTGCTCGAATCCAGTATCTTTTTATTGTTATCTATCATGGAAACCATTTCATTGTACTGTTTTTTGCTTTCATGCAGTCTGACTGCTTCAAAAAGTGCCTTGTCCTTTTCCTTTCCGTTTTCCATTTCCATCATGAAAAGTTGTAATGCCGCACCTTCATTTCCGGAGTCAAGAGCTTCTCTTCCCTGGAAAAGGAATGACTGGTCAGGAGTAATATTCAGTTTTGGTATGTTTATTGTTTTGGGTATTCGGGATTTGTTAGCCATTGATATCTCAAGATTTTTCACGACAGCTTTTTTAAACTCAAAAACTTTTTCCATGTTTGCGGAAAGCTGAAACTGTGAATCATCAGATCTGTCAACAACTTCAACCAGACCCTCAATGACATTTACTGAAAAAGTTCCGTTACAGTTGTCAAGAATGAATGATGTGCCAAGGACTCTCACCATGAACCGGCCGTTTACAGTTACTCTGAAATCATTTCCGCTTACGACATCAAACTTTGCCTTTCCTTTTCCCATTGAGATCTCGTTTTCTGAGATAGAGTTGAACTGAGTCTGTGCAAGAGCTTCTATTTTTGCGATCGAGAGGTGTATTTTTTCGCCCTGCTCTCTTAAACCCTTTTCATAGGTCTTTTCTGCGGGTATCAGTTTGTTTTCGCTGTCATTTTCCTGTGTGCCAGCTGTCATCGTTTCATTTTGAGAGGGATTTTCAAAACCGAAATAAATTGCGATGAGAAGAGATGCCGCTGCCGCAGTGAAAACAAGAGGTTTAAAGAAAGAGCGGAATGTCTCATGCCATGTCCGCGACATTTCTTTTTCAGGATGTGTCCCCTCGTGGAGAATGAAGAAAGATCTTTCCACGATCTCATTTATTCTATTCATATCGGGGAAGCTTGTCACATGTCTGCCTGACTGAAGAACTGCATTCGTAACCGAATACTTTTCAATAAGCGCTGAACAGGATGGGCATTTTTCAATATGCTCAACGGTTTCAGGAAGCAACTCAAAGTTTTTGTCGAAGAGTGCGATGACTTCATCGATGTTGATGTGCAGTTTCTGTTCCATGACGGTACCTCAGCTATTTAAACTGTCTGATAATTTTGCAAAAAGTTCCTTCCTTCCGTTATATATCCTTGACCAGACCGTCTGAAGAGGAACTTTCAGTACTTCAGAGATCTCTTTAAGCGTAAGCCCTTCAACTTCAAAAAGAACGATAGCCATCCTTTTTTCAGGGGAGAGTGATTTAAGAGCGTTATTCACAGCCGCGGCAGTTTCTCTTTTTTCAAGAGTGAAGCCGTCATCCTTTTTTGACATGAGCATATTTGACAGAAATTCAATAGAATCGCTTACAACATCCTTGGATGTGTTTCTTTTGATGTAGCGGTAGGCAGTATTTACCGAAACCCTGTAAAGAAATGTGGAAAATGACGAATCTCTTCTGAAATTGGAGATCGATTTCGCCAGTTCCATAAAAACCTCCTGAACAATGTCTTCGGCTTCGCTGTTGTAACCGAATATCCGGTAGACAGTCGCCGAAACCTTGCCGTAATATCTTTTCACAAGCTCAGTCCATGCCCGCTGGTCCTTTTTATCAACTGCAAGATCCAGCAGAATAAGGTCATCAGCATCACTGAGCACCGAAACTTTTCTATCCATAGCAAAAGCTCTCATTACCGTTAAGTAACATCCAGCCGTCGATTTTATTTAAAAAAATGAAAAAAAATATCTTTTTATGAAAAAACTTAAATATGCTTGACTATTCTTATTAAAATTTGTTATAAGCGAGCGTTGGGCGTTCATTCAGGTGTTTTTCTAATTTTTCCTTTTTATGGAGGTTGATAATGAACAAGTATGTGGCAGCAGTTATCAAGGACCTTAAAACAAGGTATCCTTGGGAGACAGAGTTTTTGCAGGCAGCAGAAGAGATCCTTGAATCTCTTGGTCCGGTAATGGACAAAGAACCGAAATATCAGGCAAACAAGATCCTTGAAAGACTTGTTGAGCCCGAAAGAGTTATCTGTTTCAGAGTTCCGTGGATCGATGACAAGGGTGAATATCATGTCAACCGTGGCTATCGTGTACAGTTCAACAGCGCAATAGGACCTTACAAGGGCGGTATCAGATTCCATCCGAAAGTGACACTCAGCACATTGAAATTCCTTGGTTTTGAACAGATTTTCAAAAATTCTCTTACAAGTCTTCCGATGGGCGGTGGAAAAGGCGGTTCCGATTTTGATCCTAATGGAAGATCAGATAACGAGATCATGCGTTTCTGCCAGAGTTTCATGGCTGAACTTTTCAGACATGTCGGTCCTGATACAGATGTTCCCGCAGGTGACATCGGTGTAGGCGGAAGAGAAGTCGGCTATATGTTCGGTATGTATAAGAAGCTTGCAAACGAGTTTACAGGCGTTCTTACAGGCAAAGGTCTTTCTTTCGGCGGTTCATTGATCCGTCCCCAAGCAACTGGATTCGGCGTTGTTTATTTTGCTGAAGAAATGCTTAAGACAAAGAAAGATTCAATGAAGGGCAAAACAGTTGCAATTTCCGGTTTCGGCAATGTTTCATGGGGTGCCGTTCAGAAATGTAACCACCTTGGTGCAAAAGTTGTTACGATATCAGGTCCTGACGGATACATTCATGATGAAAAAGGTATCAGCGGTGACAAGATAGATTACATGACTGAAATGCTTAAGAAAGACAGAATGAGCGTTGCTCCTTTTGCAAAAAAATATAAATCAGCAAAATTCGTTCCCGGAAAGAGACCGTGGGAAGTAAAAGTTGATGTCGCTCTTCCATGTGCAATTCAGAACGAACTTGATCTTAATGATGCAAAAATGCTTATTAAGAACGGTTGTAAGCAGGTTGTTGAAGGTTCAAATATGGGCTGCACTCCTGAAGCTATCAATCTTTTTATCCAGAAGAAAATTGCTTTCGCTCCTGGCAAAGCTTCAAACGCAGGCGGAGTTGCAACAAGCGGTCTTGAAATGAGCCAGAACTCAATGAGATATTCATGGACAAGCGAAGAAGTTGACGCAAAGCTTCACATGATTATGAAAAACATTCATAAAGCTTGTGTCGAAGCGGCTAAGGAATACGGGTTTGAAGGCAACTATGTTATCGGAGCAAACATTGCCGGTTTTAAGAAAGTTGCAGATGCAATGATCGCACAGGGTCTTGTATAGGATAATTTTTCTGAATAGATTTTCGAAGGGGGGCTTTTGCCCCCTTTTTTTATTTAGTTTACAAAAATATGCTTAAATGGTATAAACGGCTTGAATTTTTTAGGTAGAGCGTAAAAATGCTGGTCCCTTTTGAAAGGAATTTTAAATACATAAACAAATTTAACGCAGTTTATATACCGACTTTTCTAAATGATCTTTTTAAATTTGAGAACATTTCCGGTGGATTGATGGTGTGTGTATCAAATGAAAAAGTGGGTTATATCCTTTTCAGGGACAAAAAGATTGTTTCCGCCAATGGTCTTTATTTCAGTACAGGTGGCGAACTTCCTGGAAATGTTCCTTTTTCGGTTATATGTGACTCCTCAGGTATCGATGTTTATGTTAATGTGATAGAGGATGCCCATGTAATTGATGCATTAAGCTGTTATTTGAATTCCGCAGTTGTTTTTGCCGCTCCTTTTGAACTGTCTGACATGAAAAGGATAACAGGCGTGATCGAGGCGGAGAAAGAAACCGGGATACTCGGATTTAAGCATGGGGCTGTAATGAATCTGGCTGAGTATCATAAAGGGCTGTTAAAGACTTTTTATTATTATCACACCGGCACAAAGTCCTATGCTTTTGACACTAATCCGGCGACATTTTCATCCTATCTTCTATCTGTTGATAAATTAAAACCGTTTGTTATTTATAAAAGAATGTCTGCCGGAGATGTTTCCCGTCCGGATAAAAATGAACTTGAATTTCTCCAGAACGACCCTCTGCTTGCTATGACAATGGCTTATATAGATATATTCGAACTTGTTTGCAAAGCGATGAAAGAGAAACTGGATGTTCCTAAGATAACTGAGGTTTTCGAGCAAATGTTAAAGGTTTTGCGAGATAAATACTCTCCGTTATATACAACAATAAGCTATTCGCCGGAAAAAGGTTGTGTCAACTGGGCGGATCTTTACAATGAGAGGCGGTATATTTCGATTGAGTACAGGTTTGGTGAATACCATCTTTATCTTGATGAGCTTCTCAGACTTATGTTAAGAATTTCATCGTCGGCACTGGGGAGCAGAGTTAACGAAAAACTCGTTCCCGGTATCAGAAAATATATTGAATTTATGGATAAAAAAGATCTTATAATGAAAGAAATGGCCCATAGAGTTGACAAAATGGTAGAAAAAGTAAAATAATAGCGGAATTTTTGTTGAAAGAGGTATACGATGACTTTAAAGTTGATAGTCGAAAATGACAGGAACGAGTTAAATGTTCATGATTTTGACGGCAACTATATTGCTGCCGGAAGAAGCTCCAACAATGATCTTGTCCTGAATGAAAGGAATGTCTCAAGGCACCACTTTCAACTTGAAATAGTTGATAACAGAATAATTATTGAAGACCGCGGCAGTTATAACAAAACATTTGTAAACGACAGAGAGATCTCTGAGAAAATGGAGATATTTGTCGGAGATGTAATTTCTATCGGTGACTACAATATTTATCTTGAACAGGACGAAGACAGCGCCCTTAAAACTGCTTCAACAGCAAAAAGTTCAAAGAAGACAGCTTTAGACAACCTTCTCCTTGCCAAAAGCGGATATATCGGCGGCAAGACATTCCCATTGAAGGGCGCGGAAACCGTAATCGGATCTCATGTGAGTGCCGATGTCTATCTTTACGGTCCGGAAATACCGGCAATGCATTCAAAACTCATC
>Ga0116183_1001547_pt1 | contig 25899 bp, 25 predicted proteins | sample AD_UKC078_MetaG_FD_89753 | JGI IMG/M metagenome (GOLD analysis project Ga0116183, IMG submission 89753) | Active sludge microbial communities of municipal wastewater-treating anaerobic digesters from USA - AD_UKC078_MetaG | ecosystem: Engineered > Bioreactor > Anaerobic > Digestate | place: USA...
CGATGTCGGAATCGGTGTACGTCCTCGCGGTCCACTCATGTTCCGGGTTGCCGAGCGACTTTCGCTGATCTCCGACGCGCTCTATCTGGAGGCGACACGTGCCGGCCGGTCTGGCACCGGAGGGGACTGCGATCCAAGGACGAAAGTCGATATGACGGCGGACCCGGTCGAACAGGCGCAGGCTGTGGCACGCTGGATTCTCGCCGGGCCCGAGGATGCGTCGGCGTTCCCTGGCCGTGATTGGCTGCGCCAGCCAGCGGGCTATTCCGACCGGGACTGGATTCTGGAGATCGCCCGCCAGTACCGCACGCTCAGCCGCGGCTAAGCCTCGAGTCGCTCCACCCGGCGCAACTCGTCAACCGTTTCGACGACCTTCTGCTGGGCTTCCGGTGACAACCCCACCGTGCGGGCCGCGATCCTGCGCACCCCTTCGTCGCGCATATGTGCCAGCCAGGTCAGCTCGCGGTCCATTTTCTCGTAGTAATCGTCGTCGGTGAAGTACTCCGGCTTGATCCGGAAGAAGTTGGCCAGCGCGGTCATCGTTGCCGACGACGGGTTAGTACGGTTGCCGGATCGCAGCTGGGACAGGTACGGCGCGGACATCGTGATGCCTTCCGCCTTCAGTGCCGCGATGACTTCAGCGGAGGTGTGGGGGCCGCGACCCGGCGGGTAGACCGTTTCGAACAGCCGGTTCAACCGCGCTGCGAACGTTGTACTCATTTGTTTGGCCTCCCGAACCCAGCTGAGCGTATTTGCCCATCACGCATTTGCTGAATCATGGTAACCGGCCCGTCGCCGACAACCAAGCGCAAACTCTGATTTGACTAAGAAAATGCTGTTTTGACCGCCCCGGCAATCAGGGCTCCAAGGGGTCTGTCCAGCGGATTCTGGCGGTTTACCGGGCAAAACACTATTCGCCGACCAGTGGCCTCATTTGCAGTCCGCTAATCACCGCGGTTCGACAATTTCTTCGGAATAACCTATCTAGCAACTATGGTTTAGCTTAACTTTTACTGAGAAATACTTAGCTAAGCATTTCTCAGTTTGCTCAGGCTGCGAGCAGCATGGCCAGAATGGCGGTGTCCGGATGACTGATCGGATCCACCCCGACCCGGCTGAGCATTCCGGTCACCGTTCCGTCGGCCTCAGCTTCCACCCATGCCGCACGGTGCTCGAGGCCCAGGTGCGGAAGTCCGGGCAGCAGTACGCATCCCGATGCCGCACCGGAGCACTCGGGCAGCGAGGGGGTGGTTTCCGACGGGGGATGCAGCATCATCAACGCCGGCGGCTGCTTACCTGCAAAATGCCCCGGCGGGACGGCGTTGTCTCCCACTACGGTGCCCTCGGCCAGCACGAGCCCCACCGTCCCCGGCTGCGCCCTCTCCGGCAGTTCCTCCCGGACACCGAAAATCGTTGTCGTTGAGAGCAGTCCGGGGACAGATGCCACCCGGACCGCAACCATCAACAACTGTGCCCACTCCTTGGTTGAGTTTGGCCAGCGACCCGACACCACGAACCCCCTCAGGGCGCCACGGGACTGGAAGGGGGCTACCTCGACGGGACGCCCTGCGCTGCTCTCCATCTCGCCTCCGCGGTGTTCATGACATGCGACACGACAGCGGGCCGGTAACGGAAAATGATGCGGCATCAGCCCATAGGTACGCAACAGATACACGCACTCCGCGGCGCAATCCCGCAGAAAGCCCGCAGAAAGCCCGCAGAAAGCCCGCAGACGACGAAGGCGCCACACCCCTGCGGGTGCGGCGCCTTCGCCAACGAAAGCTGAACTGCTAACCGAAGATCAGCCCCTTGGTCTTCGACATGGCTGCGGCATAGCGCGTCTGGACATCCTCCCAATTGACGACGTTCCAGAACGCCTTGACGTAGTCGGCCTTGACGTTCTTGTATTGCAGATAGAAGGCGTGCTCCCACATATCGACCTGCAGCAGCGGGATGACCCCCAGCGGAACGTTGGCCTGCTGGTCGTAAAGCTGGAACGTCAGCAGCTTGCCCCCGAGGCTGTCGTATCCCAGGACCGCCCAGCCGGACCCCTGCAGACCGTTGGCGGCCGCGGTGAACTGTGCGCGGAACTTGTCGAAGGACCCGAAGGCATCATCGATCGCTGCCGCGAGCTCGCCGGTCGGTTTGTCACCCCCGTTGGGGGACAAATTCTTCCACCAGATCGAGTGGTTGACATGGCCACCGAGATGGAAGGCCAGATTCTTCTCGTTCAGCAGGATGGCGCCGTGGTCATCGTTGGCCCGGGCCTCCTCCAACTTCGCCACTGCGTCGTTGACACCCTTGACGTAGGCGGCGTGATGCTTGCTGTGATGCAACTCGTTGATCTCGCCGGAGATGTGCGGCTCCAATGCGCCGTAGTCCCAATCCAAATCGGGCAGGGTGTAGTCAGCCACGGATTTCCTTCCTGATCGCGGTAGTCGAGCCTGTTGTCGTGCGATGGTCGAACGGCGTGCGTCGAACGTCATGCGGTGGTGAAACGTAATGCGGTGCTCACGCAGAGTCGCGCGTGGGGAGCGCACCCTTCCCTAACATTGCTCCATCCCCGCAAACACCGCAAGAACGACCCCGGCCGTCAGGGGACCACAGCCACGAGCACGGGAACGGGACGGCGGGATGGACGCCGCGCAGCCCGGGGGCGTCAGAACAGCACGACGAGTGCGAGAACCCCTAACAGGATCAGCGCGATCACACCGGCCCGCATCGCGGCGACCATGTACGCCCTGCTGCACGCCGACGAATTCGCCGGCCAGGAAAAGTCCTGGGCGGCGCGGTGCGGTTCAGCCGGATGCGACGTCATTCAGGCGATCCCGACCTGACCACTCAACGGACCACCCCCGAGACAGAGCCAGTGAAATTGGTCACACCGACTGCGGATTTCGTGATCATAGCCGGTTTTCAGCGGTGGCCACAAAGCCGTCTCGGGCCGTCTTGGGGCCGTCTTGGGCCGTCTTGGGCCGTCGCGCCCAGCGACTCGGCAGCGTCAGTGGGCCTCCCAGTCGTGCCCTCCAGTCGCTGCCACCATTCCGACGCGGCGTGTCGCACGGCGAGTCCGCAGTAAGGATCCTCGGTTTACCCAATCCTCAGGATTCGCTCGGCCTGGATTATGAATTGATAACAAGGGCGTCACATTTTCGAGTTATCCCCAACTGGATGCCCGTAAAACGCCGGTCCGACCGACCTGGCGCGAGCGTGTCGGAACACCACCTGTGGATAAAGCTGTGGAAACTGTGGATAGTTCATCGCTTGCTAGGCGACACGGATCCCCAGAGCGGCACTCGGTGCCACAATAAGCGAGGTTATCCCGGCTGTTGCCCGGTGCCGGGATCATGACCGCCCCACGACCGGACCGTCGCTAGGCTGGTCGGGTGATTCAGGTGTGTTCCCGCTGCGGGACACGATGGCATGTGCGGGACCGCCAGCGGGTGTGGTGCCCGCGCTGCCAGGGGCGGCTACTCGCCCCGTTGGGTCCGGCGGCGCCGGTGGCGACTACCCGCCCACCCGCCCACCCGCAGACGCCGCAGCGCAACGCCTCCCGCCTGCCGACCGGCTTCCGGTGGATCGCGGTCCGACCCGGACCACCGCCACCGCCGCGCCGGCGGCGCCGCCCACTCGGCCCGACCCCCCGATACCGCGCCGTTCCCCGCTGGGGTCTGATCGACTCGATCGCGCCCACTGCGCCGGCCGAACCCCGTTCGGCCGGGAGGGTCTCGGAGGGGGCGGTACAGGCCACGCTGCTGGCATCCGCTGCGATCTTCGCTCTCGCCGCGGCCGCCCACGTCCTTCGCTACGTCCTCCTGCTGGTCAACCGCAACACTCTGCTGCCGCCCCTGATCGCCGATGCCACGCTGCTGATGGGTGTGCTGGTGAGCCTCGCAGCGATCGCGGCGATGATCGCCAGCATGGCCGTCACCACCGCGTGGTTGGTGGGACGCCGCGCCCAGGCATTCCGGTTGCGTGGGCACGACGATCCTCGGCCGGGGTGGACGCTGTGGGCCGGTTGTATGACACCAGTGGTGAACCTCGTGTGGGCTCCGGTGTTCGTCAACGAACTGGCCCATACCGAGAAGTCGCGAGCTCGGCTCCGCGGCCGGATCACAGCGTGGTGGATTGCCTGGATCTGCTCAGCCCTGGTCTCCGGATGGGCAACCTGGACGAGCGCGGCCACCGGACCTCAGTCCGTGGCCGACAACACCGTGACCGAGATCCTTGCCTACCTCGTCGGGCTGACGGCGCTGCTGCTGCTGTGGCGGGTCGTCAACGGCTTCACCAACCGGCCGGTCCAGCAGAACAGCCCGACGCATCGGTGGGTCGTGGTTGCCGAGCAGGCACCATCAGACACCGTTGCCGAGCAGGCACCATCAGACACCGTTGCCGAGCAGGCACCATCAGGCACCGTTGCCGAGCAGGCACCCGGCGGAGATCGACCGGCGACGGCTGGGCCGACTCAATCCCCCGTGTCGGCATCGGGAAGTGCCGATGTTGTTGAGTCCCGGGACCCCGAACCGGCAGCATAGAGCTATGTCGGCGGCCGAGCCAGTCCCTGCGGTTCACCCTTTCGTGGTGGCCCATCGCGGAGCCTCGGCCGACCGACCGGAGCACACGCGTGCCGCTTACGCCCTGGCACTGCAGGAGGGCGCCGACGGCGTCGAGTGCGACGTGCGGCTCACTCGGGACGGCCATCTGGTGTGTGTGCACGACCGACGCGTGGACCGCACCTCGACGGGCACCGGACTCGTCAGCGAGATGACGCTGGCGGAGTTGCAGCGGTTGGACTGGGGTGCCTGGCACCGCAGTCCGGGTGCGGACGGCCCCGATGGCGACACCGGGCTGTTGACCCTCGAGGATCTGATCCGACTGGTTCTCGACTGGAACCGGCCGGTGAAGTTGTTCATCGAGACCAAGCATCCGGTGCGCTACGGAGCCCTGGTCGAGAGCAAAGTGCTGGCCCTTCTGCACCGCTACGGGATCGCCTCGCCGCCTTCGGCTGACATGTCACGAGCTGTGGTGATGTCCTTCTCCGCAGCCGCCGTCTGGCGCATCCGGCGGGCCGCCCCGATGCTGCCCACCGTCCTGCTCGGGGAAACCTCCCGTTATCTCGGGGGCGGTGCGGCCACCACGGTCGGGGCCACGGCGGTCGGGCCGTCGATCGCGACCCTCCGCGAGCATCCGGAATTGGTCGACCGGGCCGCCGCGCAGGGCAGGGCGATGTACTGCTGGACGGTGGACCATTACGAGGACATCGAATTCTGCCGCGAACTCGGTGTCGGCTGGATCGCGACGAACCACCCGGGTCGCACCAAGTCCTGGCTTCAGAACGGTCTGACTGGAGCCGATCGGGATTGATCTGCTGCCAGCCTCAGGGCTGGGCTTCCAAAACCTGCTGCGGAATGGCGGAGTCGGTCCGCAGCGCGCCGAACAGTGCATCAGCGGCGTCGGCGTCCCACAGCACGACTGAACCCGAGTCGGTGCCGGCGAAGTCGCCGATCGGAACCGTCAGAGCGGTCACCGTTCCTCGAAGGGCCCAAGCAAGACGCGCCAAGTCCCATGAGTGGGTGTCCTGATCCACACCCAGCGCCCCGACCACGGCCTTCGGCACCGCGTACCAGCGCCACGGGTTGAGCCACACCGCCGGTGCGGTAAGCCGCCTCAGCAGTGCCGCCATGAACTCCCTCTGGTGCAGCATCCGGTCTAGATCGGCCCGCGGGGTGTCGCGACTACGGACATACCCGAGGGCGTCGCGTCCGGGAACGGTCTGACAACCGGCCGGCAGGTCGACGCCGGCCAGTGGATCGTTGAGCGGTTCGGGCAGGCAGATCTCCACCCCGCCAAGGGCGTTGACGACGTCGCCGAAGCCCGCGAAGCCGACCTCGGCGTAGTGCTCGATCCGCACCCCGGTGGCCTGTTCGACGGTCTGGACGAGAAGCGGGGCGCCACCCGTGGCGAACGCGGCGTTGACTTTGTCGGTTCCCCAGCCGGGAATGTCGAGATACGAGTCACGCGGTATCGACACCACGGCCGTCGGCGCGTCGGACAACAACGCCGGAATGTGCACCAACAGGATCGTGTCGGTTCGGCTACTGCCCAAATCCCCACCGGTGGCGAGGTCAGCCTGCTGCGCCTCGGTCAAGTCGCCGCGCCCGTCCGAACCCACCAGGAGCCAGTTGGTACCCGCCCCCGGCGCGGGGCGTCCGGGGTAGTCGGCCAGCACCGTCACCGGCCGCAGACTGACTTCAAGCCAGATCGAGGCCGACAACATCACCGTCACCAGGGTGAACCCGATCACCAGCAGGCCGGTGAAGATGCGGCGCACAAACGATCGTCGAGGCCGGTCCCGCCGAAGCATCCCAGCCGCCGCCGGCCGGGTCCGCGGGCTGGGCGCCGGAGCGCGGCGCGGCGCGGGCAGGGGCGGGGAGTGCGGTGGCGGTCGCCGGCGGGCCCGGGGAGGTTGCCGCGACTGGAGCGGTAGCTGTGGCTGGGGAGCTGCCGGTGCCTCCGGCCACGGGGGGCCGGCGCGCCACGAATCCGGTTGCGGCGGAACCGGCGGCGACTGCCGCGGCAGGCTCTGCGGGACACGCTGCGGCGCTGGGCGGCGACCCGGATCACGCCTGATGAACTGCGGCGGCTCCGGGGACGGGCGCAGCCGGGGGATGGGCTCGGTCGGCGGGTCCGCCGAACCCGGCCGGTACTGGCTCACCGGAGTCAATCTACGGGCCGTGGCGACTACTCACCTCAGTGAATTCAGCCCAGCCACTCCACATGACCGGCCAGCAGCAGGTAGCCGACGAACGCCACCGTGTCGATCACCCCGTGAGCGATCACCAACGGCCACAACCGGCCGGTGCGGGACCAGTAGTAGCCGAAGACCACACCCATTGCCACATTGCCCAAGCCGGCCGCAAAGCCCTGGTAGAGGTGATAGGAGCCGCGCAGCACACTGGCGACCGCCACGGCCCCGGACTGGCTCATCCCCAACTGCCGCAACCGGGTGATCACGTACCCCACCACCACGACCTCTTCGGCGAATCCGTTGGCAAACGCCGCCAGCACCAGGACCGGAATTCGCCACCAGGACTCGTGCAGAGTCGCCGGTTCGACCTCGGCGTTCAGTCCCAGGGCCCGGCCGGCGAAGTAGAGCAGCAGTCCCGGAATACCGATGAGCGCCGCGAGACCCGCCCCGGCCAGTGCGTCCGAACCCCACCGACCCCGGCCCAGCCCAATCCCGGACGGGCCAATACCCGTGCGCCACAACAGGTACAGCGCCAACAGCCCCCAGGCGATCAGCTGTCCGATCGATGCCAGGTTGAGGCCGAGGTTGACCAGGTCGTAGCGGGACTGGTCCTGGTTGAGCCGAACCCGGTAGGCGGGCAGCCCGGAGAGCACCGCGTCGGTCAGGTGTAGGACCGCGACGACCGCGCTCACCCCGAAGGTCACGGCCAACATGACGGCGAGTTCGATCCGCATGGCCCGCCGGTCGACGCCGCCCGGATGACTGGCGCTCACCGGTGTCACGGTAGCGGGCCGGCCCGCACCGATACTGTTGTGGCCGTGGCCCGCATCGCCTATCTCGGTCCGGAGGGAACGTTCACCGAATCGGCGCTGCTACGGATGTCTGCGAACGGCGCCATTCCCGGCGACGGCCAGACCGCGCTGATACCGACGGAGAGCACGCCGGCCGCACTGGAGGCCGTCCGGGCCGGTGCCGCGGACTATGCCTGCGTACCGATCGAGAACTCCATCGAGGGCAGCGTTCTGCCCACCCTGGACAGCCTCGCCGCCGCTTCGCCGCTGCAGATCTACGGCGAATTGACCCTGGACGTGGCATTCAGCATCGTCGTGCGCCCCGGAACGAAGCCGGGTCAGATCCACACCCTCGCGGCGTTCCCGGTCGCGGCGGCTCAGGTGCGCCGCTGGCTGACCGAACACCTGCCGAATGTGGCGGTTCTGCCGGCGAATTCGAACGCGGCCGCCGCCCGCGAGGTCGCCGACGGCCGCTGCGATGCCGGGGTCAGTACCCCACTGGCCGCGCTTCGGTACGGTCTGGCGACCCTGGCCGAGGGGGTGGTGGACGAGCCCAACGCCCGCACCCGGTTCGTCCTGGTCGGCCGGCCGGGTGCCCCTCCGGCCCGGACCGGAGCCGACCGTACTTCGGTGGTGCTCCGCATCGACAGCTCCCCCGGCGCGCTGGTGTCGGCGCTGAATGAGTTCGGCATCCGCGGCATCGACCTGACTCGGATCGAATCCCGACCCACCAGGACTGAGCTGGGCACCTACGTGTTCTTTCTGGACTGTGTCGGACACATCGACGACAGCGCGGTGGCCGAGGCCCTCAAAGCCTTGCACCGCCGCTGCTCCGAGGTTCGCTACCTGGGCTCGTGGCCCACCGGATCGGCCGTCGGCGCACTGCCCCCGCGTCTCGACGCCGCCGACCGCTGGCTGGACCGGCTGCGGAACGGGTTGCGATGAGCCCGTCGAATGACAACGTGATCGGCCGGTTGATCCTGGTGCGCCACGGGCAATCGCACAGCAATGTCGCGCGCCGCCTCGACACCCGGCCACCCGGGGCCGAACTGACCGATCTCGGCCGCAAACAGGCCCGGGAGTTCGCCCGGACCCGTCCTCGGCCGCCCGGCCTGCTGCTGCATTCCATCGCTCATCGAGCAGCGCAGACCGCGGTCGAGATCGGTGCCGAATTGTCCAGGCCCACAATCGAGGTGGAAGGAATACACGAGGTTCAGGCTGGTGATCTCGAGGATCGCGACGACGACGAAGCGATCGCAGCGTTCAACTCGGTGTATCAGCGCTGGCATGGCGGTGACCTCGACGCAGCCATGCCCGGCGGCGAGACCGGCCGGCAAGTCCTGAACCGTTACCTGGCTGTGGTCACCGATCTGCGTCGCCGCCATCTCGACGACCCCAACTGGACCGACGACATCGTCGTGGTCAGCCACGGTGCCGCGATCAGGCTGGTAGCCGCCGTGCTCGCCGGGCTCGACGGCAACTTCGTCCTCGAAAACCATCTCGCCAACACCGAAGCGGTCGCCCTCGCCCCGCTAACCGGCGACCGCTGGAGTTGCGTGCAGTGGGGATCGGCGGCTCCCCCGTCGCTGAGCCACCGGGGCCGCACCGGGGGCGATGAGCTGGGATAGCCTTGGCTTTCGCCGATGACGACCAGCCCGGACCACGTGACCACCCAAGAGTGCCTGGCCTGCCGGGCGACGGTTCCGGCCGCCCTCTACTGCGGCTGCTGCGGCGCGGCGCTGGGGTCTGATCCCGGCTTCTGGCGCCGGTTGTTGCGGTCCGATGCGTTCGCCGCCGCCCCGCGGGAACGAATCACCCTGCCCCTGGTGACCAGCTCGCTATTCCCACACCTGGACCAGCGGTCGCGCAACCCGTTCCGGATCGGGATGCTGCTTCTTTTTCTGAGCTTGGTGCTGTTCTCCGTGTTGCGCTGGCTCGGCCCATTGGTGACCGTGGCAGGTCTGGGGGTACCCCTGCTCTTCGTGCTGTACCTGTGGCAATCAGACGTGCTGCGGGACATGCCCGGCCACGTTCTGCTGATGGCGACCGTGCTCGGAGCAGGCCTCGGGGTCGGTTGGGTGGTGGTGACCGGTGGCCTGGTGGCCCGTTCGTACGGCATTCCCATGGCGGCGGGCTTCGTGCTGCAGCACCTGATCGGCGTCGGGTTGGCGATCTCCGTGGGCGGCGCGCTGTTGATGGTTCTACCGGCGGTGGTCGTCAGGCTGCTGCGGCCGCCCATGATCTCGGAGTCCTTGGACGGCTTCGTGATCGGTGGGCTCGGCGCGCTGTCCTTCACCGCCGCCGCCACCCTCACCCGATTGGCACCGCAGTTCACTGCCGGGCTGATCGACAACATCCGCCCGTCCCGGCTCATGCTGGAGGCCGGCCTCTACGGGATTGCGATGCCGTTGACCGCCGCGGCGGCCGGCGGTCTGATCGGTCTGATGCTGTGGTTCCGCCCCGGCCAGCGCGCGGATCTCTATCCACAACGGGTGCATCGGGCCTTGCTGATCTTCACCGGCGTCGTCGTGGTCCTGTACACGGCGATCTGGGTGGTCGATGCCGCCCGGCTGCCGAAACTTCCGCAGCTGCTGCTGCACCTCGGGCTCACCGTCCTGGCGGTGCTGGCCGCCCGGATCGGCATGCAGCTGGCCCTGTTGCACGAGGCGCCCGACCCGCTGACGGGCGGACCGATACTGTGCGAGCACTGCGAACGCGTCGTCCCGGACATGCCGTTCTGCCCGTCCTGCGGGGTAGCCAGCCGGGCCTCGTCGCGGACATCCCGTCGGCTGCGCAGGGAAGCCGCCCCCGCGACCCTGACCGACCCGGAAGACGAGGCGTATGATCAGGAGGTTGCGTCCGGCCCGGACGCGAGTAGTTAAGGGGTTTCGAACATGTGGTCATCTCGTTTGACGCGGCAGATCGCTCTCGCCACCGGCGCCGCCGCACTCGTTGGCATGGGCGCTCTCACGGCCTGCAGCAAAGAGGACAAGGAAAAGCCGGAGGAGACCAAGTCCCCGACGAGCAGCGCCCCGGAGACTCCCGGCAACGCACCGCAGCCGACCGAGAAGAACGTCGGCCCCGGTGCCGGCAACTCCTTCTCGCCCACCGTGAAGGCCCGCCCCGCGCCGACCGCGCTCCCCGGTAACGTCGTCACCGGCGGCTAGGTCGTCAACTAGACCGTTACGGTCACTGACCGCTGCGGCCGTCATCGCGACGACCGCAGCGGTTGTTTTTGCGGTCGCCGGTGACCATGACACGCAGACGGGGGCCGCGGCGGACCGGATCACCGGTCCGTACGCAGCTCTATTAGGCAGTTCGACCGACCTGGGCCCGGCCCGTTCCGGAAAGGCCCGACTGACTGCTGCTCTGCGCCCCGGTGCGTCGCCCGGCCGCTTGATCGATTGGGCGGCCCGACACGGGCTGTCGGTGCAGTGGCGGTCCGGCGACCCGTGGGCCGTCGTGGTCGGGGAGCCACCCGCGATGGCTCGCGCGCTGAACGTCGAGATCAATGACTACCGCGGGCGCCGCGGGACTGTTTTCTACGCTTCTCCGCAGCAGCCTGCGATTCCCCCCGCTGTGACCGCCGAGGTAGCGGAACTCGGTCGCATCTTGGGCTATACCCCGCACCGGGAAGCCCTGCCCCCGCCTCCTCGGGAGGTGCCGGACCAGGGCCTGACACCCGATGCGCTGGTGCGCGCCTACAACGTCGCTCCGCTGCGCGAAGCCGGGTACACCGGCAAGGGCGAAACCGTGGTGGTGTTCGCCTTCGACGGCTTCGACCAGGCCGACCTCGACCTGTTCGCCCAGACCTTCAATCTCCCGTCGTTCACCCCCGAGGTCGTTGGCGGCCAACCCCCGGATCGCCGGGGCGAGGCGACGATGGATCTACAGGCCGTCCACGCCGTCGCTCCGGATGCCCGCAAGGTTCTTGTCAACGCCCGGCCTACGGTGGACGGTGCCGGCTCCTACGAGAAGATCGCCGCGTTGATGGAGGACGTCGATCGGCGTTATCCAGGTGCGGTGTGGAGCTTCTCCATCGGCTGGGGCTGCGACAAGCTGATCACCGCCGCCGATCTGGTGCCGGTACGAACCGCACTGACCCGCGCACAGGACAACGGAACCAGCGCCTTCGACGCCGGCGGAGACCTCGCCGGGCTGGAGTGCAAGGGCGGTAACGAATGGTCCTCACCACCGCACTCAGACAACATCGGCCTGGACGCGGTGGCCTCGATCCCCGAGATGACGAATGTCGGCGGCACCACACTGTCGACCGACAGCACCGGCGGATGGCTGTCCGAACAGGCCTGGTTCGACGCGCCGCTGTCCCAGGGCACCGCCGGCGGCTCGTCGGCGCTGTACACCCGACCCGAATGGCAACGCGATCTCGCCGGAGTGACTGACGACGACAGTCGGCTGGCTCCTGACGTCTCCGCCGTCGCCGATCCGTTCACCGGTGTGCGGATCGTGTTCGGTCAGCAGGAGATCGTCGGCGGTGGGACGTCCCTGGCCGCACCACTGTGGGCGGGTTTCGCCGCCGTGATGAATCAGTACCTGGTCGATGGTGGCGGCAGTCGGCTGGGGGATCTCAACCCGCTGCTCTATCGGGTCGCCCGGGGCGCCGCGCTGCCCGGCTTCCACGACGTCGTCCTCGGCGGGAATGCGGTGGCCAACGCCGGGCCGGGATACGACCTGGCAACTGGCCTGGGCACCCCTGATGTCGACAACCTGGCGCGCAACATCCTGATCCTGCAGAAGCTGCGGCCATGACGGGCCTTGTTCCCACGGTGCCGACCATGGAGTGTCCGCGGTGTCAGGTGGACGTCCCCGCCGGGAGATTCTGCGGTCTCTGCGGCTGCCAGGACGCCCACCCGAGAATGCTGCGTGCGGGCACCTTCGGCGCCGAACCAGGCGAACATGTCCTGCGGCCGTTCATCGTCAGTTCGCTGTTCCCGCAATTGCCGACCCGGTCCCGGACCCCGTTCCGGATCACCCTCGTCGCGGCCGCCGCGGGACTCCTGCTGTCGGTGATCCTGAAGTTTCCCGCGCTGGGGATCCCCGTGTCGGCGCTGAGTCTGCCGTTGCTGTTCCTGCTGTATCTGCGGGCATCGGCCACGGACCGGGACTGCCGGCCGGCGGTGCTGATCTTCGCCAGCACGTCGGGTGCCCTGCTCGGAGCCGCCTGGATCGTGCTGAGCGGACAGTTGGTTGCGCGCACCTACGGTGTGCCGATGTCCGTGGGGCTGGCGATGCACCAAGTGTTCCGGGAGGGCCTGCTCATTCCCGTGGTGGGCATCGTGCTCATGATCGTGCCCACCGTGATCGTGCGCCTGAGCCGCCCGCGGAGTCGGGAGTCGCTGGACGGCTTCGTCATCGGCGCTCTATCGGGTTTGACCTTCAGTGCGGTGGCGACGCTGGTCCGACTGGCACCACAGGTGAGTGCCGGCGTGATCGCTCATTCCCGTCCGATACAGGGTCTGGTTGTCGAAGTCCTGCTCTGCGCGGTGATCATTCCCGTCACCGCGGCGGCGTCGGGCGGGATGGTCGGCATCGCGCTGTGGTTCCGCCCGCATGGCGGCGGCGCGGGCCACTACGGCCGGGTGCGCCCGATCCTGGTGCTGATCGCCATCACCGCTCTGCTCGCGCACGCCGCGACCGCCGTCGTCGACATCGCGGGTCGGTCTGCGTTCTTCATGCTGATCGCCCACCTCGGCGGCGCGGTCCTGATCCTGCTGCTGTTGCGGGTGTCCATGCAACTGGCGCTGCTGCACGAGGCCACCGACCCCATCGCCGAAGACCAGCCGATGCTGTGTCTGCGCTGCGAGATGGTGGTGCCCGACATGGCGTTCTGCCCCTCGTGCGGCGCGGCGACCCGAGCGGCATCACAGCAGTCGCGCAGCGAGCGCCGAGGGTCGTTGCGCCCCGTGCCGGCGGCCGCCGGAACGAGCGCGCCGGAGGCGGCCGACGGCACCCCCGAGCACCTGTACCCCGGCTATGCGCTACCCGCGCAGAACTACGCCGCGCCCGCGGTGCAGCGGCCCCGGCTGACGTGGCTGCTCAGCCGGTGGGGGACCGTGATCACGGTGGCAACGGTGGTGCTCGCCGGCGTCGCCGTGGTGCTGAGCCCGAAGGTCGTCCACTACATGTGCCCCCCGGAGTGCGGCAAGCCGCCGACCGGCACGCCGGTGATGGCCCTGCCCCGGTACACCTCTGCCGACGGGGCCTTTTCGGTGTCCTACCCGGCGCCCGGATCGGCCTACACCGTTGAGACCAGCAGCACCGGCGTCACGGCGACCTACACCGGCGGGGATGGCGGCGTCATGCAGTTGTTCGCCGAACCGGCTGACGGGCGCCCGCCGCGGGACATCATCCGGGCCGTCGTGGCCCGGACGTATCCGGACGCGAAGGTCGCCTACGAGATACCCAACGCGATGGTGGGCTATCAGCCCGGCTACGGCGAGGTCGCCGACACGTGGCCGCAGAGTTCGACGGCCAGCTACCGCCGCATTCGAATCCTGGTGCTGGCGGCCGTCAAGAACGACCTGGCGCTGGTGGCCTTCGCCACCGGCCCTTATCACGCGTTCGGCCCGGACTTCGGTCCCGGGCCGCCATCCGGAGCCAACCTGGAGATCGCCCTGGACATGGGCAAGTACGTCAACAGTTTTCACTGGAGCGGTGATCCGGCCCGGTGACCTCAAACGACACCACGCACGTGCCGGTGGGCGAAACTCAGCCCCAGCCGAGCTCGTGCAGACGTTCGTCGTCGATGCCGAAGTGGTGAGCCATCTCGTGGATGACGGTGACGGCTACCTCCTCGATGACCTCGTCTTCGGACTCGCAGACTTCGAGCAGCGATTCCCGGTAGATGGTGATGGTGTCCGGTAAGGCGCCCGCATAGGTGGAGTCGCGTTCGGTGAGCGCGATGCCCTCGTACAGGCCCAGCAGTTCGGAATCCTCGGGATGGCGGTCCTCGACGAGAACAACCACATTGTCGGCAGCGGCGGCGAGTTCGGGCGGGATGCGGTCGAGGGCGTCGGATACCAGTTCCTCGAAACGCTCCGGAGCCATCCGAACAGGCATTATCCGGGCGCCTGCGGGGCGAACGACATCGGCGGCAACGGCAGGCCCAGTCGCTCCTCGGGGATGTCCGGCGGCGGGATCGGCGGTTGCCCGTTGATGAGCAGCGGACCCTTGGCACTGTTGATCAGGGTGGCCCAGCCGCCGTTGCCCAGGGTGGCGCCGATACTGCAGCCCACCTGCCGGCTTCCGGCGGTCCAACTGGGCAGCGACACCGTGCTGTAGATCAGCGTGAGGGTGGTGTCGCGCAACTCGACCGGTGCGAGGTAGGCGTCGGTCAGGCGGTTGCAGGCCTCCTTGATGAAGGCATCCTGGTCGGGCTCCGAGGGCAATCCCCCGGGGAACTTCTCGGCAAGGTTGACCGCGCCGGTGACCTCCATGGCATGGGGCACCGAGCAGTCGACGGGGACATCCGTGGGCTGGTTGGTCGCCGGGTCGATACCCAGGCAGGTCCCAGGCGGCCACACCTTGGACTGGTCGAGATCGACGATCTTGCCTTTGAACACCACCTGCTGATTGCCGGGCCCGGGCAGTTGCAGGCCGCACAACATCCGGCGCTCGCCGGACTGTTTCCAAGCCGCGTCCCCGGCCCACAGCAGACTGATGCTGAACCTGCTGTTGGGGTCGTAACGGTTCGCGAGGTAACGCTCGACGGCAGGTTCGCACTGTTCGAGGCTGATCTGCTGGATGCGGGCCGGCGACGGCGGGGCGGCGTCGGGACCGTACTCGCTGCCGGGGTAGGCCCGCAGGTCGAGCGCCTCGGCCACCTCGAATCGGTGATCGCCGGTGCAATCGACGATCGTCGCGGCGTCCGGCGCGTTGTCCGGCCAGTTCAGACAGTCACCGGCCTTGGCGTCGACGAAGGTCTGGTTGGCGGCCAAACCGGGAGCTTCCGGCCCCGCCAGGCCACCCAACGGGCTCTTCGTGCCGATCGGCAAAGCGATGGCGACCCCGGCGATCAACAGGCCACCCAGTGCCGTCAGCAGCAGGGCGCGCCGAGCCGACGAGGCGTGCACAGCGCGCCCTGTGCCCTCCACCGGGCCGCCCTCAGGGCCGGCCGCCGGTCTGCCAAGGACCTCGTCCGGCATCTCCGGTTCCGGCGGTTCGCCGCTCGGGTGCTCAGACACCTCCGTCATCACCAAACCTCCAGCATCGCACCCATTGTGGCAGCACGGCTCGGCGACGTGACAAGTGCCGTCGGCGCACCGTTACGGGGTTGTGCTGTGGTGGCACCGGCCGCCTGAGGCGAGCGCGGCCCGCCGAATTAGGGTGTAGCGCGTGATCGACCTGAAACTGGTGCGCGAGGATCCCGACGCGGTACGCCGGTCTCAGCTCAGCCGGGGCGAGGATCCCGCACTGGTGGACGTCCTGTTGGCGGCCGACACCGACCGCCGGGCGGCGATCGCCGCGGCGGACACCCTGCGCGCGGAACAGAAGGCCGCCAGCAAGAAGGTGGGATCGGCCGCGCCCGAGCAGCGCGCCGGCCTTCTCGAACAGGCCAAGCAGCTCGCGGCTCAGGTCAAGCAGGCGGAGGCCCGCCAAGCCGACGCCGAGTCCACCTTCGCCGCGGCGCACACGGCGATTCCGAACGTGATCATCGACGGGGTGCCCGCCGGCGGCGAGGACGACTTCACGGTTCTCGAGGTGGTGGGCGAACCGCCCGCGATGGACAACCCGAGGGACCACGTCGAGATCGGGGAGACGCTTGGCCTGATCGACACCGAGCGCGGTGCCAAGGTTGCCGGGGCGCGGTTCTACTTCCTCACCGGGAATGGCGCCCTGCTGCAGCTGGGTCTGCTGCAGCTGGCGGTGCAACTGGCGGTGCGCAACGGATTCACCGTCATGATCCCGCCGGTCCTGGTACGGCCGGAGGTGATGGCCGGAACCGGGTTCCTCGGGGCACACGCCGACGAGGTCTACCGGATCGAGTCCGAGGACCTTTTCCTCGTCGGCACCTCCGAGGTCCCGCTGGCCGGGTACCACGCCGACGAGATCCTCGACCTGTCGACCGGACCGTTGCGGTACGCCGGGTGGTCATCGTGTTTCCGCAGGGAGGCGGGCAGCTACGGCAAGGACACCCGGGGCATCATTCGAGTGCACCAGTTCGACAAGGTCGAGGCGTTCGTCTACTGCCGCCCCGAGGAGGCCGAGGACGAGCACCGTCGCCTGCTGGGCTGGCAGCGGCAGATGCTCGCGGCGATCGAGGTGCCCTACCGGGTCATCGACGTGGCGGCCGGTGATCTCGGCGCCTCAGCGGCCAGGAAGTTCGACTGCGAGGCCTGGGTGCCCACCCAGCAGACCTACCGGGAGTTGACGTCGACGTCGAACTGCACGACTTTCCAGGCCCGTCGGCTCGCCACCCGCTACCGCGACGAGAACGGCAAACCGCAGATCGCGGCGACCCTCAACGGCACCCTCGCCACCACCCGGTGGCTGGTGGCGATCTTGGAGAACCACCAGCAACCGGACGGCACCGTGCGCGTGCCGGCCGCCCTGGCGCCCTATGTCGGGACGGACGTGCTGGCACCGTGATCGAACTGGACCTCGAGGACATGCACGGGTGGTTCGGCTTCGGGGTGGCGGGGAACTTCGCCGGGCACCTCGAACAGGCCGGGGAGGCAGCCGATTTCGTCACCGTGGCCAGTGCCGGTGACGCCCCCAAGGGGATCTTCCCGTGGTACATCCCCGGCGCCGACGGACTCCTCGGCGAATTCCCGCTGTCCCATGACGCGTTGATCGTCCCGCCGGTCAATGCGGACGGCGGACCGCTCAACCTGCAGATCGAGCCGGAGGTCGGACTGGCGTGCGAGGTCGTCTGGAGCGGCGACACCGTCGTGACGCTGCGGCCTTTCGCGCTCGGCGCGTTCAACGACTGCTCGATCCGCCGGCCGGGGGCCCGGAAGATCAGCGACAAGAAGAACTGGGGTCCGGCCTCGAAAGGGGTCGCGCGCCAGTTCTTCGAGACCCACGATCTCACCCCGGACGGCCCGACTGCGAGTCTGCGGCTGTTGTGTCACCTGCGCACCGCCGATGGCGCACACCACGAGTACGGCGTGGACAGCCCGCTGCTTGGCTACTCCTATTACGGCGAGGTGCTGCTCGACTGGATCGTCGAGCGTCTGGCCAACCAGAAGGGTGCACCGGAGACCCCACTCGAGGACGTCGGCGCCCAGATGGTGGCCAGCGGGCACCCCACCACCGTTCTGATCGGGATCGGCGCCACCCGCTACACCGAATACGGCGGATCGACCTATCTCAAGCCCGGCGACGAGGCGATCGTCCGGGTCTACGACACCGCGACAGCGGACTTCTCTGAACTGCGCCAGCTGGTGTGGGAGCCCTAGGCGCGCGCCGGTGACATCCGGGGAGCATGCGGACCGGGACAGCCGTCGACCCCACATCCTCCGGCTGGGACTGTTCGTCACCGTCCTGCTCACCCTGTTCTACTTCGTCGCCATTCGGCGCGTCATCGACGTCGAGGCCGTCCGCACCGCGGTCGCCGCCAGTGGCGTTCTCGCGCCGCTGACCTATATCGCCGTCTCGGCCGCCTTGGCCGCCGTCTTCGTGCCCGGTCCGCTGCTGGCGGCCGGCAGCGGGTTGCTGTTCGGCCCGCTGCTGGGAACAGGGGTCACCTTGGCGTCGACGGCGACGACGGCGGTGGTCGCCGCGCTGGTCGGCAGGCGAGCCGGGCGGGACAGCGCGTACGCACTGATCGGGGCGCAGTGGTCACAACGGATCGAGATCCAGATCCGGCGGCGCGGTCTGTGGGCCGTCGTCGGACAGCGGTTCGTCCCGGGTATCTCCGACGCCCTCGCGTCCTACTCCTTCGGCGCGTTCGGAGTTCCGTTGTGGCAGATGGCCGTCGGCGCCCTCATCGGATCGGCACCGCGGGCGTTCGTCTACACCGCACTCGGTGCGTCCATCTCCGATCTGAACTCACCGCTGGCCTACACGGCGGTAGCGGTCTGGTGTGTCACCGCCGTCATCGGCGCGTTCGCCGCACACCGCGGGTATCGCGGCTGGCGGGCGTCCCGGCGGTGAACGCCGGTGTCCGTATCGGCTAGCGGCCCAGCAACTCGGCGAGCATCGCCACGAAGGTTTCCGGGTCGGCGGGGGTGAAGGCCGGGCTGGGCCAGGTACCGGGCACGTCAAGGGTCACCAACGTGGACTTCAGCGGGCGTCGCACGTCCAGTGGCAGCCAGCGCCGCAGATCCGAACTGCCCCAGATCCGGAAGCGTTGCGTCAGCAGACCCAGAGGTTGCGTGCGATAGCCCGCGATCGCCCGTAGCGGAATGACTTTGGCGGTCCCGGAGGGGAAGTGGTACCGCCGCAGCGTGAGGGCGTGCCGGTCCAGTTGAACCAGCCCGTCGTCGTAGTACTGCCGGGGCGGTTGTGTCACGGTCTCGAGCAGCGCAGTTCGTGCCCTTTGTGGGTCAGACAACGTCCGGTCTCGAGATCCCACTGCCAGCCGTGCAGGTTGCACGTCAGGGTGCTGCCCTCCACCACACCGAACTTCGACAGGTCGGCCTTCAGATGTGGGCACCGGCGCTGAACCTCCCAGCCGTCCAACTCGATGCTGGAGGTGTCGTCGTGCGCCTCGGCGAACCACCCGTCGGCGTAGGCGATCCGCTCGTCGGTCAGGCATTTGAAGAACGTGTACAGGTACTCGTTGTAGCCCCCGACCCGCCAGGCCCGGAATCGCGTCGACAGGAAAATCGTGTTGACCCAGTCCGGCTCGTCATCGCGCAGGACGGTCCGCACCAACTCGGCCGCTATCTCGAACCCGTAGCGGAACTTCTCGTCCGAAACCGGTTCGCGCACCGTGCGTTTCGGGAAGTCCAGCACCACGGTCTCCGGCCCCATCTTGAGTTCCACCGGGTATCCGATGCCGTCGCAGATCTGGTCGCTCTGCAGCATGATCGGCTCGAACTTCGCCTTCAAACCCTCCCGCAGCGGCTCCCCCTCAGCTGGCGCCCAGCCGGCCTTCTCGGCGGCCAGGACCGGCGCCATCCGCTCGGCGTAGGCCGCGATGTAGTCCGCCTTGCCGGTGGTGAAGATCGCCTCCACCTCGTCGTCCGGCAGTGGGTGGGTCAGCGAGATGAGTTGGGAACCGGCGAAATCCGCCACCGAGCCCGGGATCATCAACAGCCCGCCGTGGTGTCCGTGCATCCGCATCTGCTCGAGGAACACCATCTGGTCGGGAAAGATGTTGCCCGGGTCGGCACGGTCGTCATTGAGGAAACGCAAGTCCGGGTCGAGGAAGCAGGGCGGTCCCGCCGAGGGGATCACCCAGGTGGCCCCGACATCGGCCATGTACTGCCGGCAGCGGTCCATACCGCGCTGCCGCTTCTGCGTGGCGAAGGCCTCCTTGGCCCGCTCTGGCATGTCGTAGACCATCGGATACCAGATGGCCCCGGAGTACTGCGGCATGTGCACGTCGATGCGGCCGAATTCGGCCAGCATGTCCAGGCTCAGCGGCCGGGAATCGTTCATGTTGAACACCGTCGTGGTGCCATCGGAGATGACGATGCCCGAGTCCCCGATCGGGCCGTCAGCGGGTGCCCGCAGCGCGATGATCATCACGTCGAGATCGCCCTTGGGGCCGCTCAGGCGGTGCTTGACCGAATCCTCGGTCTCGAAGAAGCGGTGGAAGCCGAGTTTCTCGAGTTCCCGTTTGAGGTCTGGTACCGGAAAGTCCGGCAGCAGCACGACGGCGTCCTTGTTGACGTGGTCGCGCAGCAGCTTCGGGTCGAAGTGGTCCTTGTGCAGATGCGAGATGTACAGGTAATCGCAGTCGCCCAGCGCCGCCCAGTCCAGGCCGCTGTTATCGGGGAAGACGAACCACGAGCCGAAGTAGGCCGGATTCAGCCACGGGTCGCACAGGATGCTCCCCGCCCGGGTGTCGATCCGGAAGCCGGCGTGGCCGATACTGGTGACCTGCACGGATACCCCTCCAATAGTGGACGCATGCGACCCTGAGCTTAGCCGCCCCCAGGTAGGCTGACCGGTGTGGAGCCGGCATACGGGACAGTCATCGCAGGGGTTCATCTTCTCTGGCGCGTCCAGGGTCTGCGCTTCACCATCACCGGTACGGAGCACCTGCCGGCCACCGGCGGCGCGGTGTTGGCGATCAACCACACCGGCTATCTCGATTTCACATTCGCGGGCCTGCCCTTCTACCGGCAGCGGCCGCGGCGCCTGATCCGGTTCATGGCCAAACAGGAGGTCTTCGACCACTCGGTCACCGGACCGGTGATGCGCAAACTGCGCCACATCCCGGTGGATCGTTCCAGCGGGGCCGCCTCCTTCGACGCCGCGGTGCGGGCGCTGAAGTCCGGCGAGTTGGTGGGGGTCTACCCCGAGGCCACCATCAGCCGCAGCTTCGAACTGAAGGAGTTCAAGTCCGGCGCCGCCCGGATGGCCATCGCGGCCGACGTGCCGATCATCCCGCACATCGTGTGGGGCGCCCAGCGCATCTGGACCAAGGACCACCCGAAGAAGATGTGGCGGCCCAAGGTCCCGATCTCGATAATGGTCGGTGAGCCGATCCCACCCACGCTGCCGCCCACCGAACTGACGGCCCTGCTCCGATCCCGGATGCAGCATCTGCTCGAGCAGGTCCAGGACGCCTACGGTCCGTACCCGCCGGGTGAGTTCTGGGTGCCGCACCGCCTCGGCGGCGGCGCGCCCACTGTTTCTCAGGCGGCGGAACTGGAAGCGGCGGAGCTGGCCGAACGAGCCGAACGGCGACGACAGCGCGACGGCGGCGCCGCGGACTAGGCGGGATGGAACCGCCAACGATGCTGCCCGCCCTGATCGCGACCGACGTCGATGGAACCCTGCTCAACACCCAGGAGCGCATTACCCCCCGAACCCGTGATGCCATCCGCGCGGCAGTCGCCGCCGGGGCGACCTTCGTACTGGCCACCGGCCGACCGCCGCGGTGGATTCCACCGGTCGTCGAGGAGCTCGGCTTCGCCCCGATGGCGGTGTGCGCCAACGGTGCCGTGGTGTACGACGCCGCCGCCGATCGCATCGTCTCCGCCCGGACCCTCCCTGTCGATGTGCTCACCGAGCTTGCCGAGATCGCCGTGCGCGTCGTCCCGGGCGCCGGTCTGGCGGCCGAGCGGATCGGCCGCACCGCCCACGACTCGGCCACTCCGCAGTTCGTCAGCGCACCCGGCTACGAGCACGCCTGGCTCAACCCCGACAACACCGAGGTGTCCTACCAGGATCTCCTCAGCGCTCCGGCGGTCAAGCTGCTGGTGCGCAAGCTGGGCATGTCCAGCGCCGAGTTGGCCGCGGCCCTGGGCAGGCACGTCGGCCTCCTCGGCGACGTCACCTACTCCACCAACGACGGACTCGTCGAGATCAGCCCCGTCGGGATCAGCAAGGCGCTCGGCATCGAAGAGGTCGCCCGGCCGCTGGAGGTCTGCGCGGAGGATGTGGTGGCGTTCGGAGACATGCCCAATGATGTGCCGATGCTGCGCTGGGCCGGCCACGGAGTCGCCATGGCCAACGCGCACCCCGATGCCATCGCGGCCGCGAACGAAGTCACCACCGACAACGACGACGACGGCCTGGCGCGGGTACTGGAACGCTGGTGGCTGTGAGGACGCAGACCGGGTCCGTCAGGCTCGCGGGCGGAGACGCAGCCCCGCCCCGATCCAGCCGATGCCGCCGTCATCGTCCCGCACGAACGGAAGGCGCATGCCACCCGCCACCGCGCCGTCCGGAGCAGTGAACGTGACCGTCGCCGGCTCTGGGGGCGGCGGCGCCAATGCCGGCTGCCACGAACCGGGCGGCGGGGTGAGCTCAGCGGTCAACTCCAGTTCGGAGCCGTCGACGCGCAGCGTCGTGGCCTGCCCGGGGTCGACGTAGCGGCCGGCGTAGTCACTGAGCTCGCCCCGTGAGACGGAGTAGTCCGGGCCGTCCGCCGGAGCGAGCAGCGCCCGCACCAACCCCACTTTGCCGGCGAGCGCCGCCAGGCCCGGGTACCGGCTCAGCGCAGCATCCAGCGCGGCCAGCCCGGCCGCTGCGCCGGACTGGCCGTTGAGCAGAAGAACGAGGGCGAATCGCCGCTCGGGAACCGCCAACAGCACCGCATGCTGACCGACGGTGTCACCGTCGTGGAATATCACCCGGACTCCGTCGACATTCTGGACGAACCAGCTGCGGCCCATCGTCAGATCAAGGCCGGGGACGTCGACCGCGGGCTCCTGCATCGCGCGCAGGCTGGCTGGGCGCAGGAAGGGCGGTTGAGCCGCCGGCTGTTCACCGAGATGCAGTCGCGCGTAGCGCAGCATGTCGCGGGTGGTCGACCAGATTCCGCCAGCCGGATCCACGCACCGGGGAACCCACACCGGGGTCGCCACCACCACTGCGTCGCGACCGTTGATCGGCATCGCGGTATGTCCGTCGGCGTACGGCCGTCTCAGCACCGCCCCACGATCGAGCACCGTCCCGCGCAGACCCAGCGGACCGAGAACCAGACGCTGAAGCGCATCGTTGAAGTCGGTATTGGCGGCCGTCTCGATCAGCCGGCCCAACACCATGAACGCCGCGTTGTTATACGAGAAGAACTTCCCGCACTCGAACAGCTGGGGCACTTCAGGCAGCCGGGTGTCGATGTAGCGGCCCAGTGCGTCGGGATCATCCCCGGTGTCGTAGATCGCGTCGCCGTACCACCCTGCGGTGTGGTCAAGCAGGTTGGCCACCGTCACCCGCGCGGCGGTCTGCTCGTCACGCAGCCGCAGACCACGCAGATAACGGCGCACCGGCGCGTCGAGGGCTAGGGCACCCTGGTCGATCAGCCGCCAGACCGCCGTGGCGGTGTACGTCTTGGTGATCGACCCGATCTGGAACAGCGTGTCGGGCGTGACCGGACGCAACGAGGCCAGACTGGCGACTCCGAATGTGGCGTGCTCCTCTCGCTTGCCCGACAGGATCCCCAGCGCGGCACCGGGGATTCGGTCCCGACGCATCGCGTCGACAAGCGCATCGGCGACCGCCCGGAACTCCGGGGAGGCATCCCTGGCCACCCCGATCGGCAGCGGGAGCGCGGGCGGGGTCGTGGTCGGGGACTGCCCCGTCGTGGCCGGCGTGCCGGCCACCGGACGATCCCGGGCGCAGGCACCCAGGGCCGCCGCCGCACCACCGGCCGTGACGAACATCAGGGCCGTCCGCCGGCTCACCGGAGAACGAGCGGACGCCATCAGTTCGTCTGGATGGGGCTGAATCGTTCCAGTTGTGGCGGCGGACCATTCGCCGGAGGCGGTGGCAGCACCAGGCTCACACCGTCGATGACACGGATCACGTTGCGGGTCTGGCGATCGAAGTTCAACGTGCCGTGCTGAAAGTTCTGCACGATCCACAACGGTTCGGCGATCTCACCACTGGTCGGCAGACCCAGCGCTCCGCGCTCATAGCCGAGCGCCGCCCACGCCTGGTAGATGGCGCCGGTGAGCGGCTGAGCGCCAGTCTCCGGAGACCAGTACATCGCGCCGCGTTCGAAAGTGGCGTACCGGGTCGATCCGGCTCCGGACGCCTCCGGCGATGTGGGCATCCCGAGCGGCCCACCCTGCCCGCCGTCGGATTCCCACCGGGCCAGGATTGCGCCGCCGCCGAGTGTCTCCAGAACATCCGGCGGCAGACCGAACCCCGCCGCGATGGCGCGGATCTCGTCGAGCACGGCGTAGCCGGCCACGCCGGGGCACTCGGTGTTTCCAACGTCGCGGTGCGCGAAGATCTCGGGCAGCACCGGGGTGGCTCCGGCCGGAAAGACGGTGTGTGACCCCCCGGCTGACTTCAGCTTGATGGTTCCCATCGGGTCGACCCGGTCCAGACTGAGCCGCCAGCCGAGCAGGCGCCCCACGGTGCGCACCATGACGTCGGACGGCCGTTCGTCCTCGAAGTCGCCGATCAGCGAGACACCCCACACGTCCCGGTTGAATCCGCCGGTGTGGGAACCGACCACGTCCTTGGTGATACCGCCGGCACGGCCCTCGAACACCTGGCCATACTTGTCCACCAGGGCGTTGTAGGCGATGTCGCACCAACCCAGCGTCATCGTGTGGTACGCGTAGATCGAACGGAGGATCGCGGCGGAGTCCTCCGGGGCGTAGTCGTTACCGGTCGCCGTGTGGTGGACCACGGCGGCGCGCACACCGTCGCCGTAGGCCGGTCCGCCGCAACGGCTTCCGGTACCGGCTCCCCACTGTGCCCGGCTGATGATATTCGGCGGCTGTCCCGGTGCCAGGTTGGCGGTTGGCGGAGTCCACTGCCGCTCGGCGGGAGTCTGCGGCGGCGAGATCAGCACCGCTGACATGGTCTGGGTCAGCGGTTCGGTGACGTTGGCGGGGATGTAGCCCAGATCGCGGCCGGCATCCAGGCCGTTCTGCGGCGGAGCACTGGTGACCGGGGCGTCCTTCGGGCGGTTGACCGCGATCTGGACCGCATTGGTGGACCCGACGAAGATCGGGTCGGTCCCGTGGGTGCCGTGACCCTCGACATCCTCGGCACCCAGTTCGAAGCGCTCGGCGGTGTACCAGGGGCCCCACGATCCGTCCGACCGTTCCGCCCGAATCCGGGCGGAGGTGCCCCGCAGATCACTTCCGGTGAGCGCCACCATCGAGAAGGATTCGGCCTGGCGGATCTCCCGGACGGTTTCGCCGCCACCGACACCCGCGAGTGGTTGCTGGGTGAGGACGGTGTCCTCGGCCTTCGGGGAGTCCTGCCGCCCGGCATCGGGTAGTCCGTTCACCGCCAACGGCACCACCACGAGCGTCGCCGCGATGGCGGTGAAGAGGATCGTCGGCGCTGGACGACGGGCGGGCACAACGCGATGTTACGTATGCGGCCTGTGTTACAGACGTTGCGACACGGACAAACGTTACGAAACGGACAAATGGGAAGCGAGTCACGTTTGAGTCGGCAACGGCACCGCAGGGGCCTCCCCGGGGACACCTGGTCGGTTCATCCAACCAAGAGCCCGGACCGGCCGGCCTGCGGTGCCGTTTCGCTATAAGTCTTGTGTGTTGTCGTTCCTGAAAGCTCTGTTGATCCTGAAAACGTCGCCGCGTGCGGCCCCGTTCAGCTAACCGCCCCGGCGGCCGTGCCCGCCGCCTCGATCGCCGGAGCAGCCGCCGCCGGAGCAGCCGCCGCGGCGCTCCCGGCGGTCTGAATCGCCTGGGTGATGCCCGGCACCACGATTCCCTTGAGCAGGTCGATCGCCTGCCCGACACCCAGCTGATTGGCCGCGCTGGTCAAGTCGCTGATGATGCC
>Ga0116183_1001552_pt1 | contig 25873 bp, 24 predicted proteins | sample AD_UKC078_MetaG_FD_89753 | JGI IMG/M metagenome (GOLD analysis project Ga0116183, IMG submission 89753) | Active sludge microbial communities of municipal wastewater-treating anaerobic digesters from USA - AD_UKC078_MetaG | ecosystem: Engineered > Bioreactor > Anaerobic > Digestate | place: USA...
ACCAGCAAAAGGCAGATCAGGTTCGCCTTTCTGGAAGCTGGATAAACAAACTGGTTAGTAAGGATACTGTTAAGGATATTGGTCTGAACACCCACGGCGGGGTAAACCTCTTCGAGAGGATTCGCTTTGATATCCGTCAGTCCGACCGCGGTCAACCCGATCACGCAAATTTTTCCCTTGATGCGGTCGGGGGTAATAAGCGGTGTCGCACCCGACTTCAAAGCGGCATAACTTTTGATGAGATCAATAAACGAGATATGGTCAAACGTATCCCTCCATTTACCGGCCCAGTTAATCATCATGTTTCCATCCGAATCCGTCGGAAAAGGCAACTTTTTCGGATGAGGCATCGGCTTCCCAAGTGCGTCATAGGCCACCCGCAAGGCAATATAGGGATGGATTTCATTATTGTATTCCAGATAAGGAACAATTCGTCGAAGCGTCCCGTCAGAATCTGGCACGACATTCACATGACCCGTCCCTTTACTCAACATCTTGAACTCGGGCAAAGAATGGATCCACTCCTTTTGGTTGTTGAAGGTTTCCAAAACGGAAGGTAAATAAACCAGACCCGATTCTTTCAGGGATTCGACCAAAGATTCATCATCAAAGCTGGTGCTTGGCTCACTAAATATGACGTCAAAAACAACGGCCCGGGCTCCCCACTCGTGGAGAATATGGGTCAGCGCCGCGTGGTTGTGACGAGGCCACGGCCATCGCCCGATCACATGGAGACTGTCTTCAGCCATATCAATATGGGTGATCGCGGCATGCTGCGTGATCGGTGGGCGTTGCCGGTAAAACAAGTCAAGAAACACATATTCCAGCCGCTGGAGCAACCGGGAGTCCATCATCATCATGTGCCCCGCAATGATCGCGAAGCAAACCAGGAAATGAATAAAGTGAAGCCGGAAAGTGGTGCTTAGGTAAAAATGTATTTGCCGCTGTTTGCGACGGAAAAAACTTTCCGGTTTCAGGACCAGCCCCGAAGGAGGATTTTTTATCATATTGACGTTCTTGATCCTTTTCTAAAATTGTCTCTCGCTTTTCCCTGCCCATAAGTTTCGGAAATCCTGGCTGAATCTTTACCCGCGGAGGCACATTGCCGTGCAATCTCACAATGAGGACAATCCGGCCGGCGCGCGGGACACCGCGTCCGTCCATGACGAATGACCAGACTGGAGAAAAGTGTCCAGTCTCTCCGGGGAACAATCTGCATCAAATCGAATTCGATTTTTACCGGATCTGTGTGGCGGGTGAATCCCAGCAAACGGTTCAGCCGGATCATGTGCGTATCCACCGAAATTCCCGGGATCCCAAAAGCATTTCCGAGCACCACATTTGCCGTTTTTCTTCCCACGCCGGGAATCGTCACAAGCGATTCCATCGTCCTCGGAACCTCCCCTTTAAATTTCGCCAAAATTACCCGGGCGGCTCTTATAATATTTTTTGCCTTATTTCTATAAAATCCGGTGGAGCGGATGATGGATTCAAGTTGCCCCACTCGGGCCCCAGCATAATCTGAAATTTTGGGATATTTTTTAAACAGAACCGGGGTAACTTTATTCACTCGCTTGTCGGTACACTGGGCCGAAAGGATGGTCGCCACCAAAAGCTCCCAGGGGTTCGAAAAGTGAAGCGCGCACCGAACGTCAGGGTACGTTTTCCTGAGCCGCCGGACAATGCTGGAGGCCCGTCTTTTTTTCTTTTCTAAGGTCTCTTTCATGGGAGAAAATATTAGCAAATCCTGTGAAAGGTATGGGGTACAACCCAAAAGAAGTAATCAATCAACTCAGATCGTTTCTGAATTGTCACAATCCCTGGGCCTTACAAAAACTCGCCTAACGGGAACCGCCAAATCGTTTCTTGCCCCGAAAACCACCATCCTGTCGATGAAAAGATCTTCCCGAGTTTCCTCTCGGACGTCCGAAAGAATTTCCCCGGTCATCACGACGTCCCTGGTTGAATCCCCCACCCTGATCACGCGATCGAAAACCGTCCTCGCGCGGGCCATGATTGAAAGAACGGCGAAACGGCTTCCGGTGTTCCGAAAAACGCGGTCTTTCGACCGAGGAGCCAGAGGACTTGGCCAGTAACGTGTCGATCTTTTTTTCCAAAAAAACCAGTTGTTGCTGGATTCTTTTCAGTAACCCTAAAACATCCGCTTCTTCCTCCAGTTCCATGTCTTCATTTTCGGTTTCGTGTTCTTTGGTCATGATAACTCCTTCAGAGTGGAAAGTTAAAAAGGCGCTCAAACAGACATTATATTTTTTGAAAATTTCATCGACCCCTGATAAGGGCCAAAATCACTAAGATCGCGAATCCCTCAAATCAAAAACCTCAAACTTTAGCGGGCAGTATATACGTATTTTGTCCAAAAATGTCTTTTTTATGTGAGTTCTCTCAATGGGATCGAGTAACCCCGCGCCACGCGAACTTTCTACCTAACTTGGTCCGGGCAATTAAACTGGCATGTTTCAAATGTTAACCTACACGGATCCGAACTTCAAATACCGTCAAACATCGGTGCGTTTGCTATCGGAGAAAAAGCTAAAAAGTCTCAGGCAGAACTCTACTGGCATTTACAATTTAAAGTTCTCTCACACTCATCCTTTGTTTCGCCCGCGCCAAAAAGTTTCTTTACAAATCGCCACAAAAACCGGATCAGAATAACCGCTAAAAAAAGAATGCCGATTATGATTAGTACCGCGATAACCGGATGCTGGATAAAGAACCAGAACATGCCGATAACGATCCCTTGTTCGACCGTGCTGGCGGCAACATTCGAAAAAGGCTCCGGCGAGGCATTGATCGCGAGACGCCCTGCCGCTTTTGCCATATGCATATTCAGTGTTACTGTGCCGGCAAGCATCGCGTAAGCTGTCTGGATAACAAGCCCGTGCTCGGCCCCTGCCAGATAGCCAATCCCGAATCCTCCAAGAGGTCGTATCACGGTATGCGCTGAATCCCAGATGGAATCAACCCAAGGGACTTTATCCGCAATAAATTCGATGGAAAAAACAATAAAGGCCAGACTAAAAATTATCGGATTTGAAAAAACGCCCAGTTCCCCGGGAAGTGAGATCCAGCCAAAATAACCGCACAAACCGAGAAGTCCCACCGAGAGATACAGGCTAATCCCCGCGGCCCATGCGCCAAGGATCAGAACCAGCCATTCTTTGGGAACGCTTGTCAAAAACTTCTGCAAGGCATCAATAGCGGGAGCGAAGGACGGCATCAGTAATTGAAAAGATCCCGGTGAGAAAATCTTTCTCCTTCAGGGATTGCCGCATGAAGCGCGTTTAAAATCTTGGTTTTTATGTGAGGGGTCAGACGTCTCCCCTTGCGCCCTTTTTGAACCATCTTGTGGGTGATTTGTTCTTTGGATGCCTCGACAAGATCATGATTGGAAAGATGAAGACGGATCATGATCGCATCAAGCGGTTGCATTCCAAACTCTTCTGCCATAGGGCCTCGCCCGGGGTCAGGCTTTCAGTTCCTTGCTGACCGCCGCAAGAAATTCTTTGTTCGTAGGAAATTTACGCAGTTGCGTGATTAAAGCCTGGATGGCTTCCACCGGCTTCAACCCCGCCAACGCGCCACGCATTCTTCGGACCGGTTCAAGTTCTTCCGGTCCCCAAAGAAGTTCCTCTTTTCGCGTCCCGCTCTTCGAAAGATCTACCGCCGGATAAATCCTCTGGTTTGAAATCTCACGGGAAAGATAGATCTCCATATTGCCGGTACCCTTGAACTCTTCAAAAATATATTGGTCCATGCGGCTTCCGGTATCCACAAGGATCGTTGCAAGAATCGTGAGTGATCCACCATGTTCAATTTTTCGAGCCGAACCAAAAATCTGGCGAGGGATCTCAAGCGCGCGCGAATCCACGCCACCCGAAAGAGTCCGCCCGCTTGAAAGCCGTTCCGCGTTATGCACCCGCGCCAGCCTTGTAAGGGAGTCAACGAGCACCATTACATTCGCGCCTTCCAAAACTTCGCGATAGACCTGTTTCATCAGGGTGTCTGCCGTTGAAATGTGATGATCATAGGATTCGTCAGAGGATGACCACCTCACCTCAGCCTTGACACTCCTTCTGAAATCGGTCACTTCTTCGGGGCGTTCGTCGATCAGTAAACAATAGATTTTTATTTCAGGATGACTTTGGGACACAGACTGGCAGAGATGCTTCAAAAAAGTGGTCTTTCCTGATCCGGGGGGAGCCACAATCAGCCCCCGCTGACCCATCCCGATCGGCGAAACAAGATCCATCACCCGCATAGTCATTTCCTGGGATCCATCCTCCAACCGAATCCGGGGAGAAGGATCAATCGCGACGCTCGCCCTGAATTGTCTCGCTACCTCATCCTCCCGGTTCAGAAAATTTCCCCCACGCGTTCCCGCGTCTACTCCCCCGGAACGTCCATATCGCCGGGAAAAACCAGACCTCCTTGAGCCGTAACCGGAGCCACGATCTGACCGTGAATTTTTGCGGTGATTAAAATGTCTCATAGTTTCAATTTATCCAATTTGGACTGCAGTGAATACCATTCGTCTTCAGCTTTTTCGATCCCAATCTGGGTCTCTTTGAGGCGAAGATTTCGCTCCTTTGAAAAATGAAGCGGATTATCCGCCATTTCTTTGAGCAACTTGTCACGTTCTTCGGTAAAGTGTTTCATGCGCCCTTCCGCTTTTGCCATGGCCTTCTTAAGTTTTTTGACGTCTTCGTTTGTCTTCTTTTTCGGAGGGGGGCCGGCCATCAAATCCTTTGAGGACGCGGACGGATGCTTTGAAACCGGCAAAACTTCCGCTATTTCCTCAGCGGGTTCCTCACGTTCTCCCCGCGCGACCTGTTCTCGAAAATAGACGTAATCTTCGTAACTTCCGGGATAACGCAATACCCGCCCCCGTTTTACCTCAAGAATCTTGTTCGCAACGATATTCACAAACGTGCGATCGTGGCTGATGAAGACAACCGTCCCGTTGAACTTCCTCAGGGCCTGGGCAAGCGCCTCGACCGTTTCAAAATCAAGATGGTTGGTCGGCTCATCAAGAAGAATGACGTGGCTTTTGGAAAGAAGCAATCCCGCCAGCACAAGCCTTGCCCGTTCACCCCCACTCAACACTTTTACCTTTTTCTTGACATCATCTCCTTTAAAAAGAAAACAGCCCGCCATACTCAGAATGTCCTGGCTAGTCACTTCCTCGGCACTTTCGCACAGAAGGTGAGTATAAATATCGTCTTCCGGATCCAGGGCAGAAAAAACATGCTGCGCGTAAAACGCGATCTTAAGACCCGTTCCCCACCGAAAACTTCCGCGTTTGGGGGCAAGATCCCCTGACATGGTCCTGAGCAGAGTCGTCTTGCCTTCCCCGTTATCCCCAAGCACCGCGACACGGCACCCACGATCAATTTCAAACTCGATACCGCTCGCGACATCTTTTCCCGGATATCCGATCGTCAGGCCTTCACACGAAAAGGCAATGCCGGCCTTCGATTCAACGGGCGGGATGGGAATTTTGACATGGCTCATGGGATGCGCGATCTCAATCGTCTTAAGCTTAGACAGCTGTTTCATTTTCGACTGAGCTCGGGAAGCCGTGGAAGCTTTCGCGCGGAAGCGATCTATAAAAGCCTGGAGCTGTTCACGTTTCTTCTCCACTCCCCTGTTGTGCGCCGCGATCTGAGCGGTCTGCACTCCCTTAAATTCAAAATATTCTTCAATGTTACCCGGATAAAGCGTAAGCTCACCACCCTCCACTTCAAGGGTGTGATCACACGTCCGCTTCAAAAATTCGCGATCGTGGGAAACCACCAGAAACCCTCCGCGAAAATCCAAAAGAAAATTCTCGAGAAGAATCAGTGTGTTCAAATCGAGATAATTGCTGGGTTCATCAAGAATCAAAAAATTAGGATCCCCGAGAAGCATGGCGGAAAGCTTCACGCGGGTCTGATAACCGCCCGGGAGACTGCGAACGGGAACTTCCAGCATCTCGTTGGTAATATTAAACCGCGCCGACACCTGAGCGCATTCCCAATGTTCACTTCCGGTGGTTCGCATGAGGAAATCAACCACCGTTTCCTCAGGACGAAAAGAATCGTGCTGTTCCAGATAACTTAGTTTCAGGACGGAATTTTTTATGATGGCACCGCTATCAGCCGTCTCATGCCCGGTGATGATTCGGCAAAGGGTCGATTTACCGGCGCCGTTTCTGCCAATCACGCCAATCTTTTGGTCATCCCCAAAGGCGGCGGAGGCATTCTCAAGAATGACCGATGCCCCGTACGCTTTACAGACCGCGTTGACCTGGAGAAGAACTGTCATGAACCGGTCATGCCCTTGAACGAAGAATTTCAGCAATGGCGACCGCGCCGATCGTACCGTGTTCGCCCAAAAACACCTTACGCTCCCTGAACCGGGCACCGATCTTCGCAGCCGCTTCTTCAGCAGAAATCTTGTAATGTCCCAATCGGGTCGGCATCTTCAGGGAGTGGAAAAATTCCTCGGTTTTCACGATGGCTTCTTCGGCAGTACGAAGCCCCCACACGCGCCCGGCGTACTGCTCCAGCTTCTTTTTTTTGGCCTTAAATTGATGCCTCCAGACCCCGGGGAGCACGATAGCCAACGTTTCCGCGTGATCCAGTCCGTAGAATGCCGTTAATTCATGCCCGATCATGTGGGCGGACCAATCCTGAGGCGCGCCACAACTAATCAGATAATTCAGGGCAAGGGTCGCCGACCACATAAAAGTAGCCCGAGCCTCATATTGAACCGGTCTTTTCATCGCCGCGGGAGCTATTTCAATCAGGGTTTGGAGTAAAGACTCCGCCAGCCTATCCTGGAGAGGCACCTTCGCAGGATAGGTCATGTACTGTTCCATCACATGAACAAAGGCATCGACAATTCCGTTCCTTACATACTTCGCCGGAAGCGAATAGGTTGTTTTGGGATCCAGAACCGAAAAAACCGGATAAACCTCCGAGGAGTAGAACGAGAGTTTCTCATGGGTCGATCCCCTTGAAATCACGGCATTACCGTTGGATTCAGATCCGGTCGCCGGAAGCGTCAATATCGTTCCTATCGGGAGCGCCATTTTCACATTCGAACCCCCCTCTTCCAGAATTACCCAGGGATCTTTCCCTTTGAACAGAACGGCCGCCGCGATAAATTTCGCGGCATCAATGACGGAGCCTCCGCCCACGGCGAGAATAAAACCGACTTTTTCCTTTCTGACAATTTTAACCGCCTTGAGACAAGTTTCGTAGGAAGGGTTGGGCTCCACACCCGAAAATTCAATAACCTTCCGTCCCTTCAAGGCATCGCGCACCTGGTCATAAACACCATTTTTTTTAATGGAGCCGCCACCATAAAGAAAGAGAACTTTCAGAGAAGCCGGAATACGTCCTTTCAGTTCTGGAATCATGCCGTTCCCAAAAAGAATTTCCGTGGGGTTCTTGTAAGTAAAATTATCCATCCATCACTCCTTCAGCCAATATGAACGCGATTCAGCTAATGGCCGCGACGGCCATCCCAGGCGGCAGAGGTTCAACCCAGAGATCCCGTTTGGTTCTGTTCTATAATGTGGGAAATTTTACGGCTAGATTTAAACGCAGATAAAAAACGGGTTGTCCCCCTCCGGGACAACCCGTTTTCGATCAGTACTTATAGTGCTCGGGCTTGTAGGGACCTTCCAGGGGCACGCCGATATAATCAGCCTGCTTCTTGGTCAATTTTGTCAACTTCGCCCCGAGTTTGTCCAGATGAAGCCGGGCCACCTCTTCGTCCAATTTCTTTTCCAGACGATAGACACCGGGCTCACGGCGGTTACGGACAAGATCAATCTGCGCCAAAGTCTGGTTTGTGAAGGAATTTGACATCACAAAACTGGGATGCCCCGTCGCGCACCCAAGATTCACGAGACGTCCTTGAGCCAGCAAAATGATCGAGTGGCCGTCCGGGAACACATATTTGTCGACCTGCGGCTTGATATTGATCTTTTTAATTCGGGGCCATTTTTCAAGCTGATGAACCTGAATTTCGTTATCAAAATGGCCAATGTTGCAAACGATCGCCTCGTCCTTCATTTTGGACATGTGCTCAGCCGTAATAACATCCACGTTACCCGTGGTGGTCACAAAAATATCCGCGAGGCCCAGAACGTCTTCAAGCCGCGCCACCTGAAAACCCGCCATCGCCGCCTGCAGGGCGCAGATTGGATCAATCTCCGTTACGATCACCCTTGCCTTTAATGCGGCCATGGACTGCGCGCTTCCTTTTCCCACATCGCCATACCCGCAGATCACGACTACTTTTCCGGCTACCATCACGTCCGTCGCGCGCTTAATTCCATCCGCCAAGGATTCGCGGCAACCGTAAAGGTTGTCAAATTTGGATTTTGTGACAGAGTCATTGACGTTAATCGCGGGAACAAGGAGCCTTTTTTCTTCGTGCATCTTGTAAAGACGGTGAACACCCGTGGTCGTCTCCTCAGAGACACCTTCCCACTCCTCCACCACCCCGTGCCATTTTTTTGGATTAACTTTAAGGTTTTGCTTCAGGATTTTATAAAGCTCCACCTCATCCTGCGTCTCGACCTTCTTGTTAAGCAATTTCGGATTTCGCTCAGCTTCATACCCCAGGTGGACCATCAAGGTCGCGTCGCCCCCATCATCCACAATTAAGTTCGGCCCTTTTCCACCCGGAAAGGTTAGCGCCTGAATCGTGCACCACCAGTATTCCGCGAGAGTTTCCCCCTTCCAGGCGAACACCGGAATTCCACGTTTTGCGATCGCGGCGGCCGCATGGTCCTGGGTAGAAAAAATATTACAGGAACACCACCGGACGTCAGCCCCGAGTTCCACGAGCGTCTCAATCAAAACGGCGGTCTGGATCGTCATATGAAGACTCCCCATAATCCGTTTTCCCTTGAGCGGTTTTTCAGGCCCGTATTTTCTACGGGTCGCCATCAAACCCGGCATTTCCTTCTCAGCCATTTCAATTTCCTTACGACCCCAATCCGCCAGAGAAATATCCGCCACCTTAAAATCTTTTATCTTCCCTGATGCTTTTTTCTTTTTCATTTTTTTACCTTTGGTCGGGTTGTGATTAATAGGACACTGTCCATTTGCAACAAGAACACCCCTCCTTAAGCTTCAAAACTTTCCGGAGGGCATCCACCTTGTCCGTTCTCTCCCAGGTAAATCCGGCCTCGGAACGTCCGAAATGTCCGTAGGCGGCCGTCTTGTGATAGATCGGGCGGAGAAGATCAAGCGTTTTGATAATGCTTCTCGGCGTAAAGTCAAAAACTTTTTGCACAGCATCCACGATCGCTTCCTCGCTGATCCGGTTGGTCCCAAAAGTGTCGACTCGAATCGAAACAGGTTTGGCGACACCGATCGCGTAGGAAACCTGTATTTCACAACTTCCGGCAAGACCTGCGGCCACAATATTCTTTGCCACATACCGCGCGAAATAAGCGGCAGAGCGGTCAACTTTGGACGGATCTTTTCCGCTAAAAGCGCCACCTCCGTGACGCCCCATACCCCCGTAGGTGTCCACGATAATCTTGCGGCCCGTAAGCCCCGTATCACCGTGCGGTCCGCCCACTTCGAAACGCCCGGTCGGATTGATGTAAATTTTGGTCTTTGAATCCAGCAATTCCGCGGGAACCACTTTCTTGATTACTTTTTCGGTCAGATCCTTCTGGATGGTAGAAAGACCCACGTCCCCGTCATGTTGGGAGGAAAGCACCACAGCCTCCACGCGGACCGGTTTTTCATTTTTGTATTCGATGGTGACCTGACTTTTTGAATCGGGCCGGAGATACTTGATCTTTCCGGATTTGCGAACCGCCGTAAGATAACGAACCAGCTTCTGCGCCATCATGATCGGAAGCGGCATCAACTCTTGTGTTTCATTCGTCGCGTAACCAAACATCATACCCTGATCGCCGGCGCCACCGGTGTCCACGCCCATCGCGATATCCGGAGATTGCGTATGAAGGGCGACATCAATTTTACAGGTTTTGTAATCAAAGCCGATCGTGGAATCCACATACCCAATTTTTTTAATGACATGGCGGGCCACTTTTTCAGCGTCAACTTTCCCCTTGCTCGTAATTTCACCGGCAATCGTCATCCGGTCCGTGGTAGCCAGACATTCGCAGGCGACACGGGAACTCGGGTCCTGCGCCAGATAGGCGTCGAGAATGGCGTCCGAAACCTGGTCGCAAACCTTATCCGGATGTCCCTCGGAGACCGATTCGGAGGTGAAGAAATAATTCCCTTTTTCCATTTTGTTACTCCTTCTTGATTGAATTGATTCCCCAGAATGAATTTTCTGCGGGATCTTAATTGACGATGTCATTCGCTTTCTGGTAGGAGGCGAGATCACCGATGTCCAACCATTTCCCCTCCAGGGGAAACGCGTAAAGGCCCGATTTTTCGGCGAGCCACCGCATATAATGTCCAGGCTGATCCGTATTATGACCTCCCTTGATATAAGTGTCAAGAAACCCCCAGATTTCCTTCGGGAGCCAATAGATACCGCTAGAAGCGAGCGTCGTCTGTGGCTCCTCGGGTTTTTCCTGAAACTCAACAACCCTCCCGTCCTCCCGGGTTCTCACCAATCCGTAGCGTTTCGCAAGTTCTTTATCTTTTACATCGTAAACAGCAATCACCCCGTGAGGCCGAACCTTGTTTCCGTATTTCACAAAAGAAGCCAGATCAAAATCGAAAAAATTATCCCCCGCGATGACCATGAGATCGTCCGGCTCAAGATTTCTCGCGCGAATCACAAACGCAAGATCCCCGATCGCGCCCAGCCGGGTCTCGTTGCTGGAGGTGCGGTCATTTATCACATCAACAGGCCAGGGATATTGGGCGTGTTTCGCCCAGGTTTCAAAATGTCCCGCAAATTTGTCATTGCTGACGAGATAGACGGATTCCACCTCTTCCACTTTCGAAACCCGCTCGAGAATCCACTCAAGAATGGGGCGTCCCCCAACGGGCAGAAGAGGTTTCGGTTGATTTTCAGTCAACGGATAGAGACGGGTGGCATATCCCGCGCAAAGCAAAACAACTTTCATAGTCTTTTTTAACCTCGTATCAGCGTTTCAAAGTATTTGCACACTTACAGCCAGTTGTTTCATCCGCGATCCGCCCGCAACAATCCCGCGACCTGCGGTCTAAACGGAGCGAACTGCTTTCTTGATCTGATCAATGACACATATCGCCATGGGATCAATCTTGTAGAGATTCGCGAGCTCACAGCTCGTCCAATCTCCCAGCATGACCATGGAAAAAATTCTCCCCAGAACACCACTGCCGGAAGCCTTGATCTCGATGACCTCGGCGCCATGCTCGCGAATGGCGCGCATCGCGACTTTTTTCTTTTTCCCTAGCCAACCCGGTTCATTCTTGTCCGCAAGAAAAATGGCCACCGAACGATTCACCTTAAACCTGGGGAAGATCCACCCTTCCACCTCATGATGGAACATTTCAGGCAAAGCCTCACAGGAGACAAGGGTTTTTGCGTTTTCCGCAAATTGGGTGCGCCAACGCAACGCAACCGGCTGCATCAGACCTCCGCCGTAAACCACAATATTTTTCTGAAAAAGTCTTTTTGCCAGCGTCTTTGCCCGATCCCTGGGATACCGTGCTGTCAGACGGACCACTTCCCGAATTTCTTGCGCTGTCACGGAAAACCACCGATGCCGTATAAAAAGGAAAAGAAGCGCGAACGTTCCGTACCCAATCGCAAATCTCGGAGGATATCCCTGGGGAAGTCTGAGAAAGGGGATTTTTCGCCGAAACGCTTCTTCCGCCAACCGCCCCCCCGAAGCCACCAGGAGAAAATGAGCCTTCCTCGCGACAGCCTGTTGAAAAATAGACTCAACTTCATGGGTATTCCCCGAATAGCTCGAGAGGATGACGATCGTTTTAGAGTCAACCCATTGAGGAAGACGAGCCGTCCGGTTCACCGTCCAGTGGATTCGCGACCGGCTCTGCGCAATCGTACCCAGAATATCACCGCTGATCGCCGAGCCACCCATCCCGCAAAAAAGCACTTTGGCCGGACGCTTGACGAAGGTGCCAGGTAGTTTGACCCCGGACGCAATACTTTGGGCCTTCTTGATTTGATTAGAAAGATCTTTAAGATAAATTTCCATGCTTTTAATTATTCATCCACCAGATCCTTGCAAATATCCTTGAGCTTTTCATTGAGAAACTGATCGATTTCTTTCCCGGTCGGCAGACTGAGCGCTTTTTGAGCGATCTCCCGGGCGTCAGAATATTTGATCGAGCGAATGGCTTTTTTGATCTTGGGTAACACAATGGGACTTGCGCTAATTTCATCTATTCCGAGCCCAAGAAGAAGGATCGCGATTTTGGGGTTCGCGGACATCTCTCCGCAACTTCCGACCCAGATTTTGCCACGATGACCATTGTTAATGGTCATTTCAACAAGCCTCAGAATAGCCGGGTGTGTCGGCTCATACAAATAAGCAATTTTTTCGTTCGTGCGGTCGATCGCGAGGACATATTGGATCAGGTCATTTGTCCCGAGGGAGAAAAAACTAACCTCTTGAGCAAGGACGTCACTTGTGAGAGCCGCGGACGGAATTTCGATCATGGCCCCAACGTCAATCTGTCTGTTAAACGGCTTCCCTTCCCGTTCCAGTTCCGCCATCGATAGATTCAAAAGCTCTCTGGCCTCCCGAATTTCATAAATATTCGAAATCATCGGATACATGATCTTGACGTTCCCGTGAGCGCTCGCGCGAAGAATGGCCCGCATCTGGGTCTTAAAAATATCCTTCCGCGTCAGACAGAAACGTATCGCGCGCCACCCGAGATAGGGATTCATTTCATGGGGGATTTCAAGGGTCGAAGCAAATTTGTCGCCGCCCAAATCCAGCGTGCGAATAATCACAGCGCGGGGGTTCATCGTCTCCGCCACTTTCCGGTAAGCCTCATACTGTTCTTCTTCGGTCGGGAGCGCGATCCGGTTCATGTAAAGATATTCCGTCCGGTAAAGCCCCACCCCTTCCGCGCCATGCGAGATAACGGAAGCCACTTCATGGTGAAACTCAATATTGGCCCCAAGCATGACCCGCTTTCCGTCCAACGTTTCGGTTGGAAGATCCCTGAGCTTTTCAAGCTCACCAGAAATCTGGACAAACCGGTCACCCTCGGATGTAAACTTGTCTATCGTGGCCTGATCCGGATCGACTACCACGACTCCGTGGGTGCCGTCCACAATCACGGTCATCCCGTTGTTAATTTCACTGATGATTTTTCCCGTCCCGACCACCGCGGGAATTTCAAATGATCGGCCAAGAATTGCGGTATGGGAAGTCGGCCCGCCAATTTCCGTCACGAACGCCAACACCTTGGATTTATCGAGGGTCGCGGTGTCAGAGGGCGAAAGATCGTGAGAAATGATAATGACTTTTTCGGGAAGCTCCTCAAGCCGCCGTTTTTCCTCACCGCAAAGATTGCCCAGAAGCCTTCGGCCAACGTCCCGGATGTCCGAAATGCGCTCTTTAAGATACTCGTCGTTAATCTGGGAAAATGCCTGAAAATACCGTTGCATCACCGTGGCAAAAGCGTATTCCGCGACACCTTGCTCGTTCCTGATGACCTCAATCACGTCCTCAATGAGAGTCCGGTCTTCCAGAATCAACAGATGCGCCGTAAAGATGTCCGAACTTTCGCGCCCAATCTGGTCCGAAAGTTTGCGGCGAATTTCAAGTATCTCGGTCCGTGTTCGAGCCAGCGCATCCTCAAAACGCGTGATCTCACCAGGGATCTGGTCCGGCGTAATCTCGCGCTTCGGAAGATTAAATGATCCCCCGCTGTGAAGAACAAACACTTTAGCGATCGCGATCCCGGGAGATACGCCAACGCCTTTAAACTCTCTCATCGTTTACTCTCCAAAATTGGTTTCGACAAGTTTCATCAGCGCGTCCACGGCCGCCGACGCGTCTTTGCCGGACGCGATCACCTTGATCGTCGAGCCCACCTCCGCCGCCAAGGTCATAATGCCCATAATGGATTTACCGTCCACACTCATGTCATCTTTTTGAATTTCAATCGTCGCATCAAATCGATTCGCGGTTTGGACGAATAACGCCGCGGGACGAGCGTGCAGACCAAGCTTGTTGGTGATCACAAGATCTTTTTCAACCCGCCCCATTTCTTTCCGCCCCTTTAAGGGCTTCCGTCCCTGCATTTTCATCCTCTTAACTTTTTCTCATTTTTCATGTAATGATCGATAATTGATTTCATAATCTTCTCGGCGTCGTGCCGCACCTGGCTATCGGATTTCAGGACTTCATCCGTCACCAGCTCATAACCTTTGTCCAGGATTTTATCAAGATCAAGCTTCACCGGAAGCGCGCCAACCTCACGGTAACGCTGAAAAAGCGGCTCGGGAATTTTTGCCGTATTGACATAAACCGCGTCAACAATGCGCGGGTCAGTATGTTCGATGATCGTTCGCAAATGGTCCCACGCGCTGAAACCCACGGTCTCGCCCGGCTGGGTCATGGCGTTACAGATGTAAACTTTGTAGGCATCCGAATTCACAATGGAGTCCCGGATGTCTTGAATTAAAAGGTTAGGCAAAATACTCGTATAAAGACTCCCGGGCCCCATAATGACGAGATCAGCTGACGATATCGCGTCCAAAGCCTCCGGACACGCCTTGCAATCATCCGGTTTCAAATGAATACTCCTCAGCGGCTTGCGGGCGCCCGTAATATTCGTTTCCCCTTCCTGGCGAGTCCCATCCGTAAACTCCCCCACCAAAGTCACCTTATCAAGAGTGGAAGGCAGGACACGTCCGCGAATCGCAAGCACCTTACTGGACTCAGCGATGGCTTTCTCAAAATCCCCGGTGACCATCGAAAGGGCCGTGATGAACAGGTTGCCGAAGCTGTGACCCTTAAGCCCTTCACCCGTCACAAAACGGTACTGGAACAAATCCCGAATCAGAGGGCCGGCGTCGGCAAGCGCCACAAGACAGTTCCGGATATCACCTGGAGGCAACATATCCATTTCGTCACGAAGCCGGCCCGAACTTCCGCCCGTGTCCGTCACCGTCACGATCGCCGTGATGTTACTGGTAAAATGCTTGATGCCTTCCAGCATGGTACTGAGTCCCGTACCACCTCCGATCGCGACCACCCGGGGTCCGCGCAAAAGCGACTCTGACTGACGCTTCTGGTAAACAATATCCACAAGCCGGCCATCGCGATGAGGCGGCATAAGGGCACGGACAAAAATACGCACCATGTTTTTGATCGATGTATAGATGAGAAAAATTCCAAAAATCAGCGCCGCCGTGGTAAACGAAGCCTGAACCGCGCTCGTCTTTGCGATCGTCTTCACCGTCAGAAGCGCCACCATCACAAGCAGGGCGAGACCGATCACACATACGATAATCCAGCGTTTGATGCCAATGCCGGGATAGAACCACTTGAAGAACTGCATTCGTGGACCCTAAACCAGATCTTAGCCTTTGCGATTTTCTTCTTTGCTAATCAGCTCGAAAACATCTTTGGGGGTCGCGGCCCGGCGGAGAAGCTCACAAAAGTAAGAATCTCGCAATAATCTCGAAATCTGCGCAAGGGCCTTAAGATGGGGACCTGCCGTGTCCTTTGGAGCGACCAGAAGAAAAAGAATATAGACAGGTTCACCGTCGAGGGCTTCAAAGTTTACACCTTTTTTACTGATCCCAAGTACCGCGGCTAATCCATCAACTTTATCCGTCTTGCCATGCGGGATAGCAATCCCCTGTCCGATCCCCGTGGAGCCAAGGTTTTCGCGCTCGATCAAAGCTTTCAAAATAGCCTTCTGATCGCCCACTTCCTTGATCTCCGTGAGAAGATCAACCATCTCGCGGAGAACACCTTCCTTGTCCGTGGCCTCAAGCTCAAGCTTGATCCCTTTGATATCAAGAAACTCTGTGATCTTCATGCCCATATCCTCCTTACGTAAAAGTATGTTGTTAGAATTGCGGTTCAATAAGTCCGTGATCGCCGTCCTTCCGCTGGTAAAGAACGTTGACACTATTCGTCACGGGATTCAAAAAAACCAGGAACGATTCGCCCGAGACCTCAAGCTGTAAACTAGCTTCTTCCGGCGACATCGGTTTCACGGCAAAATCTTCGGTGCTAACGATCCTCGGCCGTTTGCTTCCGAGAGCCAATTCCGACTCCACCATTGCCTCGGCCGCGCGAACCGCGCGCAAGGTGCTTTTTCCTTTTTTCTGGTGATGATTCTTTTCCCGGCCCCGGTGTTTTTTAAGCTGTTTTACAACCCGGTCATAAGCATCATCCATGGACGCGAAAACATTTTCTTTTGACGAACCCTTTCCAAACGCGCGCACATCTTTGGCAAGCACCGTAATCTCGGCGACAAAAAGGTATTTCACTTTTTTAAGAAAAACGTGCGCCTCGATAATTTTCGGCACGTACTTTTCGAGCTTGGGAAGCCGCGCTTCAAGATGTCCTCTCATGCCCGCCGTGATTTTAAGATTTTGACCCGTGAAACGAATATCCACTAATAACCTCCTTGATGGTAATAGAAAGGAATGTTTCTAAATTACGCCAGTGAAAACCTTTCACCCAAATAAATCTCTCTCGCTTTGGCGTCATTGGCAAGAAACCCTGAGGTTCCCGAAACCTCGACCTTGCCCTCATAGAGCAAGTACGAACGATCGGTAATCGAAAGAGTTTCCCGTACGCTGTGGTCGGTGAGAAGAATGCTGAGACCTTGCGCCTTCAGCCTTTGAAGAATTTTCTGAACTTCAAAAACGGCGATCGGGTCCACTCCGCTGAACGGCTCGTCCAACAAAATCAGAGACGGGTTGGTGACAAGCGCCCGCGTAATCTCCAGCCGGCGACGTTCGCCGCCGGATAAGGTATAAGCTTTGTTTTTGGCAAGGTAGGCAATGTCCAGATCATTTAATAGCCTCTTAAGACGCCGGTCGCGCTCTTCCTGCGAAATTTCCAGGGTCTCGAGGATCGCCATGATATTTTCTTCAACGGTCAATTTTCGAAAAACCGACGGCTCCTGGGAAAGATACCCGATCCCGAGTCGGGCCCGCTCAAACATGGGAAGCTTCGTGATATCTTCTCCCCTAAAAAAAATCCCCCCTTCGTCGGGACGAATGACACCCACCACCATATAAAAGGTCGTCGTCTTTCCCGCTCCATTCGGACCGAGAAGCCCCACGATCTCTCCCCGGGAGATCTGGATGTTAACACCCTTGACCACCGTGCGCCCTTTGTAACTTTTAACCAGTTTTCTTGTTTCAAGAAGATTCATGGCTTAAAAAATTCCTTTCTCCAGTCCCTCCGGACCTTCACCACCGTAGTAGAGAGCTTCCGTATCCCCGCCCAGAATAATTCTTCCTTCTTCCGCAAGATAAATCACACTGTCCGAAAACGTCTTGTTTCCGTCCGGATTTTCGATCACCACGTCTCCCACCGCGACAATCTTTGAGACCCTGCGGCTTACCCGGTTATAGTAGACATCCATCATGTTTGCCGTGAGTTTCCCTCGACTATCCTGCGTCACGACGTTTTCTTTAAAATGAGCGATATTTTTATCGTAATCAACCACCAGCGGACCGTCACAGGTAATGGTCGTGGGGCCCGAACCTTCCTCCTCGGAACTTTGGACGATTACAGTCACATTTTTTTTAAATTTCACCTTCTTGAGCTGGGTGTCCGCGCGGGCCCCTAAACCTTCAACATTGATGTTATCTTTCTTGACCTGGGTATTAACTTCATTTTCAATGACATGCTGGTCGGGATGCATGTCGAGCTCTTCGGTTAAAAGCCGCGTGCCGTCCTCGGTGGTCGCCACCACGTTCTGCTCAATGTGAATGAGATTTTCCTTTTTATCGTATCGCCCCTTGTCCGCCGTCACAGTCACAGGAACCTCTTCCGCATAAGCCTTGGCCATGACATTCATCAAATGAACCGTATCCGCCATGATGTCGGCCGAGTCGCCTTCTATCTCGATTTCTTTCTGGCCTTCCGGGGTGTATTTCGCAAACTGAAAGGAATAGACCTTGTGGACGGAATCCTCCGTTTTTTCTCCCGTGACCTGTTTCGCTTTTTCCTGCCGGGTAATCACCACCTGAACCTGCACAAAAACCACATAAAAAGCAACAAGGGCTATGAATCCAACAATCAGTTTTTTTATCATGTGCGAACAGCCTCTCTTTGACTCGATTTAATCATTTCCGGAGTAGTACGCCACCGGTTATGCATCCATCCCCACTGCTCGGGATATGCCCGAATTATCTTTTCGAAACTTCGCATCCAGATTTCTGTGTGTTTTTTCACCGCTTCGTCCCTGTTCCCCCCGGCGGCAGAAGGACGTATCACATCCCCCAAAACCAACTGGTACCGGTTTCCCGGACGCCTGATCATAAACGCAGGCAACATCGGTGAACCACATGCCATCGCGAACTTGACCGGGGCCGTCAAGGTGTAGGCCGGCTTTCCGAAAAAATCAACGAAAATCCCCCGCGCCTTGTCAATATCCTGATCCGGTAAAAGACCTACGATCTCTCCTTTTTTAAGACAGCGATGAACCTGTCGGACCGCCTCGGTCTGATAAATAGTCTCCACACCCACCGACTTTCGGAGACCGACGATCCAGTCATTATACGGCGCGTAATAAATCCGGCGTCCTATCACCGCCCCCTGAAATCCCTGGAGTCCAAAAATTCCGGCCAAGAGCTCCCAGTTCCCGAAGTGAGGTGTTATTATAATGAGCCCCTTCCCTTCTTGCAAAATATCTTTACAGCGATTGCAAGAATCTCCCGTATCAATAAATGCCACAGCTTTTTCCCGGGTCAGCTTGGCGAACCTCAAGAAATCCACAAATGTCTCAAGGAGATTCCCTATGACCCTGGAAGCAATACGATGGATTTCATTCTTCGTCTTTTCCCCCGCGTAGGCAAACTCCAGGTTTTGAATAATTTTTTCCCGTTGCCGAGGAATCAGGAGATACGCCGCGTACCCCGCCGCCCGGGCCAAAGCGAGCGCCCAATCTCTTGGCAAAATCAGCGGAACCATCGCGGCAATTCGCGCTAACAAGTAAAGCGGATAACGGTAAACTTTCTTTTTAGCCATAAAACCCGTCGCATCATTCCTGAAATTCGAAGCAAGAAACCCGAAACAAACCCCAAGTATTAATGTTTCTAGTTCCTCAAAATAAAATGCTTCGGCTTTTTAATTAAAGTGTCGCGTTTTGATTCATGTTTCAAATTTCAGGATTTATTTTCTCAGACAATTCCCGCTCTCATAAGATCCTGAACATCCAGTAACCCGATAACACGCATTTTTTTATCCACCACGGGGATTTCGTCGATCCTGAGAGTTTCGAGAATGTGAAACGCCTCTTCAGCAAGCTTGTCCCCTCCTATCACGCGGGGGTTTAAGGTCGCCACCGTTTCGATAGGACGGCTCAAAATCGATTCACCGTGCTGCCGCAGGTGACGTCTTAAATCACCATCCGTAAAAATCCCTATCAGCCGACCCTTGCGGTTCACGATCGTGCAACTTCCCGCCCGCGCGGACGTAATCTTGATCAACACCTGTCTGACAGGCGTTCCGATCTTGACCACGGGATTCGACTTGCCCGTACGCATGAGGTCTTTCACCCGAAGCAAGCGTCTTCCAAGACTGCCGCCGGGATGAAGCTCCGCGAAATCTTCACTTCGAAATTTTTTTATTTTAAGCAGGGTCAGCGCGAGCGCGTCCCCCATCGCGAGAGAGGCCGTAGTCGACGCGGAAGGAGCGAGATTGAGCGGGCAAGCTTCGCGAGTGACCCCCAGATCCAGCACGACTTCCGCGTGTTTTGCCAGTGTCGATTTCGGCACGCTGGTCATGGCGATAAGCGGCACGCCTTTTTTCTTGAGTATTGGCAACAACCTTACAATTTCTTCGGTTTCCCCGCTTTGGGAAATCGCAATAATCAAATCTTTGGACGTGACCATCCCGAGGTCACCGTGAACAGCCTCTGCCGGATGAAGGAAGAGGCTCGGCGTCCCGGTCGAAGCCAGGGTCGCCACAAGTTTCCTGGCGATAAATCCGGGTTTCCCCATCCCGCTTAGAATAATCCGGCCATGGCAATGGGCCATCATCAGTACGGCTTTTTCAAAATTTTTCCCGATTTTCCCGCGAAGCCGGATCAGGGCTTTCGTCTCGATATTAATAATTTCCTTGCCGATTTTCTGAAGATTTCTCATGACACCATTCCTCCCGCGGCGACAACTTTCTTCAGCGCTACCAACTGTTTTAAAATTGGCCCCAGTTTTTTTAGCGCGAGGGCATTGGCGCCGTCTGACAGGGCCCGGGACGGATTTTCGTGAACTTCCATAAAGACAGCGTCAGCGCCCGCTACAACCGCGCAACGCGAAAGCGTCGGGATGAATTGGGGCGCGCCGCCCGCCGAGTTTCCCCGTCCCCCCGGAATTTGGACCGAGTGGGTGGCATCAAAAACAACCGGATAATTCAACGAGCGCATAACCGGAATTCCCCGAAAATCACTGACAAGGTTATTGTACCCGAAGCTTGAGCCACGGTCCGTCAAAAGAATTTTTTTTGTGCCGCACTCTTCAAGCTTGCGCACAATGTTTTTAACTTCCCAAGGAGAAAGAAACTGCCCCTTCTTCACGTTCACGATTTTTCCGGTTTTGGCGGCCGCGACCAGAAGGTCGGTCTGGCGGCACAAAAACGCCGGGATTTGGAGAATATCCGCGACTTCTGCGACCGGCTCCGCCTGCTCGGGAGTATGAATATCCGTCAGGACCGGAACTCCCAGGTCCTTTTTGATTCTCGCGAGTATCCTGAGCCCTTCCCGCATGCCCGGCCCGCGATACGAACGGATGGAAGAGCGGTTGGCTTTATCATAACTCGCCTTAAAAACATACGGGAGGTTAAGTCGCGCCGTAATCTTCTGAATAGCCCTTGCGAGCTTAAAGGCCCCTTGTTCGCTCTCAATAACGCAAGGGCCGCCAATCAGGACCAGCTGTCGAGGGTTGCCAAAGATAATTTTGCCTAAGCTGACTTTATTCATGAATAATTATTTTCTCCTCGCTGTCCGGACGGGTTGCGACGGGTTCAAGGGCTGATTTGGGAAAATTGGCCTTTTGATATTCCAAGGCGCTTGCGATAAATTCACGAAAGAGCGGATGCGCGCGGTCAGGCTTCGATTTAAACTCCGGATGAAACTGGCAGGCCAAAAACCACGGATGGTCCTCTATTTCGATCATTTCAACCAGTTTTCCGTTCGGCGAAACTCCTGAGAATTTGACGCCGGCTTTTTGAAATTTTTCGCGATAGGTGTTATTAAATTCATAACGGTGGCGGTGCCGTTCCGAAATTTGTTCAGTCTTATACGCCTTCCAGGCCTTCGTGTCTTTTTTAATTTCGCAAGGATAAGCCCCCCGCCTCATGGCATCCCCAGGGATTTTCGTCTTCTCCTGCTCTTCAAGCAAACTGATCACCGGGAACGGAGTCTTCTTGTTAAACTCGGTCGAATTGGCGCCCTTCATGTTAAGCACATTCCTCGCGAACTCCACCACGGCACATTGCATACCAAGACAAATTCCAAGGAAAGGGATTTTTTTCTCCCGGGCAAACTGTATCGCTAGCAACTTCCCTTCAATCTCTTTAACCCCAAACCCGCCAGGGACAAGAATGCCCGCCACCCCTTTTAAGGCATGAAGCGAACGCGCCGTTTTAAGTTTTTCGGAATTAATCCTTTTGATAATAACCTGGCTGTCGCTGGCAATACCGCCGTGCCTTAGCGATTCATAGATAGATTTATAAGCGTCCTGAAGCTCCGTGTACTTCCCGACAACCGCCACTTTCACCGAAAAACGGGGTCGAAGCGCGATATCCACCACATCCTTTTTCCAGGTATGGAGACTTCCCGCCTTGTATTCAATCCTGAGCTTCTGACAAATTACCTTGTCAATGCCTTGCTCCTTAAACGCGAGAGGAACTTCGTAAATGGAAGAAACATCACGCGCCTCAATCACCGATTCAATGTCCACGTTACAAAACAGCGCGATTTTCGCCTTGATCGACTGCCCAATTTTTTTTTCGGTCCGGCAAAGGAGAATATCAGGCTGTATACCGATCTCACGCAACGTACCCACCGAATGCTGGGTGGGCTTCGTTTTGAGTTCTCCCGCGGCTTTGATAAAAGGGACAAGGGTAAGATGGATAAACAGTGAATTTTCACGCCCTACTTCATGCCGGAACTGGCGGATAGCTTCAAGAAAAGGGAGCGATTCGATGTCACCCACCGTGCCCCCGATTTCGGTAATAACCACATCGTGCCGTTTCCCTTTCGACACGTCCCGAATACCATCCTTGATAGTGTCCGTGATGTGTGGCACCACCTGGACCGTTCCGCCGAGATAATCTCCCCGGCGCTCTTTCATGATGACCTTGTGGTAAACCTGGCCACTCGTAAGACTATTTTCCCGTCCGTAGGTACTGTGGGTATAACGTTCATAATGTCCCAGATCAAGGTCCGTCTCCGCGCCATCATCGGTCACGTAAATTTCCCCGTGTTGATAGGGGTCCATCATCCCGGGATCCACATTAAGATAAGGATCAAGCTTCTGGATGGCGACTTTTAATCCTTTCGCCTCCAGAATTTTCGCGATAGACGCGGACGCAATTCCTTTACCGAGTGACGAAACAACGCCGCCTGTCACAAAAATATACTTGGGCATGACAACTTCTTTCCTTTCCTTCTTCCCCGCTATCTTAAAAAAATATTTCGAATTAATTTTTTACTGCGTTTGGGAAATTCGGGCTTATTTCAAACTTCGGGCTTTCGCAAGCCTTCGTTCAACTTCGCGTAGGTCTTCTTCCGTGTCCACGCTGATAAAATCGAAATCCGTTTCAATGACGCGAATCTTTCGCCCCCTCTCAAGAACCCTGAGTTGCTCCAGCTTTTCGGTCATTTCAAGGATTCCAGGTTTCCACTTAACAAACTCCAGAAGAAATTCCCGCCGGTATCCATAGACACCGAGGTGCTTCAAAAAACTAAAATTGCGATCCTGTTCCCCCTGGACATACGGCACGGGGGAACGCGTAAAATAAAGGGCGCTTCCACCCTCGTCACAAACCACTTTCACCACATTTGGATTCACGAACGCGTCCCTATCAGTCATGCGAAGGGCCAAGGTTAGCATTTCGGGAGCTCGGGAAATCCGGAAAAGGTTTACCATCTCATCCAGCGCCTGCGGAGATACCAGCGGCTGATCTCCCTGAATATTGATAACGATCTCATGGTCAAGTTTTTGCATGACTTCCGCGATCCGCGACGTGCCGTTAGGATGATCCCGCCGGGTCATAACCGCTTGCCCGCCAAATCCTCTCACGCAGTCCGCGATCTTCTCATCGTCACAGGCGACAATCACCCGTTCAAGGGTTCGCGCTTTCCCGGCGTTCTCCCAAACATGCTGGATCATGGGCTTCCCGGCAATCTCGCGAAGGATTTTTTCCGGAAGCCGCGTAGAACCAAGCCGGGCGGGAATCACGCCAAGGGCTTTCATAAGCATCCTTGAAAACTCAAAAACTTTTGTTTGCCGCGTTGGGACATCAGTGCCCCGATAACGTTTCGTGTTTCGTAATTCAGGATTCGGATTTGTCGTCTCATGACTTTTTGATGGCTTCTTTCAGCTCTTCCTGACTCGCGGTCGCCGTCCCAAGTTTGCCAACCACAATTCCCGCCGCGATATTCGCAATATGCGCGGCTTCCTTCATTTTCGCGCCCGCGGCAAGAGACAGCGCCAGAACCCCGATCACGGTATCACCCGCGCCGGAGACATCATAAACTTCACGGGCTGACGTGGGGACGCGCGTAATCTTCCCCCCTTTTTCAAAAAGCGCCATTCCGTCTTCACCCAGTGTGATCAAAACAGAATTGAGCCGCAATTTTTTCATAAGACCCCATCCCACTCGTTCAAGCGTCGGAGTTTTCTGATAGGGCCGGACCGCTCGCTCATAGCCTCCGTAAGCCTCTTTGCGGTTCGGCGTTATACAGGTCACTCCCGAATAATAGCTGAAATGTTTTTCCTTGGGATCAACGATGACGGGCTTTTTATTTTTTCGGGCCAACTTGACCACTTCGCGCACAAGAAAAGGCTGCATGACCCCTTTCCCGTAATCTTCCAGGATAATGACATCAATCATCTTGATCTTTTGCTGAACAAATTTGAGAATTTTCAGAAGATTGGCGCGAGAAATATCTTCCGCTTTTTCACGGTCAAAGCGCACCATTTGCTGGGAATTCGCTATCACCCGCGTTTTGACCGTGGTGGGACGCGCGAGATCATAGATGATGCCTCCGGTCTCAATGCCCTGTTGGCGCATCGTTTTAAGAAGCATCCGCCCGTAAAGGTCACGCCCCACGACCCCGCAAGGGTAGGCCAAACCCAAAAGGGAACGAATATTGTGCGCCACATTCAGGGAACCGCCGGGCATATACGATTCACGCTGGACTTCAACCACCGGAACGGGGGCTTCCGGGGAGATTCGGGAGACATTCCCCCAAACAAACTGATCGAGAATAAAATCACCGATCACGAGGATACGAGCCGTCCTGAATCCGCTGATGATATCCAAAAACCGCTTTTTTTCAGCTGTCGAAAGAGTGTTATCCACGCGTGCCCTGTAAAATCAGATCCCGGTATTCCACTTTCATTTTGAGGAACTAAACACCGGGCAATGGTTGGATGCTTCCTGACCCTAGGAAAAGCACATATTAACACCCTGCCCAAGAGGTGTCAAATGAAGGAAAAAGCTTACAACTCCTTTTATTTAAACGGGTTAGCCGTTATTTTAAGGCCTGAGGTGAGACGTTTTGCTACGAGTTCGCATCCATCAAAATATCAGGGACGAACAAACCCAGCTATCTTGAAAAAATATTGCGCCCAGCGCTAAAAGATTTCCTCCGGGGCTTAAGCAGAAATAGCCGTTACGACGTAGCTATTCATGAGGTGGTTCAAGAAGGCGTTAAGTGCCGCCTGAAAACGACCTGTCCTGTCATACCGGAATCCGTTCATCACGGCGAGATCTTCAGGTTGCGATACAAGCTGCGCCAGAAAAAATCCGTTTCCTCCTTCAAACGCAAAATACTCTTTGACGCCTTTTGCCAGACGCGGATCTTTTTGCTCTAATCGCATTCTGAGTTTTCCGGCCGTGTCCGTCTCCCTGTCCGAAAAACCGATTACCCTGGCACCGGAACTTTTTGCGATTTCAGGCAGATTCCTGGAGATCCGGACGCCAAGGGATTTCAAATCTTCGAGGAACTGGCCGTTTCCACCCTCCAGCATGTCCGGAATGACCAGCCAAAGGTTCTTTCTGTTTATCGCCGCAAACACCATCATCTGCCGAAGTTCACCGGGAGACATTCTCTCAAATTGTTCTTTTTCAATCACGAATACTGCCGGTTTTTCTAGCTCGGCAATATTTTCTTTCGTATCAAAATCGGAAGATGAAAGATGTCGCCCTGGTACCTTGTCATCCGCGCTTCGTCGTAGTTCACTGCCTTTCCCCGAAGTACCACCCGCATCCTCTTCCTCAAAAACGCCTCCTAATGAGCGTTCGGGTGATTGCGGCAAGCGTCCCGAGAGCCAGCTATATTCCTCCAAACTTAATTCTCGCCAGCTACCCGGAGCAAGATCCCCCAAAAGGATCGGGCCAAAGGCGATCCTTTGAAGCTCAAGGACATGGTGCCCCACCACTCTCAACATAGTTCGCACCTGATGAAACTTGCCTTCCGATATCACAATTTCAAGCCGGGTCAAGGGCCGTTTA
>Ga0116183_1001554_pt1 | contig 25868 bp, 17 predicted proteins | sample AD_UKC078_MetaG_FD_89753 | JGI IMG/M metagenome (GOLD analysis project Ga0116183, IMG submission 89753) | Active sludge microbial communities of municipal wastewater-treating anaerobic digesters from USA - AD_UKC078_MetaG | ecosystem: Engineered > Bioreactor > Anaerobic > Digestate | place: USA...
AGATCCGCCATTACTTTTTTGTTTGCTTCCGCAAGTGCAGCGATCTTTGCCGCCTTTTCTGTCTGAAGATCTGCTTTCTGCTTCTGAAGATTTGCGATTTCTTTATCAACCGGATCTGTTACTTCTTTAAGTTTTGCAGGATCGACTTTCTTTATTTTGATCTCCCATGCTTTTATCTCTTTTCCAATGGCTGCAATTCTTTTCTGTTTTTCGGCAATACCTGCTCTTATTCCACCCTTTTCCTTGTCGGCAAGGGCCTTATATTTGTTGTTGATATTCGCCTTTTCAGAATTGATCTTTGCAATTTCAGCCACTTTCTCTTTTTCAACAGCGGCTTTTCTTGCTTTAACGCTTCCGGCGATCTGCCTTTCTTTTGCCAATCCGTTAGCTGTTATTTTCTTCGCATTGGCTGCTTTTGCATTTGCAGAAGCTTTATGTGCATTGTTCTCTGCCGCAACTTTTTTCTGGTGAGCAGCGATTGCGGCATTTTTCTCTTTTTTCAATCCCCCGAGCTCCTTATTTATCGTAATCAGCTCAAGGTTTTTTTCTTTTTCAAGTTTCTGAAGCTCAACTTTATTTTTTTCAATATCGCGCTCGTACTTTGATTTTTCAAACTTGATCTTTCTTTCATAACTTGCTTCAGCAAACTGAATTTTTCTCTGAGTTGACTGTTCGTCAACTTCCATTTTTCTCATTGCGGCAGAGTGATCTCTTTCAAGTTTTGAAAGTTCAACTTTGTTATCTTTAAGAGCTGCTCTTCTTTCATCATAATTCTGCTCAGCGTTTCCTTTCGCCTGAGCTATTGCATCAAGAAGCTCCTGATGCTTGTTGATCTCTTCGACTTTCTGATTATCAAGCTCCGCAATGGCCTGATTCATTTTATCAACTATGGCATCAACATTGAAAGGAGCCATTTTCTGCTCATAATTTTTATCTATCGAAGCAACTTTTTCTTCAATCTTTGATATTTTATCATCATAAGAAGCCGCTATTTTCTGTTCTTCCGCAGAGAGATCATTCATTTTCTTTGCAAAAACCTCTTCTGACTTTGCATCTTCGGCAGCGGCTTTTTCAAGCTCTTTCATTGTTTCAGCTTTTACGGCTTCAATCTCTTTAGCTATGTCTTCTTCAACTTTTGCAGCTTTCTGAGCATAAGTGTCTTCTATGCTGTTGAGCTTGACATCAAGTTTATTCAGCTCTTCCATTTTCTGCTGTTCGAGTTTTCCGTCAATCTCTGCTATCTTGGATTTTTCGTCTTCGATCTGAGCCCTGAGTTTGTTGTCTTCTGCTGTAAGTTTGTCAACTTCTTTGCTTACAAAATCACCCCATGAAGCTCTGAAACTCTCGGCAACTTCTACTTTTTTATTCTGCTGTGCCATTATTTTGTCTTCAACGGCTGCGGCCTTGTTTGCGTATTCATCTTCGATCTTTCCCTTTGTCTCATCAAAACGGCCGTTTTCGACAGCTATCTTCTCCTCAATGCTTCCGATCTCTGAAAGAAGTTTTTCGCTCTTTGCCCTTAATTCGCTCTCCTTCTTCATTTTTTCATTTTCTTCATCATCAGCGGTCTTGGCTATAGCTTCCTGGATCTGCGAGATCTTCGTTTCGTACTCCTGCTCAATCTTTGAGATCGACTCTTCGTTCTTTGCAAGTTTCTGATCAGCGGCAACTATCTCTTTTTCGTTCGCCTTGATCATCTCTTCTTCTTTCTTTGACTTAAGCGTTTCAGTTTCGTCTGTGTGTCTGCTTACGGCTTCTTCAAGTTTTGATTTTTCCGCAACGAGCTTGTTGAGCGATGTCTCATACTCTTTCTCAACTTTCTGCTGTGCCTCAGTCTTCACTTTTGCATATTCCGCTTCCACTTCAGATCTCTTCTTTTCAATATCTTCCTGAATTTTACCCATCGCATTTACATTTTTAACCATGAACTCTTCTATCTCACGGTCATATTTTTCAAGTTCCTTTGTTTTATCAGATTCCTGGGAATCATATTTTGCAAGATTCTGGTTGAGTTCATCAAATCTCTTCTGATATTCTTTTTCAACTGTTACATTATATTTTCTGTCCTCGTCCTCGTTTTTCATTTTAACAGATTCGTTATCTGCCATTATCTTGCGCTCGTCCTTTTCAAACTCTTCCACCATTTTCTGGATCTCGGCATCTATCTCTTTATTTTTTGCCTCAAGTTCCTGCTTTTTCTTTTCAAGTTCAGAAACCTTTTTGGTTATTCTGTCGCCTTCAACCTTCTCAAGATCTTTCTGCTTGTCATAGAAAGCATCCTTTTCTTTCTGTAATGCAGTTTTCCAGTCAGCATATGCCTTGTCGTGAGTTTTCAGCTCCTTGTCCTTTTCGGCTTCCCTTTTCTTGTTGGAAACCTTGATAACACCTTTTTCTCTCTGCTCTATCTGTGTTATCTGGCTCTCAAGATTAACTATTTCTGTTTCGAGACTTGAGTCGTCCTTTTCCCACTGATACTTCATGTCCTGAATCTTTTTCTTAAGAGCATCCTCTGCATCTTTCTGATTTTTTAAGATCTCTTTTTCCCTGCCTTTCGTATCAGCAATCTTCTTTTCCCTTTCCTTGATGTTGTCATTAACCCACTTGTCAATGTCAAGAAGCTGTTTCGCTTTCCATTTTCTGGCTTCTTCTATCTTAGATTTAAAGCCCCTGTGGATCTGTTCGACAGCTTCAGCGTCTTTCGGATTTGGCTGAAGATATTTTAGACGGATGTTTCTGTCCTTCTTAAAGACCATGTATTTATAGCCCTGCTCTCTGATGTTCTCGTCAGCTTTTCTGACATCTTCAAGCGTCCTGAGGGCAGTTCTGTAATCATTTGCGTTCATCGCATCGTTTGCTTTGGGAAGCCCCTTTCTTATCTTGTCAATATCATCAGAAAGAGATTTTGCCGTATCATTCTGTGAACAGTTACATTTCATTTCGTTCGCAGCACGGTTGAATATGTCTGCCGCTTCATCCATGTCGCCTTTATCATAAGCATTAAATCCCTTCACGATCTCATTTTTCACCTCAGTGTAGGATGAGAGCTTCTTTGAGCTGCTGCTACTTGAAGAAGATGATCTTGAACGAGAAGAAGAACCGCTTGAAACATTGTCTGAAATAAGTGACTTTACAACACCGATGATATCTGAAGCGAGATCTTCACCGTCAGCATCATCGCCTGCAGTAACAGGCTTGTTTCCGAGTCTCTTCATGCCGCTGTCATAGAGAGAAACCGCTATCTTGACCCCGTCTCCTTTGCGAGCCTGTACCCGGGTTGTCACTATATAGTCCACACCTTCTGCATCTGAAGCCACCTGCACGATACATTTGAGATTACCGTTGCATCTTGTTATCTTTGCAGACTGCGCTGAAGAAAGAGCATCCTTTTCACCGACGACATCAGCGTCCTTGATAGTTGAAAACAACAGTGAAAGATTGTCATCAATTTCTCTTGCAAGTTTTTTCTCAGCTCCGCTTTTACCGATCGTTGAGACAACAACAACCTTGTTCTGAGCACTGACTGTGAAAGAAATCAGCAGAATGAATAATAATCCGAAAACACTAATGATCCTTCTCACTGGACCCTCCTGTCAAACGATATGATAAAGTAACAATAAAACATCCACTAAAATCTTAGTGCATGTTAGGATATAAATCAGACGGCACTTTGTCAATTTTTTTGTGTTATAATTAGCTAAATTTATTTAATAAGATAAAACATGCCAAAAAAAGACATCGGTGAACTTTAAAGATTTAAAATGCGATCTGTGTCAACAACAACATTTCTGAACTTTTCTTCATCAGACCCTGAAAGTTTTTCGATAACGGTCTTGTGGTGAAGAAACGGATCTATCGCTTTCCCCTTTTGACCGAGATTTATCTGATAATGGAGGTGCGGAGCGGTGGTTTTTCCTGTATTTCCCGAGTTTGCAATGTGGTCTCCCGGTTTGACTTTCTGACCCGAATCGACAAGAACCTCGGCAAGATGGAGATATTTGTATACAAACGGTTTTCCCTTCTCTTCTATCTCGATGCAATATCCGTTATATTTTGTCATCCAGTTCTTTCTTGAAACAGTTCCTTCCACTGTGGAATAAACAGGGGAGCCGACAAGAGCTTTGTAGTCAATGCCCTCGTGTCTGGGAGCTCTGTCATCAAGCAGACTGGTGACTTGAAAATATTTCTTTATCGGCGGGAACGGCGATATTATTTTTTCCAGCATCGTCCCGTCTTTGTAATAGTATTTGTAAAAACCGGTTTTTTCAGGAAGGAACCTATATGCCCTGATGTCTTTGTTGAACTTTTTTGAATTGTATTTGACGGCAATTATTTCTATGAGATCGGGCATATCATCCCGTTTTTTCTTTTCATCATCAGGTATCACTCTGAAAACAAAATCTATTCTGTCTTTTTTCCTGACATCATTCCGGAGCACCATATCCCACATAAGAAGTCTTCCGATATGGGCACTTAAAAGATTTGAAAGGTTAGATATTCCTGTGTCTGACGCAAAAGCCGCCACTTGTTCACTCTGACTGAAAGCGGAAAAGAAATTTTCCTCTATCACAACAAATCCTTTCAGCGGTTCACCCGGCACATAATTGCTTTTTGCGGGTTTGTTTTCCGGTTTCTGCACTTCACCGGCATCGCTGTTTTTGTCCGGCTGGACATCCGCTTGATCTTGCGAGCTATCAGGTTTTACAACAAGCTCTTCGTTTTCCTGTGTGTTCTCAGAAACTTCCTGCTCCCTCATGACAATGACCGCAATAAGGATCAGGTTCATTAAAAAGGAAAGGAAAAACATCGTTTTCCATTTTTTTATCTGAGGATTGGAAAAAAGATAGCCGCTCATTTCTCCCTCCCGAAAAGAGCAGAATAAAAAACCGAATCCGTTTCAGAAACGGCCAGAGCTTTTGCCGAGCCGAATTCTAAAGCTATCTGGTTAAGCATGTGTTCGTTCTGTTTTTCATAAAAGAAGAATGCAAAATCGGCATTTTTCAAATTATTTGTGCCGTTTATGTCACTTCTTATGATACCTTCCTTTTTTAAATAAAGAAAAGAGTTCCAGTTTAATCCTTCGTATCCGCCCATTACAAAAACAGTCGATCTTTCCGGTGCTCTCCTGTTAAGTTCACCAACAAGTTCAAGTATGTCATAACCCCAGAAATTTCTCTGCATTCTAAGTTCAGCCGCTCCCTGTGCTCCGCCGATTAACTGATTATAGAATGCGGCACCTCTTTTTGCAAATTTTACATTGAGAGGGATTAGTGAAACAGCAGAAAAAAAGAAAATAATTGAAACAGCAACTGTTTTGAATAACTCAGTTTTACCTGCAACCTTCCGCATTTTGGAACTAATATAGAAAATGCCGGCTGTCATCATCAGCGGATAACCTGTGAACCAGTGTTTTATTCCTCCGAAAATTGGAACTGACGGCAATGCTATAAGGAATACCGGGAAAAGAGAACCGGCAATAAATATAAAGTTTATCTCTTTTTCATTGCGAACCTGTTCTGTTAAAACTTTTCCGGACAGATAATATATTCCCGAAATGAAAAATATAAGCTGGGGAAGAGGTGTAGTGAAAAATGTCATAGCCCACGGAAAACTGAACGGGAAAGGACCTCTTGATAGTTCAGTCCCGAAATAATAATTGGTATAGTTCACATGTTTTGCATGAAAGTTAAGATATTCAATAAATCTGCCGACAGTGTCATACCAGATCCAGGGCCAGCTTAAGAAATAAACAGGAATGGTAATAAAAACAAACATATAGTAAACCTTCGGAATTGTTTTGAAAAACCCGGACAAACCTTTTGCAGAGGGCTCTTTACGGTAATAAATGAAATAAAAAGTAACCCACGACATGAAAAGTATTACCGGTATGAAAAAGACATTGTGCTTTGCCGCCATCGCCAGACCGAGAAAAACTGCGGTTATAATACCTGACAGCCAATCTTTCTTTCTTAAATGTATGGCATAAAGAATAAACATTCCGCTCCAGAAAAAGAGTATCGGCACATCAAAACATGCAAGATGGGAATGAAAGAAAATATGAGGCATCAGAAAGAACATGACCGGTGAAACTACAGCAGTGAACCTGTTAAAAAACAAAAGTCCGGAAAGATATATCATCACAGCCGTTAAAGCAGCGAAAAGAGCTGCTACAAATCTTGCAGACTGCGCAAAACTCATCCATCCGAGCTTTCTTTCAAAAAGATACTGGGAAAAACCGAACATTGTTTTTATGAGTGTGGGGTGTTCATTGTTATACCTGAAATATCTATCTATCGATTTTTTTGAAAACGGCTCCAGCAAATCTCCCTTGCTGAAACTTTCTTCCATAAATTCAAACCAGTCGGCTTTAATTGATGCGGCCTTCATATAAAAACCTTCATCTCTGACAAATCCGACAAGATGTGATGTCAGGAAAATATAAAAGAATACCGCAAATCCTGTCGCGGTCATTATAAAAACATCTTTCAATTTCACCGTTTCAGAAATTTTCATTACCTGATATATCCATTAAAAACAAAATGTCTCTGCCCCGCATCTTCGGTAGTAAACTTTAACTCCAGAACATTGCTGTTCTCTGGAATTGCAATTGAGTTGGAATAAACTCTTTTCTCGCTTTTATTTGAATAATTCAAAGCACTTGCCCCGTCCATCAACAATTCAACATCAACAGGTGAACTGTTTTGTGACCGGTATCCTGTTTCAAGAAATGCTGTGTTAAGAAATATTCTTTCACCTTTTTCCGGCACATCAAATTCGACATGAAGAGTCATTCGGGTCTTAGGGTGTGCCCAGACCGCTCTCTGCTGTTTTCCATTCATTGCAGCCGTTGTAAGACCGATATAATTCCACTCGTCCTTTCCACACTGCCATTTTGATGAAGATGACTTTGTGCAGGGAAACTTTTCATCTCCTTTTGAGAACCACACATTTTTTGCATTTCCGATATCCCTTGAAAAAACAAGCGGCTTTCTTTGAGATTCTGTTCCGTCAGAGCCAATGACCACAACACCTGCTCCGGCTTTTATTATTTCAATTTCCTTTACTCCGGTTCTGTCCGATATCTCTTTCCAGTTATCTTTATTTTTTAAAAGGAAAAATATCTTTCCGCCATCTTCTTTCATTAAACGGAGATCTTCTGCCGTTGTTTCTTTTAATGTAAGATATACTGGAAGGATGCCGTGATCAAGGTGTTTTAGAAATCCGAGGTCCCAGTCAACTTCGGTAAAAACGATGTCATCCTGTTCAAATTTTGAATTGAGAACACTTGCAAGCGCTTTTTCGGTCTCTTCGTCAACACCCGATCTGTCACTCAGAAACGACCAGAAAATAAAAGTTGAAGGGATGGAAATAAGGAACAGGATAACAAACGATCTGCTAATTATTTTATCTATGTTCATATCTTAAGAGTAAGGTTGATATCTTTTGCAACAGCAGAATGGGTTATCGCTCCCACAGAAATGAAATCGGCACCAAGTTTTGAAAGTTCGTTTATCTTTTCAAGAGTAACTCCGCCCGATATTTCAACAACTGCTTTTCCGCTAATCAATTCAATGGCTTTTGACATCATATCAACAGACATATTGTCAAGCATTATAACATCCGCCTTTGATTTAAGTGCCTCTTTCACTTCAGTAAGATTTGAAGTTTCGACTTCTATTTTAAGAAGATGGTGCGCTTTTGAACGGACTGATCTGACCGCTTTATCAATTGATCCCGCCATTGCAATGTGGTTGTCTTTTATCATTATTCCGTCATCAAGTCCGAAGCGGTGATTTGAGCCGCCGCCTATTCTGACCGCATATTTTTCAAGTGTTCTCCAGCCGGGAGTTGTCTTTCTTGTGTCTGTTATCTTTGTTTTGGACTTTTTATCAACTTCTTTGACATACTTTGAAGTAAGAGTTGCTATCCCGCTCAACCGCTGAAGAAAGTTGAGAACTGTCCTTTCTGCTTTTAAAATTGAACCGGAATTCCCTGAAACGCTCATTATGACAGTCCCTGCTGATATTTTTGCACCGTCTTGTATATCAACTTTAACCTTAAGAGAATCATCAATGAATTTGAATATATACACCGCAAGATCAACTCCGCAAAGAACAAGATCTTCCTTGGCTTTAATGACAGCATTGCCATTTCTGCCTGAATTTTCAATCAGCGAAGTGGTTATGTCTCCTCTTCCAATGTCTTCACTGAGAACAAGTTTTATGAAATCGGGTGAAACATATTCAGGACATTTCATTTCTTTATCTCAACAAGTCTGTTTTTAAGATGCTCCAGATTTTCCTTGAGTTCGCCATGCTTTTCCTTTTCCTTTTCAATAACATCGGGGTTTGCCTTTTCGAGAAAACCGGGGTTGGAAAGCTTTCTGTCGCAAAGATCGAAATCTTTCTGAATTTTAACTATCTCTTTTTCTATTCTTGCGATCTCTTCCGTAAAATCAACCAGTCCCGATAGAGAGATGAACACCATTCCCCCTTTAACCATGGCCGATGCCGTTTCCTTGTCCGGGGAATAATTTTCAGAAACATAATCTATTGCCGAAACTCTCGCCAGTTTTTTTATGTACTCTTCCTTTTCTCTTATAGCAGATTCAACTTCACCGTTTAAAGAAAGCATTATTGACATTTCTAAAGACGGTTTGATGTTGTTTTCAGACCTTATTGTTCTTATGCAGGTTATTATTTCTATGATCTGTTCCATTACGGCGGCATCTTTTTCAAATACCGGCGAGTCGCCGACCCTGGGGAATCTGCTGATCATGATCGAAGAGAGCTTTCCGCTGTTCTTAAACGGAAGACTCTGCCACAATTCCTCAGTAACATGAGGCATGAACGGATGAAGAAGTTTTAAGCTTGCATCGAGCACTTTCACAAGAACTTTTTTAGAAACTTCCTTTTCTTTTTCGTTAGTTCCGAAAAATGCCGGTTTTACAAGTTCAATATACCAGTCGCAGAATTCGTTCCAGAAAAAGTGGTAAAGAGCACCTGCACTGTCGTTAAACCTCATTTCCTCAAGGGTTTTATTAACTTCAGCCGTTACAATTTCAAGTCTGGAAAGTATCCATTTGTCGGCAAACGAAAAGTCATCCTCTTTATATTCTACAGGGTCAAATTCCAGTATCTCGCCATCCTTGAACTGCATCAGGCAGAATCTGACAGCGTTATATATTTTGTTTATAAATCCCCAGTAACCTTCTATCCAGTCAACTGAAAGCTTTATGTCCCTTGATGAAAGGGGCATCATTGCAAAAGTGAATCTCAAAGCGTCAGCACCGTATTTTTCGGTTATCTCAAGAGGATCGATGACATTCCCTTTTGTCTTTGACATTTTCTGGCCGTGTTCATCTCTTACGAGCCCATGAAAATAGACTTTCTGAAAAGGGATGTCTTTCATGAATTTCATCCCCATCATGATCATTCTTGCGACCCAGAAGAAAATGATGTCAAAGCCCGTTTCCATCAGGGTTGTAGGATAATATTTGTCCAAATCCTTTGTATGCTCCGGCCATCCCATTGTTGAAAAGGGCCATAGTGCTGAACTGAACCATGTGTCGAGAACATCCTTGTCTCTGCTGATATTTGAAGAAGAGCATTTTGTGCACTTTACAGGATCAACTCTCGAAACGATCGTTTCGCCGCAATCCTCACAATACCATGCGGGGATCTGGTGACCCCACCAGAGCTGACGGCTTATGCACCAGTCTTTGATGTTGTACATCCATTCATAATATGTTTTCTTCCAGTTGTCCGGCTGAAAAACTATTCTGCCGGTTTCAACAGCTTCGATCGCAGGTTTTGCAAGGGATTCTATCTTTATGAACCACTGTTTTGAAAGTATCGGTTCAACGACCGTTCTGCATCTGTCGCAGTGTCCTACGGCATGTGAATGTTTGTCAATTTTTAAAAGAAGCCCCTGCTCTTTCAAATCTTCAACGATCTTTTTTCTTGCTTCAGCCGTTGAAAGTCCCTGATATTTTCCTCCAAGAGAATTTATCAAGCCGTCTTCATCAATTACATTTATCTCTTCAAGATTGTGTCTTTTCCCTGTTTCAAAATCGTTAAAATCATGCGCCGGAGTGACCTTCACCGCTCCTGTTCCGAATTCCATGTCAACAAGAATGCTGTCTGCGATGACCGGAATGGTACGACCGGTTAAAGGAAGTTCAACCATCTTCCCTGCAAGATGTCCGTATCTTTTATCATCAGGGTGAACAGCGACAGCGGTATCTCCGAGCATAGTTTCAGGCCTTGTTGTCGCAACTACAAGAAATTCATCCGGATTTCCTGCAACGGGATATTTTATATGCCAGAGGTTTCCTTCAACATCTTCGTGATCGACCTCAAGATCGCTGAGCGCCGTATGACATCTCGGACACCAGTTTATTATGTAATTGTTCCTGTATATAAGCCCTTCTTCATATAAAGAGACAAAAACTTCACGGACCGCTTTTGAAAGCATTTCGTCCATTGTGAATCTCTCTCTGGACCAGTCTAAAGAAGTGCCGAGGCATCTTAACTGAGTTGTGATCGTATTTCCGTTCTCATTTTTCCATTCCCACACCTTTTCAAGGAATTTCTCCCTTCCAAGATCGTGCTTTGATATCCCTTTTTTCTGCAGATCCCTTTCGACGACCATCTGGGTCGCTATCCCCGCATGATCAGTCCCCGGAAGCCAGAGAACATCATAACCCGACATTCTTTTGTATCTGCTCATTACATCCTGGACAACAGCCATGACGGCATGTCCCATATGAAGAACCCCTGTGACATTAGGAGGCGGAATGACTATTGAATAAGGGGGTTTTGTGCTTTCAGGGTCTGCCTTGAAAAAACCGCTCTCCTCCCAGAATCTGTACCATTTTTTCTCAATACCTGAATGGTCATACTTTTTACTGATTTCCATATTGACAATTCTCCAAATAACAACCAGTTAAATCAATGCGCCTTAATTTCTACCTGCTAAGCGAAAAAAGTAAAGTTTTTCAATTGATAGACATGCTTTCGACAATGAGTTTAAATTTGACTTAACAAGCGCAAACTACTAATATCACAATGTTTGACACGGGAGGAAAAAATGGACTTTTTTCTGACAGGAAAAGGGCGTGTGGGAACAGCTCTGATTTCATATTTCAAGTCAAAAAATATTGCACTTAATGATCTGGATGAATCTGATCCCGATGTGACGGGCATTCTTTTTGCGGCACTTCCTGACGATCATCTTCTTAACTATATAAACAAAATACGCAATAAAAACAACCACCTGCACATAGTTCACTTTTCGGGTTCACTGACTGCGAACATAGAGAGATGCTATCTTTTCCACCCTTATGCTTCGATCAATAAAGATACTGACATTTCGGACATTCTTTTCACTCTCTGGGGAAAGAAGAACCCCACACTTGAGGCGGCCCTTTCAAAAACCGGTCTCAAATTCATTTACGCAGGGACAAGACCGACTCCTTTTTATCATATTTCGGCTGTTCTTTCGGGCAATTTCACTCAGTTCTTTTTTGTTGCGGCGCTGGAACTTCTTAAACAGCAGGGTTTTTCACATAATGACAGCATAATTCTGATAAAACAGCTTATCGCTTCATCCATTGAAAACTGTGTTGTTTCAGCCACTTCAGGGATAACGGGCCCTGCCGCAAGAGGTGACAGGAACACTGTCGACGCCGAAACAGCGGTCATTGCGGGAAAAGATGAAAAACTGGCGGAAGCGTTCTCTCTCATTAACAATTTGATATTTAAAGCGGTGAGAAATGGTGCTGTTTTCAAATAATGTGGCGCTTTCTGAATTTGTGGAAAGGGCCTATGCGGCTTTACTTACAAGAAAATTTTCTGTGATCCCCGAAAGTTTCAAAGAGATCGATTACGGAATTTCGTTCAAGCTCGATTGCGCTGAAGAGAAAAAATCCATTTCCGTATCAATTTACCACACAGAAAAAAAAGGGTTCTCTTTTGTTACAAAAAATCCTGATGTGCGGTCGATACTTAACTCACTTCTCACTTCAACCGGAGTTGCAGGAAGCGACGAAGCTGGCAAAGGCGACCTTTTCGGGCCTTTAGTTGTCTGCTCTTTTCTGCTGGGTGAAAAGGAAAATGAGCTTCTGAAACTCAACATAAAAGACAGCAAAAAACTTAAAAACCATGAAATTATCGATATTTACAGACACATTTCAAAAGAACATCCTTCTTCTTTTTCACTGGTCAGAATAATGCCCGAAAGGTATAATTCATTTTACAAAGACCTTGCCGGAAAAGGGAGAAACCTTAATTACATGCTGGCATGGGCTCATTCCAAGGCGTTGTCAGGACTTATCGAAAAAAGAAGCGACATAAAAAAAATAATCGTTGACAGATTTACTGAAAATCCCGTCGTAAACAAAATCATCACTGATGCTGCCGGAAAGATACCTGTTGAATTCTTTGTCAGGGCGGAACAAAACCCGGCTGTTGCGGCGGCATCAATTATTGCAAGAGCTAACTACCTGATCTCCTTAAAGAATATCTCGGAAACGGTTCTTTTGGGAAAGTTTGAGCTCATATCAGGAAGCGGAAGCGGATCGGATGAGCTTCTAGCCAAGATCATTGATGAATTCGGGACAGACATCACTGACAGAATCTGTAAAACCCACTTCGCAAATTTAACAAAAAACCTGTCCGTTTTTTAAACCAAATATTTATTGACATATCATTCCCGTATAACTAATATATCCCGATTACAGATTTTCGTATGAAAAGCGGTGTGACCCTTATGGAAGAAAACAAGACTGATTACAAGCTGCCGAGATTGTTTGGCAAATACTACCTTCTCGAACTCATCAATGTCGGAGGTATGGCCGAAGTTTTCAAAGCGAAAATGTTCGGAGTGGAAGGATTTGAAAAGATCGTCGCCATAAAGAAGATCCTTCCTGAAGTCGCTGAAGATGCCGAATTTATTAAAATGTTCATTGATGAAGCAAAGATCGCGGTCCGGCTTCAGCACCCGAACATTGTTCAGATCCTTGAACTTGGAAAAATTGACGATTCCTACTTCATTGCAATGGAACTCGTTAATGGAAAAGATCTCAAGACCATCAGAAAAAGACTTAAAAGAGTTGAACTCCTGATGCCGGTCGAGCAAAGCGCATACATCATTTCACAGGTGTGTGACGGACTTGATTACGCCCACCGGAAGACCGATGATAAAATGAACTCTCTCAACATTGTTCACAGGGACATCTCACCTCAGAACATGATCGTTTCATACGAAGGAACCGTCAAGCTGATAGATTTCGGTATTGCAAAGGCAAAAAGCAAGTCCACAAAAACTCAGGCGGGAATGCTGAAAGGAAAGTTCAGCTATATGTCCCCCGAACAGGTGAGTGGACAACCGATTGATCGTAGAAGCGATATTTTCTCTCTTGGTGTAGTATTCTTTGAAATGCTTACCGGAAAGCGATTGTTCCTTGGGAAGAACGATGTCGAAACACTTGAAAAAATAAGAAAGGCGGATGTTCCGCCACCCAGCGTTTTCAATAGCAATGTCCCTCCTGAACTTGACAGGATAGTTCTCAAAGCACTTTCAAAAGATCGTGAGGAAAGATATCAGTGGGCAAGTGAATTTTCAGAAGATTTGAAAAAATTCTCTTTCACAACCGGCAATTCTTTTTCAAGACAGGACATGATGAATTTCATGAGTGAGTTCTTCGCTGACGAACTTGAAGAAGAGACTGCAAAGCTTGAAGAATACCAGAAAATACAGAAACCTGTTGACCATCATCAGCCGCAGCATTATAACGACTACCGCCAGCCGTCAAGAACAGAAAAAACGCACCATGACACAGAAATGTCAATGCCGAAACGGAGTAAAAAGGTCCCTGTTCTGATCGCGGTCCTCCTTGTCCTTTCCTTTCTTGCCTATTTCGGTTTTACAATGCTTGAAACAAAAAAAGATACTGCAACGATCCTCATAGATTCCTCTGAAAAAAACACAATTGTCATGCTGAACGAAGGGACAATGTATCAAAAAAGGTGTGAAACACCTTGCAAGATCGAGGGAATACTCCCCGGAGATCATCAGATAGAGCTTACAAAGAGCGGGTTCGTCCCTGTTAAAGAAACAGTCTCTCTCAGACAGGGTGAAGTTTTCAATAAAAGCATTAAAATGTTCAAGATCGGCGAACAGAAAACAATGATAACCGTCAAAACCGATCCTGAAGGGGCAGTCCTTTATGTTAATGATGTTAAAGCCAAAGCTTTGTCTCCAACCGTTGTGGATGACATTCCTGTGGGTCTTGACATCGTAATAAGAATTGAAAAACAGGGGTACTTCCCTTATGAAGAGAATATAGGAAAGGTTCCGGCCAAAGTAAATAAAGAAATAAGTATCATCCTGAAACCGATGAAAAACGCTCCGGCGATCCCTTTGCAGACCAATAGAAAAGCAGAGAAAAACAAGCCCTCAGTAAATGCAAAGGAACAGGCATTCATAAGCATTAACAGTCGCCCGTGGGCCAATGTCTACATAAACGGAAAACTCGTTAAAGCGACACCCATCATCAAGCATTCTCTTCCTGCGGGAAGTTATAAGATCCAGTTTAAAAATCCGAAATTCAATATCGATAAAACCTTTCCGGTTGATCTTAAACCCGGTGAACATCAGAGAATGATCAAGAATTTCGACTGATTTCCATTTAAATTTATCTTGATTAAAGATTTTTTGAGCAATATACTCGCCCCGATACAGCTCTTTAAACTATAAACTTTAGTAATTTCAATTTGATGAGGTGTAGTTATGGCTCCCAAGACAAAGATCAGTGAAAGTTTGAACGGAAATCCGGAAAACGGCGACAACAATAAGCGCCCAAGATTAAGCACCACTACCTCAATGCTTCAGAAATCTGCCACTCTTGAAATAGCGGCAAAAGCCAAAAGGATGAATGCGCAGGGGTTGAATGTGATCTCTTTCTCTGCCGGAGAGCCCGATTTCAACACACCGCAGAATGTAAAAAATGCAGGGAAGGAGGCAATTGATCTCAATTTCACAAGATACACAGATTCATCAGGAACACCTGAACTCAAATGTGTTATCCGCCAGAAATTCTTAAGAGAGAACAATCTTCACTATGATGAAAACAGCATCATCATTACAAACGGCGCAAAATACGCCATTCACACCCTTCTTGCCGCAATTACCAGCCCCGGCGACGAAATTATAATTCCTGCACCTTACTGGGTCAGCTATCCGACGCTTGTCCGTCTTAACGGAGGAGTTCCCGTTTTCTGTTATGCAAAAGAAGAGGCCGGTTTCCGTCTCACTCTTGAAGACATAAAACCTGTTGTTACTGACAAGACCAAGGCAATAATGATAAACTCTCCGAACAATCCTACAGGAGCTGTTTACACACTCAAAGACCTTGAGGAGATCGTTAACTACCTTACGGAAAGGAACATAATTGTGATCAGTGATGAAATATATGAAAAGGTAATTTATGACAACATACAGCACATTTCACTGGCAAGCATTGTAAAGGAAAAATACAGAAGGAATGTCGTTGTAGTAAACGGAGTTTCAAAATCCTATGCCATGACCGGCTGGAGAATAGGTTATGCCGCAGGACCGAGAGACATCATTGAAAGAATGAAATATTTCCTCGGTCACACGACATCAAACGCAAACTCAATAGCGATGCATGCGGCAGTTGAAGCACTGAGCGGAAGTCAGAACTCAGTTGAGATGATGGTTAAAAGATTCAACCGGAGAAGACGGTTCATGTATGACGAACTCAGCTCCATTCCGAACCTTACATCTGCATATCCTGAGGGGGCTTTCTATATTTTCACCAACTTTAAACATTACTTAAATAAAAAAGTGAATGAACACAAGATAAACTCAACTGTTGATCTTGCAAATTATCTTCTTGATGAAGCCCATGTTGCAGTAGTTCCGGGAGAAAGCTTCGGTATGCCGGGATATATCCGCTTTTCATATGCAACAAGTATGGATAACATTGCAGAAGGGATGGATAATCTTAAATCAGCTCTTGCCGACTTCGAATAATTTAAAACAAATATCTTCAGAAATACTTTCAGAAAATTACAGAGCTTTTTGAACTTTTCCTGAACGGAGACATCTTGTGCAGACGACTGTTTTCTTAGAGGAGCCGTTTTCTGTTTTTATTTTCACTTTCTGAACATTCGGGTTCTGGATCTTCTGTGTCTTGTTGTTCGAATGGCTTACATTGTGACCGAACATCGGCTTTTTTCCACATATTTCACATTTGCGTGACATCGTTCTCTCCTTCATATGTTAACATCAGCAAAAAATCAGGTGGATATTACATGCTTTGGGTGTAAATGCAAATTTTTCCAGACAAAGATTCAGAATATATCAGGCAAATCTTCGAATTTATTGGCGTTTTTAAACTGTTCAAGCTGAACTCTGTCGTGGTTGATCATCTCTGAAAGTTTTTCCTTAGATGAAAAACGGATCTCGTCCCTTACTTTTTTATAAAAATAAACTGCAATATTTCTGCCGTACATTTCGTCAATATTTCCGTTTGCGATCCATGTCTCGATCCTTTTTGTCTTTTCTTCAGAATCAATAGTCGGATTCGCTCCAATATTAGTCAGAGAAAAGAATGTCTCATTTTCTAAAACCGTACGGGTAAAATAAACTCCCTCAGGTGGTATTATTTTCGGCGGAACATCAAGATTAAGCGTGGGAAAATCTATTGTCCTTCCGATCCTCCGGCCTTCTATCACTTTTCCTGAAATTACATAAGGATATGCAAGAAATGAAAATGCGTTCCACATTTCGCCGGTTGCAAGAAATTCCCTTACTATGGTCGAACTGACCCTCATTCCGTTCTTTATTATCGGAGGAACAACATTTATTCTGACACCGGTTGATCTTCCCCACCAGAACATAAGATCTGCATTTCCTTTCTGGTTCTGACCGAAAAAGAAGTTAAATCCGATGGTTATCGAATCAAGTTGAAGTTCTCTGTCAAGTATCCCGAGAAACTTTATCGGATCTATCGAACAGTATTGCGAAAACGGAAGTTCAATTACGATGTCAACGCCGGCGTGTTTCAAAAAAGCATATTTTTCATGTTTCAGGGTAAGAAGCCGCGGTGCAAAGCCGGGGTAAAGATACTCTCTGGGATGAACATCAAATGTCAGAAGTGTGCATGAACCGCCATTCTTTCTGCATTTTTCAATTATTTGAAGATGACCCTGATGAACGCCGTCAAAATTTCCTATCGCAAGGGAGATCTTTTCATTTTTAGGAACATCTTTGAGGTTATGATAAATTCTCATGAATTTTCTCAGCCGTTGTGGGCACTGCCGAGCACATTTAAATTTTTGTGTTTATAAACCTCTTTAAGTGCTTCTCTAGCCGGTCCGAGATATTTTCTGGGATCAAATTCTGACGGTTTTTCGGCAAGAACTTTTCTTATCGCGGCAGTCATTGCGATACGGCCGTCGCTGTCGATATTGATCTTACAGACTGCACTTTTTGCCGCTCTTCTAAGCTGTTCTTCCGGAATTCCGACTGAATCTTTCATTTTTCCACCGTACTTATTGACCATTTCAACAAGGTCGGCAGGAACTGATGAAGAACCGTGAAGAACGATCGGAAAACCGGGAAGCTTGTGTTCGATCTCTTCAAGAATGTCAAAACGGAGAGGCGGCGGAACAAGTATTCCGTCAGCATTTCTTGTACACTGCTCCGGCTTGAATTTGTTGGCACCATGACTTGTGCCTATTGAAATTGCAAGTGAATCAACGCCTGTTTTTGAAACAAAATCAATTACTTCGCTTGGCTGAGTATAAGTTGAATGAGCTGCAACCACATCATCTTCAATGCCTGCAAGAACTCCAAGTTCCCCTTCAACCGTTACATAATCCTTTTGCGAATGGGCATATTCAACAACCTTCTTTGTGAGTGCGATATTTTCTTCATAAGGAAGGTGTGATCCATCGATCATGACAGAGCTGAAACCGTTGTCAATGCACTGTTTACAAACTTCAAAATCACTGCCGTGGTCAAGATGGAGAACGATTGGAATATCTTTTCCGAGTTCATGTGCGTATTCAACTGCACCTTTGGCCATATTCCTTAAAAGCGTGGCATTGGCATAATCCCTTGCACCTTTAGAAACCTGTAATATCACTGGAGAATTTGTTTCAACACAAGCCATGATGATCGCCTGGAGCTGTTCCATGTTGTTGAAGTTATAGGCAGGGATCGCATATCCGCCGTCAACAGCTTTCTTAAACATTTCAACAGTATTCACCAACCCGAGCTCTTTGTAACTTACTGCGCACATATCTTCCTCCTGAAAGTTAAATAAGATCAAATCCGCAATTAGTATAATCAGCAAAAAAAAATTGTGAAACTTTTATGAATTAATGCTGAAAAATTATTTCAGATTAAAAACAGTCAGGAAGTGACAGTTTGTAAATGTCTCCATCGATCGTGCTGAAAAAAACAGCTTCACCTTCTACATGAGCTTCAGCAATATAAACATTAGCAGTATCGGGTATTTGACTCAGAATGATTTTTTCTTCAACCTGTACCGGTGATCCGTCAGTTGAACGCACCCAGACAGTTATCGATGATGAAGTTTGAGTTACAAGATAACCGTTAACGGCAAATATTCTCTTCAGATCTACAATTGTATCAAGCCGCAAAGGTTCTTTGTTAAAAACAGTGTCATAATAGTAAACAGCATTTCCTCTTTTTACATAGATTCCTTTTTCTGATGGTGCAAAAATATTCGATTCTATGTCAATTGAAACTGCGGTTTTATCAAAATTATCAAAATCTCCGAATGTTAAAACATTATTACTGTCAACAAGATACAGTCTGTTTCCAAGAATTGCGGCACTGACTACCTCAGACTCTGATCTTACTGTTCCCTCGCCTATCTCAATACCGTCTTTAAGCATTCCTTCAACCTGCGTGCGATCTTCACCCAGGCGATAATATCCTAATCCTGTACCGTTATATATTACAACAATACCGTCCGGTGATTTAATTAACAGCCGGTCTTTCTCCTTTGCAAATCTTTCTGAAACTGTAAATGCATTCTTTTCAAGCACTTGAAATTCTTCGACATCGCAACCATAGATATCAATACCGGTATTATTGTGAATATATAAAGTGCCGTTATTTTCAAGAATTACAGGGTCGGAATAATAAGTTTCTGAAAAGTCAGAACACAGCTTTATTTCAGTAAGACCGGAAGAGTATGATACGGCATGCGATGAATAGCCGGTGAAACTGTACTCGGTAAAAACAGTGTGGACCGGATCATCTTCAAGATCCGTAACTATCTTTGTGCCTGTTCCATTTGTTTTGGTAAATTCTCTGATAAAAAAGACATCGTTGTTCTTCAATACCCCTGCTGCGGAATAATCGGTGTCTATTGTAAGAAAGTTCTGAGGATCATAAGGATCTGTAATGTCCCAGTGAAAAACCTTATACGGGGGCTCATAATAATTACGAAACTGTATAAGTTGATCTTTTTCAACAATCCAATCTGACAATATTGAAGAATCCATAAAATATGTGTGCTCAAGTGTTCCGTCATCAGCAAGTTTTAATATATCCATATATCCGCTGCGAATTACAAAAGCTTTGTCTTCAGTAATTTCTATTGCCATATTTTCGTATAAATCTCCTCCCCATCCGTCATCATCCAATGGTTCGATCTGAATCTCACTTTTTAACGAAAATTCTTCGGGGGATGTTCCGCTCATACTTTTTATGTTCATGGACATACCGGGATCATCAAGATAACCTATTAAAACAGCCGCATTATATCTGTATCCAAGAACATTTACAGCGTCAGCATTATTCAATTGCAGGGTGTGTAAGCTTGACGGAATATCTCCGGCTGTAAGATCGAGAAAGAAAAGGGCGTTATCATTGCTTTCATCATCATATCCCGCCATAACAAGAACTCCCGAATCTTCCGCCCAGGCACTGGTGCCGTTCATCAAAAAGAGTGGCTCTTCCCTTATATTCAGTTTTCCATCAGATTCCCGCTCAATCAAGTAGACCCCGTTTTCACAGATCATGAATATATTATTCTCGTAAGACACCATTCCAAGAACCGTTCCTTTATCAAAATACGCTGTTGCGCTTAATACCGGCTTGCTCAAAAGTGCTCCGGGATCACTACTGTCAAATGAATAGTCATATATTTCATTGTTGGAAAGATATAAGGTATAGTGCATATCGTCAACAGTAACGGCTTCGACTAAAGTTTCCAGTGACACGAACCTGTTGAATTCGAATATGTTCCCGGAAGGGCATTCGCATTTATATGATATTTCAGTGTTCAAACAATCGAGCGGACCGCAGACACCTTGATTTTCGGCACATTCATCGATCTCCTCGCAATAATATGAACCCTCAGTATTAGTGCATCTTCTTCCATAACCGCATATATTGCCATCCGCACATTCATCAATGTCAACGCAATGCTCAAAAGTGTTGCCGAACTTGTCAAAAGATGTTTCCGTTGATTCAAATCCGTCATCACACCGACACGACAAACTGACATTCCCGCTGCATCCTCCTCCCCAGATATCATTTTCACAAGAACTGTTGTCTTTGCATTTAATATCAGCACAGGATGAAGGTTCCTTTTCTTCAACAGGTTCAGGTTTATCGCTTTTTTCATTGCAGAAACATCCATTTATAAGAAATATTACGATAAAACCGAAAATTAATGAAACAGTTCTCATTTTACCTCCTTTTTTCAACAGCATTTCTTTAGTCGTTTTTTGTACTGTTTTTTATTTAAAATATTTATCAAGCTTCAGATTACTTCACTTTTTATAATTTGCCGTTATCATTAAAAAGCTCATTGAACTTAAATGGAGATCATTATGAAAAGTCACCGAAAGGAACTTTGGTTTCACACTGCAAAAAGAAGAGAATATCTTAATATTACTCATGAAATTCAGGAAGAGGTGGATAAAAGCGGAATTCTTGAGGGGTTGTGTCTGGTAAATGCGATGCACATAACCGCATCAGTATTCATAAACGATGACGAATCGGGTCTTCACCGCGATTTTGAAGTATGGCTTGAAAAGCTCGCCCCCGAAAAACCCCATTCGCAGTATAATCACAACGGATATGAAGACAATGCCGATGCCCACCTCAAAAGACAGCTCATGGGAAGAGAAGTTGTTGTTGCCGTCACAAACGGGAAACTTGATCTCGGTCCGTGGGAGCAGATCTTCTACGGTGAATATGACGGAATGAGAAAAAAACGGGTTTTAGTTAAAATTATCGGGGAATGATCATTCTACCTTTCACCGAAAAGGATCGAACCGATCCTGACTATTGTCGCCCCTTCCTCAATTGCAACATCAAAATCGGCTGACATTCCCATTGAAAGTTCCCTGAATTCTGAAGGATCGGCGGAACTCTCTTTTAATATCATGTCTCTCAGATCAAAAAGCTTTCTGTGAAAAGGTCTTAGTTCCTCTGCTTCAAGAAACGGAGGAATACTCATCAATCCTCGAATTGAAATTCTATCAAACTTATTGATCTCATTATATATTTCAACCAAATCCTCAGGATTTACGCCCCCTTTCTGCGGCTCGTTCCCGACATTGACCTGTATAAGCACTTTCACTTTGTGAACATTCTTTTTTTCGGCCTGTTTCTGAATTTCAGCGGCAAGCGAAACAGAATCAACGGTATGGATCATATAAACCTTGTCAATAATGTATTTGACCTTGTTGCTTTGAAGCGTGCCGATGAAATGCCAGAGGATGTCGTGGTCTGCAAGGGCTTCATATTTCTCAATGAATTCCTGCACATAGTTTTCACCGAACTCCCTTATTCCAGCCCTTCGGAATTGCAGAATATCTTCAACCGGCTTGGTCTTTGAAACCGCGACGAGCCGAACCTGCGTCACATCTCTTCCTGAGTTTTCCGCTGATTCCTTTATTGCTGTATAAACATTTTTTATGAGATCGATCTTATTCCGCAAAAGCGCCTCTATCTAATCAACAGGAAGGTCTGTTTCATCTTCATCTTTCAGAATTCTGATCTCAACTTTGACAATGTGTCTTTCGTTGCTTTCAACAACTTTGAATTCATATCCGTTGTATTTCAGAATGTATCCTTCGGGTGGTACATTCCCGACTTCATTGACGATAAATCCGCCCAGACTGTTGTATTCCCCGTCATCAGGAATTGATATTTCAAGCTCTTCTTCAAGATCGCTGACCGAAATATGGGCATCGACAAGGAGCACATTGTCTTTAAGCATGATTATCTGATCTTCATCGTGATCATCTTCGTCCCTTATGTCGCCGACAAGCTCCTCAATGATATCCTCAAGAGTTATTATCCCTGCCGTACCACCGAATTCATCGACAACTATTGCAATATGAGTTCCGTCTTCCTGCATTTTCTTGAGTGTCTCGTTTATCTTCTGTGTTTCAGGAACATAGAAAACACCTTTTCTTATTATTGTGTTTATCGTTTCGGAAAGAATGGTCTTCTCTTTGGCTATAAGAGTTACCATATCTTTAACATACAGAATTCCTTGAATGTTATCGACACTATCCTCAAAAACAGGAATCCTGCTGTGGCCCCATTCTTCAACTTTTTCAAGGGCTTCCTTTATTGTAGTATCAGTTTCAAGAAAATTCGTATCAGTTCTGGGAGTCATTATCTCTTTTACGAGAGTGTGTTTGAATTCAAGAACACTCGTAAGAAGCTCCCCCTGTTCCTCCTGTTCAAAAACACCCTGATCGTTCCCTTTTTCAATGAGGTATTCTATGTCAGTCTGGGTAAGTCCGCTCCCGGAGCTTTGCCCACCCATGACTTTAACAGCCGCAACTGCAAATTTTGACAGAATATATGCGAAAGGGATAAGCATCCATTCAAAAAAACGGAAAATTATAAGTGCGGGAACAACCCACTTTTCAGGATTTACCTTTGCAAATGTCTTCGGCGTCACTTCTCCGAATATCAGAACAAACACCGTCATTACCGCAACAGCCGAAAAATCTGCTACAGGAGCCGGATAAGTACTTAAAAAATAATAAGTTACCTTTCCTGCAAGCAACGCACCCAGAATATTCACGACATTGTTTCCGATAAGAAGCGACGAAAGGATCATCCCGGGGCTATGTGTCCATTTTTTTAGCGTCGGCGAGATAAAGCTCCATTTTTCCTGAAGCACTGCTGTCTTAATCTCCGATAATGCTGTAAGAGCGGTTTCCGTGCCGCTGAAATAGGCACTCATGATTATACAGACAACAACCCCCACCAACTCGATCGTAGGGAACGATTCCAAAATAATTCCTCCTCACAAGTTACTAAAAACACCTGCTATTTTTACATGTTATGGCTAATATTACAACTAATTATTGAATTTTAAAGCTTTCAAAAAGGATTTGTCATTAATTTCAACCACTTAAAACACAACGCCCGATTGCTGAATATAAAAAGGTTTTGCGAAAGTTCTTTATTTCGTCTGGATTTTTTTACCCAGGATCTTACAGCCGCGGGATTCAAGTTCTGCAACATTGTCAAAACTTATTATCGAATTCATTTCAACATCAAGGATCTTCAGATTCGGATGGTCCTTGATCGGAGCAAGGTCACGGATCTGGTTGTCAGCGAGGTAAAGCTCTTCAAGAGAATGCATTTTTCCAAGAACGATTATGACATCTATTCTGTTTATTTTCAGGGACAGAACTTTAAGTTTTTTAAGTGGCTCAAGGTCAAATATTTCGATGACAGCGTTGTCGTTCAATGAAAGATATTCAAGTTCTGTGAGATCTTTAATTGATTTGACTTCACTTATTCTGTTGTTGTTAAGTGAAAGTTTCTTCAGTTTTTTAAGCTTTTCAAATTCGGCAAGTCCCTGAATACCGTTTCTGCTCATATCGAGTTCAACAAGATTCTCAAAGTTCTTCACAGGTCTCATGTCACCGATATAGTTCCTGTCAAGATTGAGGTATTGAAGATTAACAAGGCCGGAAAGAGGATACATGTCGCTTATTCCGTTCTCTGAAAGATCAAGATGTTCAAGCGATTTCAGCCCTGAAAGACCCGAAATGTCTTCAATTTTATTCTTGCTCATGGCAAATTTCTTGAGATTTACCAGTTTTTCCACACCCTTGATGCTTTTAATTATTGTTTCTCCGAAAGGGTTGTCAGCAAGAGTTTTTTCAGTGTTTGAACAGTCAAGTTCGGTTATCTCCTCAAATTTCTTTTCCGTTTTCTTTATACATTCAACAAATACCTTGTCATCAAAACTGCTGAAATCAGGGCCGCTTGAACATGACGAAAGAACAAACTGTGCGATCGCACTTAAGATCAGGAACTTTTTCATTTTCACCTCGTTATTAAAAGTTTTTATCAAAAGAACCGAAAAGAAAATATTAGATTTCTCATATTTGTGCAAGAAAAGATCATCTTATTTTTTTCAAAACCGCTCCGAACATAAGGTCTCTTTCAAAAAACGGAGCCGTCCTGAAATATCCGTTGTCCGTTATCTGTTTCTCAGACAGGTTCCTTAATCCGTTCTCACTTAATCTATCACAAGCCGGCATCAGGACAAAACCACTGTTTTCATTAAGGAATTTTTCAACAATGGATTCATTCTCATCTTTCAGGAAACTGCATGTCACATATATCAGTTCGCCTCCGTTAGAAACATTTTCTGAAAACTTTGCAATAAGTTCATGCTGCAACGCAACATTGTTTTCCACAGATCTTTCCGTTATTTCATATCTGTCGGCAGGATTTCTCCTCAAAACTCCGCTTCCGCTGCATGGGGCATCAACAAAGACAGTATCAAAAAGACGGTTTTTTACTGAATCATGACTTACTGTCCGGATCTTTATTCCCGCTCTTTGCGCCCTTTCCTGTATCTCCTTGAACAGGTGGAACCTGATATCACTTGCAGTTACATCAATTTCAGGGAAAAAGGAGCTTGCCGCCAGAGATTTACCGCCGCCGCCGGCACAACAGTCAAACATCGTCTTTGAATTTCTGCTCACAAGCATTGATGCGATCTGACTTGATTCATCCTGAAATTCAAAAAACCCTTCTTTAAAAAGCTCTGAATTTTTTAAATTTGAGGAACCGTTCAAGATCAGTATCCCGGCAGATGAAAGGGGCGTCAACTCAACTTCAAAACCATTTTCCCTTAACTTTTCTAAAAGAATATCTCTTTGAATTTTATGGAGATTTGCCCTTACTGCTATCTTCGATTTTGTATTGAGCCATTCAAAAACATTCTCTTTATAATACCCGGCAATTCTTTTTTTGAGAAAAGACGAAAAACTTCTGTTATAAAGATCTTCAAAATCACCGGTTTCCTTTAGTTCCTCTCTCTTTTTAAGCAGTTCATCATCCGGCTCATTTTCAAACATCATTGCAATATTTTTTGGAAGTGTATTTGGTGAAGATATTTTATCAAAAAAAAGCTTGTGCCTTAAATAATAATAAAAACGGTCACTTATCCACAACCTGTCTCTTTTGCCGATCTTTTTTGACCTCAGAAACTGGCTTAAAAACAAGTCCGCTTTCAGGTTTGATGTTGAAAAACCCGTTACTGCATCAAGCAGATTTGCCTCAAGAAAACGGTTGAATCTCATTTCAGACCTGCAAGCTTAAGTATAAGTGCATTGTTCAGGGCCGCCTGACGGTGAATAAAGACAATTCTTAAGAAATCTGACTCACTTATCAATATGCCGGGAAACCATTTTTCTGCAGACAGAAAACCCTGAAAAGCGAGCATTCCTGCGGCATCTTCTGTTATCTTTTCAAAGGAATAGCTTATATTCATTACATTTTCTTCATTTATCTCAAAAGGA
>Ga0116183_1001556_pt1 | contig 25858 bp, 23 predicted proteins | sample AD_UKC078_MetaG_FD_89753 | JGI IMG/M metagenome (GOLD analysis project Ga0116183, IMG submission 89753) | Active sludge microbial communities of municipal wastewater-treating anaerobic digesters from USA - AD_UKC078_MetaG | ecosystem: Engineered > Bioreactor > Anaerobic > Digestate | place: USA...
GCGCAGTGTGTTCCATAACGGGGTGCCCTGTTCAAGCATCCGCCTGCCCAGTACCGCGGCGGTGCGGACGTCCGGTGGGAGGGAGCGTTTGTCTCCGATAAGCAGGCTCACCACCTCCTCATCATGGGCGGCCAGGGTGCCCAGCAGGTGCCGCCAGGAGTCGCCACGCTCCAGACCGGCGCAGGTGCGCGCAAGGTCGCGATAGGCGATGGCGGCCGGGCGGCCGGGCAGTGGGTTGGCGTAGGAGATCTCCGGCACCACCAGTTCGACACCGCGCGCCTGCAGATCGAACTCAGTGAAGAACGGCGAAGCGAGCGCCAACGGGTGAATGGCCGAGCAGATGTCGTGGGCCACCCCCGGAAACTCCGGATCCGGCAGTGTCCGCGACCCGCCGCCGAGGGTGGCCTGGGCCTCCAGGACCTGCACCTTCAGCCCGGCCCGGGCGCAGACCACGGCGGCGGCCAATCCGTTGGGTCCGCTGCCGACGACGGTGACGTCCATGGTCATATCCTCCCCGCGTCCTTCCCGCCGATTTATTGGCATTGCAGGCGCACCTTTAGGCTGTCCGGGTGAGCCTGCCCGTAGTGCTGATTGCCGACAAACTCGCCGAATCCACCGTCGCCGCTCTCGGCGATCAGGTGGAGGTCCGTTGGGTCGACGGCCCCGACCGACCCAAGCTGCTGGAGGCCGTCGCCGACGCCGACGCACTACTGGTGCGATCGGCCACCACCGTCGACGCCGAGGTGATCGCGGCCGCGCCGAAGCTGAAGATCATCGCCCGTGCCGGGGTGGGTCTGGACAATGTCGACGTCGATGCCGCCACCGCCGCCGGCGTCCTGGTGGTCAACGCACCCACCTCCAATATCCACAGCGCCGCCGAGCACGCTCTGGCACTGCTGCTGTCGACCGCACGTCAGATTCCGGCCGCCGACGCGACGCTGCGTCAACACACCTGGAAGCGCTCAGCGTTCAACGGCACCGAGATCTACGGCAAGACGGTCGGCGTCGTCGGCCTGGGCCGCATCGGTCAGTTGGTCGCCCAACGCCTGGCGGCGTTCGGGACCCATGTGATCGCCTACGACCCGTACGTGCCGGCCGCCCGCGCCGCCCAACTCGGCATCGAACTGCTGCCACTTGACGACGTTCTGGCCCGCGCCGACTTCATCTCGGTACACCTGCCCAAGACCAAGGAAACCGCGGGCCTGCTGGGCAAGGAGACGTTGGCCCGTACCAAGCCGGGGGTGATCATCGTCAACGCCGCCCGTGGCGGTCTGATCGACGAGCAGGCACTGGCCGACGCGATCCGCAGCGGCCACGTCCGGGCGGCGGGCCTGGACGTGTTCGCCACCGAACCGTGCACCGACAGCCCGCTGTTCGAGCTGCCCGAGGTCGTCGTCACCCCGCACCTGGGCGCGTCGACGTCGGAGGCACAGGACCGGGCAGGCACCGACGTGGCAGCGAGCGTCAAGCTCGCGCTGGCCGGGGAGTTCGTTCCGGACGCGGTCAACGTCGGCGCCGGTGCGGTCAGCGATGAGGTGTCCCCGTGGCTGGAACTGGTCCGCAAACTGGGCGTGCTGACCGGTGTGCTGGCGACTGAGCCGCCGGAGAGCCTCACGGTGAAGGTGTCCGGCGAGTTGGCCTCCGAAGATGTTGCGGTGCTGAAGCTTTCGGCCCTGCGCGGGCTGTTCTCCACCATGACCGACCAACAGGTCACGTTCGTCAACGCCCCGGCGTTGGCCGCTGATCGTGGTCTGGACACCGAATTGAGCACCGCCTCCGAAAGTCCGAACCACCGCAGTCTGGTCGACGTGCGGGTGGTGTCACCGGACGGCTCGGCGGTCAACGTCTCGGGCACGCTGTCCGGGCCGCAGCAGGTGCAGAAGATCGTCGCGATCAACGGCCGCAGCTTCGATCTGCGCGCCGAAGGCGTCAACCTGATCCTGCATTACGGAGACAAGCCAGGCGCGCTGGGCAAGATCGGCACCCTGCTCGGCGAGGCCGGGGTGAACATTGAGGCCGCCCAGCTGAGCCAGGACACCACCGGCGGCGGGGCGACGGTGATGTTGCGACTGGATCGCGATGTCCCGGCCGCCGCGCGGGCCGCGATCGGCGACGCCGTCGAGGCCTCGATGGTGGAATCGGTGGACCTGTCGTGACGTGCCGGCGACGATGCAGAGCGAAGCGATGAGGAGGAGCGGCACAAGATGAACCGTGCGGTACCAGTGAAGCTGGCGGTCATCCCCGGTGACGGCATCGGCCCGGAAGTCATCAGCGAGGCACTCCAGGTACTCGACGTGGTGCTGCCCGGAGTGCAGCGCACCGAATACGACCTGGGTGCGCGGCGCTACCACGCAACCGGAGAAGTTCTGCCCGCCGGCATGGTCGACGAGTTGCGCCGCTACGACGCGATCCTGCTCGGTGCGATCGGTGATCCGTCGGTGCCCAGCGGACTGCTGGAGCGCGGGCTGCTGCTCAAGATCCGCTTCGAACTGGACCACCACGTCAATCTGCGGCCGAGTCGGCTCTACGAGGGGGTGAGCAGCCCGCTGGCGGGCGACCCGCGGATCGACTTCGTCGTCGTCCGGGAGGGCACTGAAGGCCCCTACACCGGCAACGGTGGCGCGATACGGGTAGGCACCCCGCATGAGGTGGCCACCGAGGTCAGCCTCAACACCGCCTACGGGATCACCCGGGTCGTGCGTTACGCGTTCGACAAGGCGCAGGCCCGCCGCAAGCACCTCACCCTGGTGCACAAGACCAACGTGCTGGCCTTCGCCGGCAGTCTGTGGTCGCGGATCGTGGCCGAGGTGGGCGCGGACTACCCGGATGTCGAGGTGGCCTATCAGCACATCGACGCCGCCACCATCCACATGGTGACCGACCCGGGCCGTTTCGACGTCATCGTCACCGACAACCTGTTCGGGGACATCATCACCGATCTGGCCGCCGCGGTAAGCGGTGGAATCGGATTGGCGGCCAGCGGGAACATCGACGCCACCGGGACCAACCCGTCGATGTTCGAGCCGGTGCACGGCAGCGCCCCGGATATCGCCGGCAAGGGTGTCGCGGACCCCACCGCCGCGGTGATGAGTGTCGCCCTGCTGCTGTCGCATCTCGGTCAGGATGACGCCGCCGCCCGTGTCGACGCCGCGGTGGCCGCCCATCTGGCCAGCCGGGGCGACCAGGCCCTGTCCACCGCCCAAGTAGGCGAGCGCATCCGGGCCCGGCTTTAGGAGCCTGCGGCCACCTGCCCGTTGGCGTCGCGGGGAACCAGCGGTATCGCCAGGACCGGGAACAGCGCACACACCGCGAACGCCAGCGGGAAGCCCACGGTGCTGATCAGCGCGCCGAATATCGGCGGTGTCAGCCCGGCGGTGAGCAACTGGCTGGTGTTCTGGGCGCCCAACGCGCGACCGCTCCAGAACGGACCGGCGATCTCGGCGATCGCGGTGAACGCCAAGCCGTTGTCGCTCACGGTGACCACGGAGGCCACCAGCATCGCGACGACACTCCAACTCCAGTCCGCCGCGTCGGTCAGCGCAAGTGCGAGCATCGCGGCGGCCGCGGCTGCGGCGATCACCCGGATGGGCTGCAGCCGGGACCCGACCCGGTCTGACCACAGCCCGGCGGAGACGCGCCCCAGCGCCCCGAGCACCTGTGCGACGGTCACCAGCGCACCCGCCGAGCCCGCCGACCAGCCTTCGTCGGTCATCAGCCAGACCAGCGTGAACGTCCACACCACACACTGCGGAACCACCAGCAGCACCGACACCAGGTGAATACGGGCCAACGTCGAGGAGTTCCGGTACGGATTGGCCAACTGTTCGGATGGGGCCTCCGCGCGCGGCAGCCGCGGCGGATCCTGCACACCGACTGCACACACCATGGCCGCAGCAGCGCAGACCGAAGCGGGAAACAGTAGTGCCACTGCGACGCCGTGGCTTTCGGCCAGCCGGGGAATCACCAACGCCCCCAACCCGACTCCCAGTGGTTGTGCGGTCTGGCGGATGCCCATCGCCAGGCCCCGCTGCCGCGGTTCGAACCAGCCGACGACCAGGCGGCCGCTGGCCGAATTGCTGCTCGCCGCAGCCATTCCGCCGAGGAACAGAAAGACCGACACCGTCACCAGTGAGTGGCTCAGCGATGCCGCCAGCGCCGCCGCCGCCGTCAGCGCCGAGCCGACAGCCAGCACCAGGCGCTCGCCCAGTCGGTCAACGATGTAGCCCCAGGCGATCAGCGTCAGGACCATCCCGAATGCCGGCATCGCCGACACCAGCCCGGCGCGGGCGAGGTCCAGGCCGCGATCGGTATGCAAGGTGGGGATCAGGAAGGCGACGCCGTTGATGAACACATTGGCGCACAGCGTGGAGAACAGCCCGGCTGCCAGCATCCACCAGCGACGCTGGGTGCTGGCAGCCCGGGTATGCACACGCCCATGATCCACCGCGGTGTTCCAGGCCGCTTGCGGTGCTCCTCCTCAGGGTCGTTCCGCCCCTGCATCGTCGCGCCGCGGGGTGTGTGGCGGTGCTCCTCCTCAGGGTCGTTCCGCCCCTGCATCGTCGCGCCGCTAGGCTGTCTCGAATGCGCTTGGGCCGTGTCGCCAGTCCCGACGGGGTGGCTTTTGTCAGCATCGAAGGGGACGGCGATGCCCTCGTCGCCCGGGAGATAGCGGAGCATCCGTTCGGCACCCCCACGTTCACCGGACGGTCCTGGCCGTTGGCCGACGTGCGACTACTGGCCCCGATCCTGGCCACCAAAGTGGTCTGTATGGGCAAGAATTACGCCGCCCACATCGAGGAGATGGCCGCCACCACCGGCCCCGCGCCCGATGATCCGGTGATCTTCCTCAAACCCAACACCGCGATCATCGGCCCGAACGTGGCGATTCAGTTGCCTGCCAACGCTTCTCCGGTGCATCACGAAGGGGAGCTGGCCGCGGTGATCGGCCGGCCCTGCAAGGACGTTCCGGCAGACAGGGCCGCCGATGTCATCCTCGGCTACACGATCGCCAACGATGTCTCGGCCCGCGACCAGCAGCAGGCCGACGGTCAGTGGATCCGCGCCAAGGGGCATGACACCTTCTGCCCCGTCGGTCCGTGGATCGTCACCGACCTGGACCCGTCCGATCTGGAGATCCGCACCGAGGTCAACGGACAGGTGCGCCAGCGCAGTCGCACCTCGCTGATGCTGCACGATGTGGGCGCCATCATCGAATGGATTTCGGCGGTGATGACCCTGTTGCCCGGAGACCTCATCCTCACCGGCACCCCGGAGGGGGTGGGGCCCATCGAGGACGGCGACACCGTCAGCGTCAGCGTCGAGGGCATCGGAACACTGACCAACCCCGTCGTCCGGAAGGTGAAGTGATGACGATGCCTGTGCGGGTGCGCTTCTGCCCATCCCCGACCGGAACACCGCATGTCGGCTTGGTTCGGACCGCGCTGTTCAACTGGGCCTTCGCCCGGCACACCGGCGGGACGTTCGTGTTCCGTATCGAGGACACCGATGCCGCGCGGGACTCAGAGGAGAGCTACGCGGCCATCCTCGAGGCGCTGCGCTGGCTGGGGCTCGACTGGGACGAGGGCCCTGAGATCGGCGGTCCCCATGAGCCGTACCGGCAGTCGCAACGTGGTGAGCACTACCGCGATGTCATCATGCGACTGCTCGACGCGGGGGAGGCCTATCTCGCCTATTCCACACCCGAGGAGGTCGAGGCCCGCCACCTCGCCGCCGGGCGAAACCCGAAGCTCGGGTACGACAACTTCGACCGCGACCTCACCGACGCCCAGCGTGCGGCCTTCGAGGCGGACGGCCGAAAGCCGGTGCTGCGGTTGCGGATGCCCGACGAGGACATCACCTTCCACGATCTGGTGCGCGGCCAAACGACCTTCGGGGCGGGCACCGTGCCGGACTTCGCGCTGACCCGGGCTAGCGGAGAGCCGCTGTATACCTTGGTGAATCCGGTCGACGATGCGTTGATGAACATCACGCACGTGCTGCGCGGCGAGGACCTGATGCCGTCGACGCCGCGACAGATCGCGTTACACCGTGCGCTGATCCGCATCGGGGTGGGCGAGGGCGTTCCGCAGTACGCCCACCTGCCCACGGTGCTGGGGGAGGGCACCAAGAAGCTGTCCAAGCGAGACCCGCAATCGAATCTCTTCCTGCACCGCGACCGCGGCTTCCTGCCGGAGGGACTGCTGAATTACCTTGCCCTGCTGGGCTGGTCGATCGCCGATGACCGGGATGTGTTCTCGCTGCAGGAGATGGTCAACGTTTTCGACGTGGTCGACGTCAACTCCAGCCCGGCCCGTTTCGATCAGAAGAAGGCCGACGCGATCAACGCCGAGCACATCCGACTTCTTGATGCGGACGAATTCGCGCGTCGACTGGCCGACTACTTCGCCGCGCACGGCCATGACACCGGTCTGGACGCGGCCGGCTTCGCGATGGCGGCCGAGTTGGTCCAGACCCGCATCGTGGTGCTGTCCGAGGCGTGGCAGCTTCTGAAGTTCTTCGATGACGGCGTCTACCGCATCGATGAGAAGGCCGGGGCCAAGGAGTTGGGTCCGGAGGCGGGTGCCGTCCTCGACGCGGCACTGGGTGCTCTTGACGGCGTGGCGCGATGGTCGGCGGCGGAGATCGAGGCGGCGCTGAAGGGCGCACTGATCGACGGGCTCGGACTGAAGCCGCGCAAGGCATTCGGACCGATTCGGGTCGCGATCACGGGTGCCACTGTCAGCCCACCGCTGTACGAGTCGATGGAACTTCTCGGTCGAGACCGGAGCCTGACCCGGCTGCGGGAGGCCCGCGACAGCGTTGGGCGGAATCTTTGGTAGTCTGCTCGTCGGCCCGGAATAGCTGGTTCTGACCAGCTGTTATGGGTTTCAATGGGGTATGGTGTAATTGGCAACACAGCTGATTCTGGTTCAGCCATTCTAGGTTCGAGTCCTGGTACCCCAGCGAGGTTGTCGGTCCGGCAGGTGCCGGCGCCGCGATTATGTCGGCACTGGCTGTTCGGCTATGCTGGCTTACGTTCTAGCCCCCGTCGTCTAGCGGCCTAGGACGCCGCCCTCTCACGGCGGTAGCGTGGGTTCGAATCCCATCGGGGGTACCAGAGTTTCGTTCGCGTTCAAGCGTTCCCGCGGATACGCACCGACAGGCAGGTCACACAGCCCTCGAGTTTTTCGAATTCTGAGATCGGCACGGAGACGACCTCCAACCCCCGCGCGGCATACATCTCGGCGGTGCGCGGTGCATCTGCCGACATCAGGATCGTCCTTGCCGCACCAGGCGGGCTCAGATCGACGACGGCTGTGCCACGTTCCTCCGGAACGGGCAGGAACGCAGGGTAGGCGCCGACGTCATCGACCAGTGGCGGGTAGCCGACCACGGAGCCGTCCGGCAGTGCGGTGACGCCCGACTTGAGGTGCAGCACCTTGGTCACCGGTACGGAGACCACATGCCACCCCCGCGGTTCCACGAGGGCGGTCAATTGGGCGACCCCCTCGGCGTCGGTACGGCTGCTCAGACCGACATAGACCGTCCGGCCAACCTTGAGCACATCGCCACCATCGAGATGGCCGGGCTCGGATATCCGGGCGATCCGCAATCCGAGGTCCGGTGCTCGGGTGGACAGGGCGTCGAGGGCGGCTTCGGTGCTGCGCACCTCTCCGCGGCGGGAGGCTGCCCCCGGCGAGGCGAGAACCGCCAGTTGGCCGAACATGACTACCGTGTCCTCCACGAAGACACCGTCGGGGTGAGCATCGGCGGGTTCGATCTGGTGGATGGTCCAGTCGCGCCCGGCGAAGACGTCCACATAGGCCCGCCACTGGTCGAGTGCGAGTTCAGCATCGACCGGCTCCCGGTCGATATGCGTGAGCTCGCCGTCGGCCAGCGCCGGGGACGGGCGGCGCACCAGCAGATGGCCGCTCACGGATGTCCGGGTGCGGTGGAGCCCGCCACCGGCATCGCGGGCAGGCCCAGCTTGCGGTGATCCCACGACCGCACGCGGTGAGCCCTGACCCGCACGGCGACACGTTTGTTCATCATCATGTCCACGGCCGGCCTGAGGTCGTCGGTGTAGGGCCCGTTATAGCGCTCCCACACGCTGATCCCGACGGCGAGGATGGTGTCGGGATCGTCGTGGATCTCGGCGACCCCTTCGAAGGAGACGCCGCGCAGGCTGTCGTAGGTCAGACCGTCCTCGATGAGGAAGCTGACCCGTGGGTTGCGCCGGAGGTTGGCCACTTTCTGTGACTTGACCTTGGTCTCGACCCAGATCTCACCGTCGATTACGCCGAACCACATGGCGACCACATGTGGTTGGCCGTCAGGGCCCACGGTGGCCATGGTGCCGGTGCGGCTGCGGGCCACGAACTCGGCGATCTCGTTGTCGGTCATGACGATCTGCTTGCGCTGGTTGGTTCCCATGACATCCCAGTCTGTCAGGCGGACCGCCGTCGGACTCAGAGCCGCCGGGTCAGTTCAGCGCTGGCAGAGAGCAAGTCGGCGGCCCACCGGGCGCCGGGCCGCCGGCCGATGCGGTCGACGGGTCCGGACACCGATATGGCCGCGACCACGGCGCCGTGTCGATCCCGCACGGGCGCAGACACGCTCGCGACTCCCGGCTCCCGCTCGGCGACGCTCTGCGCCCAGCCCCGCCGGCGCACATCGGCCAGTGCGCGCTCGGTGAACGCCGCCGACCCGAGCACCGCCGCGACGGTATCGCCGTCGCAGTGGGCAAGCAGCACTTTGGCGCCTGAGCCGGCCGTCATCGGCAGGCGGGCGCCAACGGGCACGGTGTCGCGAAGCCCCGCAGCAGGTTCCAGGGCAGCCAGACAGACCCGTTCGAGGCCCTCCCGACGGTAGAGCTGAACACTCTCCCCGGTGATCTCGCGGAGCTGCGGCAGGACCGCGGTGCCGGCGATCAGCAGCGGATCCTCGGCACGGGCCGCCAGTTCGGCCAGTGCGGCCCCTGGTCGCCAGCGTCCGGCGTCGTCGCGGGACAGCAGTCGGTGGACCTCCAGCCCGGCGGCCAGCCGATGTGCGGTGGCGCGGGGCAGGCCGGTCCGCTCGCAGAGCGCCGTCAGCCCGCAGGGCGACTCGGCCACCGCCCGCAGCACGGTGACGGCTTTGTCGAGCACACCGATTCCGCTATCCTGTCCCATAATTAGAAACTAGCGTCTCATATAGTGAGACGCCAGCGAACGGGATAGCGAGTCCGCCATGGATCACTCACACGCACCGAGAACTCTGCCGGAGAAGGTCTGGGCCGACCACGTCGTCGTGGCCGGCACGGGAAGTGGTGATGCCCGGGAGCCGGACCTGATCTACATCGACCTGCACCTGGTGCATGAGGTGACCAGCCCGCAGGCCTTCGACGGATTGCGGTTGGCCGACCGGCCGGTGCACCGTCCTGATCTCACCCTGGCGACCGAGGACCACAACGTCCCGACCATCGACATCGACAAGCCGATCGCCGACCCGATTTCCCGGACGCAGGTGGAGACCTTGCGCCGCAACTGCGCCGAATTCGGCATCACGCTGCACCCGATGGGGGATCCGGAACAGGGCATCGTCCACGTGGTGGGGCCACAACTCGGACTGACCCAGCCTGGGATGACCATCGTCTGCGGGGACAGCCACACCTCGACCCATGGTGCTTTCGGTGCGCTGGCCATGGGCATCGGCACCTCCGAGGTGGAACATGTGCTCGCCACCCAGACTCTTCCGCTGCGGCCATTCAAGACGATGGCGGTCAACGTCGACGGGGTACTACCGCCCGGCGTCACGGCCAAGGACATCATCCTCGCCGTCATCGCCAAGATCGGAACCGGCGGCGGACAGGGCTATGTCATCGAGTACCGGGGCAGCGCGATCACATCGCTGTCGATGGAGGGCCGGATGACGATCTGCAATATGAGTATCGAGGCCGGGGCGCGAGCCGGCATGGTGGCGCCCGACGAAACCACCTACGAGTACCTCCGCGGTCGGCCCTACGCGCCCACCGGTGCCGACTGGGACGACGCGGTCGCCGCATGGGAGCGACTGCGCACCGACGATGGGGCCGAGTTCGACACCGAAATCTACGTCGACGCAGCCGCATTGAGCCCGTTCGTGACCTGGGGTACTAATCCGGGCCAGGGTGTGCCGTTGTCCGAGGCGGTTCCGGATCCCGAGCTGATGAGCGGCGACGACGAGCGTCATGCCGCGGAAAAGGCCCTGGCCTACATGGATCTTCGCCCGGGGACGCCGATGCGGGACATCGCGGTCGACGCAGTATTCGTGGGCTCCTGCACCAACGGCCGCATCGAGGACCTGCGGGCCGTGGCCGAGGTGCTGCGCGGCCGCTCGGTCGCCGACGACGTGCGCATGCTGATCGTCCCCGGTTCGATGAGGGTTCGGGCGCAGGCCGAGGCCGAGGGGCTCGACAAGATCTTCATCGCGGCTGGAGCCGAGTGGCGACAGGCCGGTTGCTCGATGTGTCTGGGTATGAACCCCGACCAACTCGGGCCGGGCGAGCGATGTGCCTCCACCTCGAACCGCAACTTCGAAGGGCGACAGGGCAAAGGGTCACGCACCCACCTGGTCTCACCCGCGGTGGCAGCCGCCACCGCAGTGCGCGGCCGGCTTGCCTCGCCCGCGGACCTGGACAACTGAGAAAGGACGCAGTGATGGAGGCCTTCCACACTCACACCGGTATTGGAGTGCCATTGCGGCGATCCAATGTCGACACCGATCAGATCATTCCGGCGGTGTACCTCAAGCGGGTCACCAGAACGGGATTCGAGGACGGCCTGTTCGCCGCGTGGCGTACCGACCCGTCGTTCATCCTCAACCAGAGCCCGTTCGACCGCGGTTCGGTCCTGGTCGCCGGACCCGACTTCGGCACCGGATCGTCTCGGGAGCACGCGGTCTGGGCGCTGATGGACTACGGATTCCGGGTGGTCATCTCCTCCCGCTTCGCCGATATCTTCCGCGGTAACGCCGGCAAGGCAGGCCTTCTGGCCGCACAGGTATCCCAGGATGACGTGGAACTGCTGTGGAAGCTGATCGAACAGAATCCCGGCCTGGAAATCACTGTGGACCTTCAGGATCGGACCATTTCGGCGGCAACAGCGGTGGTGCCGTTCACGATTGACGATTACACCGCGTGGCGGCTCCTCGAAGGTCTTGATGATATCGGCCTTACGCTGCGTAAACTCGCTGAAATCGAGGCTTTCGAAGTCAGCCGGCCGAAGTGGAAACCGCGGATTTCGATTGCCGGCCGATGACCGGTGAGCCGAACAGGCTGTGCGGAAAGGCGGTTGACCGCCGGATTTCGGGGCCTGAAGGGCGGCAATTGCTTTAGCGCGCCACCCCTCGTGGTTTTGCTGAAAAAGTGCGTGGCTCATGGATATCTGAGTTGGCAGGGTTTACCGTATTCTGCAGTCGGTCCAGAGCGGGCCACTGTTGCGGAGGATTTGAATGAACAAAGCAGAGTTGATCGAGGTCCTCACGGAGAAGCTGGACACCGATCGCCGCCATGCCGGCGAGGCCGTGGAGCACCTGATCGACGCGATCGTGCGTGCTGTGCAGAAGGGCGAGAGCGTCACCATCACCGGCTTCGGGGTGTTCGAGCGGCGTCGTCGCGCGGCCCGCGTGGCGCGCAATCCGCGCACCGGCGAGACCGTCAAGGTCAAGCCCACCTCTGTTCCCGCTTTCCGTCCCGGTGCCCAGTTCAAGGCAATCGTCTCCGGGTCGCAGAAGATCCCGTCGGATGGCCCCGCCGTCCGTAGAGGTGCTGCGGCCGGCGCGGTGCGCAAGACTGCCGCGAAGAAGACCGTCGCGAAGAAGGCTCCGGCCACGAAGGCTTCGGCTACCCGAGCTGCGGCGACTAAGGCTTCGGCTGCTAAGGCGGGAGCGAAGAAGGCGCCGGCGACCAAGGCCTCCGCCCGCACGGCCGCCGCGAAGAAGGCTCCGGCGACGAAGGCCACCGTCGCCAAGACCACTGCGGCCAAGACCACTGCGGCCAAGACCGTGGCGAAGAAGGCCCCGGTGAAGAAGGCCACCGTCGCGAAGAAGGCGCCGGCGACGAAGGCCACCGTCGCCAAGACCGCTGCGGCCAAGACCGTGGCGAAGAAGGCCCCGGTGAAGAAGGCCACCGTCGCCAAGAAAGCTCCGGCGACAAAGGCCACCGTGGCGAAAACCGTGGCGAAGAAGGCGCCCGCCAAGGCGGCCGTTCGCAAAGTTGCGGCCAAGAAGGCGCCCGCCTCGAAGGCTGCCGCCAAGAAGGCCCCGGCCAAAAAGGGTCGCCGCTAAGTCTCCACCCGAATACGCCGTGGACTCATTGAGTCCACGGCGTATTCGTTTATCGACACACCGATTTCGGCAGGGTTACTCCGTGGCGAGTGGGCTGGCCATGTGGTCGGCTGCCACGATTCGGTCACCGGCCAGTGACAGCACCCAGGTGCTGCCCTTGCGGTTGCGGGACTTGTCGGGCTTGACCCCGTCCCGCTCGCACCACCAGTCGATGAGAAATGGGATGACCTTGCCCTGGGTGCAGATCACCGGTGTCCCGCCGAGAGCGGCGATGGCCAGCACCCGATCGTGTGCGGTGCGGGGATCAGCGGCGTACGCCTCCTCGGTGAGCGAAGGTTCCATCACGATTGGTGACCCGATATCGTCGGCCAGCAGTGCCACGGTCTGCCGGCACCGCACCCGGTCGGCGGCATGGACCGACGAGGCGCCGAACGCACGGAGTTGGGGGACCAGCGATGTCGCCTGGGCTCGGCCCTTGGCATCGAGCGGCCGCAATCGGTCGTCGCCCCGGTAGCGCGATTTGCGTCCTGCGGATCCGTGCCTGACGATCAGCACCGTCTGGGTGTCCGCAGGCTTCTTTGCGAACCGGCCCAGCATCTTTCGGTCCAGGGTATAGGACAGCCGCTTCTTCGCGTCCGCGATCGAGAGCCAGCGCAGTTCGTCGGCCTCCGAGTTGGGGACGAACTCACCCTCCCGGCCTTTGGCGACCCAGTAGTCGACGACCTTGGTGCCGTTGGGGATCGGATAGCTGACCCGCCCGAGGCGTCGGCCCAGATACGCGGATTGGCCGGTCTCCTCGAGGATTTCGCGCACCGCTGCCACCGGTGCGATCTCGCCGGCGTCGAGCTTCCCCTTGGGCAGCGACCAGTCGTCATAACGAGGTCGGTGGAGCACCGCGATCAGCGGAGCGCCGGAGGCCTCATCAGGCCGCCACAGCACAGCCCCGGCGGCCGACACCACTGCGCCGGCCTTCGAGCCGGCCTTGGATTTCGCGGATGCCACCTCAGGCGGACCGGTGCTTTTCCATCAACCACACCTGGTGATCGCGGACTTCACGGCCGTCCTGCGGTGAGGCCGTCCAATTGCCGTCGGCGCCCAACTCCCAGCACCTCGTCGCGGGGTGCATCGCCGAGGCGAACACCTCGTCGAGGTAGTCGGTCCATCTGCGCTCCCGGACCTGCGCCATCACCTCCACCCGGCGGTCCAGATTGCGGTGCATCATGTCGGCGCTACCGATCCAGAACTCGTCGATCGCGGAGAAGTGCATCACCCGTGAGTGCTCGAGGAACTCCCCGAGGATCGAGCGCACGGCGATGTTCTCCGAGAACCCCGGGACGCCCGGGCGCAGCGCGCAGATGCCGCGCACGACCACCTCGACGCGAACCCCGGACTGGGAGGCGCGGTAGAGGCCGTCGATGATCTGTTCGTCGACGATGGCGTTGGCCTTGAATCGGATTCGGCCCTGTCTACCGGACCGGTGCGCCTCTACCTCGCGTTCGATACGGTCCAGCAAGCCGCGCCGGATTCCGTGCGGAGCGACCAAGAGGTTCCGGTAACTGACCTTTCGGGAGTAGCCGGTCAGCGAGTTGAACAGGTCCGTGAGGTCCGCGCCGATGTCCGGAGCGGCGGTCAGCAGGCCCACATCCTCATACAGGCGTGCGGTTTTCGGGTTGTAGTTGCCGGTGCCGATATGGCAGTACCGACGGATGGTCGAGCCCTCCCGGCGCACCACCAGGCAGGTCTTGCAGTGGGTCTTCAGCCCGACCATTCCGTACACCACGTGGACGCCCGCGTCTTCCAGTGCCCGGGCCCATTTGATGTTGGCCTGCTCATCGAAGCGGGCCTTCAACTCGACCAGGGCCACCACCTGTTTGCCCGCATCGGCGGCCTCGATAAGCGCGTTGACGATGGGAGAGTCCCCGGAGGTGCGATACAGGGTCTGTTTGATCGCCAACACGTCGGGGTCGGCGGCAGCCTGCTCGATGAATCGCTGCACGCTGGTCGAGAACGACTCGTAGGGATGATGAACAAGGACATCGCCCTCGCGCAGGGTGGCGAAAATGCTCTTGCCCTCCCGGTCGGCGAATGCGGCCGGGGTGGTCGGCACGTAGGGCCGCTCCTTGATTGCGGGCCGGTCGACGGCGTACACCTGCCACAGCGCCTTGAGATCGAGCAGGCCGGGTACCTGCACCACGTCACCGGGATTGACGTCGAGTTCGCGCAGCAACAAACCGAGCATGTGTTCGCTCATGTTGTTGGACACCTCGAGGCGCACCGGCGGACCGAAGCGGCGCTTGGCCAGTTCCCGCTCCAATGCCTGCAGCAGATCCTCGTCGCGGTCCTCGACGTCCATATCTGCGTTGCGGGTGATTCGGAAGGCATGCCTTTCGACGATCTCCATCCCGGGGAACAGCGCCGGCAGGAATGCGCCGATCAGTTCCTCCATCGGAAGGAAACGGGTGATCTCGCGGGTGTTTCCGTTGTCGCCCTCGGTCCGGTCGAGCCGGACGAACCGGTCCACGTTGTCCGGCACCTTGACCCGGGCGAAATGCTCGGTGCCATCCTCGGGGGACTTCACCGTGACGGCCAGATTCAGGCTCAGCCCGCTGACGAACGGGAAGGGGTGGGCCGGATCGACGGCCAGCGGGGTCAGAACGGGGAAAACCTGATCATTGAAGTACTTCGACAACGGGGCGCGATCGGTGTCGGACAGGTCGCTCCACCGGACGAATTCGATGCCGTGGCCGACCAGCGCCGGGCGTACCGACTCCATGAACACCTGGGCGTGCCGGGTGGCCAATTGCTGTGTGCGTTCACCGATCCGGCGCAGCTGCTCGCGTGGTGTGAGTCCGTCGGCGGAGCGGACCATCAGGCCCATCTCGTCGCGCCGCTTCAGCCCGGCCACCCGCACCATGTAGAACTCGTCGAGATTGGAGGCGAAGATCGCCAGGAACTTCGCCCGCTCCAGTAGCGGCAACGAGGTGTCGGCGGCCAGCGCGAGCACCCGGGCATTGAAGTCCAGCCAGCTCAGCTCGCGGTTGAGGTAGCGGTCTTCTGGAAGTGGGTTGTCCTTGGCCGCGGCGGTTGCGGCCGGCGGGGCCTCCGGTGATCGGGCGGGCAGGGGGCCGTCGGCGGCCGCTGTCTGGTCCTGAATCTCCGTCTCGGTCATCTCCGTCTCGGTCACCGCCTCATCATCCCCCATCGCCGGGGCCCGCGGCCCGTTGCGGGCGAATATCCGGTGAACGTCCGGCACCACCCACGGACCTGCTGGTGGCTTCGCCCAGACCGAGCAGTTGGGCGTGGGTGAGGTCGGCAGCGGTGTCGATATCGCAGCGCAGGCCGGGCCATTCGCCGCTGAGTTCCACCGCGCCGTCCTCCCGGTGCCGCCGGGCCGAGTCGGGCCCGAACCGCGGGCGCATCTCCACCCCGAACGCGAACAGCGCGGCGGTCCCGCCGCCCTGTCGATCGGGGACGAGACTTCTGCGGTGGGACCGCGCGGCGTCGATCGCCCGGTTCAGCTCATCGGTGCGCAGGGCAGGCAAATCACCCTGCAGCACAATCAGATTCGGGGTCCGTACCGAGAGCGGGCCGGCGGCTGCGGTGATGGCGTTGTTCAGCGGGTCGGGGTGGCCCGGCGGGGTGGGGTCGGCCAGGATGTCAGCGCCGAGATCACCGGCTACGGCGGCGGCCGTTCGATCCGGTGTCACCACCGTGATCGAACGCACCGCCACGGCATCGCGCGCCGCGATGAGGGTGTCGGTGAGCATCGCCAGCACCAGCCGTTCCCGGGCTGCGGCGTCGAAGACGGTCGACAGCCGGGTCTTGGCGGCCGGCAGCAGTTTGACCGCGACGATCAGCCCGACGTCCGGCGCGCCACCCATGAGCGTCATCCTGCCAGCGCCTCCGCGGCGACCGGACGCGCGACTAGGTTGGACGGGTGGGCAACGCACTGGGCACCGCGGCGGTGATGGGCGCCGGCGCGTGGGGGACCGCGGTGGCCAAGGTGCTCGCCGACGCCGGGAACGACGTACGGCTGTGGTCACGACGCTCCCAGGTCGCCGATGAGGTCAACACCGCCCGGACCAACACCGGTTACCTGCCCGGGGTGGTGCTGCCCGCCGCGATCCGGGCCACCGTCGATCCGGCCGAGGCTCTCGACGGGGTGACCACCGTGGTCCTGGGGGTGCCGTCGCAGACCCTGCGGCGAAATCTGGAGGACTGGCGCATCTCGATCGCCGACGGCGCCAGCCTGGTGAGCCTGGCGAAGGGAATCGAACTGGGCACGCTGATGCGGATGAGCCAGGTGATCATCGCGGTCACCGGCGCGTCGCACAGTCAGGTGGCGGTCGTCTCCGGCCCGAACCTCGCCGCGGAGATCGCCGCCGAACAACCCGCCGCAACGGTGGTGGCTTGTTCGGACTCCGGGCGCGCAGTCGCTCTGCAGCGCGCCCTGAGCACGGGCTATCTGCGCCCCTACACCAACTCCGACGTGGCGGGTACCGAGATCGGTGGGGCCTGCAAGAACGTCATCGCGCTGGCCTGCGGGATGGCCGCCGGGGTGGGACTGGGGGAGAACACCGCCGCAGCCATCATCACCCGGGGACTGGCCGAGATCATGCGACTGGGTATCGCCCTGGGTGCCAAGACCGCGACGTTGGCCGGACTCGCCGGCGTCGGCGATCTGGTGGCGACCTGCACCTCGCCGCATTCCCGCAACCGGGCGTTCGGGTTCCGGCTGGGCCGCGGCGAATCTCTGGACGCTGCGCGTCGAGCCGTCGAAGGCCATGTCGCCGAAGGAGTGTCGTCGTGCACCTCGATCCTCGCGCTGGCTGCCAGCTATGACGTCGAGATGCCGCTCACCGAGGCTGTGCACCGGGTCTGCCATCAGGGGCTGTCCGTCGACCAGGCCGTCGCGCTGTTACTCGGCCGCAGCACCAAACCGGAGTGAGCGCATGAGCGAGCGATTCGGTGACTCCACCCGGGCGGTCAAGGCCGTGGACTCCGAACCGGTTGCCGGCAGCCCGGTCGGCGGTATACCGGTGCCGGCGTCGGCATTTCACCTGTCGGCAGAGGAGGGCACCGAGCCGCACGTCTACGGCCGGTATTCCAACCCGAGCTGGACACAGCTGGAACGCGCACTGGCGCAGTTGGAGGGGGCCACCGCCGCGTTGGTGTTCGGGTCGGGAATGGCTGCGGTGACCGCGGTGCTGCGGGTCCTCACCGTGCCAGGAACGGTGCTGGTGATCCCCGCCGACGGGTACTACCAGGTCAGGCGGTGGGCGCGGGAAAGCCTTGCGCCGTCGGGGGTGTTGGTTCGGGAGGTGGGTGCGGCGCAGCTGTGTGCGGCAGCGGCTGAGGCCGATGTGGTGCTGGCGGAGAGCCCGACCAATCCCAGCCTGGACGTGGTCGACCTGCACCGGCTGGCTGCAGTCTGTCACCGGCGCGGGGGCAGGCTCGTCGTGGACAACACCACGGCCACCCCGCTCGGCCAGCAGCCGCTCTCCCTCGGGGCGGATGTGGTGGTGGCCAGCGCCACCAAATCCCTAGCCGGGCACAGTGACCTCATCGCCGGATACGTCGCCGGCAGCCACCCCGAGCTGATGGCGGCAGTGGAAGCCGAGCGCCTGCTATCCGGAGCGATCCTTGGCGCCTTCGAGGCGTGGCTCGCGCTGCGCAGTATCGGCAGCTTCGGACTGCGGTTCGAGCGGCAGTGCCAGAACGCGACCGCACTGGCGACCGCGCTGCACGGTCATCGGCTCGTCCGTTCGGTGCGCTATCCGGGTCTGCCCGGCGACCCGTCGTACCCGGTCGCCGCCACCCAGATGCGCCGCTTCGGCGCATTGGTGGCGATCGAACTGGCCGACGCCGCGGCCGTTCACGCGCTGGTCCGCCGCAGCGAACTTCTGGTCGCCGCCACCAGCTTCGGCGGCATCCACACCTCGGTGGATCGGCGTGCCCGCTGGGGCGACGACGTCCCCGGCGGGTTCGCCCGGATCTCGGCAGGTATCGAGGATACCGACGACCTGGTCTCTGACGTGCTGGCCGCCCTGGATCCGCGCGGGCTGTAGCGTGTCCTGTTTGTGACTCCACGCCCCGGCTCCCGGATCCGCGTGGCCGTCGTTTACGGCGGTCGCAGTTCCGAGCATGCGATCTCCTGCGTGTCCGCGGGCAGCATCCTTCGCCACCTCGACCCCGGCCGCTTCGACGTGGTTCCGGTGGGTATCTCCCGCGACGGGTCCTGGCTGCGCACCGATGCCGACCCCGCTGAACTCGTCATCGCCGACGGGCACCTACCGGAAGTCAGCGGCACGTCGGGATCCCCGCTGGCCGGCGTCGGAGAGATCCTTGCCGAGGTGGATGTGGTCTTCCCGGTCCTGCATGGGCCCTACGGCGAGGACGGGACCATCCAGGGCCTGCTCGAACTCGCCGGTCTGCCGTACGTCGGTGCCGGGGTTTTCGCCAGTGCCGCCGGCATGGACAAGGAGTTCGCCAAGAAGCTGCTCGCCGCCGCCGGACTGCCGGTCGGGGACTTCGTGGTGTTGCGGCCCGGCCAGGACCGGCCGACTGCCGCCGACATCGACCGGCTCGGATTTCCGATGTTCGTCAAACCGGCTCGCGGTGGCTCGTCGATCGGGGTCAGCCGGGTCGCCGGCCTCGAGGGGTTGCCGCCGGCGATCGCCGAGGCGCGCCGGCATGACCCCAAGGTCATCATCGAGGCCGCGATACGCGGCCGGGAGTTGGAATGCGGTGTCCTCGAGTTTCCCGACGGATCGGTCAGGGCCAGCACGATCGGCGAGATCCGGGTCGCCGGAGTGGGTGTCTACGACTTCGACACCAAGTACCTCGATGACACCGCCGAACTCGACGTTCCCGCGGCCGTCGACGCGGAGACCGAAAATCTGCTGCGGGACTTGGCGATTCGAACCTTCGATGCGCTGGACTGTCAGGGTCTGGCAAGGGTCGACTTCTTCCTCACCGAGGATGGCCCGGTCGTCAACGAGATCAACACCATGCCGGGATTCACCACCATCTCGATGTACCCGCGCATGTGGAGTGCCAGCGGTGTGGACTACCCGACGTTGGTTGCCACCATGGTCGAGACCGCACTGGCCCGCGGCACCGGCCTGCGCTGACTGCCCAACGGGGCCTCACATCTCGGTAAACGATCATTCACTGTTGTGAGCCGTAACACAGTGTGATGAGGTTACTTGACCGCCGGACTTGGCCGAAGTAGAAGTGTACGTGTGTTCACTGATATGCGTTACCTCGACCTGCACGGCGAACGGGTCGCCTACCTGGATGAGGGTGAGGGCGAGGTCATCCTGCTGCTGCACGGCATCGCCGGGAGTTCGCAGACCTGGCGGTCGCTGATTCGCCCGCTGTCGCGCCACTACCGGGTGGTGGCCCCCGACCTCCTGGGCCACGGCGACTCCACCAAACCGCGGACCGACTACTCGCTGGGCGCCTTCTCGGTGCTGTTGCGCGATTTCCTTGATGAACTCGGCATCGCCCGGGCAACCCTGGTGGGGCACTCCCTCGGCGGCGGTATCGCGATGCAGTTCATGTACCAGCATCCCGATTACGGCCAGCGCCTGGTGCTGATCGGCAGTGGTGGTCTCGGTCCGGACGTGGGTCTGACCCTGCGTCTGGCGTCGCTGCCCGGCGCCGAACTGGTGCTGCCGCTCATCGCGCCCCGGAAAATGGTGGCAACCGGTGATCGGCTCTGGTCGTGGTTGCGCAAGGCAGGTGTGGAATCCCCTCGCGGTGAAGAGATGTGGCGCCACTACAGCTCACTGTCCGATGGGCCGACCCGGCAAGCATTTCTTCGGACGCTGCGTGCGGTTGTCGACCACCGCGGCCAGGCAGTCAGCGCGCTGAACCGGCTGACTACCAGGACCAACTTCCCGGTGCTGGTGATCTGGGGCGATCGGGACACCATGATTCCCGTCCACCATGCCCACGCGGCCCGGCGTGCCCGTCCTGACGTCCGGCTCGAGGTGCTTGCCGACGTCGGGCATTTCCCGCATGCCGAGCGTCCCGTCGAGGTGGCCGAATTGATCGTCGGGTTCATCGCGGACGACAGCGCAGCGGGCAACCCGACGGGTGTCGAGGTCGGACTGCCCGGCGCTGGTGCCTGATGCGCCGGCCCGGCGTCTGCCTGATGCGCCGGCCCGGCGCTGGTGCCTACCGCGCCGGCCCGGGCCGGATCGGCGTCGCCGGCATGCTCCGGGCGATCGCCGTCGACAGCAGCTGGATCGGCGTCGGGCCAGACCCGAGCGGCATCGTCAGCGCCACATAGACCGGCCGGTCCACGGCAATCCAGGTGCTGCGCCGGGTGCCGGGATCTTCAAGACGGAACCACTGCACGTCATCGACCATCTGCAGGGGCGCGCCGACGACGAACTCGGCGGGGCGGTCCAATCCGCACCGCATGATTACCGGCTCTTCGGCCGGACCCCACGCCGCCGTGCCGGCTGGAACCGGATCGACGGCCACCGCACGGCCCAGTTCGCCAAGCCGGTCCGGCAGGCTGTCCATCAGGGCGCGGCATTCGGGTCCGGCTGCCTGCGGTGCGGGCACGGCGGCGATGGCCACCGGTCGTGGCGGGGAGCGGTGCGAGGCGGCGACGGCCAGCACCGTGATCAGCGCGACGACGGGGATCACCACCGCGGCGATCAGCACACCCCTGGGCGGTCCGTCGGTGCCGGATGTGTCGGTGCCGGATGTGTCGGTGCCGGATGTGTCGGTGCCGGATGTGTCGGTGCCGGATGTGACCGTTGCCGGGTCCACTGCCGTGACCACTGCCACGTCGTCGTCATCCCGGCTCACGCCTGGCCCTCCCGTCTCGGCCTAAACTGACGGGGCTCAACCTACGCCAGAACAGGAGAGTCGTGGCAGACGGTACCGGCCCCACGCTGCACGAACTCGGTGAGTTCAGCGTCATCGACCGCTTGGTGGCCGGGCGGTTTCAGCCGTCCGGTGTGGCGGTCGGGCCGGGCGATGACGCCGCCGTCATCGGTGCACCGGACGGGCGGGTGGTCGTCACCACCGACATGCTGGTGGAGGGCCGTCATTTCCGGCTGGACTGGTCCACCCCCGGCGAGGTGGGCCGCAAAGCCGTAGCCCAGAACGCCGCCGACGTAGAGGCCATGGGTGCCCGCGTCACCGCACTCGTGGTGGCATTCGGTGCGCCCCCCGGCACCCAGGCGAGTGCCGTGCAGGAACTCACCGACGGAATGTGGCGGGAGACGGCAGAACTGGGTGCGGGCATCGTCGGCGGCGACTTGGTGGCGAGTCCGCAGTGGGTGGTGTCGGTGACCGCACTTGGCGACTTGGCCGGCCGTGCGCCGGTGTTGCGCAGCGGTGCCAGGCCAGGGTCGGTGATCGCGGTCGCCGGTGAGCTTGGGCGCTCGGCGGCGGGAATGGTCCTGCAGCGCAATGCGATCCGGGGATTCGATGATCTCAAGCTCCGCCACCGGGTGCCCCGCCCGCCGTATGGGCAGGGCAGGTTGGCTGCGGACGCCGGCGCCCAGGCGATGACCGATGTTTCCGACGGTCTGCTGGCCGATCTGGGCCACGTGGCGACCGCCTCGCAGGTGATCCTGGACCTTGATCCCGATGCCCTGGGCCCCGATGTCGAAGCGGTCGGGTCGGCGGCGCAGGCGGCCGGTGTCGACCCCTGGTCGTGGGTTCTCGGCGGGGGAGAAGACCATGCCCTGGTGGCGTGCTTCGCCGGGCCGCCGCCTCCGGGGTGGCGGGTGATCGGAGCGGTGCGCGACGGTGCGGCCGGGGTCCTGCTCGCCGGCCGGCGCTGGGAGGGATCGGCAGGGTGGCAGTCATTCGACTGATCGGTGTGCCGGTTGGGTTAAGTTGTCCGCCGTGACCGCGCGCCCCCTCCGGGACCTCGTCGACGAGGGCTGGGTCGTTGCACTGGACCCCGTCGCCGACCGGATCAGCGCGATGGGTGACTTCCTGCGGGCCGAGATCGCCGCCGGTCGCCGCTACCTGCCGAGTGGTCCGAACATCCTGCGAGCCTTCACGTTTCCGTTCGACGAGGTCCGCGTTCTCATCGTCGGACAGGATCCGTATCCGACTCCGGGGCACCCGGTGGGCCTGAGTTTCTCGGTCGCTCCCGACGTGCGGCCGATTCCGCGCAGCCTGGCCAACATCTTCACCGAGTACGCCGATGACTTGGGTCACCCGAAGCCGGCGAGCGGGGATCTGACACCGTGGGCGCAGCGCGGGGTGATGCTGCTCAATCGGGTGCTCACTGTCGCGCCGGGCAGTCCTGCTTCGCACCGGGGCAAGGGCTGGGAGCCGGTCACCGAGTGCGCCATCCGGGCTCTGGTGGCCCGCCAACGGCCGCTGGTGGCGATTCTGTGGGGCCGCGACGCGGCGACCCTCAAACCCATGCTCGGGGCTGAGTGCCTGACCATCGAGTCGCCACACCCGTCGCCGCTGTCGGCGAGTCGGGGTTTCTTTGGCTCGAGGCCGTTCAGCCGCGCCAATGCGCTACTGGATCAGATAGGTGCTGCGCCGATCGACTGGCGCCTTCCCTGAGCCGGTGCGGGGCGCTTACGGTCCCGGGGATGAGCGGGGCTTCGGGGATGAGCGGGGCTTTGGCCTTGGTCTGAAGCCTAGGCCCGGCACTGGGCTAGCCTCGGGAGACCTTGCCCGCCTTCAGGCAGGACGTGCACACGTTGACACGCTGCTTGTTGCCGCCGGGCCGGCTCACCGCGCGCACCGACTGAATGTTGGGGTTCCAGCGTCGGTTGGTCCGGCGGTGCGAATGCGATACCGACTTACCGAAGCCGGGACCCTTCCCGCAGACGTCGCACACGGCAGCCATGGTGGTACTCCTCAAGTCTGTTCTGGATGCCAACAACCGCGACTGGCGGGTGGCCTGGCCAAGGATACCGTCGCGGGGGAAGCAACGCCAAAATGGGGTGGGTATGCAGGTCCACGCGGCGGTATTCAGCTGTCGGCGGGTCTGGTTAGGCTGACGCCGGGTGATCAGGAGGTGGCGCCGTGGCGCAGCGCAGGCTGGATGCGTCGGCCCTGTATGACTGGGCGGACGCAGCCGTGGCGGGTCTGATCGCCCGCGCCGAGGAGATCAACAAACTCAACGTCTTCTCGGTGGCGGACGCTGACACCGGCACCAACATGTTGTTCACCATGCGCTCCGCGCTGGCAGGCGTGACCCCCGGCGAGAGCCTCGCGGAGACGGCTGCCGCGTTGGCGGCCGGGGCCGCGCACGGCGCGCGGGGTAATTCGGGAGTCATCCTCGCTGAGATCCTCCAGGCTCTAGCCGATGTGACAGCCGATGTGACAGCCGATGTGACAGCCGATGTCACAGCCGACGGTGACCTCACCCACATCGGTACGGCGCTTCTGAGTGCGGTCCTGCGCCACGCGGTAACCAGGGCGGTCACCGCGATGGGCGGAGAATTCGTCGAGGGCACGGTGGTGTCGGTGCTGCAGGCCGCGGCGGACGCCCTTGAGTGCGCGGATGCCGACGGCGACGGACTGGAGCAGGCGCTGACCGCGGCCGGCGCCGCGGCGGCCGACGCTCTCGAACGCACCACGGAGCAACTCGCGGTGCTGGCCGAGTCCCACGTGGTCGATGCCGGCGGTCGGGGACTGCTGGTGCTGCTGGACTGCCTCACGGCCACCGTCACCGGGCACCGGCCAGACCGACGCGACTACCCGCCGGCCGCGCAGCCCGCCACCACCGACGCGATCGCCCCCCTCGCCGCGCCCGAGTTCGAGGTGATGTTTCTGCTGGACGCTCGGGTCGGCGGGGCGGTGGACAGGCTGCGATCCCGCCTGCAGATTCTCGGGGACTCGGTGGCGATCTCGGCGGCTGCCGCCGGACGGTATTCCGTACACGTCCACACCGATGACGCCGGGGCGGCGATCGAAGCGGGACTGGCTGCGGGTGCGGTCAGCCGGATCCGCATCGCCGGACTGGCGACCGGCCGGGTCGCCCCGGGCGGCTGGAGCCGTGATCGTGCGGTGCTCGCGGTCGTCGACGGCGACGGGGCCTCCGCATTGTTCGGGTCCGAGGGGGCGTGCGTGCTGCGCCCCGATCCCGAACTCGTCGACCCCGTCAACGGGGTCAGCGCGGCGGAACTCTTGCGCGGTGTCGTCGACACCGGTGCCGCCCAGGTGATGGTCCTTCCCAATGGCTATGTTTCCGCCGAGGACTTGGTCGCCGGATGCGCGGCAGGTATCGGTTGGGGTATCGACGTGGTGCCACTGCCGACCGGTTCGATGGTGCAGGGGCTGGCCGCGCTGGCCGTCCATGACCCGGTTCGGGCTGCTGTCGACGACGGCTACGCGATGGCGCGCGCCGCTGCCGGTGCCCGGCGCGGGTCCGTTCGGGTGGCAGCGCAGACCGCCCTGACCTGGGCTGGGACCTGCAGGCCCGGGGACGGACTGGGCTTGGCGGGGGAGGAGGTCTTGGTGGTTGCCGAGGACCTCCGCGCCGCCGCCATCGGATTGGTTGACCTGCTGCTGGGCTCCGGCGGCGAATTGGTCACCGTTCTGCTCGGTGCCGGGGCGGAACCGTCGATCGCCGAGGAACTGGCCGGCCACGTCCACCGCCACCATCCCGGTGCCGATGTCGTCAGCTACCGCACCGGCCACCGCGGCGACGCACTGCTGATCGGGGTCGAGTAACCGTGGCCGCTCTCACCGACCGCCTGGATGGACTGCTGGGTGTGAAGGCGGCCCGCGCGCTCGATGAGGTGTTCGGCATCCAGACCGTCGACGATCTGTTGCGTCACTACCCGCGAAAGTACAGCCAGGGGATGACGGTCCGCGACGAGCAGGACGGTGCACCCGAAGAGGGCGAGCACATCACCCTCGTCGGAGAGATCGAGACGGCCGAGGTGCGCGTGAGCAACCGCGGCCCGAAGCGGGAGTACTTGGTCGTGACGTTGAAGAATCGCCGGCCCAAGGTCACCGCGACGTTCTTCAACGTGAAGTTCCTCAAGCACCAATTAGTCAAGGGCACGACCCTGATGCTGTCGGGGGAGGTCGGGTATTTCCGCGGCACCATGCAGTTGACCCACCCGGCCTTTCTGGTCCTGCGATCACCGACCGGCGCCAAGGGTGGCACCAAGTCGCTGCGCACCATCGCCGACGCCAATCGGGACGGCTCCGGCGGCATCGATCTGTCGGCCTTCGAGCGGGACTTCTTCCCGATCTACCCGGCCAGCGCCAAGCTGCAGAGCTGGGACATCTACGCTTGCGTCCGCCAGGTCCTCGACGTCCTCGACCCTATTCCCGAGCCACTGCCGAAATCCTTTCTGGCACAGCATGACTTGGTCTCGGAGGATGCCGCGATGCGGGCCATCCACCTGGCTGAGAAGGACGCCGAGCGGGAGCAGGCACGCAGGCGGCTGACCTTCGATGAGGCAATCGGCCTTCAGTGGGCGCTGGCGCAGCGCAGGTACGGTGAGCTCGCCCAGTCCGGCCCGCAGGCACCGAGCCGCCCCGACGGGCTGATGTCCGCGCTGCTGGACCGGCTGCCGTTCGAGTTGACCGCAGA